>Ga0315281_10007668_pt1 | contig 15168 bp, 13 predicted proteins | sample YL17G07_0_MG_FD_204540 | JGI IMG/M metagenome (GOLD analysis project Ga0315281, IMG submission 204540) | Sediment microbial communities from Yellowstone Lake, YNP, Wyoming, USA - YL17G07_0 | ecosystem: Environmental > Aquatic > Freshwater > Lake > Sediment | place: USA: Wyoming | collected...
GGGCTCGGCATTGTTGTCGAACAGAAGCCATTGAGGATGCGGCGCCTCAGGATTCAGCCGCCGCAGGAGCCGCGCGTTCAAATCGAGGCATGCCTTCGCGCGGAACGCGACGCTGCAGATCGTCAACCCTTCGGCGGACGGGTCGGCCTGCGCAGGCAGGTCGCGCTCGATGGCGCGCCAGGCGTCCATGGCGCGGTCATGTGCCCGGGCCTGTCGCATCAGCTGCGTGACAGCTCGCCGCACAGCAACAGCGCCTCCATGGAGTCGGCCAGCGTGGGCCGTCGGGCGCCGATGGCGGTGAAGAAGGCGCTCGAATCGAGCGTGCGATCGGTGGCGACGTGCGTCGCCTCGGCGACCTCGACATCGAGCTGCAGGCGCGCGGCGGCCGCGCACAACAACTCGTGCTTGCTCACGGGATCGCCCCCGACGTGATACACGCCGGCGAGATCCGCCTCGATCGCGCGGGCGATGAGGTCCGCCAGAAGCGCTGCGGCGATTCCGCTGAAACGATAATCCACGTAGCCAGAGACGCGACCGCGCTGCGCGACAAGCCACTCGATCACGCCCGCGCCGCGCGGGTTCCGTCCGAAGAAACTGGCACGCAGCGTCAGATGCGGCGAGGCGAGCTCGCCGGCGAGCTTCGAGCGGCCGTAATCGTCGACCGGATCCGGGACGTCCGCCTCCGCGTAGCGTCCGCGCGCGCCGGAGAAGACGCCATCCGTGCTGAGGTGGATCACGCGCGCGCCGCGGGCCGAGGCCAGCGCCGCCAGGTCGTGCGGCAACCGTGCGTTCACGCGCGACATCGAAGCCGCATCGTCGACGGGAGGCTTGGCGCCGATCGCGTTGACCACGACATCCGCGCGCGCGCTGTCCAGTACCGCGCGAACGCTTTCAGGCGCGGCCGTGTCGATCGCTGTCGGCAACCACTCCACGCGATCGTCGCGGAGCAACGCGTGCGTCCGGCCGGCCGCCGCCACCGTTCGAAACGATGAAGGCAGGCGGCGGAGGAGATAGCCGCCGAGGAACCCGGTCCCGCCCAGCACGAGCACGCGCGGTGTCGTGCGTGTCATCGGGGCAGGGGCAACGCCACGCCGTTGCCGAAGAACGCGGGGCGCTGGATATCCATCGGAGTCAGGCGCCCTCGCTCCGCGACTTCAAACCAGCGATAGTCCCAGCTGGCGACGAGGTCGACGATCTCGCGCGCCCGGTACCCCCACGGCGCGGTGCGCTTCTCGTGCAGCTCACAGAGGAGCGCCGGGCGGCGCGTCCGGAATAGCTGGTCGGCGCCGCGCAGGGCCGACAGCTCGCCGCCCTCGATGTCCATCTTCACCAGGTCGACTCTCGGATATCCGGCCAGGCGGTCGTCGAGCCGACGCACCGGCACCGAAACCGGCCGCGCACCGTCGGCATCCGCCAGATGAAAGCTGTTGCAGCCGGTGCGCTCGGCATCGTAGACGAGGAGATCCGCGGCGCCATCACGATCGCCGAGCGCGCAGGATTCGACGATCACGTTGCGGCGCCGGTTGAGTCGAATGTGGGACTCGAGGTGTCGGCGCTCGCGAGGCGACGGCTCGAACGCGATCACCTGCCCGGCAGGTCCGACGCGCGTCGACGCCAGCAAGGTGTAGAACCCGGCGTGCGCGCCGACGTCAACGACCACCATCCCCGGCTGGAGGAACTGGCGGAGGAACTCGCGTTCGTTGACCTCGAACGTGCCGGCCGCCAGATCGTCGCTCGTGGCGTCGCGCCGCGCGATCCACCAGAAGCCCGGCGCACACCACAATAGCATCGGCACGCGGGGCAGGACACGGGTCCACGCCGCGCGCGCGTGGTACCGCAGCGAGCGGCGTTTCTGCGCGGCTGGCGCAAGCAACCAGGTCTGCAACCTGTCGATGTTCATGGCGCAGCCTGCATGCGAACGCGACCCTTGAGCACGGCGAGCATGACGGCCGCGAAGTTCAACGCGTGACAGCAGCGGAGATCGGCGAACGTGGCCACGAACTCGTCGCGCGTGACCCGCAGCAGGTCGATGCCGTCTTCACGCGGAGGCGACGGCACGATCGGCCGCACGCCGCTCGCGAAGTAACACCACATGCGATTGCCCAGCCGGCCGACGTCGGGCACCAGCGTGCCGAGCAACTCGACGTCGCCGGCTTCGTGGCCCGTTTCCTCTGCGAGCTCGCGCCGCACGCACGCTTCGGGCGTCTCGTCCGCATCGACCATCCCGCTCGGCAGTTCGACCGTGTAGTCCTCGATGACGGGCCGATACTGCTTCACGAGAAGGAAGCGACCGTCCTCGTCGATGGCAATCACCGTGACGTAGTCGAACGGCTGCACCGTGTAATGCGGCGACGGATCGCCGTCCACCTGTTTGGCCACGACGTCGAACCACGGCGTCGAGAACGCCACCTGGCGATCAGTGATGCGCGGCATCTCGCTCCGCCAGCGCCGCCGCGGCGACGCCGGACATCGCAAACAGATAGCCGAACGCCGGCGTCGTTTTCCGGTGCTCGATGTAGAACACGAGGCTGAACACGATGATGAACAGCGTCGGCGCGAGGCCAATCCACGCCCCGACGGCGCTGGATCGCTGGATCGTGAGCAGGACGAGGCCGAAGCACGCCGCGGGCCAGATGAGCAGCACCGCGACGTTGAGCGCCCGCAGTCCGGCTGCCAGCGCAGATTCGAGCGTCGTGTGCGCGATCAGGGGCTTGTCGGCGGGCAGTCGCGACACGTAGACCAGTCCTGGCAGCTGCATCGCGATCAGCCGGACCATGTGCCCGGGGAATTGCGGCGAGGTGAACACCTGCCTGATGAGATAGTCCCGCGTGAACGCCTCCCGCACCGCGGGCGTGCACGGGCCGGGACAATTTGCGTGGACCCAGTCCCAGTACGCGATGTCGTTGTTGCCGATCGCGAGGCCCCACGGATTGGGCACGCTGCCGAGCGTTTCCCACGCGAATTGCCAGACCGTCTGGCGCGTGAACGCCAGTTGGCCGTACACCTGTTTGTTACGAAGGGCCCAGGGCAGCAGGAGCACCACGACCGCGACCTGTGCGGCCAGAAAGTACGGCACGAGGGACCGCGCGGGGCGCGCGACAATGCCCACGATCAGCGCCCATCCGGCAAGAACGGCCGGCAGCACGAAACTGGCGCTGTTCATCGCGGCGCCCGCCGCACTGCCGCCGGCGACGAAGAGCAGACCGGGCACTGGCGACTGACCGTGCACGTGCGCGTCCCAGGCGCGGACGGCGCCGTACGCGACGAGGATCGCCCAGAAACTGTCGGTCGCCGCAGCGACCGTTTGAATCACGAGGTATGCGTGCGCGGGCGACAGCGCGTAGGCCAGCGCGCCGATCACGCCCGCCTGCGACGACCAGAGCCGCCGGCCGATGCCGAACACGCACAGACACGCGGCGGCGTCGAGCGCCGACTGCATCCACTGCGAGTAGACGAATCGCTGCGCGCCTCCGAGCACGAACGAGCAGGCGAGCCACAGCGAATAGCCGGCCGTGTGCGGGAAGTCGGCAAACGGCGCCAGTGCGCCCGGCCGCGAATCATCGACCGGAAGAAAGTCCTGGGGATCCACCATCGCGCGACGCTCGACGAGCGCGCGATCCATGGTGAGGACATGATCCCAGTTCAGCACCCACCCGCGCCCCTGCAGAAGATTACGCGCCATCTCCGCGTCCCAGAGCGCCATGCCCATCACCATCTGGTTCGACGGCCAGTAGACCCCCGCCATGAGCAGCCGGAACGCGAGCGCCAGGGCGACGATGCCGGCGAGTTGCCAGCGGCGCGAGGGCGTCACGGGTTCGAGCGTCCGCGAGCGCCGCGTCGCCGCGCGCGCCAGCACGCCCGCGATGCGGCGCGGCACGGCCGGGATCAGGCCGGCCAGCATTCCGAGCGCGCCGAGCATCAACACCTGGCGCTGCGCCGGACCCATGCCGTCGCTGCGGTGCGCGCGGAGGCTCGACACCAGCACGAGGCCGGCCAGCAGCGCGCCGCCAGCCAGCAGCGCGAGCCGAATGCGCGGCTGAAAGCGTCCGGCGAGATCGCGCGCGGCGCCGTCGATCATGCGGTCGCGTCCCATTTGAGCATCGGGCGCAGCACCCCGGGGTAGGCGTTGGTCGAACGGCCGCGCACGGATCCGCCTTCCAGCGGATCGTGCACGGAGACCGAGATCACGCCGTTCTCCTCGATGACGCCGGTCGGCGGCGTCTTGAATCCCCAGAACGCGACGTCGATGCTGAACGTGCCTTCGGCGAGGAAATTGCCGGGGATCCAGCACGTCGCGACCTGCGTGCCGACCGGGCGATCGATGCGCTCCCAGTCCGGGCTCTCCTGGCTGAGGAACAGCACGACGCCTGCGTCGTTCAGCACGTCGAAGCACGGCGTGAAGCGCAAGCCCGGCGTCAGCACCTTGTATTGAATCTCGATCGCAATCGGCTGACGGATGTCGAACGACTCCTGCACGACGCCCGCGGGGTCGTGCGCGCGCACGCGAAGCAGCCGCACGGTCTCGTCTCCCGGCGCGCGCGATTCATCCGGCCATTGCCGCTCGGCGCGCGTGCCGTAGCCCTTGAACACGTACTCGGCGACCACGGCCGGCGTGAGCCCGGCCGCGACGACGCGGCCTTCGTCGAGCAGCACGGCCCGGGTGCACAGGCGCGTCACGGCCGCCATGTTGTGCGAGACGAACAGGACCGTGCGGCCGAGCCGGCTGACGTCCTCCATCTTGCCGAGGCACTTGCGCTGGAATTCGAGGTCGCCGACCGCGAGCACTTCGTCAATCAGGAGGATTTCGGGCTCGAGGTGCGCCGCCACGGCGAAGGCGAGCCGCATGTACATGCCGCTCGAGTAATGCTTCACCATCGTGTCGATGAACTTTTCGATTTCTGAGAACGCGACGATCTCGTCGAACTTGCGGTCGATCTCGGCGCGCGGCATGCCGAGGATCGCGCCGTTCAGGTAGACGTTCTCGCGGCCGGTCAACTCGGGATGGAACCCGGTGCCGACCTCGAGCAGCGAGCCGACGCGGCCGTAGATGTCGGCGTGGCCCACGGTCGGCTCCGTGATGCGCGAGAGAATCTTGAGCAGCGTGCTCTTGCCGGCGCCGTTGCGCCCGATGATGCCGACGACCTCGCCGGGCTGCACGTCGAGCGAGACGTCGCGCAGCGCCCAGAACGTGCGCTCCGAGAGCACGGACGAGCGGCCGCTGAGCACGGCGGCCACACGCTGAAACGGCGCCTTCGCCGCCTTGACGACCGACTCGCGCAGCGATCGGTAGCGCTCGGGCCGACCGCCAATGCGGTATTCCTTCCCGAGGTGCTCGATCCGGATCGCCGGGTGCGCCATCAGACGATGTCCGCGAACGTGCGTTCCATCCGGCGGAAATACAGCGCGCCCGTCACGAGCACGACGAGCGAGGTCGCACACGACATGGCGACGACGGCGACCGGCGCCGCCGTCGTGCCGAACAGCGCCCAGCGGAAGCCCTCGACCGCGCCCACCATCGGGTTGAGGCCGAACAGCGTGCGCCAGGGCTCGTGGAGCAGGGAACTCGGATACGCAATCGGCGTGGCGAAGAGCCAGAACTGCGTCAGGAACGGCACGGTGTAGCGGACGTCGCGGAACTGCACGTTCATCGCCGACAGCCAGAGTCCGGTCCCAAGCGATGCCACCAGCGCGAGGAGCAGAAACAGCGGCAGCCAGACGATGGTGGCGGCCGGCGCCAGGTGGTAGTAGGCCATCATCGCGAGCAGCACGACGAACGCGAGCACGAAGTCGATGACCCCTGAGAGGATCGTCGCGACCGGCACGATCAGGCGCGGGAAGTACACCTTCGTGATGAGGTTCGCGTTGCCGACGAGGCTGTTCGACGATTGCGTCAGGCCGTTCGAGAAAAACGTCCAGGGCACGAGCGCCGCGAGCGTGAAGACGGGGTACGGCACGCCTTCCGACGGCATCTTCGCGAGCTTGCCGAAGAAGAGGCTGAAGACGAGCATGGTCAGGAGCGGCTGCAGGACGGCCCACGCGGCGCCGAGGACCGTTTGCTTGTAGCGCACCTTCACGTCGCGCCACGTGAGGAAGTACACGAGCTCGCGGTACGCCCAGAGATCGCCGAGCTTCAGCGACACCCAGCCGCGCGACCGCTGGATGCGAATCACGCGCGGTGCGGCGTCCGCGGCCGCGTCGAGCGGCAGGGCGCCGGTCATGGACGACTCAGACACGCGCGACGTCCTTCGGCGCCTCGCGATCCAATGAAGCGTGCGCAACCGGCTGCGCCGCCGGCTTCAGCGTGAGCAGCTTCGCGGATGGGATGCCGGCGCCGACGAGTTGTGCGACCAGCGAATCGGGCTTGTCGAGCGTCGCCACGATCAGGCGATCGAATGCGACGGTCGTGCATTCGTCCAGGCCGCGAATCGGCATCCCGAGGAATGTCCCGCCTGCCTCGGCCGCGAAGATCGCGACCGGGTCGAGTCCTTGTTCGCGCAGCGACAGATACGCGAGCTCCGCCGCTTCACCCGTGCCGAACACCGCAATGCGCTGTGCTCCATCGTCCCGGCACGGCCGAAGCACCTCGCTCAGGTGCTGGCGGACCTCCCGGTACAGATGGAGCGAGTAGTCCATGAACTCGTACGTGAGCCGGGACTTCTCGGCGATGCCCTGCGGGGTAATCAAGTACAGCAGCCGGTTCGACTGCACATTGATGCACTTGATGTAGCCCTTCCGAATGAGCCGCTTTAGGTAGATGTTGGTCAGGCCCAGGGCGATGCCGAGGTGCGCCGCCAGGTTGCGCTGCGTGATGTGCTGGTCGCGCGCGACGGCGTCGAGCACCGTCAAGTCTCGGCGCGCCTCCACATCCATGCTTATCCGTTCCATGGAGAATCTCGCTCTTTAACTGCTTTTGTTACAGATACTTAGGTGTGACGACCGACAACGAATCGCGGGACGGCTACGAAGCTCGGTGGGCTACCGGAAACAAGCTACCGCCCTGTCACTTACAGCCTTGGGCGAACGTGGGCCTGAGGTGACTGGGGGCTGACCGTCTCTATCGGTCGGGGCGATGCGTTCATATAGTGAACAACAGGAACGTAACCGTGTCAAGCCCGGAACTCCAGATTTTCCATTGGGTTGGCGGCAGGGACCGCCCGGGGGGGCTATTCCGTGAAACGGTACTTCAGGAGCACCCAGAGCGCGACCACGCCGTCACGCCAGGTGATCTTCTTTCCTTGATCGTAGCCCCGGCCATCGTAGGTGATCGGCACTTCGTAGACGCGGTAGCCGCGCTTGAAGATCTTGGCGGTCAGTTCAGGCTCGATGCCGAACCCGTTCGAGCGCAATGCGAACGACCTGAGCACCTCGACGCGCATCACCTTGTAACAGGTCTCCATGTCGGTGAGCATCGTGTTGTACAGCACGTTGGTGATCAGCGTGAGCAGCCGGTTGCCGAGGTAGTGGGTGAACAGAAACACGCGGTGGCGGCCGAGGAACCGTGAACCGTAGACGACGTCGGCGCGGCCCTTGATGATGAGGTCGATCAGTTCCGGATATTCTTCCGGCGAATACTCGAGGTCCGCGTCCTGGACGATGACGATGTCGCCCGTCACGCGCGCGAAGCCGGCGCGGATCGCCGCCCCCTTGCCCTGATTGCGCTCCTGGCGAAGCAGCAGGAACCGGCCGTCGCCCCGCAGCGCCTCCAGGCGATCCCACGTGCCGTCGGTGGATCGGTCGTCGACGACGATCAGTTCGATGCGGAGGTTGACGGCCAGCACGCGGGCGATGATCTCGTCGATCGTGTCCCGCTCGTTGAAGACAGGCATCACGACCGACAGAAGCGGCGGCGCAGCACTCGAGTCGGCCATGAGGAAAATGACGGTAACATACCCCGTACGATGCGGCAATCCACGCTGGACGCCCTGTCCAAATCCCGCGACGCCTCGTGGCCGGCCGCCTTCTGGGTGGTCCTGATGATCGCGGCGGCTCTGCGCCTGGGATACGTACTCCTTTATCCCCAGATGCCGCTGTGCCCGGACTGCCAGGCGTACGACGAAGTCGGCCTCAACCTCGCCGACGGCCGCGGCTTCGCCGGCGGATTCGGCGACACGCTCGTCTGGCCGCAAGTCCATCAACCGAACGCTCCAGAGATCGGCGTGGGTCCGGTCTATCCGATCTTTCTCGCGGGCATCTACCGGCTCGCCGGTCACACGTTCGCGTGGGTGCGCGTCGCGCAGGCATTGCTGACATCGCTGGCGCTCGTCCCGTTGTTCGCGCTCGTCGGTCGCGCGCTGGGCCGCGCGACCGCGTTGGGAACCTGCATCCTCGTCGCACTGTATCCGGCGTTCATCGTGTACCCGGGGTTCGTGCTCACCGAGAGTCTCTCGATCGTGCTGCTCATCACCGCGCTGTGGGCCCTGCAGCATGCGTGGACCCGTGACGCGGTCGGGTGGTGGATGCTCACCGGGGCCCTGATGGGCGTATCGATTCTGTTACGCGGGGAATTCCTGATCGTGGCCGGCGCGGCAGGGTTGCTGACGCTCTGGCGTCGGCCGGCACGGCGGACCGTGTGGGCGCTGGTGCTGGTGCTGGCCACGGGGGCCGCGACCATGGCGCCGTGGACGATTCGCAACTACCGGCTTTTCCATCGGGTCATTCTCGTCTCGGCGCTCGACGGCCAGATACTGTGGCTCTCGGTCAAGGGCTGGACCGAGTGGCGGTTTGCCGATCCCGAACTCCAACATCTGGTTCGGGGCCTGAGTTATCTCGAGGAGTCTGACGCCTTGAAGCGCGCCGCGATGCGCGAGATCGCGGATGATCCGCTGCACTTCGCCTGGACGCGGGTCACGCGGTTTCCAGATTTCTGGTTGACGAGCCACACCAGCAACGTCACGGGCGTGACCGACAGCCTTCGGACATATTGGGGACGGGGCGCCTACGGCGCCGTCGCGATCAAAACCGTGCTGCTCGCGCTGAACATGTGCCTCATCGGGCTCGGTCTCGTCGGGGGCGCCCGCGCGGTTGGGAGCGCAACGCTTTCGCGGCCTGACGTCCTGCTCCTCGCGACACCGATCGTCTGCATCGCGGCGGTCCATCTCGTGCTCTATGCCTCACCGCGCTACCAGATTCCCGTGATGCCCTTCCTGCTCGCCTTCGCCGCCTGGATGGGACGCGGAACGTTCGAGAACCTCGCCCGAGCACCGCAATGAGCGCCACTCACGAACCTCGATGCCTCCGGTCGTGGACGCCATCCTGGCGATGGTGCATCGCCATCTCGCGCCGCTCGTTCTGCACCGGCGCCCGGACACGTTGATGGTCCTGGCGCACCCCGCCCCGGCAGACCGATCAGGAGCCGGGCATGTCCGGTAGGGCGGCGACGCCACGCGCGGTCTGGATGGCGACGATCGCCGCCTGCGTCGTACGGCTCGTGTTCGTGCTGGGCTACCCGCAGTTCGGAGCCTGCCCGGATTGTCAGGTCTACGATCGGCTTGCGACAAATCTGCTGGCGGGCAAGGGGCTGGTGGGCGGCACGTCGGACGATCCGATGTTCGCGCAGATCGACGACGGCGCGAGCGCGCCTGAAGTCGGCTTCGGCCCGGTGTATCCGGCGTTTCTCGCGACGATCTACGCGACCGTCGGCCATCACGTCTCCGCCGTGCGCGTCGCGCAGGCGTTTCTTGGAGCGCTGATCGTGCCGCTCGCGTGGCTGCTCACGACGGCCGCCTTCGGGAGCGCGGCGGGCCTCGTGTGCGCGTGGCTGGTCGCGCTCTCGCCGCCGCTCGTGATGTATGCGGGCATGGTGCTGACTGAGAATCTGTCGGTCGCCCTGCTGCTTGTGTCCATGTCGCTGCTCCTGCGGGCGGTCCGGCGCGGGACGCTGACGTCGTTCGTGTTCGCCGGCGTGGCGCTGGGCGCGCTGATTCTGCTGCGCGAGGAAATGATTCTGCTGCTGCCGGCGTTCGCCTGGCTGGTGTGGGCGAAGGGGCGGCCGCGTCCCGCGTGGACCGGCGTCGCCGCGTTCGTGCTCGCGACGCTCGTCTGCGTCGGCGCCTGGACGGTCCGGAATTACGTGCTGTTCAGGCAGCCGATCCTCGTCTCCGTGCACGGCGGCGAGCAGTTGTGGATCTCGGCGAAGGGCTGGAGCGAGTGGCACTTCGACGATCCGGAACTGCGGCGGCTGGTCGACGGCCGAAGTTACGTGGACCGCAACGCGGCGATGCAGCGCGACGCGATCCGGATCATCGCGGAATCGCCCGGCACCTTTCTCGCGTTCTGCTTCCAGCGCATGCCGATGCTGTGGATCTCGAGTCACACGACGTACATTCGCGGCCTCACGGAGAGTTTCCGCACGTACCTCGTTCGCGGCGCCTACACGCGTGTCGCCGCGAAGGCGGGGCTGTTCGCCGTCCAGCTCGCGATTCTGCTGATGGCGGCGCAGGGCGCCCTCGTCGCGAGGCGGGCCACAGAGTCCCCGCTCGCCGCATGGATGCTGGTGATGCCGATCGCCGCGCTTACGGCTGTGCACTTCATCATTTTCGCCACGCCTCGCTACCAGATTCCCGCGCTGCCGTTCGTCATGGCGTTTGCCGCCCTGGCCGCCACGCGGACGCGCCGCGGCGCGCGCGGGGCTTCCGACCCGCCCGGGCGCGCACAATGATGCCGGGGCTGCTCTCGCGGATCTCGTTCGCGCGTCTCGTGATGGCGGTGCTCACCGTCACGGCGATCGTCCGTTTCGGCGCTGGCGCCCGCAGCGGCCTGACGATGAACGCGGGGGACTTCTATCAAACCCTGCCTGGTCCGTACGTGGAACGCATCAACCCCGCGCTGTGGAACAGTCCGGATCTCTCCGGCAGCGCGGCCTTCCACAAGGACTACTACCTCTACGGGCCCGTGCAGTACCTGACGCTGTATCCGATCGCGTATCTGAATTCGTACGCCGGTATCGCGAATGTGCTGCTCGTCGTCTATGCGCTTCTGATCGCGGTCACGATCGTCCTGCTGTGGCGCACCATGGTCGCGCGCGAGCCCGGCCGGCGCGTTGGGGTACTCCCGGCGCTGTGCAGCGTCCTGCTGTTCGCGCCCCTCATCCAGTGCTACGTGCAGCGCGAGTTCGAAGTCGTGACGTTTCTCATCTGGACGATGGGCGCATTGTTCCTGGTGACGGAGCGCGAGACGCTGGGCGGCGCGGCCCTGGGGTACGTCACGTGGTTCAAGCTGCTGCCCATCGGCTTTCTGCCGTACCTGGCGCTGCGCCGGTCTGGCCGCGCCATCACCGGATTCGTGGCGGCGTCGCTCATCGTCCTCGGCCTGGCGCACGCGATCTTCGGGCTGGACAACTTCCTGATGTTCAGCACGTCGCGCACGATCAACGACGAATCGACGTCGACGCACATCGTCGGCGCCCAGTTCCGGTCGCTCTTCGGTGCGCCGGCGACCTTCTATTTCGACCCGCGCCAGTCGCCCGGTTATCTCGGCAGGGGCTTTTGCGACGATTGGAACGAGACGAACGAAACGATCGTGAGCCTCCGGTGGGGGCTGTGCGGCCTCAACCTGCGTCATGCCCGGCTGCCGAGCCGCGGACTCTTCTGGGCGATTACCATCGCGATCGGCGGGTTGTTTCTGACGGCGTTCGCCCGCCACGAGCGCAGCCTGGCGACACATCTGGAAACCAAGTGGCGTACCATCTGGGAACTTTCGCTCGTCCTGATGGCGAGCGTCGTCATCATCCGCGCGCACTTCTACTATCTGATCGTGCTGCTGTTCCCGCTCGTGGCGCTGCTGTACCGTTATCTGATGTACCGTCCGCACTGGACCAAGTCGGCGGCGCTGGCGTTCTCGTACATCGTGCTGTCCGCCTTCGTCGTGCCGCTGTCCGTCTCGAGCGGCGTCATCGGTCACAACGCCTGGCACCTGTACATGCACTACAACATCTACGTGTACGGCGAGATGACGCTGTTTGGCCTGGTGATCGCGGAGTACTGGCTCTAGCGCCGTGGCCGCGTCGACCGCACCGACCCGCGTGCTGCGCGTCATCACGCGCCTGAACATCGGCGGGCCGTCGATTCAGGCGACCCGCCTCTCGACGAGTCTCGACGCCGAAGGCTTCGACACGCTGCTGATCCACGGCCGGCTCGGCGAGGGCGAGGGCGACATGAGTTACCTGCTGCCCGATCGCGGGACGCGCACGCGCCACCTCGATCAGCTGCAACGGCCGATCGCGCTCCTGTCCGACGTGCGGGCGATCGTCGCGCTGTATCGGGCGATGCGCGAGTTCAGGCCGCACGTGCTGCACACGCACATGGCCAAGGCCGGGCTGGTCGGACGCGTGGCCGCCATCTGGTTCAACGTCACGCACCCGTCCTCGCGCATCCGCGTGATCCACACGTATCACGGACACGTGCTCGAAGGGTACTTCTCCGGTCCGACGACCCGGCTGTTCGTCGCGCTCGAGCGGCTGCTGGCGCGCGCGACGGATCACCTGATCGCCGTGTCCGCCCGCGTACGCGAGGATCTGCTCCACCGCTATCGAATCGGCGCGCCGTCGATGTTCACGGTGATCCCGCTCGGCCTCGACCTCGACGCGTTTGCCGCCATCGACGACCTCGCACGGAGCGAAGCGCGCCAGGCCCTCGCGATTCCGGCGGGCGCGCCCGTCATCACGACCGTCGGCCGTCTGACGCCGATCAAGAATCACCCGCTGTTCCTCGAGATGGCGCAGCAGATTTCCGCGGCGCGGAGCGAGGCGGTGTTTCTCATCGCCGGTGGCGGCGAACTGCAGGCGCAGCTCGAAGCCGACACCCGCGCACGCGGACTGTGGAGTCGCGTGCGATTTCTCGGGTGGCGCCGCGATCTCGCCACGATCTACGCGGCGACCGACGTGTTCGTCATCACATCGAAGAACGAAGGCACGCCGGTGGCGCTCATCGAGGCCATGGCATCGGCCGTGCCCGGCGTATCCACAGACGTCGGCGGCGTGCGCGATGTGATTACCGACGAGTCGCTGGGCCGGGTGGTCCCGCCCGACGATGCGCGTGCGCTGACCCGGGCGGTGACGGATCTGCTCGACGATGCCGCGGCACGCAACGCCATGGCCGCGGCTGCGCGGCGGTCGTCGCTCGCGCGTTTCGGATTCGGCCGCCTGACGGCGGACATCGCCGCGCTGTACCGCCAGGTGCTGGCGCGTGAGGCGTAGCCCTACATCCCGCCCGACAACTCCAGCACGGCCGGCGCCAGCGCCCGGCCGATCAGTTCGTTGCCGCGCTCGGTAAGATGCATGCCGTCCCAACACATGACGGGATCGCGAACGCTGAGGGCGTCCCCGAGATTCAGGTACTTGACCAGCGCGGTCGAGCCGTAGCGGCGGACGAGCATCGCGCGCAGTTCTTCCTGCTGCGCGCGATGGCTCTGCGCGAGATACGGCTGCGTGACGACGATCACGCGGCTCTGCCGCGCGAGGGCCGCATCGATGCCGAGGTGCACGCTGTGGCAGTAGAAACGCCAGTACTCGCTGCAGCCGTCATCGTCCGGCACCACCGGGCTGGTCTCGGGCCGCCACCGCGCCGCCTGCGCCTCGATGGAATCGTAGAGCGCCACTGACGCCTGCAGCAGCGCCGCCTCCGTCCGCGCCCCGGCGTTCGGCCGGAACGTCGTCTTTTCGCCGCGATACGACGCCCGGATATCTCCGGTACGAAGCGTGCGCATCTTTTCCGTCGCGACGATGGGCAGCATCGGAAAGTAACCGAACCACCGGAAGAGCGCCGCGTCGCGGCGGCGCTCCGACACATTGGCGCCGCCGAGATCGTTGTACCCCTCGTAGAGCACCGTCAGGTCGTACTTCAGGTACGCGTAGTCGGCGAGCGTGTACTGAAATGTGTGAGCGCCCTCGTTGCTGAAGCCCAGGTTGACGACGCGAAAGCGGGATCCGCCTGGCGTGCCCGGCCCGTTGAGCGCCAGCTCGAGCTGATGCGGAAAGGCGGCCTCCGGCGGCAGTCCGTAGCCGAGGACAGTGCTGCCGCCAGCGACGACCACGCGAATTTCGCCGGGGCGTTTGCGGCCGGCCGTCGGGCCTCGATAGCCCCAGATGTTGACGCCGGTCTTGTCGAACTTCGAGTGCACGTACACGTCGACGGCCAGCACCGCGGCCAGGGAGACCCCCAGCGAAAGCACCACGCTCACGAGCGCGAAGGCGACGAACCGCCGGCGCGTGAACGTCTGGCTCATCCGATTAGACGGCTCCGACAATGCGGACTTCGGGGAGCGGCACGATGAACCGCCCGCCGTTGCCGAGGAACGCCTGTTCCTTGCGGACGATCTCGGGCTCGTAGTTCCACGCCGTCATGATTGCGTAGTCGGGCGGATTGGCGTGAAAGACCTCGGGCGGGACGATCGGAATCGAGACGCCCGGCACGTACTTGCCGGAGCGCAACGGTGACATGTCGAGGACGTATTCGACCAGATCCGATCCGAGGCCGCAGTAGTTCAGCAGAATCGTCGAGCGGCCTGCGGCGCCGTAGCCGACGACGCGGCGGCCCGCGCGGCGCAGGTCGGTCACGAGATGGCGCAGCGACTGCCGGCGCGCTTCCACCTGTTCGCCGAACCGGTCCACATTCCAGCCGCGCTCGGCCTCGAGCATCTCCGCGACGATCGGCGCGGGCTGGCGCGCCGTCCCCGCGCGCGCGGCCGTGACGCGGATGGAGCCGGCGTGAATCGGAATGCGCTTCACGTCGACGATGCGCAGCCCGTGCGCGGACAGCAGGCGCGCGAGCGCGATCAGCGAGTGATAGCAGGTATGTTCGTGGTAGACGGTGTCGTATTGCACGAGCGCGAGCAGATCGCCCTGATACTGCACTTCGAAGATGAAGACGCCCTCGTCCTCAAGCAGCGTCGTCACGCCGCGCACGATGGCGTGGAGATCGTCGACGTGCGCGAAGACGTTGTTGCCGGTGACGATGCGCGCGGGCCCGTGCTCCGCCTTCACGCGCCCGGCCGTCGTGTCATCGAAGTACGCCTGCACGAGGGGCCAACCGCCCTCCTGGCTCGCCCGCAGGGCGACATCCGACGGATCGACGCCGACCACGCGCGCGCCGGCGTCGCGCATCGGCTGCAGGAGAATGCCGTCGTTGCACCCGAACTCGACGACGAGACGCCCGGCCGCGCGCTCCCCCGCCA
>Ga0315281_10007669_pt1 | contig 15165 bp, 12 predicted proteins | sample YL17G07_0_MG_FD_204540 | JGI IMG/M metagenome (GOLD analysis project Ga0315281, IMG submission 204540) | Sediment microbial communities from Yellowstone Lake, YNP, Wyoming, USA - YL17G07_0 | ecosystem: Environmental > Aquatic > Freshwater > Lake > Sediment | place: USA: Wyoming | collected...
CGTTGGTCGGATCGCCCGCCGCCAGCTTCTCGGCAATCTTCAAGTCCTGCTCATAACCGGCCCGCGCCCCGCCCAGGTCCCCTTGCGCCAACTGCACGTCGCCCAGCTTGTCCAGGCTCACGCTCAAGTCCCGCTGCCACTGGGCGTTGGTCGGATCGCCCGCTGCCAACTTCTCACGAATCTTTCGGCTCTGCTCGTAACTGGCCCGCGCCCCGCCCAGGTCCCCTTGCGCCAACTGCACGTCGCCCAGCTTGATCAGGCTGACGCTCAAGTCCCGCTGCCACTGGGCGTTGGTCGGATCGCCCGCCGCCAGCTTCTCGGCAATCTTCAAGCTCTGCTCGTAACTGGCCCGCGCCCCGCCCAGGTCCCCTTGCGCCAACTGCACGCCGCCCAGCTTGATCAGGCTGACGCTCAAGTCCCGCTGCCACTCGGCGTTGGTCGGATCACCCGCCGCCAGCTTCTCGGCAATCTTTCGGCTCTGCTCGTGACTGGCCCGCGCCCCGCCCAGGTCCCCTTGCGCCAACTGCACGTCGCCCAGCTTGTTCAGCAGCACGGATACTTCACGCTGCCATTTCAAAGTGGCTCGCTTCTTCTTCGGCTGGCGGCGCATCCAGGCTTCGACAGAACTCAGGGCGTCGCGCGCGTAGGCGAGTCGTCCCAGCGAGAAGAACAAGTCCTGGCCCTCATAGAGGAGCCAATTCACCAGTCGGTCGCCGGCTTCGCCCGTCTCATCGCGCCCCAGCATCGCAGCGGCATGGAGCGAGGCACTCTGCAGACGGGAGAAATCCTCCGTGCGGCAGAAGTGGCCCGCGCCATCCTCGAATGCGACAAGCACCCATTGGCAAAGCGCGCGGAGCAAGCCCGCGTCGGCCACTGCCTCGGAGCCGGCAAAACGAGCGGCCAGGGCGTGGGTGAATTCCCATCGCTCGTCGTTCGCCACGACCCGCAGCAGCCCGTGCCGGACCAGTTGCTTGAGTGCTTCGCCGGCGCGGGACTCCTTCTCTTGAGGCTTTGGCTCGTCGGTATCTCGCAACGCCGCTACGGCCGCGCCCATGTCGAACGACGTGGCGGCGAGCAGGCCGGCGGCGCCCAGTACGCGACGGGCGTCCTCCGAAAGTTTCCGCACGCTGCGGTCATAGAGCCATTTCAACGTGTGTTTCTCATATTTCGGGTCACGGAGTCGGGGCAGCTTCTTGTCTCTGAGCTCCTTGAGAAAGAGCGCGGGCGGTTCTTCCGCAAGCTCAAGCTGGCAACCGGCCCACGTCAGCGCCAGTGGATGTCCGCCCAAGGCCTTCAGGACACCGGTCAACACGTCCTCCGGCGCGCGGCCTTTGGCCAGCCTGCGCAGGAGGGCGAGCGCGTCCAAAGTCTCAAGCTCGACATCGACCTGAATGGAATCATGCAAAGCACATTGGCCCTTGTTGCGGGTGAGGACAAGCTGAGTGGTTGTGCCGTCCAGGACGGAGAGGAGGTCGGTCAGGTTCTCGCAGTCTCTGGCCTCCTCAGCGCCTTCTACGACGACGAGGGCCCGTCGCCCGGCGCAGGCTCGCCCGGCGCGATCGCGTGCGGGCTGGTCGGCGGGCTGGGTGGGGTCGAAGCGATCGGCGAGCGTGTGCCAGGCCTGCTCTGCGAGTTGATCCCAGGGGCGTTGGCCGTGCTCGCTGAGCCGGTAGAGGTCGAGCAGCACAATGCCGCCAGAGAACGGGCTGCGCCCGAGGTCGTCGCCAACCTCCTTGAGCAGTCGATAGATGGCCTCGGCGGCAAGGGCCGTCTTACCAAACCCGGCCGGTCCCCAAACGCAGGTGCTCTCGCACCGTCGCAGTCGGCCGAGAAGATCGTCAAGCTGAGCATCTCGCCCGAAGAGCTTCCCCGCCTGCGCACGTGGCGGACGATCACAAGGCGCGGGACGGCGACAATGGAATGCCACGAGACGCGGCCAATAGACCGGAGCAACCTTCTCGAACAGCGCCTGACGCCGGTAGAACTCGGGCCAGATGTCCTCCCAAGACCAAACCTCAACGCTGAACAGCCCTTCCTCCTTGTGCTTCTCAGTCAACTCACGGGCTCGCTGCTGGACCTTTCCGTCCCTTGGTCCGGTGGTCGCGAGGATGAATTCGGCGAGTCGCGGTTTGAATTGCTTGGCTGCTTCAACTTCCTCTTGGAGTTCCTTCACGCTCACCTTGCTCCGAAGCAGGTCGTCCCTCTGTTTGCATTGCACGCCTACCTGCTTGCCTTGGCGTTGACCGAAGACATCCACACCAGCCTGCGGCTGGCCGCTCCGCCCGTTCTTCTGCGCGCCGGGGTCCTCCCAGACCTCTTTGAACAGGTCGAGGCAGAACGACTCGAAGGCAGTCGCATCGTTTGGCGGATCCCAGCGTTCAACGTCCGAGCTCATAGTCGTCTCGCTTGAAGCTCCAGGAACAAGCTGCTCGTCCGGGCACACCCCGCCCTTGCAGCACGCCGGCAAGAGGGCAGACCCATGGCTCGATCTCGCTGTTGTGGGACAGGAAGACGTCCAATGATCGTTTCTCCCGGGCCTCGTCCTTCATAGTGGCGTAAGTATATCACAGAATGGGCCCATCGACAAGGGGTCGCGTGTCAGTTGGCAGCGGTCGGTTGTCGGCTGCAAATCTGTATGTCACAAGGGTTCATCAATGTTCATCTGCGCCTTCGTTTGCTCTGTGTCCTCGGTGCCCTCTGTGGTAGAACGTCCCTTGCCGGATTATTCGAATAAGAAGATGGTGGGCATAGCCCACCCTACCGCTGTCGCGACAATCATATAAATCCCTGTGTGACAAGGGTTTATTTGCGTCCACCCACCGCCGATAAAAAGTGTCACCATCACCGAAATTTTCGCTTGACGGCGAATCGAACGGTCCGTATGGTAATAAGGCAACAGAATCGTGAGTAGTAAATGGTAAATTGTAAATTTGGAGGGAATCACAATGGCTACTGAAGCGCAAGTCCTTGCCAATCGGCGCAACGCCGGGAAATCCACAGGGCCGCGCACGGCCGAGAGCAAGGCAGCCGTCGCGCAGAACGCCGTCAAGCACGGCCTGTCGGCCCGGCTGGATGTCATCAAAGGAGAAGACCAGGCGGAGTTTGACCTGCAGCGCGAGGCCATGCTCGGCGAGTTGGCCCCGGTCGGGGCGGTGGAGTCGATGCTGGCGGAACGCGTTGTCGGTCTCTCGTGGCGGCTCAAGAGGGTTGAACGCATTCAGAACGAGGTCTTCGACGCCATGCTGGCGGACAGGAACAGCCCCCTGGCCAAGCTCGTCCAGTCGCTGCAGCCCAAAGCGGCGGGTCGGCCGGAAGACGATCCCGAGGGCGATCTGGCCCTCGGCCGGGTGGTCCTGAAGGACTTCTCCAATAGCCGGGTTCTCGACCGGCTGCTGATGTATGAACGCCGGATGGAGCATAGCCTCTACAAAACCATGGCCGAACTGCAACGGCTGCGCTTGGTGCGGGAACTGGATGGCCCGGCAGAAGAAGTTTCAAGTGTGAAGTGTCAAGTGTCAAGCCGAGAGGGCCAGGCCTCGACTCTTCAGACTTCAAACTTCACACCTAACACTTCCGGACAAACGGACGAATTGTGCAAAACAAAGCCAATTCCCCCGGGCCCAAATGAAGGTCAAGTTCCTTGTGACAAAGGGGTTAGGAAGAATTCGGCTCAAAACGGGCTCGGCAAGAACAAAGCCAATTTCCCGGGGCGAGACGTGCGACGGCCAGCGGCTGGGGTGTCATTAGGAAAACGGGACGGGGCACCTTTGCGGGGAATCTCATGTTTCGGGTAGAATCAGGGGCATGGAAATATACCCATTGAAATCGGTGCCGGTGTTCAAGCAGAGGATTTGGGGCGGGCAGAGGCTCAAGGAGGTATTCGGCAAAGAGCTTCCGCCGGGCGAGAAGATCGGCGAGAGCTGGGAGATTGGCGACCTGCCCGAAGGCAAATCCACGATCGCCAACGGCCGGTTCCGGGGCGAGACGCTCGGCTCGATGGTCGGCCGGTATCCGCAGGAGATCGCGGGCACGAGAGACTTCCCGAAGCCGTTCCCGCTGCTGATCAAGTTCCTCGATGCCGAGGACGTGCTGAGCGTGCAGGTTCACCCGGACCCCGAGACCTGCCGGCGCATGGGCCGAGGCGACCCCAAGACCGAGTGCTGGTACGTCATCCAGGCCGAGCCGGGGGCGGTGATCTACAAGGGGCTCAGGAAAGGAGTCACGAAAGAGCAGTTCGCCAAGGCGGTAGAGACGCAGGACGTCGCGCCTCTACTGGCGGTGGTCCCGGTCCAGCCGGGCGAGTGTCATTTCATCCCGGCCGGGACGGTCCACAGCCTGGGGGCAGGCCTGCTCATCGCTGAGATTCAGACCCCCTCCGATACCACGTACCGCGTCTTCGACTGGAACCGCGTGGACGAGAGCGGCAAGCCCAGGCCGCTTCATATCGAAGAGGCCCTCGAAAGCATCCACTTCGATCTGACGCCCGACAAGCTGCCGGTCACCACGTGCGACACGCTCGTCGATTGCGAGTATTTCAAAGTGGAGAAGGGTGTAGGGTGGGCTGTGCCCACCAGCTCGTCGCATCTGGAGGAAAAGGTGGGCATAGCCCACCCTACCACTACCACGACGACACATGGGCAAGATGCCCATGCTACTCTGTCCCTGACACGCGGCCAGATGAGGATACTGATCTTTCTCACCGGCGGCGGCACCATCGTCTCCGGCGCGGCCGAGTCGGTCGACTTCAAGGCCGGCGATTGCGTGCTGATTCCCGCTGCGTTTGAAGGGGCGATCCGGTTCACGCAAAGCACGGAGTACCTGACGGTGACGATATGAAGTCTCAGGTTTGGAGTGTGAAGTTTGATGGGAGAAGAGCGGAGACCTCAGACTTGAAGCTTGAAGCTCTCTTTCTCTTTGGCCGGGACGACGCCGCGCAGGCCGTGCATCCGAAGGTAGCCTTTTTGCCACACGAGCAGGGCCGATATCGTGACGACGAAAACATACACAACCGCCGCGCGGCGTGTCCGGATCTGGCTCATGACCAGGCCGATGAGGGCATAAAGGCCCGCCAGGCCGTAGCAAATCGCCACGGTCCTGCCCAACGGAATTCCCCGGTCGATCATCTGGTCGTAGATGTGCCCGCGGTCGGAGACCCAGATGGGCCGATGATTGAGCAGGCGCCGGGCGACCGCCACGCCGGTATCGAGGATGGGCAGGCCGAACACGACAATCGATGCCAGCCACCAGCGCGGCACTTTCTCGGCGAACAGGATCATCAGGGCCGCCACCACGAAGCCCAGAAGCATACTGCCGGCATCGCCCATGAAGATTTTGGCCGGGTGCCGATTGAACGGCAGGAAGCCGCAGACGCCCCCGACCAGGCTCAGGCAAAGCACGATTCGCACGGGATCGCCGAAGGCGCTGAAACCCCAGGTGGCCAAGTGGATGGCCAGCAGAAGCATCGCGACCGTGATAATGGCCGTCACGCCGGCACAAAGGCCGTCCAAGCCATCGAGCAGATTCAGCGAGTTGGTCGCCCCCACCACGAAGAAGATGACAATCAGGATATCGAGAACGGCTTCGACTTCCGCCGGCATGGGCAGACCGAAGGACTCCGCGACCCGCTGGAGGTTGGGATTGATGCCCGCCACCAGCAGGAGGACCGCCGCCAGAACCTGACCGAGCAGCTTGTGGCGGGGCCGAAGATCGAGGATGTCGTCCGTCAAACCGACAAAGCAGGCAATGCCGCCGCCGGCCAATACGCCCAGGAACCATCGCAGCTCCTGCGGAAACACCCTGTCGTTGCGGAGCGAGTAGATGCCGGCCAGGACCCCGACGGTCAATCCGATGAGTATGCCCACGCCGCCCAGGTAGGCAATCGGCTCCCTGTGCGTCTTGACCACATTATCGGGCCTATCCACGATGCCAAAGCGAATGGCCACCTTTTTACATAGTGCCGTTGCCGCCAGCGAGCTGACGAACGCCGCCACCAGCACGGGCAAGAACCGCAGCAGCCAGCCCAGCGGCCGTTCCTCCCCTATCAGCGAATCAAACATCGACCTTCGTCCCCCGAACCCGGGAATCCTTTACCCAGACCTCAGCATCATACCGCAGCATGACCAGACCATCGGTGAATCTGTCAAATCCTATCCGCGGCGGCTTGCCGGTCAGCTCCTGGAGAATCCACCTGGGAAAATCGGCCCCCGCCTGAATCGACAGAGGCGCCCCGCCGCCAAAACGAGGATTGATCTCGGTGAATCGAATTTCGTTGTCCGGTGTCACAAACAACTGGAGAGTGATGACGCCCGGTCCGGCTCCGAGCAGCTCCACGATGCGCCGGGCCTGGTCCATGATCCGGGCGTGCTTGACGACCTGTGCCTTGCTCACCTCGCCCGAGCGGACCTCGATGCGCCGGCGCGGGACGATGCAGCGGACCCGCATCTCGAAGTCAACGTAGGCGTCGCACGTATATTCCGTGCCTTCCATGAACTCCTGGCAAATAGCGTTCGGGATTCTCCGGGCGAAGAACCGCAGCTCCGCGGGACTGTGGGCGACGGCGTTGCCCCGGCTGGCAGAGCCATCCCACCGCTTCAGGAAACAGGGCCACGTCAGCTCCCCCCGCCGGTCGGCGGTCAGGGCCGTCCGCACGCTCATCGTTGCAGGCGTGCCAAAGCCATTCTTTTTGAGGAAGCCGAACGTCCGCCGCTTATCCTGGCACGTGTCGATCACGTCCGGGTCCGAGACGAGCACGCGACAGCCCCATCGCTCAAATTGAGATTTGTTCTGGGCCAGCGACCGCAGGTCCAGGTCCACGGTGGGCACCAGCAGCCTCACTTGATGCCTGCGGACAATGGACAGGAGTTGGTCGATATAACCTGCGTGGGTGGTCGGCTCGACCAGGAAGGCCTTGTCGCACAACTGCAGGGCCGGGCTCAGCTTGCTGGTATCGGTCCCGTAAAAGCAGGCTGCCAAGCCCAGTTTCCGGGCGGCGTTCCGGAAGCTGTGCAGGAGCGATACCCGTCGGCCGATGCAGGTAAACAGCACGGCCAGCGGACGGCAGACACCCCGTCCGCTTCGCTTGACCCCAGCGGTCGCGACCGAATCGACCTTCGATCTACCCATAATCACTCCCGCAGACTCCTGCGCCACCCACGTGCAGCCTCCATCGTAAGAGGGATGGCCGCGCGGGTCAAGCCGAACACCGGGCCCACTCGGTTGACATTCGCCGCGGACAGCCCTACACTATGGCTTCGTCAGATAAATCGGCCAGATGTGAGCACCGGTTTAAGGATTGGCAGTTGCCGGAAACATGCAAATATGGCTCGGTTCGCCCGGTCGGATCCGGCCACGAGAGAAATCGGGAGAACGCCCTTGCTTAAGATACACGAGAACCCCCCGCTGGTCTGGCCCCAGTGCGAGTCGATCCGGCTCTTCGCCGGCCAGTGGTGGGTCGCCCATACCAGAAGCCGAAACGAGAAGGCCCTGGCCCACGACCTGATGGCCAAGAATATCAGCTATTTTCTGCCCATGACGTGGAAGGTGCGCCGCCACAGTCATCGGACCATCAAATCGCTGCTGCCCCTGTTCACGGGGTACCTGTTCTTCTGCGGCAACGAGCCCCAACGGATCGAGTTGCTCAAAACCAATCGCGTGGCGAACCTGCTGGAGGTCAAGGACCAGAACAACCTGATCAAGGAGCTGGTGCGCTTCGAGCAGGCGCTGCGCGCCGGTGCGTCGCTGGTGCCCCACAAGTACATCCAGCGCGGCCAGTGGTGCCGGGTCATGGCGGGGCCGCTGCTGGGCCTGGAAGGAATCGTCGTGCAGACCCGGGGCGATACGCGTCTGGTGCTGCAGATCAACATGCTCGGGCAGGCCGCCAGTGTTGAAATCGGCATGGATATGATCGAGCCGAGCGAAACCCCGCCAGGGCTGCGGTCGTAATACCGGCCTTGCGGCCGATTCGGCCGCTGCCGGCGACCGGTCCGGGTTGGACCGTCGCCGCCAAAATGCCGATAAGGCTTTATGACGCAGGCACCGGGCGGCGGGTCCGGTAAACCGAGTCCGGAAATCCGCCGGGGCGGATGGCAGGGTCGGCGGCGCGCTGGCCACCGCGACGTCGCAAGGATGGACGACTCCCTTATGAGGGCGACAACGTGATTATTCGCATGCAAGCATATCCGAGGGCCGGGCTTATCGGCAACCCCTCCGACGGGTATTTCGGCAAGACCATCTCGTTTGCCTTCACCAACTTCCGCGCGGAGGTGGTTCTGTATGAGACGCCGGAGCTGGAAATCCTGCCGAGCGAAAAGGACCGCTCCTGCTTCAACAGCATCGGCAGCCTGGTGAACGACGTGCAGTTGCACGGCTATTATGGCGGTATCCGCCTGCTGAAGGCGACCATCAAGAGATTCTACGATTACTGCCGGGACAACCAGATCGAGCTGCACGACAAGAACTTCACGATCCGGTACGACTCGGATATCCCGCACGGGGTCGGCTTGGCGGGCTCCAGTGCGATCATTACGGCGTGCCTGCGGACCTTGATGGCCTTCTACGGCGTCAGCATACCCAAGTACACGCAGGCCAACCTGGTGCTCGGCGCCGAGACCGCGGAGTTGCACATTCCCGCCGGACTCCAGGACCGTGTCGTCCAAGCCTATCAGGGCCTGGTCTATATGGATTTCGCCAAAGAGATCATGGACAAGCAAGGGTACGGCCACTACGAGCCGATGGACCCCAAGCTGCTGCCCAAGCTGTACATCGCCTACATGGACGCCCTGAGTGAGCCAACGGAGAAGTTTCATAGCAATATCCGGCACCGCTTTGACCAGGGCGAGCCCAAGGTCGTCAACGCCATGAAATTCTGGGCCAATCTGACCGACAAAGTCAGAAGGTGCCTGCTGGCCGGACGGCTCGACCCCGTTCCCGAGCTCCTCAACGCCAATTTCGACAAGCGGTGCGAGATCTATAACATCAGTGAAGGGAACATCCGCATGGTCCAGGCGGCCCGCGCCGTCGGTGCCAGCGCCACATTCACCGGCTCCGGCGGCGCCATCGTCGGCACGTACACCGACCAACGCATGTTCAACGAGCTCAGGACGAAGCTCGGCAAGCTCAATATCAAGGTGCTCAAGCCCAAGCTCGCCTTGAGCACAGGGAACGCGAAGGCATGATTCGCAAGGCCGTGATACCTGCCGCCGGATTCGGCACCCGCTTTCTGCCGGCCACGAAGTCGCAGCCGAAGGAGATGCTGCCGATTGTCGACACGCCGGTGATTCAATACGTCGTGGAGGAAGCGGTCCAGGCGGGAATCACCGACCTGCTCATGATTATCGGCTCGGGCAAACGCTCCATCGAAGAGCATTTCGACCGCAGCTTCCAATTGGAGTCTCAGCTCCAGGCGCAGGGCAAAACGGCCGAGCTGAAGGCGATGCGGCGCATCTCGGAACTGGCGGACATTCACTTCGTCTGGCAGAAGGAAATGCGGGGTCTCGGCGATGCGGTCTATTATGCCCGCTACCACACCCACGACGAGCCCTTCGTCATCCTGCTCGGCGATACGGTCATCGATTCGGCCAAGCCCGCCGCCCGGCAAATGGTCGAGCTATACGAGGAGCTCCAACAGCCCGTCATTCTGCTGGAGCAGGTGGAGCCGCGCAAAGTGAGTCTCTACGGCGTTATCGACGGCGAGGAGATTCGACCCGGCGTGTACCGGATTCGCGATTTCGTCGAGAAGCCGAAGCCGGAGAACGCGCCGTCCAACTTAGTCATCGCCGGTCGGTACCTGCTCACCCCGGATGTTTTCGATCACATTCATCAGACCGTGCCCAGTAAAGACGGCGAGATCCAGCTCACGGAGGCCTTGAAGGCCCTGGCCAGAAGCCGGCCGGTGTACGGCCTGAAGCTCGAAGGCAAGCGGTGCGACATCGGCAATAAAGAGGGATTCATCCGTACGAATATCGAATTCGCATTGAAACGCGCCGATATGGCCGAGGGCCTGCGGCAGTACCTTAAGCAACTGGCGGAGAAACTGTGAAAGCGGTAGTCACGGGAGCGGCGGGATTCATCGGCTCGCACCTGAGCGAGCGACTCTTGAGAGACGGCCTGACCGTTGTCGGCGTGGACAACTTCGATGGGTTCTACGATCCCCGGATCAAGCGCCGCAACGTCGCCGGCTGCCTGGCGCATCCGAATTTCCGACTTTTTGAGGCGGATATTCGCGACCGGGCCGCTATGGAGAAGGCGGTCACGGACGACACCGACGTGGTTGTGCATTTGGCCGCACGGGCCGGCGTCAGACCCTCCATCGCCGAGCCGATGCTCTACGCGGACGTCAACATCAATGGGACCCTCGTCCTGCTTGAGCTGGCCAGGCAGCGCGACATCGGCCGATTCATTTTCGCCTCCAGCTCCAGCGTCTACGGCAACAACAGCAAAGTCCCCTTCTGCGAAGAAGACAATGTCGATTTCCCGATCTCGCCCTATGCCGCCACGAAAAAAGCGGGCGAGCTGATCTGTCACACGTACCACCATCTCTACGGCATCGCGATCAACTGCCTGCGCTTCTTCACGGTCTACGGCCCGCGCCAGCGTCCCGACCTGGCCATCCACAAATTCGCCCGGCTCATCGAGGAAGGCAAGCCGGTCCCCATCTACGGCGACGGCACGATGATGCGGGACTTCACGTATATTGACGACATCATCAACGGCGTCGTCGCGGCGATGGACCGATGCAGTGACTACGAGATCTACAATCTCGGCGAGTCACAACCCATCAGTGTCAATGACCTCATCACCGAGCTGGAGCACGCTCTGGGCAAGAAAGCGGTGAGACAATACCTGCCCCTCCAGCCGGGTGACGTGGACCGCACCTATGCCGACGTTGCCAAGGCCGAAACCTGCCTCGGCTACAAGCCCTCCACCGACCTCCGAACCGGCCTGGCTCATTTCGTCGCCTGGCTGAGGCAAAGTCCCGTCACCTGACGCGTCGCGACGTTTCATCAGTGAGAGCGTGTAGGAAAAGTCCCGCCGGCGCGCGCCGTGGAAAGACGACGATCGACAGGGCCAGGATGGCCCTGCGACACATGGGCAAGATGCCCAAGCTACGGCAGACCGGTTTTCATACACGGTCAAGGAACCCGCTGTCACCGCCTGTCGTAAAATAGCATAGCGTTTTGAGCATTCTCCTGACGGATTTGTCCGTGGGAATGCAGCGTATGTTCTTTAAGTTCTTGTGTCACAGGGATTTACGGCCGACACAAGGCAGAGAGATTCATCCAGACCCTCAGGTTCGTGACGGTTTCGAGCCTTGCACTCCGGCCGGCATTGTGGTATACTTCTATTATGAAGACCGTGTATAACATGCTGATTTGGTGGGGCATCGGGAAGGAGGAAGATTATGAACCTCCTCCCGGCGATGATCCTTTACTTAGCGGTAGGCTGCGGCGAATGGTATCTCGCCTTGCGGCGTACGTTGGCATGCGCCCGCGGGGAGAAGGTCGTTCTCGTTTGCATTGTCTTTATCGAAAATCTCTTGGGGCTGTGGGTACTGTCGAATTTTATCCGGACCAATAACTGGGTCCTGGCTTTCTGCTACGCGGCCGGAGCATCGGCGGGCGCTCTGATCGTCGCGATGAACACGCAGGGGCAATCCGCCGAAACCGCCCATCCAAAGACCTCCCCATCAGCATCGCGCGTGAGGATTCACTCTCGATCGTTCATGGAAGGAGTATCGGAGCGCGTCCTCGGAGTACAAGGGCACCATCGCCAACCGCTCTTGCACCCGGGTGCCCGACGTATTGAATGTCCGGAGTGATGCTCAAAGTCACTCTATCGGGACACCCACACCCGGATGCGGTCCGCCATATCCTTGTCGATGGCGAATTGGCTCTCTCCGACCTGGAAGACCGGCGAAGGAAAGTGTAAGAGCAGCTTCACCGCCGAACCCGGCAAGGCCCCCATCGCCATGATCCTTTTCAACATCTCACGGTCATTCGTCTGGATATACGCGATCCGGCCCTTCTGACCTTTCTTCATCTCCGAGAGCGGCATCACCACGCTCTCGAACTTCCGCTTTCGGTCCCGGCAGCAGGGGCCGCTGGGAATGGGTTTACCGTGGGGGCACGTCTGCGGATGGCCCAGGAGAATGCAGATGTTGTCCTCCAGACCTTTGTGCAGGATGTGCTCGAGCTTGCATCCCGTCTCGTGAACGAGAGCGGACTTGACATTGAGGACATCCGCCAGGAGCCGCTCTCCCAGGCGATGCCGCCGGACGCACAGCCGGCCCTCCTCCCGACCTTTATCCGTCAGCCGGGCGTCGCCGGGCACGGACACGCAGCCCTGTTCCTGAAGCTCCCGGAAGGCGGTGTCATTTCTCAAGACCGCCAAGTCGGGCATCCGTCCGTTCTCGACCGTCTCGACCCAGAGCGTCTCCAGGATCTCCTCAGCTCTTTCCGTCAGGGTCATCTCGTTGTCTCCTGTCGAACAATCTTTTCAGCCACGCCGGCTCGGCGGGAGTCTCGTACCCGCAGTTGGGGCACCGGACCAGCCGGCAGTGTTTCGCCATCATACACTTGGCGCAAGCGGCCTGCGCCTGCGTCTCATCATAGTCATAGCCACACAACGCACACTTCACAGCACCACCCCCAGGGCCAGCAGAACCGCGTTGAGGACGAAGGCCACCGTGAAGGATAGCAGCAGTGTAATCGCCGAGATCAGCAGTCCCGTCTTGATGCCCCGCTCTTTCATGTTCATCAGCAGTTGCGCCACGCAGGGTAGAAACAGCGTCAGGGCCACGGAGGCCACGGCCAACTGCACCCCGGTCAGCGCGCCGGATTGGTGCAGATCGTACAGACCGGCCGCACCATAATCCCGCCGGAAAAAGCCCAGCAGAAACACACTGGCCGCCTCGGCGGGCAAACCCATCAGGCGCACCGGATACTCCAGGAGACGGATACAAAAATCGAACGCGCGCGTGACCTGCCCGAGCCAGATCAGGACACTGGCCACAATAAACAGCGGCACGATCTCCTTGAGGTACCATATCACCCGCGTGTACGTCTTGATCAAGACGTTCGAGGCTTTGGGCAGCCGCAGCGGCGGAACCTCCATATAAAACGTGGGTTTCGCCCCAGGCACCAGCTTCGAGCTCAGATACCCGGCGGCCAGGAATACGCCGGTGATCACGCCGGCCCAGACGACCAGAGCCAGACGATGCCCATGCAGAAGCGCCAGGATCACACCGAGCTGCGCCGAGCAAGGCACCGCCAGAGCCAGGAGCATTGTGGCAATGAACCGCTCTCTCCGGGTCGGGAGCGTTCGCGTCACCATGGTGGCCATCGTGTCGCAGCCGAGGCCGAGCACCATCGGAATCACCGCCCGGCCGCTCAGGCCAATCTTCTTGAATAGTCGATCGATGAGCATTGCCAGCCGCGGCAGGTAACCTACGTCTTCGATCAGCGAAAACATCAGGAAGAACACCGTCACGATGGGCAGAATAATGGCAATCGCATAGCGCAGGCCCAGGGTGAGCACCCCGTACGGGCCGACAAACAGATCGCGCAACACCGGCGGGGAGATAACCCGTTCGACCACCCCGGTCAAGAACGGATTTACATGCTGCTCGAAGACAACCCTTTCCAGGAAGTCTACCAGCGTCCCCGCGCCGAACTGGCCGACGAATTTGTACAAGCCCAGATAAAGTACCAGCAGGAGGATGGGAATCCCCGTCACCGGATTCATCGTCAGTTGGCTGAGCATTTCGGCCGGACCGCGTCTTCTCTCGCCCGCCGGACCAATCACACCCTTGAGAAGCTCCTGGATTTGCTGTTGCCGGCGCATCGCAATGACGTAGTCCAGCGGATCGCAGTATTGCTGCCGGGTCGCCGCGGCGATTTGCCCCACCTGTTGGTAGACGTTCGCGTCCCGGACCTTGACCATGCCCCGTATTTGTTCATCATCCTGCAGCAGCAACAGCGCTATCGCGCGTTTCGACAGGACGTAGTTGCCCGTCAGGAGGCTTTCAATCTGTTCCACGCCGCGCTCCAGCGTCAGCTCACGGCTGTTCTGAACATGGGTCTCTACATCAAGAGTTCCTGACATAATCCAGAATCCTCTGTCTCAAAAGCTCCATTCCTTCGCCCCCGGTGGCCACGGCCGGCACGACAGGTATGTGGAGACGCTCTTTTAGAGTGCCGATGTTCACCTGCTTGCCGAGTGCCTTGAGCTCGTCCATCATGTTCAATACGAGAATCATGGGCAAGCCGGCCTCGATAAGCTGAAGCGTCAGGCCGAGCATCCGCTCGAGGTTCTTGGCATCCGCGATCTGCAGAACAACTGCGGGGCTTTCCTCCAGGATGATATTCCGGGCCACCCGCTCTTCCTCGGAGATGGGCGTCAGGGAGTACATACCCGGCGTGTCGATGACCTCGAATTCCACGTCGCCCACCCTCCCGGTGCCCCGGCAGACTTCCACGGTAGTTCCGGGGTAATTCGAGACGGTCGCGTACGCGCCGGTGAGATGATTGAATATCACGCTCTTCCCCACGTTCGGATTGCCGACCAGAACGACTTTCGCTTTACTCATCGCTATCTATCCCGCACGGGCGACACCGAAAAGTTAGCCTCGCCAAACTCTCGCGTCGCACGCACGACCCCATACTTTCAAACCCGGAAAAGTTCATGCTACGTGGCTCCCCCCCGTCCGGCCCGTTCGGCGCAGAAATCCCGGAATTCATCCGCCAGCCGATATCCATTCCTTTTGTCGCGGCCGGCGAATTCGATAAACGCCAGGAACTGCGCGATCACCTTAGGGCCGAGAGCATGCTCGGCGCGACAAGCGGCCTGCTGGGCCACATCCGCAGAAAGGCCTAACACATCAATAAAAAAGGACTTAAGAATATTATGCTTCGTGACGACATCGCGTGCCGCCGCCTGGCCGGCCTTCGTCAAAGTTGCATGGTCATACGGCTCATAGTGAATCATGCCCTTTCCCTTGAGCAGGCGCATGGCCCCGGTGACCGAGGCCCGCGAAACCCCCAACTGTTCCGCGATATCCTTGCTGCGGGGCACCCGGGACCACCGGGACAGATTGTAGATCGCCTCCAGGTAATCTTCCAGGGACGCACTGAGCTTTTGTTCTTTTCCCATATCCACCATACATTCCAC
>Ga0315281_10007670_pt1 | contig 15164 bp, 14 predicted proteins | sample YL17G07_0_MG_FD_204540 | JGI IMG/M metagenome (GOLD analysis project Ga0315281, IMG submission 204540) | Sediment microbial communities from Yellowstone Lake, YNP, Wyoming, USA - YL17G07_0 | ecosystem: Environmental > Aquatic > Freshwater > Lake > Sediment | place: USA: Wyoming | collected...
GACCACAGGGACGAACCGGTTGCGGCTTCCAGAGCATGAAGCCGCCCGTCCCTCGTGCTTGCATATACGACCCCGTCGAGGGCAGCTGGTGCTGAGAAGGCGTCTTTGCCCTCGAGCGACCACTTCAGACGACCACCCGACGTGTCCATTGGAAGCTCAACGCTACAAGATCGGGCGAGTCGACGCAGGCTGCTCTGAGCCTCTCACCGATTGTGGCGCGGGGGCGATGTTTTGGCCTTGGCCCGATTCGCAATCTGTCACTGCCCCTCGCTATTGTCGTCGGGTGAGACTTGCCACATGGAACTGCTACTCGGAACTTGCCTGGGACGAAGTTGAGAGGCTGGATGCGGACGTACTCACGATTCAGGAGTGCCGACCCGACACCCCGGATCTCGTTTCAGGGCACGAGGAATGGATGTGCGAGTACCAGCCAGGGCGGTGGGGTCGTGGCATCGCCGTCCTCACCCGTTCCCCCTACCGGATCGAAATGCGAGAGCCGAGCGAGGTCTTCGCAGTCTCAACGTTGGTCGCCGGGCCGCGGGCGTTTCGGTTCGTTGGATTCTGGGCGATGACCCCCAATGATGTTGGATACACCTACACCCGGCAGGCGAGACGGGTGATCGAGCAACTTCCGAGGGATGATCGGGCAACCGTCATGGCGGGCGACTTCAACGCCGAGACGAACGAGGCTCACCTCGCGAACATTGAAAGACTTGCAGAGCGCGGTCTTGTCAGCACCTACCATCGCTTCCACGGCGTTGACCACGGCGCCGAATCGAATCCCACTAGGTACCACGAGTGGAAGGAATCTCTGCCTCTCCACATCGACTTCCTGTTCGCGCCGGAGAGCTGGGCGATAGACAAGGTTGAGGTGGGCACCTATCGGGACTACTGTCCCTCGCGCCTCAGCGACCATGTGCCCGTCGTCGTCTCGGTCTTGGACTAGATCGGGGCCGCCTGCGAGAGTCCCGAAAGCTGGCCGGGTTGGCACTGTGTTGGCGCTATGGGGTAGAACTTCTGCACGGAGGGGACGATGTCTGGGGCTGGTGGATCCGCACAGCGCGAATACGAGCGGCGTCGCGATCGCGATCGTGAGCGCCGGAAGCGGGTCACCCCCCGCGCCCTGATCCTCATCCCCGTCGTCGGGGTCGTTATCTACCTTGGAATCGTCCTGGTGGCGGCACCCATGATCAACAACGCCCTTGCGGGCGCGACGCCAAGTGGGAAGAAGCACGCGAAGGTCGCGCCTGCATTCCCCGACAGTACTGTCCAGCTGATCGCGGTCCTGTTCGCTGCCGGGGCGATGTTGACGCTTGGCAAGGAGGCGTGGGGGCGACGTGCCACCACCGAAGCGTGGGGCAAGGGCGCCGAGGGAGAGCGGCTAACGGCACGGGCCCTCGAGTCTCTCGAGGCTGACGGGTATGTGCTCTTGAACGACCTTCGGATCCCAGGGAAACGCTCGAACGTCGATCATGTGCTCGTGGGCCCTTCCGGCGTCTACGTGATTGAGTCCAAGAACTACTCGGGGAAGGTCAAGATCACGAGCCGCGCGGTGACGCTCAACGGACGGCGCCGAGACAAGGACATCGAAGAAGTGCTTCGAGAGGCCGAGGTCGTCGGGGCAGCGCTCGCGGGCCGGCCTGAGGCGGCGGGAGTGACGCCGGTCCTTTGGCTGCACGCTGGCGATGTGACCAGCTCTCTGTTCTCGGAGCCCGTCGTCGAGGGTGTTCGCATCGGCAGCTCCCGGAAGCTTCCCGGTTGGATCCGCGGGCGGGCAAGGATCCTGAGTCAAGACGAGATCCAAGCCGTGGCGGACATACTCGACGCCGACCTCGGGCGAGGAGAGCTCGCCACCCCCCCTGCGCCCTTGTCGCACGTTCCGCCTAGGCCAGAGGCCGCCGCCGAGATGTCAACTGGCACGGGATCGGCCTGTACGTGCGGAGGCGTGTTCGTGGTGAGAACGCGTCGGGCAGATGGAGCGCAGTTCCTCGGATGCTCGAGATTCCCGAAGTGCCGCAAGACCTACCTAATATCGGGTTGATGGAGTGCCACGTACGTGGTCTCCGCCGATGGAGGCTAGGGAGAGCAGAAGACTCGCATCTTGGCGCCCACCTGTGAAATCGCTCCCCAGGCGGTTTGAAGAAGCGCGTACGTCTGGATCGCCTCAGCGGCGCCCTTCGGTCTGGCCTCAGTGCGGAGAGCGTCCTTCGACAGGCAATTGCCCAGGACGATCCATACCTCCCTCTCTGTCTGTGGATCCGAAACGCACGACCGAATCCTGTCCCACACCTTGGCACCGGATTCCTTCGCACCGACGCGGAGTCTCCTTGTCGACGGGCTGTCTCCGGCGTCTGGCTTCCACGGGTTTGACCAGTAGTTCGTCGGCGGACGCAACTCAGTGAGTGGCTGCAGGTAGGGCAGATTCTTGATCGCCTGAGCGGTGATTACATGAAGGGCGCTTGCTGAGTACTTGCGAGTGTCGGTCGACGCCTTGGCGTGAATGAATACGACCCGCTTCCCCTTGACGGCGATGAAGTCCGCAATCTCTTGCCCCTTGTCCGTGCAGATCAGAAGATCGGGGTCTCCAAGCAGATCCTCGAACTCTCTTGGGGGCTCGCGGCTGGTTCCCGGGTCGAGGGCGCTGATCAACCCGAAGACGGACTTTTCAGTCCAGTCGTCGTTCGCTATCTCGCCCTTTTCCTCGCCAAGGCCTACTAGCTGCGTGACGGGGGTCAACGCGTCGAGAAGTTTGAACGCTCCCGCTCGGCGCGCGGGCAGGATTGGCTTGTAGAAATGACCCCTTGCGTAGATTGCCTCGCGCCCGGTGGGGATGGCGCGAAATGCTTGGTCCTCGTTGATTGCGGAGACAAACTCTCGGCGATCCCCAGCCTGTTCGATGAACCTGAAGGACCGAAGGTCTTTGCCATCCAATTCGTACCGCCGCCGACGGGGATCCCAGCAAACGGAAACCGCGAGTGTCTCTCCGCCAACGTCGACGTTGAAGTGACCGTCGTCTACGGCGCGTGAAATGTCCTCAATCTCCAATGGATAGAGGATGCCGTCGACCTCTCTGGCGAAAGCACCCACGTCGAAGTCCAACAGAATGTGCTCCAGAGTGGTATCCGACGGCGTCGCTGTCGGGTGCGCATATCGCTCGAATAGGTCCATCGGATTCGCCGACCCGCGCAGTAGCTTGGCGAGGTTGCGGAACCTGCCAATGAATCTGAGACACATCTCGCAATAGTTTAGTGACCTCCTCCCTTCGAGAACGGCTCCAGCGGCGGGTTGATCCAGACCGCACCGGGCAGCTCCTGGGGTTGGGGCATCCCGGCAACGAAGCGTTCGGGGTGGGCGTTGAATGCCTCGGCTAAGACCTTGGCCCGGCGCTCCAGCACGATGCCTGAACGACCGTAGTGAACCTGCTCGGGCGTCATCATCGCGATCCCGGAGTGGCGGTGTGCCGTGTTGTACCACTCGAAGAAGCCGCGGCAGAACGCCCTGGCATCCTGGATCGAGCCGAAGCGGTCGGGGAAATCGGGGCGGTACTTCATCGTCTTGAACCCGGCTTCCGAATAGGGGTTGTCGTTTGAGGTGTGGGGGCGTGAATGGGACTTGGTGACGCCGAGTTCGGCCAGCAGCAGGGCCACCGGACGCGAACGCATCGAGGAGCCGCGGTCCGCGTGCACGGTGAGCTGTCCCTGCACGATCTGCTGTTTGTCGGCCGTCTCAGAGATCAAGCGCTCGGCCAAGGCCGCGGACTCCCGGTGAGCCACCATCCAGCCCACCGCGTAGCGCGAGTAGACGTCCAATATCCAGTAGAGCTTGAACCGCGACCACTTCACCGGGCCCTTCAGATCGGTGATGTCCCAACTCCACAGCTCATTGGGTGACGTGGCCAGCAGCTCGGGGCGAACGTAGGCCGGGTGCGTGAGCTGGTTGCGCCGTTCCCTTGACTCCCCAGCCTGGGCAAGCACCCGGTAGAACGTGCGCTCAGAGCCCAGGTAGATCCCCTCATCGAGCAGCGTCGCCACGATCGAGGCCGGCGCAGCGTCTGTGAAGCGCGAGGAATGGCAGATCTCCAGGATGCTCGTGCGTTCATCAGGATGAAGCGCCCTGGGGTGCGAGGTCGGTTTCAGCCGCGGGCCGTAGGGTCGCGGCCTTTGTCGCCGGTAGTAGCTCGAACGCGGGATGTCCATCATCCGGCACGCACCCGTCACCCCAAGAGCCGGCGCGAGTTCTTGGGCTGCAGCCATCAGTTCACCTCGCCGGTGTCTTGATCCAGCAGGCGGGAGACTTTTTTTTGGACGTCGATCACAAGGCGCGCGGCCTCGAGATCTTTACGCAGTTTCTCGTTCTGGCGACGCAGCTTGGCGTTCTCAGCCAGCAGAGGGTCTGCCTTGGGGCCGCGCTTTTTCGACAGACCGGCCAAGGAGCCGACCTTGCGCTGGTGGCGCCATGTCGCGAGCTGCGAGGAATAGATGCCCTCGCGGCGAAGGATGGCTGCGACCTCTCCTTGTGGCGCCTTGTCGGTCTCGGCCAGGATGCGCAGCTTCTCTTCAGCAGTGAAGCGTCGACGTGCGGCTCGCTCCGGTACCTCGGGATCGGGCTTGGTCATGGTGCCAGCATGAACCGGTGTCGGTGGTGCTGTCATCGCCTGTTCCATGGAACCCACCTACCTTCTTCTCGCCCTGCTCACTAATTAGAAGTGGGTAAGTGTCTCAGTCCTCATAGGCAGAGAGGGGAAGAGGCAATCGAGCAGCTCCGAGCGGAGCGACCGGACGAAGCACAGCTGGAGCAGGCAGAGAAGGCAGCGCGCGGGCGCCTGCAAGCAGTAGTGGAAGCGGCGTACCCCAATCGAGGACGGGGACACTACGACTTCGCCAAGCTCTTCGTCGAACGAGCCGTGGGCCTGATGAATGAAGGCGCAACCCTTGGCTACGTGTTGCCCGCAAACAGTTTGTTGTTAGGGGGTTGGGGCAAGCTGCGCGAGTTGCTGTTCGAGGGGGCAGATCTTACGGCTGCTCAGGCGCGTAACAAAGGCGGGTGGTTGTTTGATGACGTAGACCACAGATACTCCGTCGTGCTGCTGACCCGATGCCTTTCCGTTTCAGCGCAGTCAAGCGCCACCATTTGGCCAGGCATCGCCAACGTCGCGGGTATGCGCGGACTGGGCGAAGATGCCGCCCTGATCCTTTCTCGCGAAACCCTAGAGTCTCTGAGTGATTCGGTGGTCGTGCCCTGGCTCAACGCATCTGGCGATAAGGCCGTGTTCGAGGCGATGCGTGCCAATCCGGGACTCTCCAGCGGAGAAGGCTGGATTTCGGCTGTGCATGATGCGCGATGGGACTTCAGAAGCTCGGGACCGCAACGCCGCTTTGCATCGGCGGACGGGGGTGAAGGCGCATGGCGAGTGTTGATGACGAGGCACGTTGCCAGCTTTGCGATCGACCAGGTCCCGGCTTTTCAACAGTTCGTGCCCAAGCCCGAGGATCTCGGCAATGGAGTCAAAGTCGTGGAGGGAAGAGCTGTGCTCGGTCCGGACCACCCACTGATCGTGTTTCGACATCCATCAAGGAACGACGACTCTCGGACAATGATTGCCACTGCTCTGCCAGAGGAGGGCTTCATACACAACAAAGGGTACGTTCACGCCTTTCGACACCCGCCTGACACATCCACTGAGCTGTTGCTCGCGCTACTGGGCTTCTTGAACACCCTCACATGCGATTGGTGGGTCCGCCGGTTCGTCGATCGCCATGTCACTGCCCCGGTGGCAAACAACGTAAGGCTACCGAGCTGGACGGCGAGGGACATTGCTGCAGCCGCCAATCTCACCGCCACCCTCCTGGCTCGTCGTGGGGTGACGCGACTTGCAGGTGGCCGGGTGTTGGCGGCGGACAAATCCGATCAATCCGACATCGACCTGCTGGCAGCCCTGGAGTTACTCGCCGCGCGCGGGTTCGACCTCACTGGGCGGCACATGGAAATGGTCCTGGCGGATTTCTCTGACACGGGGTGCACACCAGAACTCCGAACACGAATCCTGGAGGAGATGTCTTGAAGCCCACCTTCGCGACGAACACCACCGAGTCCACGGTCGCCGAGGCTCTCAACGACTATCTGGGCGAACTGCTTGAAAAGTACGCTAGCCCATTCGAGGTCGCGATCGCTTCGGCCTACTTCAATCCGGGTGGCTTCGATCTGCTGTCCGACTCCCTGCAGAAGGTGGGGTCGGTTCGCCTCCTCCTCGGAACCACACCCGAGCCCCCTCCCACGGGCGTGCGCCGCCTTCGCGGCGACTCGTCGCCCTCAGACGCCGAGGGAGAACGAATCAGACACGCTCTTGAGGGCCATAGGCACTCGATCGAGGAGGACCGGGACCTCCTCGGCTTCCAGATCGATGCAGACTCGGGCGCTCAGCGGCTCATCGCCTGGCTGCGATCGGGCAAGGTTGAGGTTCGGCGCTACGAGGACGGGTTTCTGCATGGAAAGGCGTTCATGGTTGAGGCCGACCCAGGAGTAGTGGCGGGGTCCTCGAACTTCACCTACGCGGGACTCGCGAAGAACGCGGAACTCAACCTCGGCCAGTACCAACCGGACACCGTCAAGCAGGTCCAACAGTGGTTCGAGACTCTTTGGGATCGGTCGGTGCCGTTCGACCTTGCGTCGATCTACGAGGAGCGATTCCTTCCTCACAATCCGTACCTGATCTACCTGCGGATGCTCTACGAGCGCTACGGAGACGAGGTCGAGCGCGAGGCCGAAGCACTGGGGACCGGGATCCATCTGACCTCGTTCCAGAAGGACGGAGTCTGGAGGGCGAAACGGATACTGGCCGACCGTCACGGAGTCCTGGTTGCCGATGACGTGGGCTTGGGCAAGAGTTTCATCGCGGGCGAGCTGATCAGAGAGGCGCTGCAAGATCGGCGTCAGCGGGTGTTGCTGATCGCGCCAGCCGCGCTGCGGGACGGGCCCTGGCGACGGTTCCAGGAGAAGCACAACCTCTACGTGGAATGTCGCTCCTATGAGGAGATCGCGCAGGGTCAGCACGCGGTGGAGTGGGATCAGTATGCCCTGGTGGTGATCGACGAGGCTCACGGGTATCGCAACCCCAGCACCGACCGGGCGGCGAGCCTTCGGCAGATCCTGAAGGGGAGTCCTCCCAAGGATCTCGTGATGCTCACGGCGACGCCCGTGAACAACAGCCTCTGGGATCTCTACTACCTTCTCTCGTACTTCATCCGGAATGACGCGGCATTCGCGAACGCGGGAGTCCGCTCCCTCCGTGACCACTTCGCCGAAGCCATGGCCCTTGATCCGGAGGACCTGTCTCCAGACCGCCTATTCGACATCCTTGACTCGGTAGCCGTTCGGCGAACTCGACACTTCGTAAAGAAGTACTACCCCAACGACCGCGTCGAGATCGACGGGGAGATGATGCCGATCGTCTTTCCCGAGCCCAAGGTCCGCAAGATTGGCTACGACCTTGATGCCGTGATGCCGGGCTTCTTCGACCGTTTCGCGCACGCTCTGGATTGTGCCAACGGCGGCTGTGACCACGCGCCCGACGTCGCGGCCGGTCCGGTCTTGCATCTGGCCCGCTACCAGCCGTCGAAGTACCGGAAGGGCGGAGGCGGGATCGTCACACACGAGCTTCAGATGTCAGGACTGCTCAGGTCGGGCTTGCTCAAGCGCTTCGAATCTTCGGGCTATGCGTTCGCGCAGACGTGCCGCCGGATGGCGGGCTCCTACGAGGCATTCTTGGAGCTGCTTGCGGAAGGTCGGGTGGCGAGCGGCGAGGAACTCGCCGAGTGGATCGCTACGGACAGTGACGAGGACGAGGACGCGATGCGGAAGTTGCCGCGCGGAGCCGAACCCGCATCCTTGTTCGATGTCGACGCACTGCGCGGGGACGCCGAGGCCGACCTGGCGGTCCTCCTCGCGTTCGCCATGGAGGCCGAGGGAGTGTCTCCGGATGACGATCCTAAGCTGGCAGCGTTGTTGGAACACCTGGAAGAGATCGCGAGCGAGGCAGCCGCCGAGGGGATCGGCGAAGACGACACTCGCAACAAGCGCAAGGTCATCGTGTTCTCCTATTTCGCCGACACGATCGAATGGATCGAGCGATTCGTCGAGAAGAAGGTCGCCGAGGCGCCCGCCCTAACACCGTATAGGGAGCGAGTCGTTGCGGTAACGGGCGATGTCGGGGACAGAACCGATGCGATGTTCGGGTTCGCTCCCCACACTTCGGAAGCGCCTCCCGGCAAGGATGCCGACCGCTACGACATCCTGCTTGCGACCGATGTTCTGGCCGAGGGTGTCAACCTTCAGCAGGCCCGGCACATAATCAACTACGACCTGCCGTGGAACCCAATGCGTCTTGTGCAGCGTCACGGTCGTATCGACCGAATCGGCTCCCCACACTCGCGGGTGTTCATGCGTTGCTTCTTCCCAGACGAGCGTCTGGACGACTTGCTCGGCCTGGAGGAGCGGCTGGTACGGAAGATCAAGCAAGCGGCGGCATCGGTCGGTGTGTCCGGTGAAGTGATCCCGGGGTCGAAGGTGGAGGAACACGTATTCGCTGAGACCCGCGAGCAGATCGCAAGGCTCGAAGGCCAAGACGCGGCGATCTTCGAGACTGGTGGAGAGATCGGAACGGCGTTCAGCGGTGAGGAGTACCGGCAGGAGCTTCGAGCCGGTATGGAGGACCCGCGCACGGCAGGACTGGTCCGGTCGCTGGCCTGGGGTTCTGGAAGCGGCTTGGCGAGAGCCGGAGTTCGACCGGGTTTCGTGTTCTGCGCGCGGGTCGGTGATCATCCCGAGCCGCAATTCCGTTGGGTGGCGGCGGATGACACGAGCACAGTCGTTGGCGACACGCTTTCCGCCCTGTCGGCGGCTCATGCAACATTTGACACTCCCCGGGTGTTGAGCGAGGAGATGCACACGAAAGCCTACGAGGCCTGGGCTTCCGCCAAGCGAGACATCCTTGAGCGGTGGCTAGCTGGAGCCGACCCGGCGAACCTTCAGCCCAAGGTTCCGAAGGCGATGCGTGACGCAGCTGATCTCCTGCGAAGTGACCCGCCGCCCTCCATGGCTGTCCAAGAAGTCGACGAAGTACTGAACGCGATCGAGGCTCCCTACGGCGAGCGGATTCTCAAGGTTGTACGCGAAGCGATGGCGATCGATGGCTCAGGTGCTGAGCGTGCGCTTGCCGTGGTCACCGCGGTCCGCGAACTCGGACTGGAACCAGCCCATGCCCCCGAGCCGCTGCCGGTCATCGACGAGCACGACGTCCATCTCGTCTGCTGGATGGCTATCGAGTCGAGGGATTCGGTGGAGCTCTAGAAGTGGGGGCTGATGTGTGACCAAGCGAGAGGATGTCGCCGATGCGCACCTTCGAGTCCTGCTTGCGGATTTCAAAGACTTCGTGAACGAGTATGACCGGCGGAATCCGTTCGATCGAAGCGGACAGCTCTCGGGACACGTTCGCACGATCAAGCTTCGTCGTGAAGCTGGGAGTGCAGCGGCCGCGCTTGAGGACGGCAGGTTTCGCTCGAGTCTCTACGAGACGTTGCAGGCCTGGGGAATAGGTAGGCGCGGCTCGAAGATGGTCACCCGAAGCGAGTTCGACGGCATCTTGCTCGCGCGTGAAGACGCGATCACCGGGCTGGATGATGTCGCCATTGGCACGCCTGAGGCTGTCGCGACTCGCGAGGCTCTCTGGACTCTCATTTCGACTCTAGGCATCGTCGAGAACGACGCGCTGCTCGTTGCTCACACGAAAGCGCTGCACCACATCCTGCCCGACCTCGTCGTCCCGATGGATCGCGCCTACACGCGCCCGTTCCTCGGCTGGCATGGCACTCAGTTCCAGTACCAGCAAGAGGAGGTCTTCCGCGATGCGTTCCGCCGCTTCAACCGGATCGCTAGAGAGGCACGTCCGGAGACGCTGGTCGGCAAAGGTTGGCGCTCGTCTGCCACGAAGGTCATCGATAACGCCATCGTCGGGTTCGTACTGGCCGAAGGGGTGAAGGTCACGTGACGACCGATGACGACCTCGCCCGCTTGGTTGAAGCCTGCCGCTCCGTGCCCATGTCTGCCGGTGACTACCAGCAGCACGACTACATCACGAACGTGCTCCTCACGGTCCTCGATCTGCAGATGCACAACGTGGCTGTGAACAACTCGATCCAGCACTACTGGGATCACCGCTGGGGCGAGATCCGGACCCTGGCGGACCTGGAGGTCCTGCTGGTCCGGCATCCGAACGATCACGATGGAAACCGGGCGATCTCGCAGTACCTGTGGGGCAACAACTACGGCAATCGCGTGGAGTGGCTGCGCGGCCTGGTGTCGTTCCTCCGGGCCGAGGGCCTAGCGACCGAGGAGGAGCTCGAGTCGTGGGCACGGACGAGTGACTTCCATCGCGACTTCGAAGGCCGGGCCAAGTACCTGGGCATCGCCGCCTATCAATGGCTCGTCATGAGGCTAGGCGTCGACACGGTGAAGCCTGATGTGATGGTCCGCAACTTCGTCGAGCCGATCGTCGGGCACCCAGTGTCCGACGACGACCTAGTCTCGCTGGTCACACAGGCGGCCGAGGCGCTCGACCTCTCGCCTCGGAAGCTCGACGCCGCGATCTGGGAGTACCAGCGCGGGGCTCCCGGCACCGTCTGAGGGGGCCGGACACGCCATCGTGTCCGGCCGAGTTGCTCCTTGGCGCTCGCTGTTGAGATCAGTTTTCCGAGATCGCACACCCCAGCATTTCGCCGGGGTTCTCGACCGCGTAGAACCTCGCCCCCTTCGCTCCGCAGGAACTTCCCCCCTAGATTGACTCTTCTGCCCGCCCTAGCTTGACCACAACGAGCAAGGGAGGGCGCAGGTGAAGAAGACGAGCATCAAGTCCACCGCCTACCTGGAAGGCCGTCGTGATGGAAAGGGCGGCATTCCACCGACGGCGGAGGCTGACCCTCAGGGTCGCCCAGGATTCGTGAAGCGCACCCTGTTCCTCGGCGATCGAGCAATGGCAACAGTGGCCCGTCTGTTCCATGAGCGTGACTCACGGCTCCTGGCCAGGTTGGACGCGAGGGATCGGCGACTCGCAAACGCAAGGGAACAGACTCAGCGATCGAAGAACATGCTTCTCGCCAGGGATGGCCGGGTTGACTCCGAGCAGCAGGTGCTTGATTCCGAGAGAGCCGGGCGCCGCAAGAAGGGCGAGCACCGAGCCGACACCTGGGGTCTTTCACGCCCCCTGCACGTCCTCTTCCTTGGGGCGATCGGAATCGGAGAAGTGAAGCTCAACGAACTTGCCTTCGATATGCTGAGCCTTCCTTCGCGCGATGCACAACTCCTCGCTATCGCTGCGACTCTGATAACCCTGGTCGGCGCACTGAGCCTCGCGGCACTCCTCCGCAAGCCGAAGCGGCAGGGCGCAGATCGAGTGTTGATCGTTGTGACCCTCTGCACGCCCTTCCTGGTTGCCTTGGTTCTTGCGGTCCTCCGGGGAATGTTCCTGGGGTATGAAAGTTCGGCGATGGTGAGTCCCCTGACGGCGGGGATCCTTCTCGGCCTCCTCAACGGGGCTCTCTTCGGGGCAAGTCTGCTCCTCAGCTACTTCGCGATCGACCCTGACCGGAAAGACATGGACCGCGAGAGGAAGACGAGGTTCGCCGCGAGGATCGACTACGGACTCCGGAGACACCTCCTGGCCTGGCGGGAAGCAAGATGCCAGTCCCTGCACAGTCGCCGACACAAGACTCACGGCGCGTACCGTGAGCGCGCCGCGGCGACCTCTGCATTCTTCGCCGAGACGATCCAGCTCTATGTCAGCGCCAACCAGCGTGCTCGTGATGACCACCTCCTGCCCGAATGCCTCAGATCGATTGCGGCTCCGGCCCCCCCGCCTGTCCTCTCAAGGGCCGGCGCTCTGGATTGCACGTATTGCTCGGCGACGGTCCCGTCCACTGGCGGCGTGTACTCGATGGCCGACTTCTCAACGCGTGCTCCGCAGCCGAACGGAAGGCGCCGCGCGGAAAGGGGATACCTATGAAGCCGTCCTTGCGTCTCGTACCCTTCGCGCTCGCCGTGCTCTTGTCGGCCACGGTGGTGGCATGCAGCCCCGCAGGAAACAAAGGGGCGGCCGCAGCGCCGCTCACCGCCTATGTGCTGGTTGACACGAGCATGAGCACGAACTCGGCGCCGATCCGCGACCTCTACCTGCACCTCTTCGAACAGGTCGTCTCCGGGTTGCCGCCTGGCTCTCGGCTGGTCGTCGATCGAGTCACGTCGGACTCTCAAACGTCAGCGACTCACCCGATCAACACCCAGCTCCCGGTCTTTGATCCGGGTTCCACCAACCAGATCGCTTTCGACCATTCGGCCGCCGAGGAGCGAGCTCGCTTGATGTCAGCCTTCCAGAACCAAGTCTTGGCGCTCCGAGCAGCAGATTCCGGAACGGACATCCTTCGGTCGGTGTCGGGAGCCTCCGACATCTTCGCGGCTTTCGGAGGGAGGGACGTCCTGGTTGTCCTCACCGACGCTCGAAACGTGAGTCCTGACGCTTCCGCTCTTGGCAATCTTGATCGACAGAGCACAGCGAAGGTTCTCTCACGCCTGGGTCAGCAGGGGCTTCTACCCTCGCTGGATGGCGTGGACGTGTATCTGCTCGGCGTGGGTGACAGTGCGGGCGGCCCGTTGTCGCCGAAGAAGGCCGTCGCAGTGAAGCGGTTCTGGCAGACGTACGTCGATGCGACTGGCGCAACGCTTGTTGCCTATACGCTGGTACCCCCACGGTTTCCTCTGGGGTCCACTTCGTAGGCCGCTGGCACCTCCCCGGAGCGTCGCTACTTTCGGCGGGGAGTCTCGTCGGGCCACGCGACACCAAGTCTGATCAGATCTTCATCGTCGCGCTGGCGACCTAGTCGTGCGGCCGTTGGCCCAGCCTGGAGTTCTCTAAGGATTCTGTTCGTTACCGACACTGTGCGTTTCCAGAATGCTCTGCGTCGGACGTCGTTCGCGGTGTTCGCGGTGATGCCCCTGGGCATGCCGACATCCACAACAAGCCCGCGATGTTGCCTCTGAAGTGCGCCGGTCGCTTCTCGGAGTTGGTCGCGCCATCGGAGGAGCGTCTCATAGTCGAAACGTTCGGACTTGGTTTCGGTGTGGCGTCGCAGCAGGGCGTCACTCTCCGAGAGCAGCACGATGAATGGAAGGCCGGGGTGCCGATCGAGGTCGACCGCAAGGAGGGGGTGCGGTTCCTCTTCTCCACCGTCAAGAGGGACCACGGGGGTTCCCCAGTGGTGATGGACGTATCGTTCGAGAGGCACTCGCGCGAGGAATTCCGTTAGCGCCTGAGTGCGCTGACGGTTAGCGAGGAAGGGGGTGTTCTTGTCTCGCTCGGCCGTTACCGGGCCGAAGTGAGTTCGACGGAACTCCCTACTTCCACGCATGCCCCATCCCAGGGCGCGGGATAACAGGTACGAGGTGTCCGTGGGCCAGGCCAGTTGGACGAGACTGAGGACAAGGAGTGCTTGCGGTCCCTGAGACCCAACGTTCAACTGCACCGAGTCCGCCGCGTGCTCGGGTGGCAGGTGGTCCTTGGAGAAGTGCAAGAGCGAGTAACGGGCGACGCGACGCCGCAGGGTCTTCGCGGCTTCCTTTCTATCCGGCTTCGTCAGGTCGAGCGGAAGTGTGAACGCCTCGCTGATTGGAAACTCGGGGCGACCGTCGAAGGGAGTCTTGTCAAGCCGGACTGTCTTGAAGACCTCCAGAATCGACTTGTCGTCCAGAAGTCGGTCAGCGATTTCCCTCTCCGTCACGTCCGACGGGTCTACAGGAACTACCTGGAGTCGATCTGCTACGTGGATCAATGCATGGGCAGATGGACCCTCGAACACAGGGAAGACTGATAGGGCCCACCGCCCCGACTGAGTGATTGCGGCAGCTATCCGGGCTGTCTCCCATCCAACGGCGTTCCGTTCCGCTCGGAGTTGACGAACGGCGGCCTCGGCCTCCAACTGAAAGGTCTGGACAGCGATCGGGTCTCGGATTTCGCCTAGATACTCGTAGGCCATTTGGCGTGGGACTTCGAGGGCGTCCGCGATGAGTCCCACTTCATTGAGGGATGGCTTCCGGGTCTTGCGATTGAAGATCCCTTTGAGGGTGTCGATGGTGAGGCCCCCGGTGAGGTCGCTTAGCCGCTCCCAGGTCATCCTTGGTTTGCATTCGTCCTTGGCGCGACGCATTTCCCAGCGCCACAGGTCGACGCCCGGAGTGTCAGGCCTGACGCCATAGTGTCGTGGACTGACCATGTGAGGAGAGTACGTGCGAGCCGTGTGTGGTCGCAACGACACACGAAACGTGTCGCAGCGCCCTGGTCATCGGCGAGCGACGGATTCATCGTCAACCTATGAACGCACGCCGGAACTCGAAGGATCCTGCGTCTTTGCCCCAGGAGTGGTTCGATGGACTGCGGCTGGAACTGAAGATCCTTTGGCGGGGTGAAGGCTTGACGGCCGCCAAGCTTCACTCCTGCCCTGGACTCCTTTCGCTTCGCTGCCTCGAAGCTGCGCGACAGGGCGGGGGTTCGGACGAGAGGGTTCATGCGGCACTGAGGTTCCTTGAGTCCTACTTGCGGAGCCGCGCTGACTTTCGCCGCACCGTCCTTCGCTGGTGCTACGCGGTAGACGTTGACCCGCCGGAGAAGCTGGGGGCCCGCCTTGCGCGCGTCGCAGTCGAACTCGGTATTCACCCTGAGACCGTTGAGAAGTACAGGCAAGAGGAGCTGACCAACCTCCTTCATTGGATCGCCGGTGCGGAGGTTGATCGCCGGGCCAGGAGCTTGCCAGGCCGTTCCTCGACTCTCCCGCCTCTCTCTGAGCCATGAACTCACTGGTCGAAGGCCTTCGGCGGCTGGGTGTCGTTGTCTTGGGGGCGTGCGCCGTTGCGCTGATCGTTCTCGCGGTTGCGACCTTCGTGTTGCCACGGCTGGGCCCGCTGCTCACGTGCTTCTTCCTTAGTCCGGGGGGGCTGATCTTGATCGGCATCCTCTATTTCTGGATGCGCAAGCGGGGTGGCGGATGAACGCGCCTCGCAATCAAAGATTAGTAAAGGTACTTGACAAAAAATCCAGTAAGGTGTATGCTTGTGAAGTTGGTTCTCAT
>Ga0315281_10007671_pt1 | contig 15163 bp, 12 predicted proteins | sample YL17G07_0_MG_FD_204540 | JGI IMG/M metagenome (GOLD analysis project Ga0315281, IMG submission 204540) | Sediment microbial communities from Yellowstone Lake, YNP, Wyoming, USA - YL17G07_0 | ecosystem: Environmental > Aquatic > Freshwater > Lake > Sediment | place: USA: Wyoming | collected...
CCGCTGTGCGCCCTGGCGCTGACCGTCCTGGCAGGGGGACTCCGGGCGGCCCGGTCCCGCCGCGCCACGGCCGCCGGCGCGTGGCGGAGCTTCCGCGCTCAGCCGGTTTCGTCGGCCGCGGCGCTCCTGTTCGTCGCCGGAGCCTGGATCCTCCTCGCGTCGCTCCCCGACACGCTCGAAGACCCTCTCGTCTACCACTGGGCCGCCCCCGAGCAGTTCCTCCGCCAGCACCGCATCACCGGCGCCCCCTGGAACGTGCAGTGGCACTTCCCCTTCGCCGTCGAGATGCTCTATGCCGCCGGGCTCTCCCTCGCCGGGGTCGCTGGAATCAAGGCCGTCAGCCTCGCCATCCTCCTCGCCACGCTCGCGCTCGTAGGATCCCTCGCAAAGAAGCTGGGCGCGAACGCCTGGACCTCCGTCGTCCTCCTCGCGCTCTCCCCGGCGATCGCCGAGCAAGTCTGGATCGCCAAGAGCGACCTCGGGGGCGTCATGTTCTGGACCGCCGCGTTGCTGACCCCGCTCGAGCTTCCCCTCCGGTCGATCCGGGGGGCCGTTGCCGCAGGCGCGTTCGCGGGATTCTGCGCCTCCGCCAAGTTCACGTCCGTCTTCCCGCTCGCCGGCCTTCTGGTCTGGATCGCCGCCCGCCGGCCCGGCGCCAGGAGCTTCGCCCTGCTCGCCGGCGCGGCGGCCGCCGCGGCGGCGACATGGCCCGCCCGGAACTGGATCGCTACCGGCACCCCGCTCCTGCCCTACGCGACGACCTGGCTCCAAAGTCCCTGGTGGGGGCCCGCCCACGCGCAGGCCTACCATGACCACGTCGCGGCGGTCACCCCGATCGCGCACAAACTCCCTTCCTACTGGCTGTTGGCGTGGCCGGACGCCCTCGCGAACGCCGATAGCCTCGGACCCGCGCTGGCCGCGCTGGCGCCGCTCGGCCTCGCCGTCCTCCTGCCCGGAAGCGCCCGCGCCGCATGCGCCGTGAGCGTCCTGGCGTTCCTCGCCCTGCTCCCCGAGCACAATGCGCGGTTCCTCCTTCCGCTCGTTTCCCTGGCCGCGGTCGGGGGGGCGATGGCCGTCGGCAACCTGCGCACGGTCTGGCCCCGCCTCATCGCCCGGGCGTGGCCGCTGCTCCTCGCCGTTTCCGCCGCGCACGTCGGGTGCCGCATGGTGGAGCTCCTGGCCCCCGAGGACTGGTGCGCGCTCGCGGGCCGGACGACGCGCCAGGAGCTCCTGGCCGCGAGGCACACGTGCCTCGACGACCTCCGGGGCTGGTGCGCGAACCGACTGCCCGCCGGCTCCCGGATCCTGCTTACGGGGAGCGACCAGCGGTTCGGATTCCGGCAGGATGTCATCAGCGCATCCGTCGTCACCTGCCCCATGCCGTGGCGCTGGGCGAAGGAAGCCCGGGACGCGGGCGAGCTGGCGAAGAAGTGGAAGCAGGCCGGGATCACCCACCTCGCCGACAACCTGGTCTCGGGCCGGTACCGGCACCAGCTCTGGTTCCGGGGTCCCGCGTGGGATGATAGGGCCCTCCGGGTCTACCGGGCTTTCGCCCTTCGCCACCTGACCGAGGTCCACCGGTCCCCGCACCTGGACTTCGCCAACGGGATGTTCTACCTGCTTCGCGTGGACCGGAATCCACACGCGCCGTCCCGTTCCACTCCCGTGCTCCCCTGGACCGAGGCGTTCTTCGCCCGGGCCAACGAGATGGGCTCGCAGGGCCTGATGAAGGAGGAGGCGCTCCGGCTCGCGCGCGAGGCGGTCGCCCGGCTCCCGGACGTGGACGGTGCCGCCGAACAGGGAGCCACCATCCTGCACCGGCTCGGCGACTACCGCGGGGCGACGGTGCTCAACCGCGCGATCGCCCGGAACGGGTTCGACGGTGAGTCGGGGTGGCACGAGCTTGCCGTCGAGGAGAGCTACTGGGGGAACCGGCGCGAGGCCTTCGCGGCCCTGCGGCACCGGTGGATGCTGGTCCCTTCCTTCCGGAACGACACAGCGACGCTGGCGGCCGGACTCTTCGTGAACTGGGCGGGCCAGCGGGAGCGGGCCGGCGACGCGGCGGCCGCCTGCCGCCTGGTCGCGATCGCCCTCCGGATCTCCCCCGGCTACCAGCCCGCCCTCGCCGCCGCATCCCGCCTCGCGTGCGGGACCGGCACTCGCGGCAGGCCGGGAAGACGGTGAAAGAGGTCTAGAGCCCGAAGAGCCGGCGGGCGTTGTCGGAGGTCAGCGCGCCCAACTCCTCCGCCGTGACGCCCAGGGCCGCGGCCACGGTTTCCGCAACGTACACGATGAACGCGGGCTCGTTGCGCTTGCCCCGGACCGCCTGGGGAGCCAGCCACGGCGCGTCGGTCTCGAGCAGGATCCGGTCCCTCGGCATGCGCTTGAGCATCCCGCGCAGGACCTCGTTCTTCGGGAAGGTGGCAGTCCCGCCGAACCCGAGATGGAACCCCGCGTTGACGGCGCCCCGGGCCAGGATCTCGTCGTCCTCGACGCAGTGGAACACCCCGGAGTCCGCGCCCTCCTCTTTCACGACGGACAGCACCTGTTCCCCCGCACGCCGGGAATGGAGAATCAGGGGAAGCCGGTGCTTGACGGCCATCCGGACCTGGAACCGAAAGACGTCGAACTGGGCCTCGACCGGCGGCTCGGGGTGGAACCCGTCGAGCCCGCACTCGCCGATCCCGGCCGGCCGGCCCTCGACGATGAGCCGCTCGAGCCGCTCCTCCCAATCCTCGGACACCTTGCCCGCCGACTCGGGATGGACGCCGACGGTCGCGAAGACGAACCCCGGGTTCGCGTTCGCGATCTCGAGACTCCGGGCGCTGTCCTCGAGATCGGTGGACGCCGCGAGCAGACCCGCGACGCCGGCGGCCCTCGCCCGGGCGATCACGCCCTCGAGATCGTCCCGGAATGCGTCCACGGCCAGGTGAACATGGGTGTCGAACAGAACCACGTCAGGCCTTCTTCTTGGTGTCGATCCTCGGGAAGAGGGGGTCGCCCTGGATGACGTTGAAGACGTCGGGGAGCGGCGCCCGCTGGTCGCGCGGAAGCCCCAGCCGCTCGCGAAGCTTCCCCGCCGCCTCGGGCATGAACGCGAGGAGTGGCCAGGACACGGCCTCGAGGAGGACGAGGACCTGCCCCAGCGTCTCCTCCCGGGGCCCCGGCTCCTGGTTCCACGGCGCCGCCGTGTCCAGATACTTGTTGCCGGCCTTGGGAAGTTCCCAGAGCGCCCCGATCGCCGCCTGGAATTGAGGAACCCGCAGCGGCTCGTCCACGATCCTGACACAGTGAGCCTGAAGATCCGCGGGCCACGGCGACGGCCCCGTCGGCCTCTTCACCTTGCCCCCGAAGTACCGGTGCGCCATCGAGATCGTCCGGTGCGCGAGGTTGCCGAGAACGTTGGCCAGGTCGGTGTTGTACCGCTCGATGAACCGCTTCTCCGAGAATTCCCCGTCCGACCCGAAGGCGACTTCGCCGAGCAGGTAGTGCCGCACGGCGTCCAGCCCGTACTTCCTCGCGTAGTCGCGCGGATCGATGACGTTGCCGGTCGACTTCGACATCTTCTTCCCGTCCACGGTCCACCACCCGTGCGCGACCACCTTGCGCGGGAGGGGAAGTCCGGCCGCCTTCAGCATCGCGGGCCACAGAAGCGAGTGGAACCGCAGGATATCCTTGCCCACGACGTGCACGACGCCGTCCCAGTACTTCCACCGGGCCCCGCCCAAGTCCGGGTACCCCAGCGCGGTCAGGTAGTTGATGAGGGCGTCGAACCAGACGTAGATTACGTGCCCGGGATCGTCCGGCACCGGGAAGCCCCACTTGACCTTCGTCCGCGAGATCGCGACATCACGCAGCCCATCGCGCAGGAGTCCTTCCATCTCCGCCTTGTGCGACTCCGGCACCACGAACCCGGGATTGGCGGCAAGGTAGTCCTTCATGAACCCGGTGTAGTCCGAGAGCCGGAAGAAGTAGCAGGCCTCCTTGAGCCTTTCGACCGGGGCCTCGTGGTCCGGGCACTTCCCGTCGACCAGCTTGTCCTCGGCGTAGTAGGCCTCGCACTTGGGGCAGTACCAGCCCTCGTATTCCCCGAGGTAGATGTTCTCCCGGCCCTCGGGGGTCTTCGAGGCGCGCGCCGCCCGCCAGAACGCCTCCGTGCTCTTCCGGTGCCGTTCCTCCGTGGTTCTGATGAAGTCGTCGTTCGTGACTGACAGGTCACGGTAGAACGCCGTGTCTTCCGCCGCGATGCGATCGCACCACTCCTGCGGCGTTATCCCGTGCTCCGCCGCGATCTTCTCGATGTTCCCGCCGTGCTCGTCCAGCCCGGTCAGGAAGAAGGTGTCGTCGCCGTTGAGCCGGTGCCAGCGGGCCAGCACATCGCACGCGATCGTGCAGTAGGCGTGTCCGAAGTGCAGGGGCGCGTTCGAGTAGTAGATCGGGGTGGTGACGTAGAAGGCGCCCACGGCTACGCCTGCGCCTTCTGCGCCCTCGGCGCCAGCGCGAGCGCGAGCTCGGCCCCCAGCGCGTCCACGAGCGTCTTCCCCAGCGCGCCGCGCCACCGCCACCGCGCCCGTCCGACGGCGTCCAGCGCCTCGACCCAGCGGTCCGCGTCGTCGGAGCGGAGCCGGAGGCGGGCGGCGCAGACCCGCTCGAGCCCGTCCAGGAGGCCGGGCAGGCGCTCGGCCTCGTCCTTGCGCGCGAGGGTCTGCGCGACCGCCTCGAGCGCGGGCAGGTCGAACCGCTCCGCCAGCGAGAGGAACTCCTCGGCCTCGCGCATGGACGCCGCGACCTGCTCCGGCGGCACGTCCAGCCGGCCGAGGCAGATCTCGGAGGCGTCCTCCATGGGAGCCGTGTCCGCCGCCCCGGCCTCGCGGAGCCGGAAGATCCCCTCGATCGCCTCGCGGGACAGGAGCGTGAACCGGACGGGCAGGCAGCGCGACCGCAGGGTCGGCAGGACCGCCTCGAGGTCCGGCGCGAGCAGGATCCAGACCGTGCGGTCGGGCGGCTCCTCCAGGATCTTGAGGAAGTGGTTGGCCGCCTCGGCCGACATGAGGTGCGCGTCCTCCATCACGCCGACCTTCGTGCGCCTGACGTGCGCGGTCCGGGTCGCCCAGTGGATCGCGTCCGCGATCTGGATGGTGTGGAACGACCGCGCCCTGCCATCGCCGGCCTCGGGCGCCCAGACCCGGACCTCGGGGAAGATGCCCTTCCCGATCTCGACGCACGGCCGGCACTTCTCGCAGCAGTCCGCGGGCGCCGGAGGGTTCTCGCAGTTGAGCGATCGGGCGAACGCGAGCGCCGCCGTCCGCTTTCCCACGCCCGGGGGCCCGTAGAAGAGGTAGGCGTGGCGCAGGGCTCCGGGGGCGGCGGCTGCGGTCAGGCACCGGGTGGCGTGCGGCTGGCCCAGCACGCGGGACAGTCTCACCGGCCGGGAACCCCCGCCACCGCGCTCACATGCCGCCATATGACCTCGGCGACTTCGGCGCGGCCGATGCGCCCGTCCACGACCTTGATCCGGTCGGGTTCCCGCATCGCGAGCACGAGAAAGGCGTCCCGGATCTTCTGGTGGAACTTCTCGCGCTCCCGGTCGATGCGGTTCAGCCCCCCGGAACGCCGCCGCCGCGCCAGACCCTCGCGGACCGGCAGGTCGAGCACGATGGTGAGGTCGGGCTTGAGGCCACCGGTCGCGACGGCGTCCACGCGGTCCACTTCCTCCAGCCCGATGGCCCGGGCGAACCCCTGGTAGGCGCGGCTGGAGTCGGAGAACCGGTCGGAGACCACGACGTTGCCGCGCGTGAGCGCCGGCACGACCACCTCGCTCACGTGCTGGGCGCGGTCGGCCTCGAAGAGGAGCCACTCGGCGAGCGGCACGACCCGGCGGCCGGGAGTCAGGAGCGCGGCGCGCACCGCGCGACCGAGACTGGTTCCGCCGGGCTCGCTCGTGAGCGTGACGGTCCGCTTCTCGGCGCGGAGCCGGTTCGCGAGGAGGCGCGCCTGCGTGCTTTTGCCGCATCCCTCGATGCCCTCGAGGGTTATGAGGAGACCGCGACCGGACCTCAGTGGTGACGCCATGGCGTGTTCGAGACTCAGAGTATACAATGTTCGTGGAGGAGCTGGCCGTGCGATCGCGAGGGGTAAAACCCTTGAGGAAAGTCCGGGCTCCCAGGGCAAGGATGGTTGTTAACGGCAACCGGCCGCGAGGCCAGGGAAAGTGGCACAGAAAACATACCGCCCCGGGTCCGTTTCGGACCCGAGAGCAAGGGTGAAAAGGGGAGGTAAGAGCTCACCGCCCCGCCGGTGACGGCGGGGGCAGGCTAAACCCCATCCGGAGCAAGGCTGAACGGGAACGTAGTCGGCGGCCCGCCGCTGTTCCCAGGTAGCTGCACGAGGCCGGTGGCGACACCGGTCCCAGAGAAATGGTCGCAGCCTCCCGCAAGGGAGGAACAGAACCCGGCTTATAGACCGACTCCTCCCGGTTTCGTCCCAACTACCTTCGCCACCACTCCTTGGGGGGATTCTCCGCCCGGAACTCGCGCAGGACCTTGCCGGTCTTCGTCTCGACCGAGTAGCACCATATTAAGGGCTCGGTGGATGTCAGCTCGCACACGGCGCGGAGCAGGATCCGGGAGTCGTCGGGCGCCAGCTCCCTGCCCTGCAGGTACCACACGCTCTGGGGATCCGGCTTCGCGTTCTGCTCGTACTGCCGGTCCGCCTCGGCGTCGACCCTCCAGCTCTTCCCCGTGTCGATGTCCGCGACGGCCGTCATCCCGCCCTTGGCGGAGCGCTCGACGATGAGGACCAGCCGGCGCTTGTGCCCCAGCTTGAGGTCGATGAACCGGTTTCCGTAGGAGTAGCAGAGTGCGAGCTTCTTCGTGCGGGGGCTCCTGACCAGGAGGTACTTCTTCCCGTCCGTGTCGGAAAAGATCCAGCTCTCCATGCCCTCCCACTTCGCGTTCTCGGCCAGGGCGATCTTCCCCGCCGCGCCCGGGACAAGCTTCTCCATTTCGGCTACGCTCATCTCGCGCTTCTGTTTGCCGTCATCGGACCAGAACGTCCACTTCCCGGCCGTCCGCCCCCGGTCGAAGTCCCCCTCCATCCGCTTCCGGGGTTCCTTGCCCCGGTACCAGAAGACCCAGCGGCCGTGCCGCTGGCCGTCGACGGTGTAACCTTCCTCCGCAATCCCCCCGTCGTCGTACCGGATCTCGCTCTTGGTGGCGCCTGCCATCGAAGCCCCGGCAAACGCCGTGGCACCGGAACCCGCATCGTCGGCAACCGCCGCAACGGGAAGCAGGAGCAGGAGGAACAGGACACAGGATGGTTTCAGGAAGGATGGCATACGAGGTTCATGCTTTACTGCTGATGGGCCCATGACCCCTCCTGCCCTATCTTACCTCCCGGCCGAGGGCCCGGTCATGGGCACGAACCAGACGGGCATTTGCGGTTCCTTCTTCACCTTTCCTTCCGGGCTCTTTGTGACCAGCGTCAGGTCCTCATGGCCGCCAAAGGCGCGGTGCACGGGCACGAGCATGCGGCCCCCGGCCGCGAGCTGGTCCACGAGCGGCTCCGGGACCCGGGGCGCCGCGCACGAGACCACGATCCGGTCGAACGGAGCCTCCCCGGGCCAGCCGTCCCACCCGTCGCCCTCGCGGACGCTCACGTTCGCGAGCCCGAGCCGCGCGCAGCGCTCCGCCAGCGCATGGGCCAGCGATGGGATGATCTCGACCGCGAAGACGCGCTCCGTCAGTCGGGAGAGGATCCCGGCCTGCCAACCGCACCCGGCCCCGACCTCGAGGACGCGGTCGCGGGGCCCGATCTCGAGCAGTTCGGTCATCTTCGCCACCAGCAGGGGCTGGGAGATCGTCTGCCCCTCCCCGATCGGGAGGGTCCGGTCGAGGTCCGCGAACGGCCGCAGGGCCTCCGGCACGAAGAGCGCGCGGTCGGTTGCGGCCACGGCCGCCAGCACGCGCTCGTCGGTCACCCCGGAATCCCGGGCCTGATCCACGACGCGCGCGCGCTGGAACCGGGCCCGGACGACCTCCCCCGGCGCCCGCAATGGCGCCCCCGTCGCGAGCGCGAGCGCGATCCCGTCGGCGGGACGGATCGGGAGGACGGACCGCTTCCCCTCGCGCTCGACGGTGACCCGGCAGTCGGGCCACGCTCCGGAGTCCGCGAGGTCGACGTGGAGGATCCGGCCCCCGGCCAGCCCCAGGAAACTCCCGAGCAGGCCGTGCACCGAGTTCGGGGCGCTCGCGGGGCTGCCCGGCGTGACCAGCCCCGCTTCGGCGCGCGGCAACTGAAACGGGAAAACCCGGTCGCCGTCGGCGGTCCGGATCAGCGCAATGGCGTTGTCGGTCTCCGGCCAGGGAGCCACGGCGGCGACGGCGAGATCGATCATGACAGGGTCAGGCACGGGCCAAGCCCGAGGATAGCCCCCCCGCGCCCGTTGGCGCAAGGGCCCAAGCATGATAACTTGGGGTGTACATGGCGGAAGCCAGACCGCGCGTTCTCTCGGGTATCCGGCCCACCGGGCACCTGCACGTCGGCCACCTCGTCGGCGCGCTGGCGAACTGGGTCGCGATGCAGGACCGCTACGAGTGCTACTTCATGATCGCGGACTGGCACGCGCTCACGACCCACTTCGAGGACACTTCCCGGATCCGGGAGTTCGCGCAGGAGAACACGGCCTGCCTCCTGGCCGCCGGGATCGACCCCGCGCGGTCCGTCATGTTCCGCCAGTCGGATATCGTCGAGCACGCCGAGCTCCATCTCCTGCTCTCGATGACGGTCCCCGTGCCCTGGCTGGAACGGGTCCCCAGCTACAAGGAAGCCAAGGAACAGCTCAAGGACCGCGACCTGTCGTCCTACGGCTTCCTCGGCTACCCCGTCCTCCAGGCCGCGGACATCCTCGCCTACAAGGCGGTCCTGGTCCCCGTCGGCGAGGACCAGGTCGCGCACCTCGAGATCACGCGCGAGATCGTGCGCCGGTTCAACCACTTCTACGGCGAGGTTTTCCCCGAACCCAAGCCCCTGCTCACCCCGACCCCGCGCCTGCCCGGGCCGGACCGCCGGAAGATGAGCAAGTCGTACGGGAACACGATCGAGCTGGGGCACGACGAGAACCAGATCCGGGAGTCGATCAAGCGCATGTTCACGGACCCCGTGAAGATCCATCTCGGCGACAAGGGCCATCCCGAAGACTGCGTGGTCTTCGCCTTCCACTCCGCCTTCAACCAGGGGTGCGTGGCGGAGGCGGACCGGACCTGCCGGGACGGTTCCCGGGGGTGCGTGGACTGCAAGAAGAGCCTCGTGGGGCCGATGTGGGAGCGCCTGAAGCCCGTCTACGAGGCTCGGGCGAAGTGGCTCCAGGATCCGGGGCGGATCGAGGAGATCCTGGTGGAGGGAGCCAAGAAGGCGCGGGAGGTGGCCGGCGCGACGCTCAAGGAGACCCGCCGGGCCATGAAGCTGGCCTAGGTGAACGAGGGAGAGACGCTCCACGTCCACCTGCCTTCATTCGACGGGCCGCTCGACCTCCTCTACTACCTCATCCGCAAGCACGAGCTCCCGATCAACGAGGTCTCCCTGGCCGCGATCTCGGACGAGTACGTGAACGCGGTCGAGGCCGCGAAGGAGCTCAGCCTCTCGGTCGCCGGCAGTTACCTCGTGATCGCGGCCACGCTCATGTACCTGAAATCGAAGTGGCTGCTCCCGCCCGAGGAGGAGCCGCAGGACGCCGCCCAGGAGGAGGCCGTGGGACCCCTGCTCCAGCAGCTTGCCGACCTCCAGAAGCTCCGGGAGGTGGTCCACGAGCTGTCCCTGCGCGAGGACCGGTCGCGCGCCACCTTCGCCCGGCCGCTCACGGTCGAGCTCGAGGAGCGCCTTGACCTTCTCGCCGAGGAGGAGCCCTACGTCGAGGTCTCGGCCTTCGAGATCCTGAAGGCGATGCGCAGCCTCCAGGAGTTCGCGTTCCCCGTCGCCCGCGACATCTCCCGCGAGGAGATCCGGCTCGAGGACAAGATCGTCGAGCTCCTCGCCATGGTCCGCATCCGGACCCGGATGAACCTGAGCCGCCTGCTCGGCCAGTCCCGGAACCTGCTCGAGGCCATCGTCTTCTTCCTGGCCGCACTCGAACTCGCGCGGCAGAAGGCCCTCCGTATCGCCCAGAAGGAGGCGTTCGGCGAGATCGAGCTGACGGCTTCGGGAACGACCACGGCGTCGAGGACGACTGCGTCGGGGACGACGCTGTCGTGAGCCCCGGCGCGAAGGTCGCGCACCCCAAGAAGGGCGCCGCAAAGCCCAAGGACGGGCGCGGAGGTGCGCGGCGCGCGCGCGCCAGGAAGCCGAAGCCGCTCGTCCTCACGTACTCGCGGCCCGAGATGAAGCGCCTGCTCGAGGCCGTGCTCTTCGCCTCCGACAAGCCGGTCCCCGCCGCCGTCCTCGGCCAGATCCTGAGCAACTCCCCCGAGGAGGAGGTGCGCGGGGCGCTGGGCGAGCTCGCGAAGGAGTACGAGGAGTGGGGCCGCAGTTTCGTCCTCAAGGAGGTCGGCGGGGGCTATCTCCTCTACTCGCACCCGGCGTTCGAGCCGTGGGTACGCAAGCTCTTCCGCGGCCGGCTCACCCTGCGCCTCTCGAAGTCCGCGCTCGAGACGATCGCGATCGTGGCCTACCGCCAGCCGGTGGCGAAGCAGGAGATCGAGATCATCCGCGGGGTGAACGCCGACGGGGTCCTGCACACGCTCCTCGAGCGCAAGCTCATCCGGGTCGTGGGCCGCAAGGAGGGCATGGGCCGCGCGCTCCTCTACGGCACGACGAACGAGTTCCTCCAGTACATGGGACTCAACGACCTGGCGGAGCTTCCCCAGATCGAGGAGATGAGGGCGATCCTGGAGGCGCAGGAGGTCCCGCCCGCCGACGGGCTCGTCGAGCCGCAGGGGCCGTTCGCCTCGCGCCTCCCAGGCGTCGCGCCGATCACCGCAGGGGCGGACGCACCTGTCGCACCATCGTCGTCCGACGATCCTGCGGGCGCGACCGCTCTGGCGGAACCGGTGGCGCCTGCCGAGACCACGGACTACGCCGGGACGGAAGCCGTCGCGGACGCGGAGCCTGCCGTGGACAGTCCGGAAGGTGAGCCCGCGGCTTCTGAACCTGCACCAGCCACCGAAGCCGCGTATGATGGCGAAGTCGCGGCGGCGCCCGAGGAGACCGAGAAGGCCGACGAAGACGACGAGGACAAAGAGGATGATGACGAAGAGGACGAAGACGGGGAGGATGACAAGGATGAGTAGCGGCGTCGAGGTGGTGTCCCGGCCGGTCAAGTTCGCGGTCACGGTTTTCCCGGGGTCGAACTGCGACCACGACGCCGAGCACGTGATCGGCACCGTCCTCGGCCAGCCCGTGCAGTCGCTCTGGCACTCCGAACGCTCCCTGCACGGCGCCGACGTCGTCATAGTCCCCGGCGGGTTCGCGCACGGCGACTACCTGCGCACGGGCGCGATCGCCCGGTTCTCGCCCATCATGAAGGCCGTGCACGCGCATGCCAAGGCCGGCAAGCCCGTGATCGGCATCTGCAACGGTTTCCAGATCCTGTGCGAGGTGGGCCTGCTCCCCGGGGTCCTGATGCGCAACATCTCGCTCCAGTTCATCTGCAAGTTCGTCCGTGTCCGGGTCGAGAAGACGGATACCCCGTTCACGAACCTGTGCCACCCCGGGCAGGTCATCCGGATGCCGATCGCGCACGGCGAGGGCCGCTACACGGCGCACGCGAAGATGCTGGCGGATCTCGAGCGGGCGGGACAGGTCATATTCCGGTACTGCGACGCGCAGGGCGAGGTGACGCCGGAGGCCAATCCGAACGGGGCCATGAACTCGATCGCTGGCATATGCAACGCGGCCCGCAACGTCGTCGGGCTCATGCCGCACCCCGAGCGCGCGAGCGAGGAAGTCCTGACCTCGGCCGACGGCCGCGCGATCTTCGAGTCCGTCATCAGAGGGGTCAGAGCTTGACATTTGACATCCGCATGTCAAATCTCAAGCTCTGATCCTCTTTTGTCTTGAAGATCGAGTCGGTCGACTTCTTCTACCTCTCGATGCCCGAGGTCCTCGATATCGGGGATGGAAGCCAGGACTGCTGTCTCGTCCGCGTCCGCTCCGGCCGGTTTGAAGGCTGGGGCGAGTGCGAGGCCTCCCCCCTCGTCTCGATCGCGGGGCTCGTGGCGCCCATGTCGCACAGCGCCTGCCATCCCGTCCGCGACTCCGTCATCGGGGAGTCCGTGGAAGAGCCCGGCGACATCGGCCGGATCAACGCCCGGGTCCGGGAGCGGTCGTTCGACATGCTCCAGGCCGACCACGTCCTGTCGGGCATCGACATCGCCCTCTGGGACCTCCTGGGGCGCTCAAAGGGCGAGCCGGTCTGGTCGCTCCTGGGCTGGCGCCGGGCCGAGCCCAAGCGCCCTTATGCGTCAGTGCTTTTCGGGGAATCCCCGCAGGGCACGGAGGCCAAGGCCCGCTCCGTCCGGGAGAAGGGGTTCAAGGCCGCCAAGTTCGGCTGGGGGCCGTTCGGGAAGACGACGGTGTCGAACGACCGCAACCAGGTCCTGGCCGCCCGCGAGGGACTGGACAAAGACGGCATCCTGCTCATCGACGCGGGCACGATCTTCGGCGACGACGTGGAGCAGGCCCGGCGGCGGCTGGGAGTCCTCAAGGACACTAGAGCGGTCTGGTTCGAGGAGCCGTTCCACTCGGGCGCGCTCAAGGCCTACGCCGCGCTGGCCACCGAGGCCGCCCCGGTCAAGCTCGCCGGCGGCGAGGGGTGCCACGACCTCCACATGGCCCGGAACATGATCGACTCGGCGGCGCTGGGCTACATCCAGATCGACACGGGAAGGATCGGCGGGATCACGACGGCGAAGCAGGTGGTGGAATACGCCCGGCACGCGCACGTGACCTACGTGAACCACACTTTCACGTCGCACCTTGCGCTCGCGGCCTCGATCGCGCCGTTCGCGGGCAACGACCGGAACGACCTCTGCGAGTACCCGGCCGAGGCATCAATCCTGGCCGAGTCGCTCACGCGCGAGAAGCTCGTCCCCGAGGACGGCCTGCTAACGCTTCCGGACGCCCCCGGCCTCGGCGTGACCGTGAACCCGGACACCGTGCGCAAGTACCTGGTTCAGGTCGAGATCAAGGTCGGCGGCAAGATCCTCTACCGCCCCCCGGCGATCTAGCAGGGATCTAGCAGGGGACGTTCTTTCGATATTAGGATTCTCCTGGAGAATCCTAATATCGAAAGAACGTCCCTACCAGCGCTACCACCGCGAGATCTCGCTCACCCGGTACCAGCCGTCCGGCTCCCGGCCCTTGTTCGCCAGCCGGATCGCGGGCTTGCCCGTCGTGGCGTCGATGATCCCGGCGTAGACCGTGTAGGTCCCATAGGGCAGGTTCTGCGACAGCGGAGCCTCGATCCCGACAATGTACTGGCCCGGGACCCACGCCCGGACCGATTCCCGCCCCCGGAAGACGGCCGAGTGGCCCAGCCCGTCGTCGATCCGGACCGCCGGGTACCAGTCCCGGTACGGGGGCGCATCGCCCAGGTTGACCCACCTCGTGGTGAACGTGGTCATCCGGCCCCGGATCATGCCCTCCCCATGCTTGATCCGCGCGAGACTGATCCGGTAGCCGAGCTTGCGGATCACGCGCTCGACCTCGGAACGCGTGCCCTCCGGGATCGGCGCGGACTTGTTGTTGATCACCGACGCGTGCTGTTCCAGCGCGAAGTCGAAGATGCGCCGGATATCCCAGCCCGACTCCTTCCACTTCCGCATGTCCCAGCACGTCTCGAACGCCACGGGCGCCGTCTTCCACAGGTCGCCGGCTCCCGATCCCGCGATCTCCTGCGGGTACGCGTTCTCCATGTGGTTCCAGTCCTTGGAGAATCCCCCGAAGTCGCCGAGGCAATCCGCGCGCCAGCCGAGGTTGAGCTGGTGCGCGACCCCCATCGACACGTCGCTCCCGAGCTGGGCGACCACGGGCGTCCTGGGGAAGGCCTTGCGCCACGCTTCCACGATCTCGCGCTGGACCTTGGCCGGCGGCATCGCGACCTTGGTCCCCGACATGTGCCACTCGGCCCAGAGCCCGACGGTCCCGACATCGACATGATCGACCGCGGGGTCGCCGTCATACCGCTTCCCCAACTCCCGGATGAGCCGGAGATGGGCCTTCAGGAACCGCTCGTCGGTCATGTCGGGCACCCAGTGCTTGGCCCCCGGGGCCCCCTCGTCGTCGCCGTCGTAGTCGTACTCGAACCCGCGGCATCCGCCGGCCTTGAGCCAATACGGCACCTCGAGGTAGTCTTCGCCGGTCCCCGCGCACATGACCCGGAAGGCGAACGTCTGGCCGGCCTTCCGCGCCCGGTCCAGACACTCGTCGAACCGGGCGAAGTAGATCTCCCCCTCCACCGGCTCGATCTCGCGCCAGTAGAACCGGAAGTACGCGACGCCGCTGGGCAGACCGGCCAGGTTGGGGTCCTCGTCCGCGAACCGCTCGAAGGTCTCCCACCCGATCCCGGGATTGGCCAGCAACTCGTCCGTTTCCTCGAGGTCCACGGACACGGCGCCGCCCGATCCGGCCACGAGCCACAGGATCGCGGCGACCCGGATCATGCCCTGATCTTCCCGACCATGAGATGCTCGCCGGTGAGCGGAGCCTTTACCCGCCAGACGCCATCGGGTCCGACGATTCCGGTCGGCGCGCTCACGGGCTTTCGGGGGACAGTCACGCACTGCGCGCTCACGACCCAGACTCCCGCCCGGATCGCGCGCTCCTCCATCCGGTACGTGTGGAAGTCCAGGTGCGACCTCCCGTGCCCGCTCGCAATCGAGTGGAAGATGACCCGGGCGCCGAGCCGGGCCAGCCGGGAGGGCAGGTTCGGGTCCGGGAGGGTCGTGTAGACCGGCGTCGCCCAGAAGTCATTGCAGATCGTGGATCCGAATGTGAGGCCCTGCGACCGGAACACGCGCAGGTCCCGGAGCCGGGCTCCCCGGCACCACTTGAGGTCCCCGCCCGTCGGCACGGTCTTGTTGTGAACGCCGAGGATGCGCCCCGTCGGACCGATGACGACGACCTGGATGTATGGCTTCCTCATCTTCCGGCCCCGGCTGTCGAGGTGCGA
>Ga0315281_10007672_pt1 | contig 15161 bp, 12 predicted proteins | sample YL17G07_0_MG_FD_204540 | JGI IMG/M metagenome (GOLD analysis project Ga0315281, IMG submission 204540) | Sediment microbial communities from Yellowstone Lake, YNP, Wyoming, USA - YL17G07_0 | ecosystem: Environmental > Aquatic > Freshwater > Lake > Sediment | place: USA: Wyoming | collected...
TGACTGCGGTCGGCCGCGCCGCCGGCGCGATCGTCGAGGAAGTGCGCCGGCAGTTCCGCACCAAGCCGGGCATCATGAAGGGCAAGGACAAGCCGGATTACGGCCGCGCGGTCGACATCCTGACCAAGGCCGCGATCAAGGAAATGATCGTGCCGTCGTTGCTGCCGGTGCTGTCGCCGATCGTCTGCTACTTCGTGATTTATTTTGCGGCGGGCGGCGGCGCGGCCGGCAAGTCGGCCGGCTTCTCGGCGCTCGGCGCCATGCTGCTCGGCGTCATCGTGACCGGTTTGTTCGTCGCGATCTCGATGACGTCCGGCGGCGGCGCCTGGGACAATGCCAAGAAATACATCGAGGACGGCCACTACGGCGGCAAGGGTTCCGACGCCCACAAGGCGGCGGTGACCGGTGATACCGTCGGCGATCCCTACAAGGACACCGCCGGTCCGGCGGTCAACCCGATGATCAAGATCACCAACATCGTGGCGCTGCTGCTGCTCGCCATTCTAGCCCACTAGTGTGTTGGAACGTGATTATTGGATGTGCCGCAACACTTATCCTTATGGAGCCGTGTCGTTGTCTATCGAAACTGTTTTCTTTCGTTTCGATGGTGATTACATTCCCGACCCGCGGATGGTTGCAAACGTGATCGGGGCCACCGTGGTGCAGATGCGATGCTGCATGCTTGCTCATCAAAATGGCGGCCTGGTCAAGCGGCCAAAACTACGGAGACGTCAGCCATGAGACTTGTTCTTCTCGGCCCGCCGGGGGCGGGAAAAGGCACGCAAAGTGAACGCCTTGTAAAGCGGCTGGGCATTGTTCAACTTTCCACCGGCGATATGTTGCGCGCGGCGGTCAAGGCCAGCACGGTCGTGGGCTTAAAAGCACGCGATATCATCGCGCGCGGCGAGCTTGTGCCTGACGACGTTGTCGTTGACATCATTGCCAATCGTATTGATGAGACAGACGCGAAAAAGGGGTTCGTTCTCGACGGATTTCCCCGCACCGTCCCACAGGCCGAAGCTCTCGACCGCCTTATGCGCGACAGGGGACTTAAACTCGACGCCGCGATCGAACTCAAGGTCGACGACGGCATCCTTCTCAGCCGTATTCAAAGTCGCATAGCACAGATGCAGGCGCTCGGCGAACCCTTGCGACCGGATGATAATCCAGAAACGCTGAGGAAGAGGCTCGCCGCCTATCATGTCCAGACCGCGCCGCTCGTCGCCTATTACCGCAACAAGGGAGTACTCAGAACAACCGACGGTATGGCACCAATCGATGCGGTTACGGAGGCAATCCGCTTATTGATCAGCCCCAACTGAGTGGTTCGGTTGGAATGTTAGTTGAGCGTTGATTGGCGCCAGCGTGAGCTATGGCCAAATCTTGGTGCCGGAAGGGGTCAGGCGGCAGCGGCGTGAGCTTGCGATCTGCCGACCTCGACTCCGTCGGTGAACTTTACACCGAGGACGACTTTCGGCAACTAGTTGTGGCCATCGAGGCGACGCCAGCTTTTCTCGGCAGCCTCGGCGAGTTTGAAGATCATGGCGAGCGCGGTCTTGTCCGAGAGACATCCCTTGGAGCGCTCCGTGCGGTGGCGGACGGTCGCGAACGAGCTTTCGATGACGTTCGTCGCGCGCAGAGGGAGATGACGAGGAACGTTTCTGTGCTGAGGCCTTTCAATACGAGAACCGGACGACGATACTCGCTTCCTGATCCATCCGTTCGAAACCGACATTAACACCAAGAGTACACCACCAGAGTTCGCGCTCGTGATAGAAGGGCGCGTCATGCCGCCCATGAATCTGCTTCTTGGTCTCGTTCCACCCATCGAAGTCCTTCTCCATACGCGCGGGAATTATAGCATCACAAGCGTGATTGTCTGTGGATGATGTGTTTGCCTGTATGGCAGAATCTCAAGTCTATAAACGATCCGAGGAAGAATTATCCTGCACCAGTGCCGATCTCTGACGAACGTATTGAGGAGTTCCGACGCATTTACAAAGAAGCATATGGAGATGAGATTTCAGTAGGTGATACACGCCTCATGGCATTACGCCTGATCACCCTGTACAGATTGCTCATGCAGTCTTTGCCCGGCGAAGGCGCTTCATCTTCTTCAGAGCCTCCGGCTCAAAGCGCTCACGAAGTTTTCTGATATTATCAAGCATGCGCTGGCCGTCTTCGCTGTGCCGCATTGCAGAAATTTATTTTGCTAAGCGGCTGTCCGAGCGCCGCGCAAGCGCGACGCTCGGACACGTGCAAATGCTCTTGGATATGCGCCGTACCCACGTCCCGGTTTTGTTCGATTGGCTTATGAACACGTACAGAAACTCTACTCGACTTAGGGCTCGATGTGGGCCATCCGGCTCTCGATCGTGCGCCAGTGCGAGCTGGTGTCGATCTCTCGTTCGTCGTTCAATCGGGAGCCTGCCCCTCTCTCAAGCTGCTTCTACGTTCATGAGGAAGCGGTTGATCGTATCCTTGAGCTCATGCGCTTCCTTGGTCAGGTCTATGGAAACATTGAGCACGTCCTCGGCCGAGTGGCTCGCCTCACCGATCGCCGTGCTGACCCCGAGGAAGTTCTGGCTCAGTTCCTCGGTGTTTCGGGCAGCCATCTGCACGTTGTGAGAAATCTCCTGTGTCGCGACATCCTGTTGTGACACCGCGGTGGCGATGGCCATGGTGTAACAGTCGATGTCTTGCATGATCGAGACGATGGCTTGAATGGCGTCAACCGCGGCCCTGGTCGAATCCTGAATGCTGGCGACCTTCCGGGAAATCTCCTCGGTCGCCCTGGCAGTCTGAGTCGCGAGCGTCTTCACCTCTGAGGCAACGACCGCGAAGCCTTTGCCCACCTTGCCGGCGCGCGCAGCCTCGATGGTCGCGTTGAGAGCAAGAAGGTTGGTTTGCTTAGCTATGGCCTGGATCAGACCGACCACGTCACCGATTTTTTGAGCGGCGGCAGCAAGACCCCCGATTTCGGTATTCGAAATCTGCGCTATCCGCGCGGCGTGGCTCACCACCTCGATGGCCTTGGTGACCTGGACGCTGATTTGCGGAATGGATGCCGCAAGCTGCTCGGCGGTACTGGCGATGTGCCGCACATTGAGCGATGCTTGCTCCGAAGCACCGGTCGCGGTGCGTGCCTGCTCGGTCGCCTTGATGGCGATATCGTTCAGGACCTTTGACGTCCGATCCATGCAGGCACCGTTCTGTCCCAGATTCGTAAGCGTATGTACGGCCGCCGTGCGGAACTCAGCGATGAGAGTTTCAACCCGCTGCTGCCGCGCTTCCTTCTCCGTTTGCTGCGCCTTGGCCGTCACTTCGAGTTGCGCGCGCTCGGCGGCGTGGCGACGGAATACGGCCACCGCCCGTGTCATTTCGCCGATCTCATCCTTGCGTTCGGTGCCGATGAGCGGGACATCAGTGCGACCCTCGGCAAGCGCGAGCATCGTGGTCACGAGCCCCGAGATCGGGCGGGTGATCGAACGGGCGGTGACGGCGGCAATGATCATCGCGCTTAGGGTGAGCCCGAGCGCCCCCAGTAGCAAAAATAATAGCATGCGCTTGGCGGTGGCGTTAATGGTGGCTGCGGAACTCATTAGCGAGGTAATTAGCTTGTCTTCGACCTGCTTGAGCGCTTCGATGTAGGCAGTGGTCATGGCAAACCACTTTGGACCGTCAATCCGGTCGGTGCTTGCATTGTAGGTTACCACCTCACACAGCCCAATTATTCCCCGAAGCCTTCTAACTGTCTGCGCGCTATCGGTCCCGGCGCCCGCAAAGCGGCGAGGGCAGGCCGTCGCCCCCTTGCACCGCGAGGCGACCGGCGCGCAGGAGGCCCCAACGGAATGCCGGCCCGCCTTCGGCGGCGGGCATCCCGTCGTCGCCATGGCGGAAGATCCCACCCGCCCGGTGGAGCTGTGCGGGACAGTGCCTCTCCTTCATTCCATTATTTTCGGTGATTTTTCGGGTTTCAACGAGCTCTCAAACAGAACGCAACACGAAACTGACGCCAAGACCCGGGAAAATCCTTGGACTTTTCGCGATGCGTGGCTAGTCAGCGTTTGCCTCGACCGAAATCCACCGTCGTTTCAATTTCTCCGCAATAGCGCCGGTAGTGTTTGAGCCGGCGACTCGTAGATCGGCAGGCAGGTGTGGGCCTGGGGCGAGGATCATTCCATGATCCATTCTGCGCGAAACCAGCAACAAGATTATCCAGAAAGAACTGGCGTTTGCGCGGGAAGCGAGTGGTAGTGTGGCTGTGCTTGACGAGGCGGATCGCCTCGTTCCGGGATCCTGCCCCGCCGGCTTGCTCGCCAGTGCGGGGCTTCGGTGGTGACGGCGCGAGACGCCGTCAGCAACCAACCGGAGGATCCCGATGAAACTCACCGACATCCAGCTTGTCATTTTGTCCGCGGCCTCGCAGCGCGAGGATAGTGCCATTGAGCTTGCGCCCAACCTGAAGGGCGCCGTCGCCCGCAAAGTGGTCAGCAAGCTCTTGGCCGATGGATTGATCGAAGAGATCGAAGCGCGCGGCTCGCTGCCGGTCTGGCGCTGTGACGAGGACAAAGGACCGCTCGCGCTGCGCATCACCCAGCGCGGCCTCGCGGCAATCCAAGTCGACCAGGGCGGCGTGCGAGCGGAAGCCGAGGGGCGCCGTGACATCAAGCCAAGGACCAATCTCGCAGCTGGCAAGCCATCGCGGCGGGTGACTGCTGCTCGTCGCAAGAAGACCGGGGACGAGACTTCGCAGCGGTCGACGAAGCCAAAGCGCGGGGCTTCGAAGCAGGACGGGGTGCTCGAGATGCTCCAGCGACGACAGGGCGCAACCATTGCAACGATCATGAAGGCAACCGGCTGGCAGTCCCACTCGGTCCGCGGCTTCTTTGCCGGGGTGGTGCGCAACAAGCTCGGCCTGACACTTGTGTCCGAGAAGACCGGCGAGGAGCGGGTCTATCGCATCGTGGCCAAAAATGCCTCGCCGAAACGCAAAATCAAGTCGGCTCGCAAGGCGGCGTGACCGGTAAATCGAACAACCACATGACTCGCCGATCGTCCGATCGCGAGGCAATCGAGGCCGAGATCGACCGCATACGGTCGCTCGGCCTCGACGAGCTTCGCACCCTGTGGCGCACGACGTTGCGGTCGTCTCCGCCGCCTGCGCTCACCAAGGACCTCGTGGCCCGATTCATCTGCTGGCACATCCAGGAGCAAGCCCTCGGTGGGCTTGATCGGGATACCGCAAAGCTTCTGGACAGCTATGCACGGGGCGACAAGCCGGGAGCGGACGGCCCAAGGCGCCTCAAGCCCGGTACCGTGCTGGTGCGTGAATACCAGGGCGAGCGGCACATGGTCACCATTGTTCCGGGCGGGTACCTGTGGCGCGAGGCGACCTACGCGAGCCTCTCCATGATCGCGCGCGCCATCACCGGCACGGCCTGGAGTGGCCCGCGGTTCTTTGGGCTGCGCGGCAGCGTCAATCGCTGCGAGGGCATCGAGGGTGAGCGAGCCGGGACCCCTGCTGGTGTTCCCGATGCTGGCCGTTCGCGTCGGCGTGGCGGCAGCGTCTCCGACCTCCCCAGAAAGGTGCAACGATGAAGCCGACCGAACGAAAGGTCTTTCGCTGCGCGATCTACACCCGCAAGTCGACCGAGCATAATCTCGACCTTGAATTCAACTCGCTCGATGCCCAGCGCGAGGCCTGCGAGGCCTACATCAAGAGCCAGGCCCATGAGGGCTGGCAGCTCATTCCCGACCCGTACGACGATGGCGGCGTCTCGGGCGCCTCGCTCGACCGCCCTGCACTGCAGAGGCTGCTGGGCGATGTCAGGGCCGGCAAGATCACCACCGTGGTGGTCTACAAGGTCGACCGGCTCACCCGCTCGCTCGCCGACTTCGCCAAGCTGGTCGAGTTGTTCGATCAGTTTGGGGTATCGTTCGTGTCGATCACCCAGTCGTTTAACACCACCTCCAGCATGGGACGGCTCACGCTCAACGTGCTGCTCTCGTTCGCCCAGTTCGAGCGAGAGGTGATCGGCGAACGGGTGCGCGACAAGATCGCGGCCTCCAAGCGCAAGGGCATGTGGGTCGGGGGCCCGGTCCCGCTTGGCTATCGGTCCATCGACAAGAAGCTCGTCGTGGTGCCCGAAGAGGCGGAAACGGTCCGAACCATCTTCACCCGGTATCTTGCGGTTGGCTCGATGGGCGCCCTGATCGAGGAGCTCGATCGGTGCGGCATCCGGACCAAGGCCAATAGCCGTACCGGAGACCGCCAGAGGGGCGGGATCCGTTTCGGCACGGGATCACTTGGCTATCTGCTCAAGAACCGGCTCTACATCGGTGAGGTGGTCTATCGGGGCGAGTCGCATCGCGGGGAGCATGCGCCGATTCTCGACCGCGAACTGTTCGAGGCCGTACAGGCCAAGTTCGCTGCCAACACCGTCGCGCGGCAGGTCCGGCGCCGGGGCGCCACGGCCATTCTGACCGGTCGCATCTTCGACGATCGCGGCAACCGTATGAGCCCGTCGCACTCCAACAAGCTCGGCGTGCGCTACCGGTACTATGTGTCACAGGCGATCCTGCAGCAACGAAAGGCCGAGGCCGGCAGCATCGCGCGCGTGCCTGCCGCTGAGATCGAGACGCTCGTGCTCGACGGCATCCGCAAACATTGTGCATCAATTGGCGAAGCGGAGGATCCGACCACCATTGCGGATCGCGACCTGATCGAACGGTATGTCGATAGCGTGATCGTGAAACCTCAGGCGCTGGAACTCAGGCTCGTTCTCGCAAGCGACACTTCGGCTCCAGCAGAAGCGTCCAGCATCAATGGTTCGGTCCCCGGCGAGCTGCCGATGACCACCATCACACTGGCATGGACAGGTCCAAGCTTCGCCGCCGTGAAGGGCATCGTTCATGTACCCTCCGCGCAACCAGAACTGAAGCTCGAGAACCGCGATGCTTTGCTCATCGCAATCGCCCAGGCGCGGGCATGGATCGACGACATCCGGCTCGGTCGAATAGCCTCCTTCGCCGAGATTGCGAAGCGTGGATCTCAGGGTGAACGGTACGTCCGCCAGTTGGCGACGCTTGCCTTCGTTTCGCCCCGCATCATCGCGGCGATCGTCGATGGCACCGCGCCCGCAGATCTCACCGTGACCGACCTCGCCAAGGCGCTGCCGTATTCGTGGGCCGAGCAGGAGCGGGGCATCGGCCTCATTCAATGAGATTTTGAGGCGGCGAACTGACGCCCCTGTCGCGCTCGACACCCATGTGCGGCTATGCGAACCGGTCTCTGTTCAACTCGAACCGGTCTCCGGCCCGCCGAAATGTAAATTGAAAAATGGCGAGCAGAGACTGGCGCCCGCAACTCACCCGTCCAGGACCCGAAGCCTGGAAATCGGCCTACAGAGACGCAGGGGTGTCGGCCTAAACCGCCGGAATGTGGTCAGTTCTCGCACACGCCGAAATCGCTGCGCGGAGACCGGACTGCGTGGCTGGGCATCCAGGATTCGAACTCACAACTCCGTTCGCAAAATATCGCTTTGAAATGTCGCCAGAATTTCCAGCGATTGAGCGAAAACTGGGTACCAGAGACTTTTTGCGCGCGAGCTACGAAAAAGCGCCGCACAGCCTTTTACGTGGACTGCGTGGACGGCATATAGAACACGAACTGGTCTCGGCCAACAATTTTGGATATTCCAAGCACGAAACGACGTTTGAAACGGGTTTGCTCACCCCAAAGGGGGCAAGTTCAAACCTTCGTTGTCTTGCCCGAGCCGGGACGAGCCAGAACTAGTTGGATCTGACCCGTTCTCGTGGCCGCGGCCAACTTTACAGGCCAGGGGTATCCGCCGAATACATCCTAATTTAGCATTCCGGAAATCCCACTCGGCCCGATTTGCGGCGGCACGCCGGAATCGCCGCATATTTCATGGTGAGCTTTGCAATCTTGTCGCTTGAAAGGGGTTGCCGTGCGAGCGCCGTCGGGGCCTAATTTCAAGGGGCGAATCATGCCGGAATCCGGCGCGGGCGCCTCCAGTCGTATCCAGTCGGACCAGGCCATGTCACGTCCAGCAGTGCGTCAGTCAGACCTGTTCACACGCACGCCCCACGAATCCGACATCTGGTCGGAACGGCTGCTTGCAGCCTTCGCCGATACGAACCTGCAAACGGGCTTTCTGCCGCTGGCGGAGCAGGCGATCGCGGCGTGCCCCGGCGATGCCGTCATTCTCATGCTGGCCACCATGGCGGCGCTGTTCGATGAGCGGCCGGAGCGGGCGCTGGTCTTGCTCAAGCGATTTTCCAAGCGCGCTTCGGCGCCGGCTGGACATCTTCTGCACGCGCTGGCGCTCAACCAACTCAATAAACGGACCGCGGCCAGGGCGTTGTTGGAAAGCAATGGCCTGACCAGCCGGTGGGCCGCCGGCAGGGCCTTTCCGGGTGGGCCGAAACGCTTGGCGTGGCTGATCCGGCAACTCGACAGTATCGTCGGCCGCGAAGCGCCCCGCCCGGAACGACGCCCGGCGGTGCACGTCAAGAGCAAGCCAGGGATCGCGACCAAGGGCGAAAACGCGGCTCGCCCGCGCAAAGCGCCGACGCCGGCGGCCGCGCTGGCCGTAACCACGCCGCCACCCTTGCCGCGCGTCGACATCGCCATTCCATTCACGATCGAGTTCGATGCGGCGCCCCTGCTGGCGGCGCTGGCGCGCGAGCCGGAGCGCGATGGCCGCTGGTTCGGCCTGCGCGAGCGGTTCGCCCATCTCGGCCTGGCGCAGGGTTTCGACGAGCTCCTGTGCCTGCCGCATCTCATCGGCGTCGACCCCCTGTCGCATCAGATCGAAACGGTGCGTAAGGTGCTCAAGCAGTTTCGCGGTCGCGTTCTGCTCGCCGATGAGGTCGGGCTCGGCAAGACCATCGAAGCGGGCATGGTGCTCAAGGAATATGCGCTGCGCGGTATGGCCGAGCGCACCTTGGTCCTCACCCCGGCTTCGCTCGTCGGCCAATGGCGCGAGGAACTAGAGACCAAATTCGGTCTCGCCCTCGCGACCACCTATGATCCGCTCCTGCGCGACGAGCCGGAGGCGTTTTGGGGCCAGGATCGTATCGTGGCCTCGATCGCCACCGCGCGGCGGCGCGAGCACGCCGAACGCCTTGTCGAGCGCCAATTCGATCTCATCATCGTCGACGAGGCACATCATCTGCGCGACCGATCAAGTCAAAGCTGGAAACTCGTCGACTCGCTCAACAAGCGTTTCCTGCTCTTGTTGTCGGCGACGCCGGTGCAGAACGACCTGATCGAACTCTACAATCTCCTGACGCTGTTGAAGCCCGGCATCTTCAAGACACTGAAGGAATTTCGCAACGCCTATATGACCCCGGGCAAGCCGCGCCAGCCGGCCAATTCCGAGCGCTTGCGCGGGCTGATGCGCGGCGCGATGATTCGCAACACCCGCGCCGTCGTCGCCCTCAAGCTGCCGCGGCGCCACGCCATTACCATCAAAGTCGATGGCGGCCCGGGCGAAGCCGAGGCCTACGCCGATCTGGCGGCGGCGGCGCGGCGCCTGGTGGCCGAGGGCCAAGCCAAACGGGAACGGCTATCCCTCCATCATCTCCTGAGCGCGGCAGGTTCATCGCCCAGGGCCGCCGCCGTGGCGGTCGCTCGGGTCGCGGCGCGAAACGCCGGCGATCCGATTTGGGCTGAACTCGCCGAGCGATGGGCGGCGATCGAAACCGGCGGCAAAGAGGCGGCGCTGATCGACCTCGTCCGGCGCAACCCGACGGAGAAAAAGATCGTCTTCGTCCATTCGCGCGAGACGCTCGCCCATCTCGCGGACCGTCTCGAAGAGGCCGGCGTTTCGTTCGCGCGTTTCGACGGCAGTCTTAGCGGGCCGCAGAAGGACGCGGCGATCACCGCGTTTCGCGACCATGCGACCGTACTCCTATGCACGCAGTCGGGCGGCGAAGGGCGCAACATCCAATTCTGCAATACCTTGGTCAATTTCGACGTGCCCTGGAATCCGATGGCGATCGAGCAGCGCATCGGTCGCATTGACCGCATCGGCCAGAGCCGCGAAGTGTTCGTCTTCAATCTCGTCACCCGCGGCACCTTGGAGGAGCAGATTTTGACGCTGCTCGATGAAAAGATCTCGATGTTCGAGCTGGTGGTCGGCGAGGTCGGCGCCATCCTCGGTGGCATCGAGGAGGAACGCGAGTTCCCGGATTTGGTGCTGGATGCATGGTTGGGGGTGACCGAAACAGCTCGCCTGCAGGCGTTCGAGGCGCTTGGCCAGCGGCTCGAACATGCGCGCCAGCAGCATGAGGACGCCAAGGCACTCGACGAGAAACTGTTCGGCGAGGATTTCGAGACCGCTTGAGGACGACCGATGGGAACGTTGCGCGATTTTGTTGCCGACATGCTGGAGGCCGAGGGCGTGGCCATCGAACCGGTGGAGCCGGATGGGCTCGAAGTGCTGGCGCCCCCGGACCTGCGCGCCGCTATGGGCTGGGCGGAATTCGCGCGGCTCGGATTTGGCGCCACGCTGCCTGCGGGGGCGATGCCGATTGGGCTCGAAGGCGACTGGCTCGACCGCTTCGGTACCCTCCTGGGCGAGCGCGGCCGCCTTGCCGAGCGGCAGCTCGTCGTCGCCGACAATGTCGCAGCGCCGAGCGACCCGGAGCGCCTGCTCGACCGCGCGCTCGATCTACCCAATGCAGTCTGGCGTCTGCATGACGCCAAGCCGGCGTGGACACGCTGCCTGCTGCTGGCGTGCCGCTACACCGCGATATCCGACGAAAAGCGCGAGGGACTGGTCTGGCTCGGCTTCAACCAAGGCACGGGCGCGGTCATGGACGGCGACTTTCTGCGGAGGCTACGCATGCACTTGGCGGGGGTCGTAGATTGGCAGGTGCCCGAGCCGGACATCCGCCGCGCCGCCGGTGCGGCCTGGGACGCGGCGACGCTTGCGGCGCAGGTGCGGCCGCTGGTCGAGCATCAGGTGCGGCGCGATCTGGAGCCTTTCCTCAACGCCACGCGCCGCCGGCTTGACCGCGACCGCGGGCGGATTCACGAGTATCACGACGATCTGCGCCGGACTGCGCAGATGAAGCTTGCCGCGCTCGGTTCGGCGCTTGGCGAAAAGGCGGAGACCGACCGCAAACGTGAGACGCTGCGGGTCGCAGCCATCGAGCGCGAATATGCCGCCAAGCTCGACGATCTGCGCCACAATTATGCTTTGCGGGTGACGGTCGATTGGATGCAGGGATTGACACTCTTTACCCCCGTGCAGCGCTACGAGGTGCTGATCAAAAGGCGAAAGGGCGAACGGATCGTCCACGTCGACTGGCATCCGGCCCTTCGCATGATCGAGCCGGCGCCCTGCGATTGGGGACTGGGGATCGGTCGCGCGCGCCTGGTCTGCGACGATCGTCTGCATCTCACCGACCCGAGTGGGCAAGCTCCCTGCCGCTCCTGCGGCAAAGCCTGGTGCCGCGCCTGTCATTCCGCCGCCTGCCCACGCTGCGGGCAGGCGGTCTAAGAACACCGATCCAACGCTGCATCGAGACCAATGGAACGTCTTCTCACCAGCGAGAAATGGTGGACAGAGACCGGACTAATTCGCGCGCACGAACGCCCGCAAGCCAAAGCCGCCGCTCCCCGGCCGATCCGAAGATGATCGGGAAGCGGGCAAAAGAGCCATAAGATTGCTCACCTTTCGCTCGACTTCCCACGCACGGCAAGCCTGTGTGTGGCGCAGCAAGAGGCTGCGCCATGGACGCAAACACCGTAGAAATCACGATCAAGGCTTATCTGAAGGAGATGCGCGAGCGGCTCGACCAAGCCGCGAGCATCGCCAGGGCGGCGCAGGCCTGCGCCGACGCCGGCAATGTCGAGAAGGGGATCGAGGTCGCCCTCGATGTCGAGCAACTTATCTACGAGGTGAACGCCTTCCTCAATGCCGCCAGCATGATCAACCGCATCGGAAAAGCCTGATCGTTATTCCGGTTTGGCTCTTCTTCCCCGCCAGCGCCGCTCGGCCTCCGCGGGGTTTTCGGGGTGACGGCGCGATGTGCCGTCGCAACCGATGAGAGGAGTTTGACATGCCCAAGACCAAGATCAGCCCGAAGAAGAAGGCGCGATCTGCCACCAAAGGGCAGCGCAAAGCTGTTGCCAAAAAGCCCCAGGGGCGCGCGGCGCGATCGAATTCAAAGCAGGCCCAGGTGATCGCGCTGCTGAGCCGACCTCAGGGCATGACGGTCGTGGCCATCATGAAGGCGACTGGGTGGCAGCAACATTCTGTCCGCGGCTTCTTCGCCGGGGTCGTTCGCAAGAAGCTCGGTCTCACGCTTGAATCCCAGAAGATCGACGGCGAGCGCATCTACCGTATCGTGACGGGCAAGCCTACCAAGCTGAAATCCAAGACCGAAAACACCGACCGCCAGGCTGCGTAGCCATGGCGCGGCGGGACGGCGCCAGCATCGAGGAGCTGCGCCGCGAATGGCGGCGGCTGCACCACAGTGCGCCGCCAAGGTTCAGTCGTGACTTGCTAATCCGTGCGATCGGCTACCGACTTCAGGAAATCGAACACGGTGGGCTCGGCAAGTCCACCCGTCGCAAGTTGCAGATGCTGGCGAAGATGTTCCGGACAACAGGTCGGGTCAGCCCCGATCCCGTCCTCCGCCTGAAGCCGGGTGCTCGTCTGGTCCGCGAATGGCATAGCCACACCCACATCGTCACCGTGACGGAAGACGGATTCGACTATGCTGGCATGACTTATCCGTCGCTCACGAAGATCGCCAAAAAGATCACCGGTGCCCATTGGTCGGGTCCACGTTTCTTTGGTCTGATACCTGCCGGTGCACCGCGCCCGAGCAACGGGGACGGCAATGGCTGAATTGCAAAAGACGCCGAGACGTTCTGCGGGAAAAACGCGGTGCGCGATCTATACGCGAAAATCGTCGGAGGAAGGCCTGGAACAGGCGTTCAACTCGCTCGACGCCCAGCGCGAGGCTTGCGAGGCCTTCATTCTCTCCCAGAAGCACGAAGGCTGGACGGTGTTGCCGACGATGTATGACGATGGCGGCTTTTCCGGCGGCACAACTGAGCGGCCAGCCCTGAAGCGACTGATCGCCGATATCGAAGCCGGAGAGGTTGACGTGGTCGTTGTGTACAAGGTCGACCGGTTGACGCGGGCGCTCTCCGACTTTGCCAGGCTCGTCGAAGTTTTTGACCGTCGCGGCGTGTCATTCGTCTCGATAACCCAGCAGTTCAACACCACCACAAGCATGGGACGACTGACACTGAACGTCCTGCTGTCCTTTGCCCAGTTCGAGCGGGAAGTAACCGGCGAACGAATCCGCGACAAGATCGCCGCTTCCAAAAAGAAGGGCATGTGGATGGGCGGTCTGCCGTCGCTCGGTTACGACGTGCAGAACCGGAAGCTGATCGTCAACGACAAGGAGGCTCTCACCGTCCTGCATATCTTCCGGCGCTATGTTCAGCTCAGATCGGTGCGCGCTCTACAGGCAGAACTTGATGGCGCAGGGATAAGGAGTAAGCGGCGGACGCTGGCGGACGGCACCGACTATGGCGGCCAGAAACTCTCCCGCGGCGCACTCTATCTGATGCTTCAGAACCGCATCTATCGCGGTGACATTACGCACAAAGGCAATGCCTATCCCGGAGAACATCCGGCGATTGTCGAAAAGGAACTGTGGGACGAGGTCCAGACGGTGCTTACTGAGAACCGCATCGATCGGGCAGCGGGACCGGATGCAAAGCAGCCAAGCCTGCTCGCCGGTATGGCTTTTGACGAGACCGGCGAGCGACTAACGCCGACCCATGCCGTCAAGAAGGGAACGCGATATCGGTATTATGTTTCCACCTCCCTCATCACCGGAGCGGCCAGAAACCGGCTAAATGGCCGGCGCATACCAGCCGCCAATCTTGAGAACCTGGTGATCACCAAACTCCGCGCCTTTCTCGCCGATCAAGGAGCGATCCTCGACGCCATCCAGGATGAACACCCCGATGCGCTCGGGCAGACCCGGCTGATCGGCCGTGGCCGTCAGATCGCGGAAGAACTCGGAACTCTGGCGCCAGACAAGACCCGAGCGATGCTGATGACACTACTCAGCCGCGTCGATGTCAGACCCGATCGCGTCGAGATCAATATCCGTCGATGCCGCCTCGTCGGGCTGCTTGGTGCGCAATCGATCGATCTGACCATGCAAGACGGCATGCCGGGCAACGAGTCCGACGACGTCCTGACGTTGACGGTGACGGCACGACTGAAGCGCGTCGGCCGCGAAATGAGAATGCTTGTCGAGAACTCGTATGGCCAGACGACAGCCGATCCCGGCCTGCTCAGGATCGTCGCTCGGGCTCACGACATCCAGGCACGCCTGATGCAGAACACCGATCTGACCGTGCATGTTATCGCGCGCCAGGAACAAGTATCCGGAGCTTACGTCTACCGCCTTCTGCGTCTTCCCTCGCTGGCGCCCGACATCATCACGGCCATCATCAACGGCAAGAACCCGCCGCAACTCACTGCCAAGGAGTTGATGCGACTGACGCCGCAGATACCGGTCGACTGGACTGAACAGCGAAAGCTGCTCGGCTTTCAATAACAACAAATCGCCGGTTCGGTCGCCAACCCTTCGCTCGTTCGCAGGATTTCTTCAGTGTGCGATCCCCGTCCATCGACGCACCACACGGAAAGAAGTGAACCCCCAAAAGCCGCCCGGGAGACTTTCTTATCGACGACGGCCAAGATCCGACGCAGAGTTGTCTCTGCCACATATGGCCTCGCGCGAAACGCCAAAAAACCCCGGGATTTCGTAGCAAATAAGACCTGCCAAAACGACAGAAACGTTTGCTATATCAATTACTTAGGTCGTGGCTGACCACTCAGGATTCGAACCGAGGTATTCCCGTTTCTGAAAAGCCCTTTGAAATTACGGGGTAATATCGCGGCAAAACAGCGAAAATACGAGCCAGAGACAAATTCCCGACCTGGCTGCAAATTGTAGCGGGACAACCCTACCCGGAGGCTACTCCCGTGCTCCCAAATCCACTGGAGAGATCCGAGGACAACGAAGTTGGCACCGCCATTGCCCGTTGGCGTACTGCGCGCTGACCGCGCCATTGCAGGCGACGT
>Ga0315281_10007673_pt1 | contig 15160 bp, 7 predicted proteins | sample YL17G07_0_MG_FD_204540 | JGI IMG/M metagenome (GOLD analysis project Ga0315281, IMG submission 204540) | Sediment microbial communities from Yellowstone Lake, YNP, Wyoming, USA - YL17G07_0 | ecosystem: Environmental > Aquatic > Freshwater > Lake > Sediment | place: USA: Wyoming | collected...
CAATCCGCTCAATCCGGCGGAAGCGTTGTACGCCGGCAGGATGACGGAAAAGAAGAACGGCGCCGTCACCCGCGACATCACGACGACGGTGACGGAGACGGCACAGATGTATGTCACGGTGCCTGTTCCGGCAAGCGTCAAGGCCGCGATGAAGCCGACGAATCAGCCTCCCAACTGGACGATCACGCCCAACAACCCACCGCCGGCAGCGGCGGCAGCCGTCGCCACGCCGCGGAGGGCCGATGGGAAACCGGACCTGACCGGAGTCTGGGGGGGCGGCTATAACCCAATCAGCGGTGGCGGAACCCGCCGCTGCGGTCCAACGCAGACGAAGGTCAACTGCAACATCCCGATGGACAACTTCTGGGTGGACTACGAGTGGCTCTCGCCCTGGCGGTTTGGCGTCATGGGTCATCCCGTCTACAAACCCGAGTACTGGGACAAGATTCAGGAACTCGATCAGTGGACGAACAAGTACGATCCGGTCATGACGTGCCAGCCGCTGGGACTCCCGCGGCATGGCACGCCCCGGCGGATCATCCAACAGGATAAAGACGTCATCTTCTTCTATGGCCCGAATGCTGATTACGGCGGCGGAGCTGCGGAGTTTCGCGACATCCCCACGGATGGTCGCCAGCGGAATGCGCGGACGCAAAGCCTGGCCATGTACTACGGGAACAGCATAGGCACCTGGGAAGGGGACACGCTCGTCATCGACTCCATTAATTTCGTCGATACGACGTGGCTGGGACGAGGGGGCCTCATCCACTCCTCCAGCATGCATATCATCGAGAGGCTCACGCGTGTTGGAAATGAAATCCGATACGACATGACCATCGAAGATCCGGAGATGTTCGTTGAGCCCTTTGTGATGCCGACCAAGGTCCTGCGCGAGGGGCAGGGAGGGTTTGGCGGCGACGGAATCCAGGCAGAGCGCTCGTTTTGCGAGGTGTACGAAGAGGGCAACGTCACGAACCAGCTTCGACACTAAGAACTGACGAACGGTAGTAGTGAAGGGACAGAGAGCAACTGCTCTCTGTCCCTTTTTTTTGGCCTTGCTAAGGCCCGGGGTAGGGAAATTCGCCGTCTGATTCGCTAACATGCGGCCGTGGCTTTACGTCGCCGGGGACGGCCGCCGCATGCGGATGTGCTGACGCCGGCCGAGTGGTCGATTGTCGATGCGGTGCGGCACGGCATTTCTAACCGCGGCATTGCGAAACTGCGCGGCATCAGCCGCGACGCCGTGAAATTTCATCTCGCCAACGCCAAAGCAAAGGTCGGACTCCGGACGCGGGCGGAACTGCGCCAGTGGCCCGGTATTCCCGTGAACAGCCCTCTGGCGTCAAAGGAGCATCGTCACATGCAGGAACTCACGCTGGGCCCGATTGGTCAGATCGCGCGAGCCGTCCCGGATCTGGCCGAGGCCGAACGGTTTTATCGTGACGTGCTCGGCTTGCGGCATCTATTCACTTCAGCCGGAAAGCTCGCGTTCTTCGATTGTGGCGGTGTTCGTCTGATGCTCGAGGATCGGTCGATTATTGACGTGCCGGGCCTTCACAACGATTCGGTCCTGTACTTCCGCGTGCAGGACATCCACGCGGCACAACAGAAGCTCGAACGTCGCGGGGTCACGTTCACGGGCGCGCCCCACATGATTTACAAGCACCCGGACGGCCTGGAGGAGTGGCTGACGTTCTTTCATGAGCCCGGTGGCGGGATGCTCTCGCTGATTTCGCAAGTCAAGTGAAAGGATGCCCTCCGTAGCGCCAGTCAATCGCGAGGCGCGTAGGAGGGCAGCCCCAATCCCGAATCCCCGGGAACTGTCAGAAGTCGACCGTCAGGTTCCAGCGGACGAACCGCGGCGTGTAGATGGCCGTCGGGTTGTTCCACGTGCCGCCCGTCGCCGTATTGCCGACACTGTACTGATATGTGCTCTCGAGCGTCGTCGCGTAATTGGTGTTCAGCAGGTTGCCGAGGTCCACGCCCACATCCACGCGCCGCTTGCCGAATCGGAGGATCTTCGCGAAGCGCATGTCGATCTGCGTCCGCCGGTTGTCGGCGTACAGCCGATGGTCGGTGTCCAGGATGTCGAAGGTCGTATTGCCAGTCGCGAGACCTCCCGGGGGCAGCCGTCCGATGATGCTCTGGATCACCGTGTTCGGCACCTGCCAGCTGGCAGCGAGCCCGAGCGCCGGCTGCGAGCGCACCGTGCCGCTGATGAGCACGTCGACCTTTGGAATCGTGTACGACGCCAGTCCCCGGACGGTCGTCTGGAACGGATCGACGCTGCGGCAGTTACGAAGGTCCTTGATCGTGGTCTGGGTCGTTCCGTCGATCACCCGTGCGGTCTCGCAGGTGTCCACAACGGACCGGCCGGTCTGCGTCCCGACCTGCAACGTCAGGCCCTGGCGGAGACGCGCGTTCAGCGTGAAATCGACGCCGTGCCAGTACGACGTGCGCTCCGGGCCGAAGTCCCCTTCGAACGTCACGTAGTTCTGCGCGCCGCGACCGGCCGCCGCCGCCGTCACCATCGACAACGTGATCGGGTAGCCGCCTCCACCAGGCAGCCGCGGATCCTGCGGGGCCAGGATCGCAAACTGCTGGTAGTCCTCGGGCCCGCGAAGCGTGTTGTCCGTCACTTTCGCCCCGTTGAACCACCGGCGGTTGTAGGCGACTTCCACGGAGACGCGCGGGATCACCTGCTGCTGCAAGGTGATCCCCCACTGCCAGTCGTTTTGACGGACACCCGAGCCTCGGAGCGTCGCCTGGTTGACCTGCGTGAGGGCGCCCGATACCGCGCCGAAGTTCAGGGCGTCGCCGGTCAACGCGGCGCACTCGCCGTTGGCGGCGAAGTTCATGATGTTGCAGTCGACGACCTTGTTGCCGTTTGTGTCCACCCAGTTCCGGGCGGCCGTGCGAACGATACGGACGGCCGGACTGTTGCTGGTGTACTCGCTGTCGTTCGTCGCGGCGCTGAGGTAGTGGCCGAGATTGAACTTCAGCGCCGTCTTGCCCGTGCCGAACACGTCGTAGGCCACGCCGAAGCGGGGCGTGATGTCGTTGAACGCGTCGACGCCCACCGTGCGGGCGAAGACGATCGGCGCCGCGTTGAACTTCGACGTCAGGTCCGTCCCGTTGAACTCCGCGGGGCTGAAGCTGCTGGCGCGGTCGTAACGCAGCGCGCCCTGCAGCGTCAACCGGCCGCGCGTCCATCTATCCTGGATGTACGCCGCCGACGTCGACGTGCGGTCCGCCCGGTGCCACTCAGGCAGACGGAACGTGAATTGATTCGGCACGCCCTGGTTGAACCGGTAGGACACCTGCGAATCGGGAATGAGATCCCACCAATCGACGCGGATGTAGGCGCCCTGGTAGCCGACCTTCAAGTCGTGCGAGCCCGTGACGTATGACGCCGACGCGCGCCAGTTGTTCGGGTTGGCGTAGTTGGGGTTGGCGGTCGGGACGCCCCGATAAGCGAAGTTCGCCCGCGGCGCATACTGCAGGCCCGTCGCCGGATTGGTCGCCGTCGACTGCTCAGTGACCGAGATCAGATCGAAGATCCCGTCCGGCGGAACCCTGCCCGTCGTCCCGCCGCTGAACGAGAACCAGGTGAAGCCCGCCTCGACGAGCAGCCTGCTCGTCATCGGTGCGGTCCAGATCGCCTGCGTCACGCGGTACGGGGTGTTTCCGAAATAGTTTGGGTTGGCCTCAGGCGACGCGGTCGCCGTTCCGGCCGCGATCCAGTCGGCGCTCCGCGTGTTGCAGCCGTCGGTGGTGTTGATCTTCAACGGCGACCCCTCGCAGCGGCGCTGGTATTCCTGGTTGAACGAGACGCGATGCTTGGCGGACACCTGTGCCGTGAACCGCCCCACGTACGACACGCGGCCCTGCAGTTGGCGCGCGGTGACGCTCGGGTCTGCCACCCAATCCCAGCGCGACGCGTCGTACGCGTTCTTGTTGGCGACGACACCCTGAACCGACGACGCCGTATTGAGGCTGCGGTAGCTGCCAAAGAACCAGATTCGATCGCGTGTGATCGGGCCGCCATACGAGACGCTGGCGTCGTAGGAGTTGATGATGCCGGGCGCCTCTGTGAGGCCGACGGCGCGGAGCTGGTCGGTCAGGTTGTTGCCCCGTGACCAGTTGCCCGCGTTGTTGATGAACGCCTGGCCGCGGAACGAGTTGCCGCCGGAACGCGGCACGAGGTTCATCACTGGCCCGCCGGTGTCCGACTCGCCGAGGCCGCCAGCGACGGCCACCGCGACCTCGTCGACGTTGACCGAATCCAGGATGTAGGTCGACACGCCGCCGCCGTTGAACGGCGCCGCGACCGTCATCCCGTTGATCTGCATGCGTCCTTCATTGATATTGCCGCCGCGCGCGGCGAAGAAGGTCATCGTCGGCGACGCGGCGAGCGCTCCGTCGTTGACGATCAGGCCGGGGATGGCATTCAGCAGTGTGCCGACGGAGCGGTTCCCCGGAATGGTGTCGATCACGTCGGCGCTGAGCACCGTCTCGCGCCGGGTGGTCTGGACGTCGACCACCGGCGTTTCACCACTGACCGTGACCGTCTCCGCGATAGCGCCGACACGCATGTCGACGGGAATCGTCAGCGTGGCAGTGCCGCTGAGCTCGATGCCCTCACGCTTGACGATGTTGAAGCCGGAGAGCACGAACGTCAGCGAGTACGTGCCGGGATTCAGGCCGGTGATGCGGTACTGCCCTGCGCCGTCAGTGACGGCCGTGCGCACCTTTTCGATGAGGACGGGGCTGGCCGCCTCGACGCTCACGCCCGGCAGCACGCCACCCGACTCGTCTCGGATGGTGCCTGTGAGGGTACCCTGCGCGAACGCAATGGACGGCAGCAGGACAGCCGCCGCTAGAATCACGACGACCTTCGACGCCCAACGCATGGCAGTCCTCCTTGCGGTATTTCAGTTCCGAGTGTGTTTTGCGGGCATTCAACGCTTTCTTTACATATTTGTCAATCGAAAGGGCCGAATCGCTTGGACCGCCGCCAGAATCAGGCCCTTGATTTGAGACGGAGGGACAAATGACTGGACGAGTCTTGGGATGTGTCGTCGTGTGCGGGTGTCTGATAACCGGTGCCTCGCTCCAGGCGCATCATTCCCTCGCCGTTGGGATTCCTCAAGTCGATTACGCGGGCGGACGGCACCGTCATGAGCATCTCGGCGGGCAACCCGAACGACTAAGCGGTAACGGGAGATCACTATGGCTTTTCGAAACAGAAGGAAGTGGACGAGCGTCGCCATCGTGGCCACTCTCATGATCGGCGTGCCGTCCCTGTCGAGCGCTCAAGCTCGAGGCGCAGCGCCGGCGGCAGGCGCTCAAGATCCCGCACAAGGTCGTGGCGGTCGCGGGCGTGGGGCTCCGCCGTTCACCCCGGCCGCCGGTGCGAAGGACCTGAAGTCATGTGATGCCGACTAAGGTCCTGCGCGAGGGGCAGGGAGGGTTTGGCGGCGACGGAATCCAGGCAGAGCGCTCGTTCTGCGAGGTGTACGAGGGAGGGCCAGGTCTACGTCCTGAGCGTGGCGAAGGGTGGACTGAAGCTGCCGCCGTTCAAGGACGGCAGCTGCGTCGCCCGCGTGACGAGTCAGTCGACCTTCACTCGACGCCGGAACTGCTGATTCTCATTACAGATGAACTCGATGAGCTCGTCGTCTGCCATCAGCTGCTGATTGATGCGCACGGTGAACGGCTTTGTGTACGCCTTGGGATCTTCAATCGTGAGGTCGATTTCCAGCTTCCCATAGGTCGGACGGCGGAAGCGCTCGGTGAATTTCACCTGATTGCTGTGAGGACTGCCGTCCACATCCAACCACCCGTCGAAGGGCCCCAGCTCGGCGCCCCTGACGTTGTTCGTTTCGACGACGAGGGTGTTGCCTTCCCAATGCCCCGCTGAGTAGCCGTACCACCAGGGCTGAGGCTCACCGAGCGGCGGGAGCGTGCGTCCATCCGTGTGGATGAATCGCAGGCCGTAGTTGGACTCGTATGCGATGACGACCAGCTTGGGCGTCTGGATGATCTGCCGCGGGTCGGGGTGCGTGTGAAGTGGGTGAAGGCCCAGGGGCAGGCAGTTCGCGTCCGGATTGTCGACGCTGTTCGTGGCGCTGCGCTGCTTCTTGATCTCGGCCGCCCAAGGCGTCAGCGGCAAACCGCCCGGGATGTTGGTCCCGATGTCCCAGAACGCCGCCACTGGCGGCGAGTTGGGATCGGGACGGGGTGGCGCGGGCGCTCGGTCGCCAAAGAGTCCGGCAAGCGCGGCCGGTATGGGATCCCGATCAGTTCTGCGCCAGGTGCCGGAGAGGTCGGGCTTACCGTCCGCCGTTCGAGGCGGCGGCGCGTCGAGCTGCGGGCGTCCCTGCGCGTCGCGCGGGACGCCAGCGACTTGATTCTTGGGCCACTGCGCCGCGACGGACACTGAACACGCGACGGCAATGGCCATCGCTCTCAGAATCTTCAGCATGTGATCACCTTCCGCCGCCAGGCGTGTTCGCTTGCTTCGCGCGCTCCATGTCTCTGATTCGCTTGAGCACCGGCAAGTCGTGCTCCTCTTCGTGGGACGCGGCCTCCATCAGCTCGCCCTTGCCAATCAGCCGCTTCAACGGCATGGCGATGGTGAACGGCCGCGTGTAGACGATCGGATCGGTGATCGTCGCCTCGTACTCGATCGTGTCGGCATCCACTGGCTTGAAGCGTTCGACGACGTGTGCGGCGTGGCTGAAGACGTCGCCCACTTCGTTGCCCCAGGTCTTGCCGTTCGAGTTGGTCGTTTCGACCACGAGCGTATCGCCGTCCCAGCGCCCGAGTGAATCGCCCATCCACAAGCGGACGGTGTCGGGCAGGTGTTGCGTCCGGGTGAGAGAAATCAGCCGCCACGAAATTCGCTCGTGCAGTGTGACGATGTGGTCGCGCGTCTGGACGATGTGAAACGGCGTCGGCACGTAGATCGCTCGCGGCACTCCGGCGGGAAAACAGTGCGCGGTCGGATCGTCGTAGCCGCGGATCGGCGTGTCGCGGTATTCACGTTCCGCGCGCGCCCACGGTTGATAGGGGAGCCGGCCATCCGGCGGATCGATGACGACACCGCGAGCGGGCGGCGTGAGCCCGCCGGGGCTGGCACCGCGGCTTTCGAGACCGTAGTTGGATCCGCCGTGGACCGACTCGAACAACCCGTTCAGATCAGGTTTGCCGTCAGCCGTGCGGCGGACCGAGGCAGGCGTTTTCCACGGCAGCGGCCGCTGCACCGGCGGAGCAAACGCCAGCACCGGCTTCGGCGCGTTCGGCCCCGGATACCACGTGCGCGGCTCTCGCTCGAACTCTCCGTTGGCTTCTTCCTTGAGAGCCTGGCAGTGGTACTCGAGGACGCGATCCGTGCCTTTCTGGCGATGGAGCGGCATGCCGATCTTCCAGGGCCGCGTGAAGACCTTCGGATCGTCGATCGTCGCCTCGTACTGAATCGTGTCGGCATCGCGCATCGTGTACCGCTCGGTCACCTTCAGCGCGTCGCTGTGGAAATTTCCCGCCGCGTCGAGCCACGTCTGGTCGTTGTGGTTGGCCACTTCGACGACGAGCGTGTCGCCTTCCCAGCGGCCGCGCGCATCGCCCATCCACGGCTGGAGGCGATCGTCGTGCTTCGTCCCATTTGTGTAGATCAACCGGTAGACCTGCGTCCATTCGAACGCCATCGCGATGTGCTCGCGCGTCTGCAGGATCTGAAACGGCCACTCGAGGTACATCATGCGAGGCAGCCCCGCCATGAAGCACTTGTTCAAGGGATCCGCGGCGGCCCGATTCGCAAAGTTGTCCGATTGTTTCGCGGCGGCCCACGGCTGATACGGAATCGCGCCGCCCTCGGCGACGCTCCGCAGGTCGGCTGCCGCCCGGTTTCGCACCTGCCAGATGCCGTCGAAGTTCGGCCGGCCGTCGGGCGTCCGCGGAATCGTGGGAGCCGTTCGAGCGGTTTGCGCGGCGATCCGCCCGTCCCCGGCAGTGACAATCATCAGTATTGCGGTGAGAACGCCGCTATTCAGTAATCGGTTGGGCCGCATAGGTGGTTAATCGTGCCTCAAAAGCACGATCCACGGCTAGCCGGCCGTCCGGCCCCTTGTCAGCCATATCCGGACACGTTTCGCTCGTTGTGAAAACGTCCGGATGTACGCCATGCGCTGGCAGTAAGATGCGCGAAACTCCGGTCCAACGCGGTCTTCAAAGGTAGGAAGTCATGAGGCTCCTCTCGCTCGTTCTTCCTGTGGCCGTTTTTGTGGCGTTCGGCGGGCAACCGCCTGCGACGAACAAGCTCACACCCGAGACGTTGGCGGACCGTATCGGATGCCTGGACTGCCACAGCGTGGACAAGAAGAAGACTGGTCCTGCGTATCGTGACGTCGCTGCGCGGTACAAGAACGACGCTGGCGCGCGGGTAGCGCTCACCAGAAAAATCAAAAGTGGCGGCAAAGGCAACTGGACCGAGATCACCGGGGGCAAGGCGATGCCACCGCACTCGGCGCTCGTTTCCGAGGACGAAATCTCCCAACTCGTGACCTGGATTCTCAGCCGCTAGGCAGGAGGGACCCGAATGAGCCGCCACCTGACCTCGTCACTGGCCGCCGTGCTGATGACCGTGCTTGGCGCGGTCCCTTCCGCGCGCGCGGACGTTCTGAAGGTGCTGAAGACCGGACTGGGATCGGGAGAAGTCACCGGCTCAGGCATCAACTGCGGAAGCAACTGCGAGTTGACGTATCTGATCACGGCATCCGTGACATTGCGGGCAGCAGTGGTCGGATCGGAGACGACGTTTGCCGGGTGGGGCGGCGATTGTGCGTTTGCCGGCATGGCGACCACCTGCACGCTGACCATGAACGTGCCGCGATCGGTGCGCGCGCAATTCAACCTGAACTTCGTGATTCCTCAACTCGCAGACTTCACACCTGGCGGCATCCAGACGTATCTGATGAACAACACGCGGGTCACAACGCCCGCGCGGTTTCTCGCCGCCCTTCCCGGCGAATTCAAGCAGAACTGGATCCTGATGTCCCGATCGGAGAGCCTCCAGACAGGCACGTCCCTGTCCCCGCGGGTGCTCCTGCCCAGCGCCGACGCGCGGCGTGTGTTCACGATCGGCATGATGACGCACGAGTCGTATCCAGGCGCCCACCCGAACGCCATCGAGTACATGCAGTGGGATGCCGGCCAGAGGAACTTTCGTTTTCACGAAATCGTGCTGGACGCTATTCCACCGATGAACCCCCTGCCAGGTACGTCGCCGCCGTCCGGCCACCGAATTCCCGCGCGGTCCAGAGCGGTCAGCGAGGACGACCGCAAGTGCTTCGCGTGTCATTCGACGCGAAACGTCCTCAATCGCGGGACGACGCCGGGTACCGACCGCGTGCCGCCGGGCCTTCCGTCCACCGCCGTCATGTTCAAGAACAAACCCAACTGGGACGCGTACGACAGTTGGGGCGGCATGCTGCCGTTCAACCGCGATCGTGTCCACCAGGGGTCGGTCGAAGCCGCGGCGTTGCGAAAGCTCCTCAATCTGTATACGTGGAATGCCAACGACGGCGTCAGATCGATCATCGAGCAATTGACGCTTCAGCCGCCGGACGTTCCGCCAGACGTAATTCCGCCAGGGGATGTCATCACACGCACCGCGACCAGCGGCGCGAACGACGGCCATATCAACTTCGCTTTTGACACAGCGCCTCCGGTCCTGACTGAACCGGCGCCCGCCGGGTCACAGCCGTCGATTTCGACAGCCTACGCATTCAACGGGGCGGCCGGTACAGGGACCAGCACATCGGTGGTGCGCGGCGGCAGCTTTGTGATGCTTCAGCATCCGACGCCTCCCTTCACCGATGGCGAAGGACGTGCCGTCGATTTCTTCGATCGCCTGGGCGGGCTTGACGACCGGCTCAACGCGGAACGGATTGGGGATGAGCTGACCAAGCATCGTGTGGCCACCGGGAGTGTGCCGTTCGATGTGCGGCCGCTGGCGCTGGCCATCGCCAGGGGCTGTTTTACCGTCAACGGCGGTCCCGTGATTGGCGACACCCAGACCATCGCGACCAGTCCGGGCAGTCCGGCGTTGTCAGCAGTATCGATAGCCAGGCTCGCGTTCTTCAATTCCCGGCACGGCATCGCGGACTTCAATCAGCTCTACGATGACACGCGACGCCGATCGTGGGACCTCACGCGAAGAAAAGCGGACATCCAGAAACTGAACCTCGATCGAACGAACGATCCCTACATCCTGTCGTCCGCTCCCGACTTTACCGGACTTCTGCAGCGGTACGGGATGGCGACGGCCGGAGGCATCAGCACCACGCTCGACAGAATCCGCCAGGAGGTGTTTCGCCGGCCGATTGATCTCGGACACGCAGACTCCACCGTGATGAATGGAATCTATGTCGATCGCGAGAACGATGGCTCCACCGGGGTGGACAACACGGCGCCGGTCGCGCTGTTTCGATACTTTCTGGAGCCCCTTGGGGTGTCCGTCGACAAATGGTCGATGGGCGTTCGGGGCCGTTCCCGCACGTACACGTTCGCCGATGTTTTCGGGACGTATCGGAACGGCATCGCGGAGCTGGTCAGGGACAGTCTGCGCAGCGACCCGTACCCGGGCGTGATGCCGGCGACGCTGGATCAATCGACGGCCGAGTGTGGCGTGCTCATCCCTGCCATCGAAGGCCAGCTGGGATCGCTCCCGCCGGCGGATGGCCCCGGCGCGATTCCGACCTACACAGACATCCAGCGGATCTTCAACAAGAGCTGCATCGAGTGCCACGGCGGCCTCGGCTATCCGCCGTACGAGTCGTTCGCCAGGTCGCTCAACTTTTCCGAGGACGAGGACGCGGTGCTGCCCGTTCGCCGCCTGCAGCGTCCGTTCAACATGGCGATAAGCCGCACGAACGCCCCGATGGGGCCGATGGGCACCGACGTCTCGAACAGTCCGCTGTATCAGCGAATCACCAACAACGGGGCGTTCACGCTGCCATACAACCAGCCGGTATCAACTGAGAATTGCCCCGGGTTCTTCATGCCGTGTGGAGGTCCGCCGCTGAGCAAGTCCGACACAGAAACCATCCGTCGATGGATCGTCGGCGGCCGTGCGTATACGGAAGGCGATCCGCACATCAAGACGATTGATGGCGTGAATTACGATTTCCAGGGCGCCGGCGAATTTGTGCTCCTTCGCGATGAGGGCCTCGAAATCCAGACCCGTCAGACGGCAGTCACCACGGCAGGGCCCCTCGGCCCGAACGCGCACACGCTCCTGTCCTCCTGCGTCAGCGTGAACACGGCCGTCGCGGTGCGCGTCGGCTCCCAGCGCATTTCGTATCAGCCCACCATCCGCCAGGCGCGCGTCGAACGGGGCGGCGAGCTCCGCGAGAACCGGCTCGTGCTGCGTATCGACGGCAAGCCCACCGAGATCAGCGGGCGTGAGACGCCGCTGTCGTCGGGCGGCCGGATTGTCCGCACGTCCGCCGCTGACGGCATTCAGATCGAATACCCCGGAGGGACAGTGGTCGTCATCACGCCTGGGTGGTGGGCCGACCAGCAGATCTCGTACTTCAACATCGATGTGCGCAACGCGCGCGCCACGGAAGGTGTGATGGGCGCCATCGCGCCGGGCAACTGGTTGCCCGCGCTTCCGGATGGACGCCTTCTGGGGCCACGGCCGGCGAGCGTGGGTCAGCGGTATCGGGATCTGTACGAGACGTTCGCCAACGCCTGGCGCGTGACCGCCGCCACGTCGCTCTTCGAGTACGAGCCCGGCCTCTCGACCGCGGCGTTCACGGTCGACACGTGGCCGATGGAATCTCCGACGTCCTGCACCGCGCCCTCGCAGCCGGGCGGACCGCTGATCACGAAGGCGCCGGCGGTGCTGACGCAGGCCGATGCCGAAAAACTCTGCAGCGCCGTGACTGTGGCCGACCGCAGGGCGAACTGCGTGCTGGACGTGCGCGCGACGGGAGAGCGTGGAATCGCGGAGACGTATGTGCGGACCGAACGGATTGAGAGTCACGTACCGCCGCCGTCACCCGTGCTCGGAATTCCCGCAAACGATACGGAACTGACCGGCACGGTCCGATTCGATTGGGGCCAGACGCTGGCGGCGAACGGCGGCCCCATCAGCTACCGACACTGCATCTGGAACGGCGACGAGTCCTATGACCTCAACAAGTGCGGGGTGCTGGGGACGGCGCGTCCCCGCGCGGTGTTCTACGCCGGTGGGGGTGGATTGGCCTTCGTGCTGCTGTTCGTCCTGTTGTTCTTCCTCGCATTCAAGCACAAGCGCGCCGTGCTCGCGGTCGTGGCGATCGGGGCACTGGCCTCCGCGTTGGTCGCTGTCTATGCCGGCCGGACCGGGCAGTTGACGACGACCGTGGCTCCACTCCAGTCGGGCAAGGTCTATTTCTGGCGAGTGATTGCCGAAGACAGCGAAGGCGGAATGGTTGAAAGCCCGATGCGCCGGTTCGTCGTGAGGTAGCGGACATTCGCCTCACATCTGGGTTATTCTGCCACCGCTATGAACAAGACATCCTTCGCTTCTGCAGCCGCAGGGCTGCTCGTGCTGGCCGGCGTGTGCGCCGCGCAGCCGCCCGGCGGTATCCCGCCGGGAGCGGTCAACACCACGTTGCCGCTCGACGGCGCGCCGCTTGCCGTGGCGGGGCCCTACAAAGTGACATCCGGGCCGGCTGACGGCGCGCCGGGTCACGTGGTCTTCCGTCCGGCCGATCTCAGTGCGTTTCCGCGGAAGGACAAGCTGCCGGTGATGGTCTGGGGCAACGGCGGCTGCGCCATCGGCAGCGCGCGCTACTCGGGGTTCTTCACGACGATCGCGTCGCACGGGTTCCTCGTGATGAGCACCGTCGCCGTCGAGGGCGCGCCGCGGCGGCAGCAGAACGCCGACGACATGAAGGCGGAGCTCGACTGGGCCGCGAAGGAGAACGCGCGCGACGGCTCGCCGCTCAAGGGCAAGATCGCGCTCGACCAGGTCGCCGTGATGGGTCAGTCGTGCGGCGGATTTCTCACGGTCGCGCTCGGCACCGATCCGCGCGTGAAGACGATCGGCGTCTTCAACTCCGGCGTGCAGCGCGCGGTCGCGGGCGCACCGGCGGGGCCGTTTGCGAATTCTGACTCTCTGCCGAAGCTGCACGGCCCCGTGCTGATGATCAACGGCGCCGAGCGCGACTTCCTGACGCCGACGTCACGCGCGACCTTCGACATGATCAACAACGTGCCGGCGTTCTACGGCGCCCGGCACGACGCCGGACACACGGCGACCGTCGATCACCCCGGCGGCGGCGAGTACGCCAACGTCGCGTCGAACTGGCTGCTGTGGCAGTTCAAGAACGACAAGAAGGCCGCGAAGATGTTCGCCGGCAACGACTGCGACCTCTGCACGAATCCCAAGTGGGACGTGCGTGCCAAAGGGTTCCCCGGCGCGCGCGCCGAGGGTCCGTCGGTCACCTTCGAACGCGGCAGCCACCAGCAGTCGTGGCAGAACGCGGGGTACAAGGCCGCGGTGGCACAGTGCAAGACGCCGCCGCCGCCGTTCGGCATCCCCATCGCGCCGGCATCCGCCGCGACCAGCGGCGCGCCGCCCGAGCCAGTGCTGCCGAAGCCTTTACCGATCCCTGGCGTGCTCCAGGCGTTCGAATCGTGGCGAGTCGTCTGGTCGTGGGAAGGCAACAACGTCGACGGCCCGATTGCGGCCGACAACGGCACGGTGCTCTTCGCGAACAACGACGCCGGCAACGTCATCCAGTTCGATCCGTACACCGGCCTCGCGAAGATCGCGTACCCGGACCTCAACACCGCCGGCGCCGTCTCGCGCAGCAAGAACGGCGCGCTCTTTGTCGCTGAGCGCGGACTCGGTGGAGGCATCACGCAGCTCGAGCCGCGGCGGAAGATGCTGGCCAACTCGTTTCATGGCGAGCCGCTCGAGTGCATCGGCGGCGTCATCAACGACCTGAGCGCCGACGCGCGCGGCGGCGTCTACTTCTCCGTCACCGGCGCGGTCGGCAGCGGCGTCTTCTACGCCGACCCGAACGGCGTCGTCTCGCAATACGGCAAGGACGTGCCGCTCGCCAACGGCATCATCCTCAGTCCGGATGAGAAGACGCTGTATGCCACGAACGGCGCGACGGTGTTTGCGTTCGACGTGCAGGCGGACGGTTCGCTGACGAACCAGCGCGAGTTCGGGAAGCTCCAGGGCGGGCAGGGCGGCGACGGATCGGCCGTCGATGAAAAGGGCCGCGTGTATGTCGCGACCGGCGCGTCGGTCGACATCTTCGCGGCGGACGGAAAGTTCGTCGGCACGATCCCCGGACCGCAGGGCCTGCACGGCACCTTCTTCGGCGGCCGCGACAAGAAGACGCTCTACGGCATCGTCTTCTACGGCGCGTGGGGTACGCCGAGCGCCAGAAACCACATCATCGCGATTCCGACGATCGCGGAGGGCTACAAGGGGAGAGCGAAGTAGAACTGGGACCGGGGGCTGGAACATCGGCCAATAGATCGGCCAATATCGAGCTATTTGTGACGATCTAGGCCTATAATTAGCCACTCTACCGATGGCTAAAGATCGGCCAGAAAAGGCTCAGGAGACGGTCTTTCGGATCGAGCCGGCTCGAATTGACCACCCCCCGGCCAGCATCGCTGATCTGCTGGCGGAGCTGTCCGCATCCTCAGCCAGACTCGGTCGTTCCCTGCATCCTCGCACCGCCGCCAATCTGGCGGAGCTGGTGCGGATCATGAACACCTACTACAGCAATCTCATCGAAGGTCACGACACGCGGCCGCGTGACATCGAACGTGCATTGGCGGGACAGCTGGATCCGCACGAAGGTCGTCGCAATCTTCAAATGGAGGCCGCGGCGCACGTTCGTGTGCAGGCCGAAGTCGATCGACGTGGTGCGGCGGCAGAACTCCATGAGCCAGCGTCGATTGATTTCATTCGCTGGCTCCATCGTGAATTCTACCGGGACGCGCCAGCCGCGATGCTCCACATCAGCGCTGCGGGTGGCGACGTCATGATGACGCCCGGCGAATGGCGGTCGCGGCCGGAACACGATGTCGCCGTGGGCAGGCACCTCCCGCCATCAAGCGAGCACGTCAACGACTTCAT
>Ga0315281_10007674_pt1 | contig 15158 bp, 16 predicted proteins | sample YL17G07_0_MG_FD_204540 | JGI IMG/M metagenome (GOLD analysis project Ga0315281, IMG submission 204540) | Sediment microbial communities from Yellowstone Lake, YNP, Wyoming, USA - YL17G07_0 | ecosystem: Environmental > Aquatic > Freshwater > Lake > Sediment | place: USA: Wyoming | collected...
TTCGTCGTCGGCGACGTTGTAGACGGCGCCGGGGTTGGGCCGGGCCATCGAGGCCCGCAGCACGGCGACGATGTCATCGACATGAATCCGGCTGAACACCTGTCCCGGCTTGACGACTCGCCGCGCCTTGCCGGCCCGCAAGGCCTCGAAGTAATTGCGCCCAGGGCCATAGATTCCCGCCAGCCGAAAGACGTGTATCGGCAGACCCCGCTCGCGGCCCAGCGCCAACCAGCGCGCCTCGGCCGCCACGCGTCGCTCGCCGCGCGCGCCGCTTGGGCGAAGCGGGCTCGATTCGTCCACCCACTCGCCATCGAGATTGCCATAGACGCCGGTGGTCGAGAGATAGCCCGCCCAGACAAGATGCGGGGCGGCGGCGGCGATAGCCTCGCCATGCATATCCAGCACCGCCTCGCCGTCGCCATCGGGCGGCACCGAGCTTAAAAGATGCGTGGTGCCGGCAAGGGCCACCGCCGGATCAAAGAGCGGTCGGCCACGATCAAAGAGGAAACTCTCGATGCCTTGCGCCGCCAACGCCGTTTGCCGGGCTTGCTCGCGGCAGGTACCGGCGAGGCGCCAACCCTCGCGGCCCAGCGCCGCCGCCAGCCGCTCGGCCGTATAACCAAGACCGAAACAAAAAAGGCGAGGGGTCGGTTCCATTGCAGGCGCAGCTTGCATTTCTCCGCCGTCGGCGCAAGGCTCCCGCCGCCTTTGACGCGGGAGCGGTGGCATGGCCTTCAATCTAAGTCGTCTGGGTATCGTTGGGCGTCTCGGCATAATTGGGCTGGCCGTCGCTTTGCTGCCATGGCTGGCGCCGCCGGCGGGGGCGCAAAGCAGCGACGCCGAAACGCTCCGGGAATATCAAGCGGCCGAGGAGTACCAGGCGTGCATGACGCTGGCGCGCCGTGTGCCGGAGCAGGGGCTTGAGAGTGCCTTGGCCTGGATCGGCGAGGGGGGCGGCGCTCCGGCGCAGCATTGCGCCGCCGTGGCGCAGATCGAACTCAAGGACTATCGCGGCGCCGGCGAGCGGCTTGAGAAGGCCGCCACCAGTATCCCGAAGGACAAGGCCGGGCTGGCGGCGGACTTGCTTGGCCAGGCCGGCCAGGCGTGGCTCCTGGCCGGCGACCTCGACCATGCCGCTGCGGCGCAAACGGCCGCCCTGGCCCTGGCGCCCGACAATGTGGATCTGCTGGTCGATCGGGCCTTCACGCTGGCCACGGCCGAGAATTATTGGGAGGCTATCGACGACCTCAACCAGGCGCGGGAGCTGGCGCCAAGGCGCGTCGATATCCTGGTCTTCCGCGCCGCCGCCTATCGCTACGTGGATGGCATGGATCTGGCGAGGGAGGACATCGCCCAGGCTCTCGACCTGGCGCCCGACAATCCGGACGCCCTGCTTGAGCGCGGCACCTTGCGTCGGTTGGCGGGCGATGCCGCCGGCGCCCGCGCCGACTGGCTCAAGGTGGTGTCGCTGGCCAAGGCCACGCCGGTGGCCGACGCCGCCCGGGCCAACATCGAAAAGCTCGATCTCAAGACGGAGTAGAAGCGTCGTAGCCGAACCGGCCCAGGCCCTCGGCGGCGATGGTCGTCAGCAGCATGTGTTGGTTGGGCTGAAGCCGCCGCCAGCGGCCGATACTCTCCGGCGGCTTGACGAGCGCCGCGGCGCGATCCAGGGCCTCGTCGGTAACGGGCCAGCCGAGAAAATCGAGCAGCCGGCGCAGGCTGGCGCGCGGCTCGGCGCATAGATCCTCGAAGCGAAGCGGAAAATACCGATCCGGCCGATGTCGCTCGCACCAGGCCGCCGCTTCCATGTTGGCCTTGCACCAAAGCCTTGCCGCCGCGAGCGGAACGGACGCTTCCGGCGTCTCGCCGAACAGGGCGAGGTAATGCCGCATGGTCTGACCCTGATTGTTCGACAGCGCCATGTCACGCCCATCGCGCAGCACATGCACGAAGGCGAAGTCATCGAGCGCGGCGGCGAAATAGGGCAGCATGTACATGCTGCGGGGCCCCTTGATGCCCCACGCTCCGCTGTCGGCGTCAAAATGCGCACGATAGGCAGCGAGGCCCCGCCGCAATTCCGCCAAAGCCGGTTCGCGCACGCTGGCTGGCACGACCGCCAATTCATAGTCGAGCCGGCGGGTTAGGGCGAGCGTCGGGTTGATGTGCTGGTCGTAGAACGGGAACAGGTCCGCCGCGTCGCCGGCATCGTTGATCCTGGCCCCGAAATGCGCTCCACAGGCCATCAGGGCCAATCGAAGGGCGCGCGTGCCCGAACCGCCGGTAGCGCCGATCAGTGCTGGAACGATCATGGGCCGATGAAGGCTGTCGGAGTCAGGGCTCGAACCATTGCCTCAACTTAGTTGCTTCTCTAAGACAAAAACAAGCCTTTGGCCTGGGCTCGGCGGCAAGTTTGGGCCGTGACAGGGGCGCGGCTCTCGGCTAGAGGAATGGCCCATGTCATTCCGTACCAATTCCCTGCTGGCGGCGGTGCAACCCCCGCCCATCGCCGAGGCGCAAGGCTGGATCCGGGGCCGGAGCTTTCCGGCCGACCGACCGCTCATCGACGTGGCCCAGGCGGTGCCGGGCTATCCGCCGCCGCGTGTGCTGAGCGAGCATCTGGCGAGCGTCGTCGCCGAACCCCTGACCGCCCGCTATACCGAGATCGAGGGCACGGCCGAACTGCGCGCCGCCCTCGCCGCCGACATGACGGCGGCCTATGGCGCCGCCATCGACGGAGGCCAGGTTCTCATCGCCGCCGGTTGCAACCAAGCCTATTGCCTCGCCCTCATGGCGCTGGCCCAGGCGGGCGACGAGGTGATCCTGCCGCTGCCCTATTACTTCAATCACCAGATGTGGCTCGACATGCTGGGCGTGCGCGCCGTGCACTTGCCCTTTCGGGCCGAGCGCGGCGGCGTGCCCGACCCCGAGGAGGCCCGGCGCCTGATTGGCCCGCGCACCCGCGCCATCGTCCTGGTCAGCCCCAACAATCCCACCGGTGCCGTCTATCCGGCCGAGGTCATCGCGCGCTTTTTCGCCCTCGCCCGCGACCACGGCATTGCCCTGGTGCTGGACGAAACCTACCGCGATTTCATGCCGGTTGACGCGCCGCCGCACAGGCTCTTTGCCGATCCACGCTGGCCGGAGACACTGGTGCATCTCTACAGTTTCTCCAAGGTCTTCTCGCTCACCGGCTATCGCGTCGGCGCCATCGTCGCCGGCCAAGATTTCGTCGCCGAAATCGCCAAGGCGATGGACTGCGTTTCCATTTGCGCGCCGCGCATCGGTCAAGTGGCGGCCCTCTACGGGTTGCGCCATCTGGGCGATTGGCGGCGCGGCAATACCAAGTTGATGCGCGATCGCCTGGCGGCGTTGAAGGGCGCCTTTGCCCGCAACGATCTGGGGTTTGAACTGGTCAGCGCCGGTGCCTATTTCGCCTATTTGCGTCATCCCTTCGGCGCCCGGCCGGCGGCGGAGGTGGCCCGCCATTTGGCCGATGCGCATAACCTTTTGGCCTTGCCCGGCAGCATGTTCGGCCCGGGACAGGAGCAATACTTGCGCCTGGCCTTCGCCAATGTGGCGGCCGAGCAGATGCCGGAAATCGCCGGACGATTGGCGGCGGCCGCCAAATGATCCAGTCCCGTCCCTTGCCGCCGCAACTTCTCTACGGCGCCACCGTCGCCATCTGGGGTTCGTCGTGGCTCGCCATGACCTTCCAGTTGGGCGTGGTGCCGGAGCCGTTCTCGATCACCTACCGCTTCGTGCTGGCGGCCGCCCTCTTGTGGGCCTTCTGCCTCGCGCGCGGGCGCAGCTTGCGCTTTTCGCTGCGCGATCACGCCTTCATGGCGGCGCAGGGCTTGTGTCTCTTTTCGCTCAACTATCAGCTCTTCTACGTCGCCGCCGGCAAGCTCGCCAGCGGCCTCTTGGCGGTCGCCTTCTCGACCATCCTGATCATGAACATCGCCAACGGGGCGATACTGTTCCGGCACCGGGTCGATCGGCGCGTTGCCTTGGCGGGCCTGTGTGGGATCACCGGCCTCGGCCTGCTGTTCTGGCCCGAGATCGCCAAGGCCGGCGTGACGCGCGCGGCGCTACTCGGTCTTGGCCTGTCGCTGCTGGCGACATATTTAGCTTCGCTCGGCAACATGATCTCGGTGCGGCATAAAATGGCCGCCATTCCGGTGATCGAAAGCAACACCATCGGCATGACTTACGGCGCCGGCTTCTCGCTTGTTTTTGCGCTCGCCAGCCGGGCGCCGCTGGTGTTCGACTGGTCCGCCGGATATCTCGTCTCGCTCGCCTATCTGGCGCTGTTCGCCTCGGTGCTGGGTTTCGGCAGTTATTTGACCTTGGTCCAGCGTATCGGCGCCGACCGGGCCGCCTACACCACCGTCATGTTTCCGCTGGTGGCGCTGACGCTGTCCACCGTGTTCGAGAATTATCAATGGACTATTCCGGCCGTGGCTGGCGTGGTCTTGGTTTTGTTTGGGAACCTGCTGGTCCTGGTCAAAGTGCGCCCCACGGCCCGCATCGAACAGGCCGAGAAAGAGATTTCACCGTCATGACCTCGGGTCCAGCCTCCACCTCGGGTCCGGCCTCCGTGGCCGCCGACCCGACCTGGGCGGCGCTGCCCGGCGGCGCCTTCGGTATGCGCGCGCCCATCGCCTCTTTGCGCCAGTCGAAGATCCTCGAGGTCTGGCAGATGGGCTTCACCGTGCCCGACGTGATCGGTCTGTGGGTGGGCGAGGGCGACCTGCCGACGCCCCCGTTCATCTGTCGCCCGGCGATCCAGGCGCTGGAAGGCGGCGAAACTTTCTATACCCAAAAACACGGCCTGCCGGAACTGCGCCAGGCACTCACCGATTACCACGCCGATATCTATGGCGTGCAGGTCGCGCCGGACCGCTTCACCGTCACCAGTGCCGGCATGAGTGCGGCCATGTTGGCGATGCAGATGTTTACCGGGGCCGGCGATAATATCATCGGCGTCACGCCGGTGTGGCCGAACGCGCTGGCGGCGGCCGAGGTCATGGGCGCGCAGGTGCGCGAGGTGGCCCTCGATCCGTTACCCACGGGCTGGGCGCTCGACCTTGAGCGAATATTTGCGCGTTGCGATGCGCGCACCCGCGCCGTCTATCTGGCCTCGCCGGGCAATCCCACGGGCTGGGTCATGCCCTCGGCCCAACAGCGCGCGCTGCTCGAATTTTGCCGCCGCCGGGGCCTGTGGCTGATCGCCGACGAAGTCTATGGCCGGATCGTCTATCAGGGCCGCGCCGCCCCATCGTTCCTCGAGGTCGCGGCGCCCGACGATCCCCTCATCGTCATCAACAGTTTCTCCAAGGCCTGGGCCATGACCGGCTGGCGGCTCGGCTGGATGATCCATCCCCAGGCGCTGGCGGACACACTGGGCAACCTGATCGAATACAACACCAGCGGCGCGCAGCCTTTCCTGCAACGCGGCGCCGTCGCCGCCCTGCGCGAGGGCGAGCCTTTCGTGGCCCTGATGGTCGAGCGTTGCCGGGCCGCGCGCGACTTGGTGCTGCAACGCCTGGGTGGCATGAAGAAGGTCGAGGTGACGCGCGCCGAGGCCGCCTTCTATCTCATGTTCCGGGTCAAGGGCGTTACCGACACGCTGGCCTTTGCCAAGATGCTGGTGACGCAAGCCCGCGTCGGCCTGGCGCCGGGCGTGGCCTTCGGCGCCGGCGGCGAGGCGCATTTGCGCCTCTGTCATGCCTGCGGCACGGAGCGCGTGTCGCTGGCCATGGATCGGCTGCAGCCTTTTCTGGATTAACCGGCCTTGGCCTCGGCCAAAATCCAGTCGCGAAAGGCGATCACCTTCGGGCGGTTGGCGGCCGTTAGGGGCGAGACCAGATAAAAATTGGTCTCGGTCGGCAGATCGAAATCGAACGGGCGCAGCAGCCGTCCGGCGGCAAGGGCATCGGCGGCGAGAGCCTCCGGCACCAGGGCCACGCCCAGCCCGTCGATCGCCGCCTGCACCATCAGGTTCGAGTAATTGAAGCTCAGCGCCACGCGCGGCATGCTCTCGCTGGCAATGCCTGCCGCCGTCAAATGCCGTGTCCAAAAATCGCTCCGCCACTCGTAATCCACCAGCAGGTTGTGGTGCCGCAAGTCCGAGGGCGTACGCAGCGGCGTCGGGCCCTCGAGCAGTTTCGGGCTGCACACGGGCGTCATGGTGCCGCTCAAGAGGTAGTCCACGCGCAGGCCCGGATAATGTCCCCGGCCTAGACGAATGCCGAGATCGACGTCCTCGCGCTCGAAATCAACCAATTTCGAATCCGCCGATATGCGCACGTCGATATCGGGATGCGCTTCGCGGAATCGACGCAAGCGCGGCACCAGCCAGAGCGCGGCAAAGGAAGGCATGGCGCTCACCGTCAGCGCCCCACCGCCCTCGCGCAGGCGCAATTGCCGCGAGCCCTCGGCCAGTTTGTCGAAAGCCTCGCGCACCGGGCGTAGATAGACCTGCCCCGCCTCGGTCAGGGCCACGGCCCGGTTCTGGCGCCGGAACAGGGCCACCCCCAGCCAGGCTTCCAGGGCCTTGATCTGATGGCTCACGGCGCTGTGGGTGACGTGAAGTTCCTCGGCCGCGCGCGAAAGGCTCAGATGCCGCGCCGCGGCCTCGAAATAGCGGATGGCGTTCAAGGGGGGGAGGCGTTCGGCCATGTCGGAACCTTGTTAGTATTTCTAACAGAAAAAATGAGAAAGGATCGTTTGTCAAGGCGGCAGAGTATTGCCATTTTCATAACAACACGGCGGGAAACCCGCCATGAAATCACGAAACCATAAGATGAGGAAAACGCATATGTTGCAGCATCAGGAACAAATTGGCCGGCGGCCCTGCGGCGGCCCTGCGGCTCTGGGGTGGGCGGCCTCGGCGGTGGCGGCGAGGATCGTGCAAGGTTTCGACACGCTGGCCCTATGGCGCGAACGGCGGGCGGCGCGCGGCGTGCTGGCCAGCTTCGACGATCGCCTGCTCAAGGACATCGGCATTAGCCGTTCGGAGGCGCTGGCCGAACTGCACAAGCCCTTCTGGCGGGATTGAGGCGGGCCCGGCGTCCGCAAGCGCCTGTTAGCCGATGGTGGCCTCGCTCCGGCGGCGATAGACCCAGACATGGGCCGGCGGGAAGTTGGCCCAGATATGATCGACGCGCCGGCCGTCAAGGCCGTGGGCCTGACGGTCAATGGGCGAGGCCAGGGCATAGGTGAATTGCACGAAGGGTGCTCCCGGCGCCATTACCTTCAGGCTTTGTTCGATGATGGCATGGCACACGGCAGCGGGCAGGCTGACCAGCGGTAAACCCGAGACCACGGCGCCGACCTGGCTCACCCCGTGCGTGCGCAACAGATCCTGCAAGCGGGTGGCGTCGCCGCGAACGGCCCTGATGCCGGGGAATCTCCTGGTCAGGGTAGCGAACAGGACGTCCTCGCGCTCGACGGCGATCAACTGATCGGGCGGCACGCCCGCGTCGAGCAGCGCCGCGGTGATGGCGCCGGTGCCCGCGCCCAGTTCCAGGATCGGCAGCGTCGTCGGCAAGGGAACCTGGCGGGCGATAGCCCGCGCCAGCGCCTGCCCGCTCGGCATGACAGTGCCGATGGTCAGCGGCCGCCGCAGCCACACTTTCAGAAACTGGCAGGTATCGTTTAGTGCGCTCACCCAATTCTCTCCTCAGCCGAGTTCAAGCACGATCTTGCCGGTCGCTCGCCGATCTTTCAGTCGTAGCAGCGCTTCCGCCGCCCGGTCGAGCGGCAATTGTTCCGACACCAGCGGGCGGATCAAGCCCTCGCGGTACCAGGCGAAGAGTTGCGCGAATGCCCCCGGCAGCAGCTCGGGCCGGCGCCGCCGGTACGAGCCGAAATAGAAGCCAATGGCGCTGGCGTTCTTGACCAACAGAATGTTGGCCGGGATTTGCGGCACCGTGCCGCCGGCAAAGCCGACGATAACAATGCGCGCCCCCCAATTGGCCACGCGCAGCGAGGCCTCGAAGGCCGCGCCCCCCACGGGATCGAAGGCCACGTCCACGCCGGAGCATATTTCCCTAACCCGCGTCCGCACGTCCTCATGCCGATAGTCGATGACGTGATGGGCCCCGCGCGCCTCGGCCAGCGCCAGCTTGTCGGGCCCGCTCGCCGTGGCGATGACCGTTGCGCCCATGGCCCGCCCGACTTCGACCGCCGCCAGACCGACGCCGCCGGTAGCGCCATGGACCAGCAAGGTTTCTCCGGGCTTCAACGCGGCGCGCCAGGTAAGGGCGCCATAGGCCGTGCCATAGGCGATCGATAGCGCGGCGGCGGTGGCGAAATCCATCTCGGCCGGCAGGACAAAGACGTCGCTGGCCCGGGCCACGGCCTGTTCGGCGAAGGCGCCCCAATCGGTCATGGCCACAACCCGCTCGCCAAGCGCAAAGCCCGTCACGCCCTCGCCCACTTCCCTAACCGTGCCGGCGGCCTCGAAGCCGGGCGAGAAGGGCAGCGGCGGCTTTTCCTGGTATTGGCCGCTGGTCATCAGGAGGTCGGCGAAATTGACGCCGGCCGCCGCCACCTTGATCGCCACCTGGCCGGGGCCCGGTTGGGGAATCGGCGCCTGGTCCAAGATCAAGTTCTCGGGCGGTCCAAAGGCGTGGCAGCGCATGGCGCGCATCATGGGCGCTCGGGTCTCTAGGCCAGCCAGCCGGTCGCTGGACGAATCTGTCCGACCTCAAGCCCGGCGATGTTGCACACCCTCGGCGCCAGTAGCGCGGCGAGCGACTTTTCCTGCTCGGTCGTCAGCATGCCCAGACGGCGCAGCACGGCGCCAAGCACCACGCCCGAGGCTCGCTCGGCGCCATCATCGACCTTGAGGACGATACCGAGCCCCCGGCTTGGCAAGGCGGCGGCGAACACGCCCTCGGCGCCGGTCTTCAGCACCACGGTGGGCGCCAGCGCCGACATCATTTCAAGACTGAACTCGCCGCTACCGCTGACCATGATCGGATGCGCCGCCATCGCCGCGACGATGCGCCGGGCCGCCACCGCCCGAACCGGCGCCAGACCGGTGGGGTCGGACAGCCGAGCCATGGCCCGGGCCGTGGCCGCGAGCGGAATGCCGATGACCGGAATGCCGCAGCCATCGGTGCCGCGCGGGGCGGCGCGCAGGTCGATCCCGGTCATCGCCTCAAGCATGGCGAGCAGGCGAATTTGCACCGGGTGATCGGGGCGGATGTAGCCGGCGGTGGTCTCGCCCATATGCCGCGCGGTGGTCAGGAACCCGGTATGCTTGCCCGAACAGTTGCTATGCGCGGCGATGGCCGTGGCGCCGGCGCGGATCAGGCGCGCGGCCGCATCGGCATCGCGGGGCATATGCGCGCCGCATTCAAGGTCGGCGATCGAACAGCCGATGCGCCCTAGCCAGGCCGTCACCGCGTTCACATGCACATCCTCGCCGGCATGCGAGGCGCAGGCGAGGGCGATGTCGGCCGGCGTCAGGGCAAAGTGATCGGCGGCGCCGGTTTCGATCAAGGGCAGGGCTTGCAGGGGCTTGATCGCCGAGCGGCCATAGATCGGCTGCGCCACCTCGCCCCAGGCCGCGACCAGGCCGCCATCGGCATCGGCGACCGCGACGGCGGCGCGGTGGCGACTTTCCACCATGCCGCCGCGCGTCACCTCGACGACGACGGGGTTGGCCGAGCGAAGCGATGAGGGCGCCAGCACCTGGATGGCGGCAGGCGAGGCGGCGGCCGGCGGACGGTTCACTATGGGATCCACGGGTTGCAACAAAAGGGTAAGCGGCCGGCACCTTGCCGCGCCCCGGCGGGCAAGGCAAGGCTGGCCAGGGGCCTTTTCCGCCCCCCCCCGCCGGCCCCTGCCGGCGAGCCACCTCGCCAGCAAACCCTTGCAAGCCAAGCCGCCGTTACCTAATAGTTTCCTGCCGGCGGAAGGTTGGGCCGATTCGCCCGCCCCCCGCGTTCAGGCGCACGGCAACGGCAACAAGAATTCGGCAGGTTGGCATGAAACGCACCATTATCCTTGGTTTTCTGGCCTTGGCCTTGGCCGTGGCCTTGGCATCGCCGGCGTTGGCCGAGGAGCCGAAATCCATCGGTGTCTTTGGCGAATGGGAGGCCGTGACCTTCGCCGAGGGGGCCGGGATCGGCTGCTATATGACCAGCGACGCCAAGAAGACCGAAGGAAAATACAAGGAGCGGGGCAAGGTCTTCGCCTATATCACGCATCGGCCGGCCAACAAGTCCTTCAACGTCGTCACCTTGGTGGCGGGTTATACCTTCAAGGCCAATAGCGATGTGGCGGTGAACATCGACGGCCAGAAGTTTACCCTCTTCACCGACAAGGACAGCGCCTGGGCCCGGGACGACGCCACCGACAAGGCGCTGGTGCAGGCGATGATCAAGGGCAAGAGCATGGTGGTGAAGGGCGCCTCCGAACACGATACCGCCACCGTCGACACCTATTCCTTGAAGGGCTTCAGCAAGGCCTACGCCGCCATCAACCAGGCCTGCGGCGCCACGCCATAAAAAGGGCGGCAGCGGCCGCCCGTAGACAATGAGCAGCAGCGGACATGCCCGCGCCTTCGCGCCACCCTCGGCGGTTGAAGGGCGGATCGATCTTGTCGGCCTGGACCGGGCGGCGCTCGCGGCCGAACTCGCGCGCGCCGGCGCGCCGGCTTTTCGCGCCCGCCAGCTTTGGCACTGGATCTATCATCGCGGCGCCACCGATTTCGCGGCCATGACCTCGCTGGCCAAGGATTTTCGTGCCTTACTCGCCGAGCGTTACGTCATCGGCCGGCCGGGCGTGGCGACGGCGCAGCTCTCCGACGACGGCACACGCAAATGGCTCTATGCCTTCGCCGACGGTCAGCAGGCCGAAACCGTCTATATCCCCGAGCAGGATCGCGGCACGCTGTGCGTTTCGTCGCAGGTCGGCTGCACGCTGACCTGCCGCTTCTGCCACACCGGCACGCAGAAGCTGGTGCGCAACCTGTCGGCGGGCGAGATCGTGACCCAGATCATGTCGGCGCGCGACGCGCTCGGCGAATGGCCCTCGCCCAAGGACGGCCGGCTCATTTCCAATGTCGTCCTCATGGGCATGGGCGAGCCGCTCTACAATTACGACAACGTTGCCACGGCGCTGGACATCGTCAAGGACGGCGAGGGTATTGGCATTTCGCGTCGGCGCATCACCCTGTCGACCGCCGGCGTCGTGCCCATGATTGCGCGCTGCGGCGAGGAGTTGGGCGTCAACCTCGCCATTTCGCTGCACGCGGTGACGGATGAATTGCGCGACCGCCTGGTGCCGCTCAACCGCAAATACCCGATCGCCGAGTTGATGGCGGCCTGCCGCAATTATCCCCGCGTCAGCAACGCCCGGCGCATTACCTTCGAATACATCATGCTGAAGGATGTCAACGATACGCCCGCCGATGCCCGGGCGCTGTTGAAGCTCATCGCCGGCATCCCGGCCAAGGTCAACCTCATCCCCTTCAACCCCTGGCCGGGCGCGCCGTTCGACTGTTCGACCGACGCGGCCATCAAGCGCTTCAGCGACATGGTTTTCGCCGCCGGCTATGCCTCGCCGGTCAGAACTCCGCGCGGGCGCGACATCATGGCCGCCTGCGGCCAGTTGCGCTCGGCGAGCGTGCGGGGCCGCCGCTCGGCCGCCTGAGCGCTCCGCCGGCGGGTTGTGGCAAGACCGTGCGGCGTGCCCTTTGCGGGGCGCGGGTCCTTTGGTTATAGTCCGCGCCGTTTTCCGACCCCTCCCTGGCGAAAGGCTTGGTCATGCGCCGCGACGTGAAAAAGGTGGTGCTCGCCTATTCGGGCGGGCTCGATACCTCGGTCATCCTCAAATGGCTGCAACTGACCTATGCCTGCGAGGTCGTCACCTTCACCGCCGATCTGGGCCAGGGCGAGGAGGTGGAGCCGGCCCGGCGCAAGGCCCAGATGCTGGGCGTGAAGGAGATCTTCGTCGAGGATCTGCGCGAGGAATTCGTGCGCGATTACGTCTTCCCGATGTTCCGCGCCAACGCCCTCTACGAGGGCCTCTATCTCCTCGGCACCTCGATCGCCCGCCCACTCATCGCCAAGCGCCAGATCGAGATCGCCAAGGCGACCGGCGCCGACGCCGTGGCCCACGGCGCCACCGGCAAGGGCAACGACCAGGTGCGCTTCGAGCTTGCCTACTACGCGCTTAACCCCGACATCCGGGTCATCGCGCCCTGGCGGGAATGGGATCTGACCTCGCGCACGCGGCTCATCGAATTCGCCGAGCAACACCAGATTCCGATCGCCAAGGACAAGCGCGGCGAGGCTCCTTTTTCGGTCGATGCCAACCTGCTGCACATTTCGGCCGAGGGAAAGGCGCTGGAAGACCCCTGGGTCGAGCCAGAGGAGTTCCTCTACAGTCGGTCGGTGGCGCCCGAGGCGGCGCCGGATCGTCCCACCTATGTCGAGATCGACTTCTTGCGGGGCGATGCCGTGGCGGTGGATGGCAAGCCTCTGTCGCCCGCGTCCCTGCTCACGCGTCTCAATGAACTCGGCGGCGCCAACGGCATCGGCCGCGTCGATCTGGTGGAAAACCGCTTCGTCGGCATGAAGTCGCGCGGCGTTTACGAAACGCCGGGCGGGACCGTGCTTCATGCCGCGCATCGGGGCGTTGAGAGCATCACGCTCGATCGCGGCGCCGCGCATCTGAAGGACGAGATCATGCCGCGCTACGCCGAGCTGATCTACAACGGCTTCTGGTTTAGCCCCGAGCGCGAGATGCTCCAGGCCCTCATCGACAAGAGCCAGGAGCATGTCGAGGGCACGGTGCGGCTCAAGCTCTACAAGGGTTCGGTATCGGTCGTCGGCCGCAAGTCGCCGAAATCGCTCTACAGCCTGGCCCACGTCACCTTCGAGGAAGACCAGGTCTACGATCAGCGCGACGCCGCCGGCTTCATCAAATTGAATGCCCTGCGGCTGCGCCTGATGAAACGGGCGCGGGACTAACCCGGCATCACCGCCACGCCGATCAGGTAGGGGTGGGCGCCGATGAGCAGCGCATAGAGCCCCAGCGCCAGCCCCACCCGCCACCAACCAAGATCGGCGACGTGGAAGCCCACCCGCCCGGCGGCGACGGCGGCGAAGGGCAGGTTCGAGCTTTGGGCGGCGAAGCGCGTCCATTCGTTGCCGCTCCACTCGCGCCGCTTGCGCGCCTCGATGGCCTTGGTGCCGGCGAGCGCCAGGAAGGCCAGCGCGCCAAACAGGATCATCGAGGCCGCGTCGCCGTTGGCGAGCAGATGGGCGAGCGCCCACAGGGCGATGCCCCACATCATCGGATGCCGGGTCAGGGCAAAGACGCCTCTCGGGGTAGCCGCGCGCGCCGCCGCCGGCGCCGCCACGGCGGTGGCGTTGGGTTGGCTGACGCCGCCGACCAGGGCCAACAAGGCGAACGGCATGACGAGGATCGGCACTCCCCGCGTCCACTGTCCCGGCTCCCATAGCGCGACAAAAGGCGCCCGCGCATAGGCCGAGACGGTCCAGGCCAGCAGCGTCAGTGCCGTCAGGCTATAGAGCGCGTCATAGAGACGCCCGCCCAGGCGCGTGCGCAGCAGCGGCCGCAGCTTGGTGCTGGAAACGCCGAAATGCCCGGCCAGGAACAGGAACGCGGCGACGGCAAGCTCGATCATGCGGTTCTCCCCGGATTGCGGTCCTCTAGTCCTTGAGGGCGATGCCCCGCTGCCGACAGGTGGCGGTCAGCGTGTTCTTGAGCAGGCAGGCGATGGTCATCGGGCCGACGCCGCCCGGCACCGGCGTGATGGCGCCGGCGTGGGGCAGGGCTTCGGCAAAGGCGACGTCGCCGACCAACCTGGTTTTGCCGCCCGGTAGCTCGATGCGGTTGATGCCGACATCGATGACCGTGGCGCCGGGCGCGATCCAATCGCCGCGCACCATTTCCGGCTTGCCCACCGCCGCCACCACGATCTCCGCCCGCCGGCACTCGGCCGCCAGGTCGCTTGTGCGCGAATGGGCGAGGGTGACGGTGCAGCTCTCGCCCAGCAACAGCAAGGCCATCGGCTTGCCGACGATGTTGGAGCGGCCGAGCACGATGGCCCGCTTGCCGCTCAAGTCGCCCAACCGGTCCCTCAGCAGCAACAGACAGCCGAGCGGCGTGCAGGGGACGAGGCCGCGTCCCCCGGTGGCCAGCCGCCCGGCGTTCACGACATGGAAACCGTCCACGTCCTTGTCGGGGTCGATGGCGTTGATGACGGCCTGCGGGTCGATCTGCTTGGGTAAGGGCAACTGCACCAGGATGCCGTTCACCTTGGGATCCCGGTTGAGGCGCTCGACCAGCGCCAGCAGTTCGGCCTGGCCGGTCGTCGCCGGCAAACGATGCTCGAACGATTCCATGCCCGCCGCCACGGTCTCGCGACCCTTGTTGCGGACATAGACCTGGCTCGCCGGATCCTCGCCCACCAGCACCACGGCCAAGCCCGGCACCAGGCCATGCTCGCCCAACAGGCGGGCGACGTCCACCGCCAGGCGCTCGCGTAAGGTCGTGGCGAAGGCCTTGCCGTCGATAATCTTGCCGCTCTCGCTCATCGTCCGCTCATCCTCGTTGGCTCGAATTTCCCGCGCCCTCGCCAAGCCAGCGCGTCAGCTTCGCCATCAGCGCCTCGGGTTTGCCCGCCACCCACACCGTCTTGCGTCGTGCGGAGGCACCGGCAAGGACGCTGAACGTGCTCTTGGGCAGCCGCCATTCCCGCGCCAGCACGGCGATGACGGCGGCGTTGGCCCGGCCGTCCTCCGGCGCCGCCGTCACGGCTACCTTCAACGAGACACTCCCGTCGGCCTCCGTTACCAAGCCCTCGATCCCCTCGCGCCGGGCCCGAGGCGTCACCTTGAGGCGCAGGCGCACGCCCTCGGCCACGGCCGCGAACGGGCTCGCGCTCATGTCTCGGCCGCTAAAGCAGCAGCTCGAAGATCAGGTTGCGGGCGAAAATCAGCAGCAGGATCAGGATCACCGGCGACAAATCGATGCCGCCGAAGGTGGGGATGACGCGGCGAATGGGTTGCAGCACCGGCGCGGTGATGCGATAGAGGAAGTCGCCGATGGCGTGAACGAAGCGGTTTTGCGTGTTGATGACGTTGAAATTGACCAGCCACGACAACACG
>Ga0315281_10007675_pt1 | contig 15156 bp, 14 predicted proteins | sample YL17G07_0_MG_FD_204540 | JGI IMG/M metagenome (GOLD analysis project Ga0315281, IMG submission 204540) | Sediment microbial communities from Yellowstone Lake, YNP, Wyoming, USA - YL17G07_0 | ecosystem: Environmental > Aquatic > Freshwater > Lake > Sediment | place: USA: Wyoming | collected...
CCGATACCACTTCCACGCACATCGCTATCTACAACTACGTCCTCAATCCATGCCCGAAGACCGGTGGGGAGTCGAAACAACGCGAGGGTCAGCGCACCGACAATGCGACCTTCCGCGCGCGCGACACAGAGCATCGTCGCCGGCGACGAGACAATATCTTCAAGTTGGGTACGGCTTGGGGCTGGATTCGATTTGGATAACTGGGGAATCAACCTCCCAAACGCACTTATCAGCTCGTCATCAACACGGTCAGCGATCTCGACGGTGATGGTCATCCCCTCTACCTTGCCACATCAGATGAATTCGTCGAATCCAGCTCCAAACCCCTACTTTTGACATATGGATACAGCGACCCTTAGTTCGACTTCACGCCAACTTGCCGCAGCGCTTGAGCCAATTGCTGGCCAGGTGTATTTCTCACCTGAATGTCATGCCAATTATCAAGCTCTTGGGTTTGATGAGGGTCGTGGTGTACAAGACGGTGTGGCCATGGGCAACCGTGTCGCCTATTTCACCTCACGTGGATCGGTGATGGGACAGGTCTCAGGTCATGTAGTGGCAGCGACATTTGCCGTGTTCAATCCGGACATCGTCATTCCATCCGTCGAAGCGGGCTGGAAACTTACCGATGCGACAACTATTTGCAACGCCCGCGACCGCGGCGCCATCGCCCAACTCGAACGAATTCTTGGTCCATCTCCAAAAGGTATTGATCGAGCACGAGAACTCTTGCAACGAGCGGTTGACCCATTGAGGATTGAAGGTCGGGCACTGTTTGCCGGACTGCGTTCGCTGGCAATGCCGACCACGGCACTCGGGGCAACTTGGCGACTGGCCGACATGCTTCGCGAGTATCGCGGAGACAGTCACATCGCGGCATGGGTCTCAGAAGGACTCGATGCGGTGGAAGTCTGCCTTCTTACCGACGCGTTTTCCGGTCTTCCGATGCGTACGTATAGCGCGACGCGCGGATGGCGGACCGAACAGTTTGATCCAGCAACTGAACGACTTGTGTCGCGTGGCCTATTAGGCGCAGACGGTGCAACCTTCACCACCGCCGGGCGAGAGATTCGATCACGAATTGAACTGAACACCGACAAGCAAATGCTCGCAGCGATGCTCGTAATCGAGGACGATCTAACTGAACTCATGGAGATCTTGGCTCCCTTGGCACAATCGATTAAAGATGCTTTCGGATATCCAAAGAGAGGTCCCCAAGAGATGGCGATCGCGGCAGCGAAAACGGCTACAAAGTAGGTAGCGTTTCCGTCAGATGGCGACGATGAATCATGTTCGCTGGTTGTCCAAGCCAGTACTAAAAAGCCCCACGATTGTTGCCGCTTTCACCGGTTGGAACGATGCCGCGGACGCAGCTTCAAATGCTGTGCGTAATTTGGTCGAGGGTTGGGGAGCCGTGCCACTTGCCGAGATTGACCCCGAAGAATTCACCGATTATGCGACAATTCGTCCGCACATTCGGTTGAAGGACGGCGTCACACGAAATATCGTGTGGCCGACGGTTGGACTTTGGCATGTTTCGGGTGCCGGCGGTGATGTTATTTTGATGCTCGGTCCTGAACCCAGTTTGAAGTGGCGATTGTTTTCAGAACAGATTTTAGGTATAGCCGACCACTTCGGTTCAACGATGATGCTTACTCTCGGAGCACTTCTCGCCGACGTGCCCCATACGCGACCGGTGCAAATCATCGGCACCGCAAACGACTCCGAATTGGTCGACCGATTCAATCTTCAGCGTTCACGCTATGAAGGTCCGACCGGAATCGTTGGAGTGCTGCACGATGCATGTTCGCAAGCCAATCTGCCATCGGCCGCGTTGTGGGCGGCTGTGCCCGCATATGCTTCACAAGTTCCTTCACCTAAAGCATCGCTGTCGCTAATGCGCCGCTCGTGCGAAATAATCGGAACCCCCGCCCCAGTTGCAACGGTGATGAATCTCATCGAACGCTATGAGGAACAGGTGAACTCACTCGTCAGTGACGACGAGGATCTCGTGGCCTACGTTGAGCGTCTTGAGACGATGTCCGACAATGGGATGAGTTTGGATGACGAGGTTGACGACGACCAATTGCAATTTGACTTTGCGACCGACAAGGGTGACGATGAATCCGATGCCGCAACCTTGATGGATGAGGTTGAACAGTTTCTTCGAGATCAGGGCGAAGGCACGTAAATTTAGTTACCGCACAGCGTGCAATATTGCCCGCTCAATTTCTTGTCGGTGAAATGAATCGGTCACCTTCTCGCCGCTGGCCGTTCGTACGTAAAACGAGCCGATGACTTCATTCCCCAAGGTTTGAATGCGGGCATGGCGGATGTCTAATCCAGTATCGGCGATCGCCTTAGTCATGCCTCGCAGGATTCCTATTCTGTCCGGTGCCCGAACCTCAAGAAATGTGGCATTGGACGATGCTGAGTCGTCAAATCGAACCGATGCCGGCGCCGGCGCGCGTGCAACGAGCGAACGACGACGTCGATAAGTTTCGGCTCGTTCGGCGAGTCGTGCATCAAGTGCCAATTCGTTCCGCATCGCGCGCTCCAGATTTGTCACCACTGGCTGCCAATCGATGACCGCGCCGTCGCTTACTTGGACTTGGAATTCCGATGCCGCCATACCTTGTTCATCACTATGGGCTTCGGCGCCGAGCACATCAAGACCGTGGAGGGCCAAGACGCCGGCAACCTTGCTAAATGTTCCAGGGCGATCCGAACTCACCACCGTTATACGATCCACGGATGTTCGGATCGCCAGCGCGCCTCTAGCCATCAATTCAAGTACATCGGCATTTGGAAATAGTCGCCATATCACTTCATGCACATCGCCTCCACCCAACACATGACCGACACGATCGACAAGTGTCAGCATCAGTTCAGCCTTCCAACCTCCCCACGCCGAGACCCCGGTAGCCAGAGAGTCTGCTTCAGTCAGGGCATGCAGCAGCTCCAGCAACACTGGGCTTCGTACTGTTGCTGCAACATTTGTGATGGTGGCATCATCGGAAAGATCACGACGAGTTGCAACATCGGGCAACAGCAAGTGGTGCTCGATCATCGCCGATATCAACTCACAATCGTCGGCCGATAAACCCATTCGCGGTCCGATCTTGGAAAATAGTTCGATACCGACTTCGGTGTGATCGCCCGGATATCCCTTGCCGATGTCATGGAACAACGCCCCAATGACGAGCAGATCCGGTCGTGAAACTCGCGATACCAGCGCGGCCGCATTAGCGGCGGTTTGCCATAGATGCCGATCGACGGTGTAACGATGGTACGCATTGCGCTGAGGCTTGCACCGCACGGGTGCCCATTCGGGCAACAACTTGACCAATAGATTTCGTTGGTCAAGGCTTTCGATGACTGGGATGGCACGCTCTCCTTCCAAAAGAAGTGCCACGAGATCGCCGCTTGCCCCCGCCGGCCACGGATCTGGCCATGGAGATGTTTCCTCCCCAAGACGATCCAATGACGCTCGATCAATGCGCACACAATGACGCGCGGCTGCGGTTGCTACGCGCAGCATTAATGTTGGGTCATCGCCGGGATTTGCGTCGTTGGTGAGTTGGATTGCACCGTTGTGTAGTTGTATTCCGGGGGCGACTGCAATTGGTGACCGACGAGTGGACACCGGGGGATCTAGCCGGGCCCAAGCCTCGTCGGCAATCCATGCGACTCGCCGACCGGCACCCGCAATCGCTGCCATCATTTCATCAGCCGACGATGCTCCGATCGAATTGGCGACCGCATCCTGATCTTGCAAATGCAAAATGTCGCCAGCCCGTTTTGTTACTCGATGCAATCCGACCCGAGCAACAGTCAGTGTCTCGTGACATTCGCTCAGTGCTCGTTGATCGCTCGACGACACTTCAAAACCGGCAGCAATGGCCCACCATAGGGCGTGAATATCTCGCAATCCGCCCAAGCCTTCCTTGAGATCGGGTTCCAGATAAAAGGCAACTTCTCCAGCCTCAATGTGCCGTTGCAATACACGGCTGTGTAACTGCCTCAACCAACCTTTACCCGCATTTTTCATTTGTGCATGAGTTTCGCCAATGAGCGAATCCGCAAATGACGTGTCCCCGGCAAGAACTCTGGCCGTCATCATTGATGTAGCCACATCAAGGTCGTCAGAACTAATTCTCAGTGTGTCTTTACGTGTGCGTACACCGTGACCAAGTTTGAGTCTGGTGTCCCAAATCGGATACCAGACTTTGCCAGCGAGTTCGTCGATGACCGCACATGAATCGTGGACAATGATCAGGTCTAAGTCACTAAATGGCGCGAGTTCACCGCGACCGTATCCACCAACGGCAAGGAGAGCCACGCCCTTCGTTACACGAAGTTGGCCACAGGCATCGTCAAAAAGTTCTTCCAGCCATCCATCCGTAAGTTCGGACAACGCGGTGCACAGCCCCGGACCCTGTAGATCAGCACGGCCGATAATCTCTGAGCGTTGTTGGGCGAACCGAATGAGCCCGGTACTGCGCCCAAAATCGGTGTCAGGCATTGAGTATTTCGAGTCGGATGCGCTTGTTCCCCTTGCCCTTGTTCTCCGTCTTAAGCACTTTGATCCGTCCAACCTCGGCTGTTGAGCGAACGTGCGTGCCGCCATCGGCTTGTTTGTCTAGTCCGACAATGTCTACGACACGAATCTCGGAGACCGACTCGGGGATCATGTTTACCTTCGTGCGAATCAGATCTTGATCGGCGATTGCCGTGTCACGAGGAAGGAACGACACCGCGATCGGGTAATCGGCAGCGAGGGCAGTATTAACTAATTGTTCAACGGTGGTGGCGAAACCTTCCGGCAACGGATCGAATTCGAAATCCATTCGGGCACTGAGCGGCTCCATGTTTCCGCCCGTCACCGGAACCCGCCATTCGTTCCAGATCACGCCGCACAGCACATGCAATGCCGTGTGCGTTCGCATCAGCGCATGGCGCCGATCCCAGTCGATGGCAACTTTCACAGTGTCACCGAGATCCGGCAGCACACCATCAAGTGTGTGCCACACAAGTAAGTCTTCCTTCTTCACATCTATGACATGTACGCCATTAATTTCACCGGTGTCATGTGGTTGTCCCCCACCAGTTGGATACATCGCGGTTCGGTCAAGCGCCACGGCGGATTCGCGCACACCAATGACGCGTGCGTCGAACGAATTTAGATATGCATCGTGCAGGTAGAGAAGTTCGGTGTGCATCCAGACGACCGGATTTTCAATTTGTCTAGAGACTTAGAACAAGTTCTTCGACGGGCGTGACCATGCCAACATAAAATGTGCCGAAGTCGGCATACTTGGCCGAAGCTTCATCGAATCGCATCGTATAAACGACATCTTTCAGATCATCGGGGTGCACCCCGAACAGCGTCACTCCCCACTCGTAGTCATCAACACCTGCAGAACCAGTCACGAGTTGAGTAATTCGACCAGCGAATGTGCGGCCACTCTTGCCATGCTCCATCATCAATTCACTGCGTTTATCAAACGGCAGGGTGAACCAGTTATTTTCTGGGTCACGCCGCTTTGACATTGGATAAAAGCACCATGCCAATTTCCCCGGTGGGGGCAGTTGTGGGTATAACCGCGCATTGAGCATCTCGGGCGGGACATGAGCTGAATACTCGCTCACCTCGGTAAGCGAAACGTAACTGTCGGCGACGATGACTCCCGACTGTTGGAGCGCTGATTGGAACTTCCGCAAGTCTCGAAGGTCGGATGCGATTGCCATGAACGCCAGATCACATTTGTGGCCGAGCATTGACACGGATACGACTTGAACACCAGTTGCCTGAGCATGTTTTACTGCCGCTACAACTCCTTCCGCATCAAAATCAAATGCAGGATGGCAAAACAAGTGCAACACGGCCATGCCGGTTGTTGGTGAAAGCGGCTCACTCATTATTGGTCAGGTTACCTCTGCGGAAACGCAGCGGTAGATCCGAGTATCGACTTAGTAGTCCTCCATGCCGCCACCTGGCATTGGCGAACCAGCCTCTTCAGGCTTGTCGGCAATGACGACTTCGGTGGTGAGGAACAATGCCGCAATTGATGCCGCATTTTGTAACGCTGAGCGCGTCACTTTGGCCGCATCGATGACTCCAAGTTTCACTAGGTCCTCATAAACGCCAGTTGCGGCATTCAAACCATCACTGCCTTTAAGGTTTCTCACTTTCTCAACGACGACACCGCCTTCAAGACCAGCATTTTCGGCGATTTGCTTCAGCGGTGCTTCAAGTGACTTGGCCACTAAACGCGCGCCGGTGGCTTCGTCACCTTTAAGTGAATCAGCAACCTTCATCACGGCGGCTTGCGAACGAAGCAGCGCTACGCCACCGCCCGGAACGACACCTTCTTCGATGGCAGCCTTGGTGGTGCTCACGGCGTCTTCAATGCGATGCTTCTTTTCCTTCAACTCAACTTCGGTGGCAGCACCGACCTTCAGCACCGCCACTCCGCCGGACAGTTTTGCGAGGCGCTCCTGGAGCTTTTCGCGGTCATAGTCACTGTCGGTGTTTTCGATCTCGGTCTTGATCTGGCTGATACGACCCTTGATGTCAACATCAGCACCGGCACCTTCAATGATCGTGGTTTCGTCCTTAGTAACAACTATTTTTTTTGCCCGGCCTAGCAAGTCAATCGTCGCATTCTCAAGTTTTAGACCAACTTCTTCGCTGATCACTTGACCACCAGTAAGGATCGCAATGTCTTGCAACATGGCCTTGCGCCGATCGCCAAAACCTGGGGCTTTAACGGCGACACTTTTGAAGGTGCCACGAATTTTGTTCACGACCAGAGTCGCAAGTGCTTCTCCCTCGATGTCTTCGGCGATGATCACAAGTTGGTGACCACCCTGCATCACTTTTTCGAGCACGGGGAGAACATCGCGAACCGAAGCAATCTTGCCCCCGACCAGCAACACGTAGGCGTCGTCGATAACTGCTTCCATTCGATCGGTGTCGGTGACGAAATATGGTGAGATGTAACCCTTGTCGAAGCGCATTCCTTCAACGAGGTCCATTTCCATGCCAAAGGTCTGGCTCTCTTCCACGGTGATGACGCCGTCTTTGCCCACTTTGTCGATTGCTTCGGAAATCATGGCCCCAATTTCATCATCGGCAGCCGAGATCGACGCAACTTGAGCGATCTGTGACTTTGAATCCACATCCTTCGCCAGGCTCTTGATGCTTGCAACAGCAGCCTCAACCGCGGCTTCAATACCCTTTTTGAGACTCATCGGGTTAGCCCCGGCAGCGACGTTACGTAGTCCTTCATGGACCATGGCCCAAGCGAGGACTGTTGCCGTGGTCGTTCCGTCTCCAGCCACTTCGTCCGTTTTTTTGGCGACTTCCTTGACCAATTCGGCGCCAATTCTTTCGTAAGGGTCTTCAAGCTCGATTTCCTTGGCGATTGAGACACCGTCATTGGTGATTGTCGGTGCGCCCCACTTTTTGTCAAGCACAACGTTGCGACCTTTTGGCCCGAGGGTGACACGCACCGCATCGGCCAATTTGTTCATTCCGTTTTCGAGTCCGCGACGTGCGACTTCGTCAAATGCGATGATCTTTGGCATCAGAATCCTCCAGAAAACGTGGATATATCGTTACGGGTATGGCGTTAGCACTCTACCGCCGAGACTGCTAAATCAAACCGTGGGTCGCACTGTCACCCGTTAACGGATCCGGCGTAAAATCACATCGGTGCGGGTTTCGGAAGCCCCTTCCCGCTGTAGCCAACGCAAAAGAGAATCCAAACCGGCGGTTCCATCACAGGCCACGGCCAGTTTGACATCGGTTTCGCCAGTGACATGGGCCGCCCACAGCACATCATCTCGTTTCAGCAATGCGTCATCGAAGCCCTTTGTATAGGTCATTCGGGCATTGATCACCGCTTCCAGAGTTCGGCCCAGGGCGGCTTGATTGACTCGGGCTCCAAAGCCTTGAATGACCCCGGCGCGGGTAAGCCGGCGAACACGGTCGGACACGGCATTGGGGGAGAGGTGGACTCGATCGCCGAGTGTCTGCCAAGGGATTCGACCATCAGTTTGTAGAATACTGAGAATTTCGCGGTCAATATGGTCTAGTACCACTTTTTCAACGGCCATACCGCAATATTAGCCTCTATATCCGCAGTTTCAGCAGTCATTTCATCGCCATACTCAGTGTCATGAACAATGAATCCATCTGGACATGGATCCTCCTTGGCTGTGAACTCGTCGGCATCACCGGCATGCTTCTCGTTGGCGCCCGCAAATGGTGGGGATGGGCACTTGTGCTCGCTCACTCGATGCCTTGGCTCGCCTATTCAATTGTGTTCCACAAGCCGGGTTTTGTCGCCATGAGCGTGATGTGGATCGGAACTCACACCCGCAACATGCATATGTGGCGCAAAAACAACATGTCAACAACCTCAATCGAACCAATTCGCCCGCAATCCGAAGTTGATCTAGTCGCCGCCTAGGGCACTGTTCAGCCGCCAGCTACGGCGGGAATGATTGACACTGTTTCTCCTGCCGGCACGGCGGTAGTTAGACCATCCAGATAACGGACATCGTCGTCGGCGACAAAAACGTTGACGAACTTGTGCAATTTGCCATCCACATCAAAGAGACGATCGGCAAATCCGGGATGAATCACTTCAAGGTTTTTCAAAACCTCGGCCAGAGTGGCACCTTCAACGACAACGGCAGAGACACCTCCCGATAGTGGGCGAAGTGTCGTGGGGATCCGTACGGTAACAGCCATAACTGAAACGCTATCTGTCAGACATCTCTCCACGACACGAAGGTGGCAAGTTCGACTAGGGAATCGCGCGCATCTTGAGTGATCGGCGCAACCCGAACGGCAACCAATGCTGTTTCGGTGAGAGTATGAATGTGCGATTCCAACTCGGCAAGTGCTCCGGTTTCTATCATCACCTGTTGTACATCAGCGACTTGGGCATCATCAAGGTGCGTTGTGCCAACGAGTTGTAACACTTTAAGTTGCCGTTCGTTGGCTCGCGCGATTGCGATTGCCATGAGTGGAGTTGGTTTGCCCTCTCGCAAGTCGTCACCGACAGGCTTTCCAGTAATGGCAGTTTCGCCAAATGCGCCAAGCACATCATCGCGCATCTGAAACGCATCACCCAACGGAAGTCCGTAGGCCGATAAGGCATCAATGATTTCGGCCGGCTGATCAGGGTTGGCAAGCACCGCTCCGAGGTGAAGAGGACGCTCGATGGTGTACTTGCCACTCTTATATCGACTAATTCGCTCGGCTTTGGAACGCTGTCGCTCGCTTTGGGCAGTCCCCAGTAGATCGAGATATTGACCAATATTAAGTTCAATACGAAGCTCATTCCAGATTTTCCACACCTGCGGGGGAGCATCGATGAGTAGTTGATCGGCATACACAAAAGCGAGATCGCCGACCAGAATTGCAACACCTTCTCCAAATCGGCGTGACTCACCTGCCCAGTGATTTGCTTGATGTTGCTGGGCGCTTTTCGTGTGCGTCGTTGGTACACCGCGGCGAGTGGCTGAACCATCCATTACATCATCGTGAAACAACGCAAATGCATGCATCAATTCAAGGGCTGCACCGGCATCGATAACTCGATTGTCGATCGGGTCGCCACCCGCACCGATAAACCCCAAAAAACAAAACGCCGATCGAAGATGTTTGCCACCTAGAAGAACCAACTGGCTCAGCTCATGAAATGGTTGAGCCAAATCGGCATCAAATTCAGACCAGCGTTGGGTTTCTGATTCCAGCAGATCTCGCAATCGACCGTCAACCCGATTTGCGATCGGTCCAAGAAATGCAGGAGCGGCTATCACAGTGACAGGCCTAGTCAGCGTCAAGTTGGGCGACGACTTCTTCAATTCGTAAGCGTGCGTTACCGATGCGCTCCCGACACAGCTCGATCAATGTAGATGCTCGCTGAACATGCTGAGCCAACGTGTCAACATCAACTTCGTCACTCTCCAGTTCGTTGAGGATGTTTTCCAGTTCAACCAACGCCTCCGCATAGCCAACTTGCTTTTCTATTGTCATCATTTCCCTGCTTTCTTTACTTTTCGCTGAAATTTGGTTTGAGATCGCTCGTTCGCAGCAGTCTTCACGCTGTTCACGGTGCTGGTCGCCGACCCATCGGCAAATGATGTTACGAGCACGTCGCCAATCGACAGCTGAGTACTGCTCCGCACCGTCAAGCCGTCACTAGTTCGAGTGACGCTCCAACCGCGAGCCATCGTGCTCACAGGATCCAAAACACGTAGTCGGTCGGCCACCGCATCGATGTGTCGACCGGCAGAAATCAGGACATCAAATGGGCGACGGCGAATACGATCGCTTGCAATACTCAATGCAGTTGACGCTCGTTGCAGTGCATCAACGATTCGGTTCTTTACTTGAGCGGCCCGTTCACTCAATCTACGTTCGGCCGTATGTAGCTGAGTGGTGGCAGAGACGGCGATACCCCGCCAATTGTCCTCCGTGGCCTCGACAAATTTGTGCACCATTTCACCGATCGCAGCCGCACAAGCGGTCGGAGTTTTAAATGATCTACTGGCAACTTCGTCGGCCACACTGACATCAATTTCGTGACCAATGCCGGTAAACACCGGCAGCGGGCATCGCGCGATTGCTTCGGCAATCTCGTGGGTATCAAAGGCAAGCAAATCGGTACGTGATCCGCCACCGCGGACAATCATGATCACATCAAGATCTGTGCGTTTGCCCATATCACGCAGTGCCGTAATGACAGTTGGCACGGCATCTTCACCCTGGACGCGAACGGCATAAACCAACACGTGGTATCCGAATCCTGAGTTCTCGAACTCATGTAATACGTCGGCATGTGCGGCACTACCAACACTCGTGATCAGCCCTACTCGGAGGGGAACAAGCGGCATGGCAACACTTCGATTGGCGTCGTACAAACCTTGTTCCTTGAGGACACGAATGACTTCGTCTCGTTGGCCAGCTAGATCCCCGAGAGTGAACCTGGGGTCAATATTGCTGACTTTGAATCCGAAACTTCCTCGCTGCGGATATATATCTGGGGTGCCGAATATCCGTACCTTGATGCCATCGGCGAGTTCAAGTCGATGCTGGGCCAATAACGGTCGCAGTCGCGCCATATTGCCTTGCCAAATCGAGATGCTTAACGCGGCTTTGCTATCGGCACTACGTTCGACCAAATTGAAATAGATGTGCTTGCCACGTCCGTTGAAACCTTCGATCTCACCCTGAACCCACAAACCGCCACCAAACGTTTGGCGCAGGACACCATTGACGACCTCGATGAACTGACTCACCGACAATGTCGGTTCGTTTAGTGGTTGGTGATCGGAGTCGAAGCTAAGCGAACTTTGTTGCACTACGGACCAACTGGGGTGAAGATTCCCCCCGCTCGCACCTGCGATGCATACAGCCTGTCAAGATTCATAAGTTCGTCATGTGTTCCTTGTTCTGCGACAGAACCACTGTGCAGCACGATGATTCGATCCGCATCACGAATCGTAGACAATCGGTGTGCGATGACGATTGCGGTGCGGTTGCGCATCGCTGCCTCAAGCGCTTGCTGGACTAGTACCTCCCCTTCATTGTCGAGATGGCTGGTGGCCTCGTCCAGAATCATCACCGCGGGGTTCTTCAACAACAAACGGGCAATCGCCAGGCGCTGTTTTTCACCCCCAGAAAGTCGGTAACCACGCTCACCGACCACCGTGTCGTAGCCATCGGGTAGCGACGCAATTATGTCGTGAATATAGGCGGCTTGACATGCCGCCACCATCTCTTCGTCGGAAGCATCAAATTTGGCGTACTGCAAATTTGAACGGACAGTCTGATGGAACATGTGTGAGTCTTGCGAAACCACGCCAATAATTGTGTGTAGCGACTCGGCGGTGAGATCTCTGACATCGTGACCATCCAGGCGAACCGCACCGGCGGTGACATCGTAGAGACGAGCGATCAGCATCGCCACCGTTGTTTTTCCGGCGCCACTTGCACCCACCAAGGCAACAGTTTCGCCGGCTTCGACGGTGAACGACACGTCGTTGAGCACATCGACATCCGGATCAGTTCCTTGCATGATGCCAGCAAGTTCAAGTGATGCAATAGACACCGAAGACCCTGGTGGAAAGCGAAATGAAACATGATCAAAGGCCACATCGCCTCGAACATTGGCTACGTCAATGGCACCCGGTCGATCGACAATGGCGACCGGAGCGTCCAAGACTTCGAACACACGCTCAAAACTCACCAACGCGGTCATTACATCTAGTCGTGCATTGGTAAGACCAGTGAGTGGCTGATACACGCGCTGGACATACGCCGCCATCGCCACCAAGGTTCCAACCGTGATGTGCCCAGACACAACCATAAATGCGCCAATCCCGTAGATCGCCACCGCTCCCAGTGCCCCAACCAGGCCAAGAGCAACAAAAAATACCCGGCCGTACATCGCCGACGTCACACCAATGTCGCGAACACGGGCGGCACGAGTGCTGAAGTCTCGCACTTCACTGTCGTGGCGTCCGAACAGTTTTACCAACAATGCCCCAGAAACGTTTAATCGCTCGGTCATTTGGGTGTTCATTTCCGCGTTCAAACCCATTTGTTCTCGGGCGATCGATTGCAGGCGAACACCAACTCGCCGGGCCGGAATGACGAACACCGGCAACACAACTAGAGCAAGCAGTGTAAGGCGCCACTCGAGCGCCACCATTGCGATCAGCGTCGTCGCCAGAACGATCACGTTCGATACGACACTGCCCAATGTTCCGGTGACCGCAGTCTGAGCGCCGATGACATCATTGTTCAGTCGACTAATGAGTGCCCCTGTTTGCGTGCGAGTGAAAAAGGCAATAGGCATGCCTTGGACCTTGTCAAATAGTGCCGCCCGCAAATCGAAAATGAGACCTTCTCCGATTCTGGCCGAGTACCAGCGTTGAACAACTTGCAACAGTGCATCGACCAATGCGGCGACCACGAGAATGATGGTCAGCACAACGATGAGATGTTTGTCGCCTTTCGGTATCGCTCGATCAACAATTGACCGAAACATCAGGGGCGGTACCAACCCCACGAGTGCCGACACCACGATTGACGCCAGAAAGCCGGTAATTGCTGAAGAATAAGGTCGAGCAAATTGACCGACACGACGTAGGGAGGACTTGCTCACAGCCGTTCCCGCAATGGCTGATTTATCGCCCGGCATGAGCCCATGAGGATTCATTCTCATCTCGTCAGGCTAAAGCCATATGCGTCCGACCATGCCATCTCGTATGCTAAATCGGTGCGACATTTGCAACGCTCGTCAAAACTTCGCACACGTTGCGCCGTTGTCATCTGTAGCGGTCTTCTTCTTGCGGCATGTGGGTCTTCATCGGATAAATCTGGCGCGTCCACAACTCTTGTCAGCCCCGACAGTGTCCCTACCGAGTTCGTGCCTCAGCCGATTGACTGGAAGACCTGCGATAGCGCGGCCGCTCCATCCAATATCACCTGTGGCTTCATCGAAGTCCCATTCGATTACAACAATCCCGATCAGGGTTCGTTTGTCCTGTCCGTCAAAAAACGGGCAGCAGCCGATCCGACGTTGCGCGTCGGTTCGCTACTGGTGAACCCCGGCGGACCTGGTTTTGGTGGAAGTTCTCTGGCCGTTGACGCCGAGTATTACTTCAGTACAACGCTTCTCCAGTATTTCGACATCATCGCCTGGGATCCACGAGGGACCGGGGATTCAACCCCGGCCGTCGACTGCGTAGATCAATACGACCCGTACTTCGGTCTCGACTCGCCGCCAGATACTCCAGAGGAGAAGCAGGCTCTCATCGACGCTGGTGCTGCCTTCGATAACAAGTGCGAAGAAGGCTCCGGTTCCATACTTCCGTATATTTCGACACGCGCGAGCGCAACGGACATGAACTCGATCCGCGAGGCGCTCGGCGAAGACAGGATCTCCTATTTCGGATTTTCCTATGGCTCCGAACTTGGTGCGACCTGGGCCACTTTGTTCCCCGGCACTGTTCGGGCCGCCGTGCTTGATGGCGCAGTCGATCCAAACTCGACTGCCCTTGAAGAAGGTATTTCGCAGGCAGCCGGATTCGAGCAACAACTCAACGCATTTCTTGCCGACTGCGCAAAAACACCAACATGCGCCTTCTACAACGGTGGCAACCCAGCAGCCGCTCTAGACAATTTATTGCTTTCCATTAATGCGACGCCCCTCGTGGTCAGCGCCAATCGAACGCCGGTTACAAAAGGAGTCATGTTCACGGCAATCGCACAAGCCATGTATAGCGACTCGTTTTGGCCTCAACTTGATAGCGCTCTCGCCGCCGCACAAAACGGTGACGGCTCGGGATTGCTCGCGTTGTACGACAGTTATTTCCAACGCAAGCCTGACGGGACATACGGCAACGAACTCGAAGCATTCGTGGCAATTTCCTGTTTGGACGATCCGGGTGCGGCGTCTGTCGAAGATGTTGACGCGAGCGTCAAGAGATTCACCGATGCTGCGCCGCGACTCGGCGCGAACTTTGCCTATGGATACGTTTGCACCAACTGGCCAGTAAAGCCATCTCTAAAAGTCAAAGTCACTGGAATTGGCGCCGGACCAATCATTGTCGTTGGCACCACCGGCGACCCGGCCACACCACTTGAGGCAACCCGCAAAATGGCAAAGGCTCTCGAACATGGTGTCTTACTAATCGTGGAAGCCCAGCAACACACCGGTTACGGCACCAACGCCTGCATCGTTAATGCCGTCGATGCATATCTGATCAATCTCACGGTTCCGGCGAATGAAACGTTGTGCAAGACATAGGCGTTGGCACAGTCCGAAACACCTAAGCCAAGTCGACAATCTCCAACCACTCGGTGCTGAAATAATCGACTTGTCCGTCGGGCATCAGCAAAACCTTGGTAGGTGCGAGCTGTTCCACAAATTCGGTGTCGTGACTGACCAATACGATTGCCCCCTTCCAACTTGCCAGCGCATCGGCTACGGCTTGGCGCGAGGGCGGATCGAGATTATTTGTGGGCTCATCGAGCAACAACAAATTGTTGCGCCCGATCATCAACATCGCCAGCGCAAGTTTCGTTTTTTCTCCACCCGAGAGGGTCGCTGACTCTTGAAATAC
>Ga0315281_10007676_pt1 | contig 15156 bp, 16 predicted proteins | sample YL17G07_0_MG_FD_204540 | JGI IMG/M metagenome (GOLD analysis project Ga0315281, IMG submission 204540) | Sediment microbial communities from Yellowstone Lake, YNP, Wyoming, USA - YL17G07_0 | ecosystem: Environmental > Aquatic > Freshwater > Lake > Sediment | place: USA: Wyoming | collected...
ATTCCGATGACCGACCGGTTTCTCGATCCGCTCGTGTTCCCGATCGGCGCCGACGCCACCTTCGGGAAGTGTTATCTGGACGCAGTAACCGAGCTGCGGCGAATGTACCCGGAGGCGCACATCTTCGGCGGCCACTCCAACGTATCGTTCGGACTGCCGCAGCGGAAAGTCCTCAACTTCACCTTTGCCGCGCTTTCGATACTCGCCGGCTGCGACGCGGCGATGATCGATCCGGGCGCGACAAGCCCCAAGGAGTTAAATGACTTCATGTTCGCGGCAAACGCTCTTTCCGGGAAGGACGCATACGCCGCGCAGTACCTGAAATATATTCGCGGTCTCAAGCCCCAGGCCACACGGGCGCGCGTGGCCGCTTGAAGAACCAGAATCCGCCAAGAAAGGAGCGGGCGCTTGAAACACCTCCGTTCACCTGCGCGTGTCAGGCCATTATCTTCATTAGCTCACTGCATGTGCGCACTAAACGCCATGAGGCAAAGCTAAGTTCCCGCGTTCTGCGCCAACCTTTTTGACACGGCGGGACCGGTCCAAGTCGGATTCGTTCTGCCAGAAACCGGCACGGAACGCATGGTATGTCCGCCGATCGGCGCCACGCTGCTGGAAGCAGCACAGGCGGGCGGCATTTCTATGGAGGCGACCTGCGGCGCGCGCGGCCGTTGCCGCAGTTGTCGGGTGAAGCTGCTCGCCGGACAGGTTTCGCCCCCCACTGTCCAGGAAACGCTGCAGCTTGGGCGCGAGGAAGTAAACGAGCGGTTTCGGCTCGCCTGTCAGACGAAGGTTATCGCGGAATGCAAGGTCATGGCCGCGCCGCCCATGATCGAATCGGGACACCAGATCCTTTCCAGCGACCGATTCGCCGCGCAGGCGAGCTCGAATCTGGATTCCGGAGTGAGGAAGTACGCGATCGGGGCGAACACGCCGACGAGGGAGCGCCACCAGGCAGCGATTGTCGATCAGATTTTCGCGGCGCTGCCTGGAGCTGTGGAGCGCCAATTGCCGCTCGGCGTCCTGCGCAAGGTTCCGGGGCTTGTGAAAATGAACAAGGTTGGACTGACGGTCACCGCGTTCAATGACCGCGTGATCGACATTGAAGCCGGCGATACGACTGCGCAATGCTACGGGATGGCTTTCGACATCGGCACGACGAGCATTGTCGGCACACTGCACGACCTCGCGAGTGGCGAGCAGCTTGCCGCAGTCGGCGGGCTCAACCCGCAGGCGCAGTTTGGCGGTGACCTGATGTCGCGCATTGCGTACGTGCAGTTCAACGAGCAGAAACTGCACACGTTGCGCGCCAAGGTGCTCAACGCGATCAACGCTTTCGTGAGGCAGGCCTGCGCCGAGGCGGGCGTGCGGCCGGAGCACATCTACAAGATCGTCGTCGTCGGGAATACCTGCATGCATCACATCTTCCTCGGCGTAGATGTGACCACGCTTGGTCTCGCTCCCTATGCGGCGGTAGTGCGCGACCCGCTTGTGTATCCGGCGAAGGACTTGCCGCTGAAGGCCGCGCCGAACGCACAAGTGTGCTTGCTACCCATTGTCGCGGGGTTCGTGGGGGCCGACACGATCGCCTGCGTGCTCGCCACGCGCATCTACGAAAGCGACGAGATTCGCGCGCTGGTCGATATCGGCACCAATGGCGAGGTGGTAATGGGATCGAAGGAACGGCTCGTCGCCTGCTCCTCGCCTGCGGGCCCGGCGTTCGAGGGCGCGCAAATTCGCCACGGCATGCGCGGCGCGCTAGGCGCGATCGAGAAGGTTTCGATCGCTGAAGATGTTGAATGCGGGGTGATCGGCGGCGTGCCGGGAATCGGCATTTGCGGCTCCGGGTTAATCGATGCCTGTGCCGCAATGATCGAGGCCGGGGTGCTGAACCCAAGCGGACTGCTGCGCCCCAAGGATTTGCAGATGCTACCGGCCCGCGTGCGCATGCGGCTGCGCACCAATTTGGACGGCCAGGAGTTCGTACTCATATGGAGAGCCGACGGGGGACTGGACGAGGACATCAGCCTCACGCAAGCCGACGTCCGCCAGTTGCAGCTCGCCAAGAGCGCAATCTATTCGGGCATCGTTACGCTGCAACGGGTGATGCGGGTTCCAGACGAGAGGCTTGCCGAGCTGATGCTCTGCGGTGCGTTCGGGAACTACATCAATATCCCGAACGCGGTAAGAATCAGACTCGTACCGGGCCTGCCGCTCGATCGCATCACCTACATGGGAAACGCGGCCGCAATCGGCGCCCAGATGGCACTGCTTTCGGAAACCGAGCGCATGCGGGCTTTTGAACTAGCCGAGCGCATCGAGCACGTGGCACTTGCCGCACAGTTCGAGTTCCAGGAGATTTTCGCCGAAGGCATGAACTTCTCCGTGTCGCGTAGCGATCCGTCTGAGGCGAGCTAAGAGCCACAGCTTAGCCGGCAGTCCTAGTACAACGCGAATACGCGCGCAAGAACTGAAACGCCGGCGACGCCGACAACAACATAGACGACGCGCACCACAAGCCCCGTCGGGATCGCAGCGTGCAGCAGATTGCCAAGAAAAAGTCCGATTAACATAGAGGGCAGCAGGGCCAAGGCCGATGTTAGCATCCCGTCCTGGGTGAGCAGTCCCATAGCCCCGAAAAGCACTACCCGCACGGAAGTGTTCAGCAGCACGGCGGCGGCGGCAGTGGCGCGTAGCTCCTCTTTATTATCAAGCCGCGCTCCGATGTAAAGCGCACTCAGCACTCCGCCGGCGCCGAACAACGCCCCGAGGATGCCTGCAGCCAGCCCGATCGGCGCACTCCATGCGCGCGAAAGCCGGGGTGGACCAGCTCGCCGCGTCATCCCGTAGGCAGCGTATGCGACGAGGAAAAGCCCCAATGCAGCGAGCAGCGGCGCCTCAGGCAGCCGGATCAGAAGCGTCAGACCGAGCGCGATCCCGGCGAGCATGAACGGAAATAGCCGGCCTAGCTCATCCAGGCGCACACCGCGTCGCACGCGGGAAATCAGCAGTATTCCCGCCGCAAAATCGAGGAGCAGGAGCATAGGCACGGCGAACTTGAGCGGAATCAGGTGCGCGAGCAGCGGCAGCGCGAGCACCGTAGAGCCGAAACCGGTTAGCCCGAAAACGAGATATGTGCACGCGGTGATGAGCGCCGCGAGCGCGAGAGTATCGGGCGACAAGGGCTAGATCCAGCGTCTCGATATTATCATTCGCGGCACGCCATCGATTCGTCCGGGCAGGCTTGCGCGCAGCTTAGCCGCGACCATACGCCCGTCAAACACCCATGATCGCCAAACCGATCCGTCAATACGGCTCGTCGCCCGCAATTGTGGTCCGGTGCATGTGGCGCCGGACCGAGAAATCGTAATCGGCAAGCGCATAGTGCATCGTACAGCGGTTATCCCAGAAGATCAGGTCGCGGACGCGCCACTTGTGGCGATAGACAAACTCCGGGCGGGTCGAGTGACGGAACAGGAAATCCAGAATCGGTCCGCTCTCTTCCTCCGGCATGCCGGCAATGTGCGTCGTGAATCCGGGGTTGACGTATAGCACCTTGCGCTTGGTGACCGGATGGGTTCGCACCATCGGGTGCTCGATTGGCGGAGTCTTCGCCTTTTGCTCTGGCGTGAGCGGCGGACGCTCCTTCAGCTTGGCGAAATAGGTGTCGTAGGCGTGGCTGTAGTCGTGTATAGCCTTCATTTCGCAAATAAAGTTTCTCAGCGCATCGGAAAGCGTTTCGTAAGCGGCGTACATATTGGCGAACATCGTGTCGCCGCCGACCTCGGGCATCTCCCGGCACAGCAGCAGCGACCCGAGCGATGGCTGCTTCATGTAGGAGAGGTCGGAATGCCAGTACTGCCCCGCGTAGACTGCGCCCTTGGGCCGGTCGCCCTCGAGGACGTTTGATACCACGAACACCTCGGGGTGGCCGGGAAGCGCGAAATCGCCAATGACGTGCGCCTCGAGTGGGCCAAAATGACGGCTGAAGGCAATGTGCTGCTCCGGAGTGATGTCACAGTCCCTGAACAGCAGCACGCCGTGTTCGCCCAGCGCGCGCTGGATCTGTTCCACCGTCGTGCCATCCAAGGACTGGCGGACATCAATTCCAGTCACTTCTGCCCCGCAAGCGGCCGAGAGACGGCGGATCGAAACGCTCATGTGGTACTCCCCAGATTCAGGAAATAGTGAAATTGCCGGGTATCGACCCGGCTTCGCCTAAATTCGATCGGCACGTCGTTAAACGTGTACGCGATGCGTCGCACTTCAAGAATCGGTTCCCCAGTGCGCAACCCGAATGTCTTGCTCGCGGCGGCGTCCGCCTTGACTGCCTGCAGCCGCTCGACCGTCCTGATGATGCTGATGCCGAAGCGAGACTGATAGACCGCGTAAAGCGTGGTCCCGCCCTCGCGGACCGCGCCTTCGTTCAGACCGGGGAACAGGGCGGCCGGAATCACGATGTCCGAAAGGACTACGGGGATACCGGAAACCCGCAGTACGTTTCGCAACTTGAATACCCGCGCCGACCCGGTGCCGCGCGGCAGCCGAAGAAGGTCCGCGACCTCGTCATCCGCCTTCGCCTGGCCGAGAGAAAGAAGCTCGCTCACCGGGAGCTCCTTCACGCCGTCATTTCGGACCACGTGGAAGAACTGGTAAATGCTCAGCCGATCGTCATGGAACGGCACGGAAGTGCCCTTGCCCTGCCTGCGTGCGAGCACCCTTGCGGCCACGAGCTCGCCGATCGCGGCGCGAATGGTGGAAATCCCGACGCCGAACCTGGACGCCAGGCGCGGTTCGCTCGGCAGCGTCTCGCCCGGCTTCCATTCGCCCTCGGCCAGGCTCTGAACGAGGCGGTTCCGGACCTGCTTGTACAGCGGGTCCGTGCCGAGCAGGGCGCCCTGCAGCGCCTCTCGCGCTGGCGCGGGTAGTGCGGGTTGATTCGCGATGTTCATGAAAGTATTGACATCGTGCCGGAGCGGGGGTACAAAGTCAACAGTATCATACCAATGATTGGTATCTTTGGATTCGCATCGTTTGAGGCACGAGGCATCGACCTCATCCGGGGAGGAAGGAGCGGAAATGGCGAAGCACGGCGGCAATCGGGCCTTCTCGACCGTGAAGCAGGTGGTTGCGTGGCTGGCTGGACTGGCGCTGCTGTCAGGCGGTCTCAGCGCGCCCGCGGGCGCGGAGGTGAAGGAGGTCAGGCTCGCGCAGCAGTTCGGGGTGAACTATCTGCCCCTCGTCATTATGAAAAAGCACGGTCTGATCGAGAAGCACGCACAAGCAGCGGGCCTCGGCATGGTCAAGGCCACGTGGGCACAGTTCGGCTCCGGTGCAGCGATGAACGATGCGTTGCTGTCGGACAGTCTGGATTTCGCCTCCGGCGGAATCGGTCCCTTGCTCAAGATCTGGGACCGCTCGAAGGGCGAATTCGACGTCAAAGGCGTCGCGTCTCTCGGCTCGATGCCCTTGTACCTGACCACGATCAATCCGAACGTGACGTCAATCCGGGATTTCACCAAGAAGGACAAAATCGCGTTGCCCGCGGTGCGAAGCTCGATCCAGGCGATCGTCTTGCAGATGGCCGCCGCCAAGGCATTCGGCGAGGCGAACTTCCGACAGCTCGACGACCTCACCGTGTCCATGAGGCACCCGGATGCCATGGCGGCGATGCTGAATCGCGCCGGCGAGATAACGGCGCATTTCGCCAATTCTCCGTTCCAGGAGCAGGAATTGCAGGGCGCGGGTGTGCGCAAGGTGCTGAGTTCGTATGAAGTGCTCGGAGGCCCGAGCACCCTTAACTCGCTTTATGCAACGGCCAAATTCCGCGAGATCAACCCCAAGACCTATCGGGCCGTTGTCGCCGCCTTGAAAGAGGCGATCGAAATGATCAACCGGGACAAGAACGCCGCGGCGCGCAGCTACGTCGAGGAAGAGCGATCCAAGCTCGCGCCGGATTTCGTCCACAACATTCTCGTCGACCCGGACTTCGTTGTCACCTCGACGCCGCAGGGAATCATGAAATACGCGGATTTCATGCACCGGGTGAAGGAGATCAAGAACAAACCCGCGTCGTGGAAGGACGTCTATTTCCCCGAAATCCACGGTGAAGCCGGGAACTGAACGGAGCCGAAACATGAGCATTGCCGCGACGAATACCCAGGCGCGGGACGAACCCGGCGAAGGCGACCGTGAGCCTGCAACGGCGTGGATTCGGCTTTGTTCCGGCGCGGACATCGCCGAGGGAAGCGCGACTGTCCTGCGTGCGGGCGGCGTCGAAATGCTGCTGATCAGGCGCCAGGGGCAGTGCCTCGCGGTCCCGCCGGTTTGTGCCCACATGGCAGGGGCGCTCGCCAAGGGCGTGTTCACCGAGTGCCTCGAAGGCAATGCGCCGAAATGCAACCGCCATCAGGTTTGCGCGCCGGTCGAAAGCGGCGAGAGCCTTGGCGTGGCCCGGTCTCCGATCCTGCAGTACTAGACAAAGGAGGTCGCCGGCGTGCTCTATGTCAATCCGACGCGCCGGCGCTTGTCGGACTTGCAGTATCTCAGCTGTTCCCCAGTCGCAGCACCGGACGGGGGTGCGGCGCTCAGGATCAATCTCTGGCTCAACGAAGAGGGCGAATCCGTGGAGAGCGTCTCCGGCCGCGCGCGACCCGCCGCTGAAATCCGCAAGCCCTAGGCAGCGAGCTTGCGCGCAGTGCGATATCGGGAACTGGCGGCGATCGGCGGATTGGATTGATAATCCTCCGCCATGACGATGCCATCGGTGTTGCGTAGACATGCTTGAATGCCAGCCGGGCCTGCCTGCCGCCGGGGCCGCAGGCGAGTCGCCGCTGCTGGAGGTCAGCGGCGTCACCCTTCAATACAAGACCAAGGACCACCTGGTCACCGCTACCTACCGCGTAGACTTCCGCGTATTCCGCTCGGACCGCTATGTCCTCCTGGGCCCGTCGGGTTGCGGCAAATCGACGCTCCTCAAAGCCGTGGGCGGCTATCTCAGTCCCGTGGAAGGCACCATCCGGCTGAAGGGCGAGGCGATCGCGCGGCCCGGCCCGGACCGGATGATGGTGTTCCAGGAGTTCGACCAGTTGCTGCCGTGGAAGAGCGTGAAACAGAACGTGATATTCACCCTTGTGAATAGCGGCAGGCTCAAACGCAAAGCGGCTGAGGAAAGGGCGTTGCATTACATCGAAAAGGTGAATTTGACCAAATTCGTGGACAGCTATCCGCACATGCTGTCCGGCGGAATGAAGCAGCGCGTTGCGATTGCCCGCGCGATGGCCATGGAGCCAGATATTCTCCTGATGGACGAGCCGTTTGCCGCGCTCGACGCATTGACACGGCGCAAGATGCAGGACGAGTTGCTGCAGCTTTGGGACGACACCCGATTCACGGTGCTCTTCGTCACTCACTCGATCATCGAAGCGATCAACATCGGTAACTGCATCCTGCTGCTCTCGCCGCACCCCGGGCAGGTGAAGGCCGAACTCAACAGCAGCGGAATCGACGAGGTGGACGAGATCTCCGGGTTGCGGCTGTCCGATAGGATACACAAGCTGCTTTTTTCCGATCAGATCGAAGAGCGGGAGCTAACTTCCCATGTCTAGCACACCCGACGTGACGGCAGGGAGCAGGCACCCGGCGCACGCGAGGCGCGTCGAGTTCGTGCGCGAAAAAATCGATGGAAGCGCTTGCGGCGTCGTCGAAAAACCGCTCACCGCCTGGGAGCGGGTTTACAACATCAGCGCCTTGCGCAAGATCTTCATACTGCTGGCGCTCACCGCGCTGTGGCAGGCCTACGCCGTGTGGCTGGGCAAATCGCTGCTGTTCCCCACATTCGGCGCTACCGTCGCGGCCCTGTGGCAAGGGATCGAGAGCGGAGAGCTGCTGCAGCGCACCTGGAATTCGATCAGCGTGCTTCTCATGGGCTACATGTGTGGAATCGCGCTTGCCGCGCTGTTGACGGTGGCGGCGATCAGCACTCGCATAGGCAACGATTTCCTCGAGACGATGACCGCGATGCTCAATCCTCTTCCGGCGATCGCCTTATTGCCCCTGGCCTTGATCTGGTTTGGGCTGGGCAGCGCCAGTCTGGTTTTCGTGCTCATTCATTCGGTGCTATGGCCAGTGGCGCTCAACACGCATTCCGGGTTCCTCGCGGTAAGCAACACCATGCGCATGGTGGGGCGAAATGCCGGTTTGGAGGGGGTGCGGTATGTCACTGCGATCCTGATCCCGGCTGCCTTTGGCAGCATTCTCACCGGGCTCAAGATAGGCTGGGCCTTCTCCTGGCGCACGCTGATCGCGGCTGAGCTAGTGTTCGGCGTGAGTTCCGGCTCGGGCGGGCTCGGATGGTTCATCTACGTGAGCAAGAACGACCTGGAGATCGCGAACGTTTTCGCCGGCCTATTCACCGTGATCCTGATCGGCCTCTTCGTCGAGAACGTGATTTTCCGCAATATAGAGTTGAGGACGGTGCGACGCTGGGGCATGCAATCGTAGCCAGCGTTCAACACGCAGCGGGCTCGCCGTAGTGCTTCCTGCGATTGTTCGCCCACGCTCAATGCATTACCGACCCACCATCCACCACCAGCACCTGTCCAGTCACAAAATCGCTATCGGCGCTAGACAGATAGATTGCGGTGCCAACCAGATCTTCGGGCAAGGCTTCGCGCTTGATCGCGCGGCTGGCAACGTTGCCTGAAACATGGGCACCGGTCCAGGCAGGATTATTCTTTACTCCCTCGCTCATGATCAAGCCCGGCGCGAGCGTGTTGACGAGTATGCCATCGTCGCCCAGCTCGCGCGCCACCGCGCGGGTCAGGGCCACCACCGCGCCCTTGGAGGTGACGTAATGCAATAGCATCGGTACGCCCTTGAACACAGTGCCCGAGGCGATGTTGATGATCTTGCCGTATTTCCTTTTCTTCATTTCCGGCACGACCGCCTTGATGCATTCGAAGACGCCGCGCACGTTCACCGCCATGACCTTGTCCCATTCACTGCTTTCGATTTCGAAGAAGGGCTTCAATGGCAGCGTGGCAAAGATGCCGGCGTTATTGAGCAGAATGTCGATCTTGCCAAATGCCTTGATGGTGGCAGCGACCATCGCCTGCACCGATTTCGGATCGGTGACATCGCAATATGCGGAAATCGCCTGGCCGCCCGCCTCGGTGATGTCTTCCGCCACCGATCTTGCGTCGAGCACATCCGCAACACAGATTTTCGCGCCCGCCGCCGCCAGGCCTTTTGCATAGCTCGCACCTATGCCTTGCGCTGAACCGGTGATTATCGCGACCCTGTTTTCAAGACGTTTCATTGGCGGTTCCTTTGCTAAGTTGAACGTTGCTGGTATCTGCAATTCCAATGCGAGCAAACTTGATGCTGAACTTTGGATCATCCATTAATTGCTCGCGGCTCGCGTCGAGCGCCGTGCGACCATGTTCAATCACCTACGCGCGCTCGACGAATTCAAGCGCCTGCTGGATATCTTGCTCCACCAACAGCATTGTGACCCAGTCGCGGCAATGGCGCACAGTGCGCGTATCCACTCCAAGGACAATATATCTTTCGCCCGACATCTCGACGAACGACTGCCTTCTAGCGCCATCTCGACAGGCCGCGCGCTCGGCGAGGCAAAAGCAGTCGGCGGTGCAAGCGTGATACTCTAGGCGCTCCATGCGTGTACGCATCGACAATGTAAACAAAACGTATCGTGCGCGAGGCCGCGAGCTCTTCGCGCTCGATGACATCTCGCTCGACGTCGAGGAAAACGAGTTCCTCACGATCCTCGGTCCGTCGGGCTGCGGCAAGTCGACGCTGCTTCTGCTTATCGGCCGGATCGAGGCGCTCACTGGCGGCTCAATCGAATTCGAAGGCGGGCGCCATTCGGACGGGCCGCTGACCACAATGGTGTGGCAGAAGTACGCGCTGTTTCCATGGCGGACGGTGCTGCACAACATCGCGTTCGGTTGCGAAGTCCGCGGCATGGCGAAAGCCGAGCGGATCGAACGCGCACGCGGCTTCATCGACGTAGTCGGCCTGAAGGGCTTCGAAGACTCCTACCCGCACGAGCTCTCGGGGGGGATGCAGCAGCGCGTTGCGCTCGCTCGGGCGCTCGCCAATGACCCTGAGATTCTGCTCATGGACGAACCCCTGGCGGCGCTCGATGCCCAGACCCGCGCCCTCATGCAGATAGAGTTGCTGCGGATATGGGATCGTTATCGCAAGACGGTCGTGTATGTAACGCACTCGATCGAGGAGGCTGTGCTGCTCGGCGATCGCATCGTCGTAATGAGTGCCCGGCCGGGCCGGATCAAGGAGATCATCCCGATCACTCTGACGCGGCCGCGCACGCTGGACATGATCGTCACGCAGGAGTTCCACGCGATCACCGACCACGCCTGGAGCGCGATCAAGAGTGAGGTGACTGCGAATGCGTGAATTCCTGCGCTCGGCCTGGTCGAACCTGTTTCCCATTCTCACGGTCCTGCTGTTGTGGGAACTGGTCGTCCGGCTCGGCTGGGTCAACGCTTTCTTCCTGCCTCCCGCGAGCGTGGTGCTCGTGAAGTTCGCCGCGATGGTGGGTAGCGGCGAATTGTTCGAGAGTTTTCGGATCACCGCGTGGCGCATGACCTTCGGCTTCGCGATCGGGGCGAGCGCGGCGCTGGTGCTGGGTCTGGCGATCGGGCTGTCGCGGCCGCTGCTCGCGTTCTTTTCGCCGCTCGTGGCGGCAACCTATCCGTTGCCGAAGATTGCGCTGATTTCGATCTTCCTCGTGATCTTCGGCATTGGCGATCCCCCGATCATCGCGTCGGTGGCGATCAGCACGTTCTACCCGATTCTGATCAGTACGCTGACAGGGTTGAGGTCTGTAGATCCGATTCTGCTCAAGGCCGCCCGGGACCTCGGTGCCAATCGCTACCAGATTACCGTCAAGGTGGTGCTGCCCGGCGCGCTGCCGGTGATCATGAGCGGCATGAAGATGGGCACCGCCGTCGCGCTCATTGTGGTGGTCGCCGTCGAGATGTACATCGGCCAGACGGGCGCAGGCCACGTTCTCGCGTGGGCCACCGAATTCTTCAAGATTGATCTGCTTTACGCGAACGTGATTGCAATCGGGCTGTTCGGTATCATCTTGTTCAAGCTTGTTGATGTTATCGAGCGCTTGCTGGTGCCTTGGGCCAACCGCGACTGAGTTTTCGACAGCGCCACCAACTGGGGGAGGAGACAATATGAATTTCTTCATGCGCATGACGCGCGAATTGTTCGTTGCGGGGTTTGCAGCGCTGGTCGCATTCGTTGCGGTAATGCCTGCCGGTGCTCAGGAGATTCGTGTCGGCGGACGCACCGAGCCGATCGTCATCGGCATGGCAAACGGCTGGTTCAAGGAAGCGGGCGTCAGTGTCAAGGTTGTCGAGATCCCCAATTTCATGCAGTACCCGAACCTGCTCGCCTCGAATTCGATCGACGTCCTCGACGGCTACATTCCGCCCAATCTGTGGAATATGCTCGCCAGCGGGGCGCAGTTCAAGATCGTTTCCGGTTCGGCCCTCGCGGTCGCCGCGAAGGACGGGCAGCCGGCGCGCAATGCGCGCGCGTATGTCGTACGCAAGGACCTCTGGGACAGCGGTGCGGTGAGGAAGATCGCCGATCTGCAAGGTCGCAAGGTGGCCGATTTCGCGCCCATACCGCCGAAGGGGCAGCTCAGCCCGTTCCCGATCGGCCACAAGGTATTCGGTGAAACGTTCAAGGAGGTCAATTGGGTGCGCGTCCCGAACGAGACCGACATGATGGTCGCGCTCGACAAGAAAGATCTCGACGGGGCGCGCATGCGCACACGCTTCGCCCGGATCGCGATTAGCAAGGGGCTCGTCGTAGAGCTGGTCAAGGAGACGGATATCGTTCCGCGCATCCAGGTGCGGGCGGTTGTGGTGCGCGAGGAGTTCGCGAAACAGAACGCCGATCTCCTCGTGCGCTTCCTCCGCGTCTACCTGCGCGGCCAGTCCTATGCGCGCGAGGTGCAGAAGGGCATGCACGCCGAAGAATACCGCCTCGCGATGAAGGAACATGGCAGCATTCCGCCGGAGATCGCGCTTGAGCTGGTCCAGGAACAGGAGTTCACCGAAGAGCTCGCGCTGGACGACCTGCTGGATACGCAGCAGCACTTCGTCATGGTCGGCGCGCAGAGCAAGGTAGTGCCGCTCGAACAGGTCGTCGACCTGCGCTACCTTCAGCAAGCCAAGGGGCGGCCTTGACGGCGGGGGAGACATGGCATTTCAGGATCTGAGAAGCTATCTCGATTGGCTCGACGCAGACGGGCAGCTTGTGCGCGTGCGCGAGCCGGTGTCGGTGAGGCTCGAGGTGGCGAGGCACGAGGAGCGTTACAACGGCCGCAAGGCGGTGCTGTTCGAGAACGTCACCGGGCACCGCATGCCGATCGCCGCGAATATCTTCAACAGCCGGCGCAACATCGCGCACGCGCTCGGCGTCGCGCCGGGCGTGGCGCTCAGCCGGCGCCTGATCGAGGCTGCGCGCAATCCGCTGCCGACGGTGCTGCAGAGGGATGCGCCGTTGAAGCAGGTGAAGATTTTCGGCGCCGGCGTCGACCTCACCACCCAGCTGCCCAATCCGATGCACTTCGCGGGCGACGCAGGCTATTATATCTCCAGCGGAGTTATCGTCGCGCACGACAAGGAGACGCGAAAGCGCAATCTCTCGTTCGCGCGCATGCTGATAAAGGACGGCAAGACTATCGTCGTCATGATCAACTTCTACCGCCACCTTATGGAACTGTACCGCCGCGCCGAGATCCGTGGCGAGGGACTCGAGGTCGCCATCGTGATCGGTGTCGACCCGGCGACATGGCTGGAGGGCGCGATGCCCGATCGGCTGGTGCCGATCGACGTGGACGAGCTCGAGGTCGCGGGCGCGCTGCGCGGCGAGCCACTGCCGGTGGTGCGCTGCGAGACAATCGATCTGGAGGTGCCGGCCAACGCCGAGATCGTGATCGAAGGTGTGATGCCGCCGGGATTACGCGAGCTCGAAGGCCCTTACGGCGACTATTCGCGGATCTACGATGGGCCGCCGCGGCAGAATCCGGTGATCCAGGTCAAGGCGATCACCCATCGCGAGCAGCCGATCTACCTGGATTGCCTGCCGGGCTCCTACGACAACTGGCTGCTCGGCGGCGTTTGCAGGGAGGCCGACCTGCTGCAGCACCTGCAAAAAAGCATGCCGAACGTGAAGGCGGTATGCCTGCCCGAGGGCGCGTGCTGCCGTTTCCATGCTGTCGTGCAGATCCATAAGGCGCACGAGTACGATTCAATGCATGCCATCGTTGGTACGCTCGGGCCGACGGAAGCCTCGCGCGACGTCAAGTGGGTGGTGGTCGTCGACGAGGACATCGATCCATTTGATCCGATGCAAGTGGAGTGGGCGATCGCGACACGCACGCAATGGGACCGCGATCTCATCATGATTCCGCGCATGGCTATGGCGCTGGATCCTTCGGCACGTGCGCGCACGCCGCCCGCCTTGCGCAAGAACGGCGACGTGCTCTCAACCAAGGTGGGACTCGATGCGACCATCCCGCTCGATCCGCCGGACCTGGTCGCGTCATACCGGCGGGTATCCGCGGGAATTTGAATCGCTACGGTGCGACCGGCGATCACCGCCGCTCCACCCCTTTTTTTGATGTCGAACTTGTCACGCTTGGGCTCGCGTACCAAGAGGGCGACGATGTCTGAGTCGCCGAACATTGCCACGTTGATGTCGGCTGCTGCAGTCATGGTAATCTTCGCTGGATATGGGTTATGCGACGGGCGGCAGCGCGGTTTGACATTCACTGGGGGAGGCACATGCAAACTTCATTCATGAAAGCCATGATCGGCATATTGACTGCTTGGGCGGTCGGCGCCGGGATGCCTGCATTTGCCCAGGACTATCCGGCGAAGCCGATCCGGTTCATCGTGCCTTATCCGCCCGGAGGCGGCACCGATATCATCGCCCGCATCGTGCAGGAGAAGCTCACCCAGGGGCTGGGTCAGCCGATCATCATCGACAACCGCGGCGGTGCCGGCGGCGCGGTGGGCACCGAGGCGGTGGCGAAAAGCGCGCCGGACGGCTACACCATCCTGTTTACCCTCTCATCGCACACCATCAACCCGGTGTTCTACAAGTTGCCGTTCGACACCGAGCGCGATTTCGCGCCGATTTCCATCGTCGCAAGTCTGCCGCAACTGCTTGCCGCGCATCCGTCCGTGCCGGTAAACAGCGTGCGCGAACTGATCGCGGCCGCGAAGGCGAAGCCCGGGACGCTCAACTTTGCCTCGGTCGGCAACGGCTCCCCCAGCCACGTTGCCGGCGAGTTGCTCAAGCTCAAGGCGGGCATCGATATTGTGCACATCCCCTACAAGGGCGGCGGCCCGGCGGTAACCGACGCGATCGCCGGGCAGGTCCAGTTCATTTTTGTCTCCATTCCCGCGGCAATGGGACACGTGCGCAGCGGCAAGCTCAAGCCGCTGGCCGTAACAACGCTCAAGCGCTCCCCCGCCGCGCCGCAGGTTCCGACCGTCGCAGAGGCCACGGGCATTGTCGACTATGAGGTAGATTCTTGGTACGCCATGTTCGCCCCGGCGAAGACGCCGCCGGCGATCGTCGCGCGGCTGCAACAGGAAATCTCAAGAGTAGTGCAGCTGCCCGAGATCAAGGAGAAACTGCTGCAGCAAGGCGCCGACGCCGTGGGGGGTACTTCTGCCGAGCTCGAGCGCGTGGTGAAGAGCGAAATCCAAAAGTGGACTGCGGTGGTTCGCGACGCGAAAATCAAGGTGGATTAGACTGTAGCCATGTCTGCCCAGCTCAATAGGCCTTCTGCTGGCGAGATTGTCAAAGCGCTGATTTCGCGCGCGCGCGCCGCGCAGCGCGCTTTCGAACGTTATACCCAAGCGCAGGTGGACGAAGTGGTGACCGCGGCCGGCTGGGCGATTATGAAGCCCGCGAACAATCGCGTGCTCGCCGATCTGGCGGTGGCCGACAGCGGCCTGGGCAACGCGCAGGACAAGTTCGACAAGAATTACCGCAAGACCCTGGGGCTGCTGCGCGACCTGAAGGGGGCGAAATCGGTGGGCGTGATCGCCGAGTATCCCGAGCTCGGTC
>Ga0315281_10007677_pt1 | contig 15155 bp, 15 predicted proteins | sample YL17G07_0_MG_FD_204540 | JGI IMG/M metagenome (GOLD analysis project Ga0315281, IMG submission 204540) | Sediment microbial communities from Yellowstone Lake, YNP, Wyoming, USA - YL17G07_0 | ecosystem: Environmental > Aquatic > Freshwater > Lake > Sediment | place: USA: Wyoming | collected...
TCTAGTAAAGGAGATTTGCACGCGCCGTGTTATGCCAAGCAGAAGGAATCGGCTGCGGCCGACATGGTCCTGTACTTCGTGTACGGACTTCCTAATCTTGGCTTCAAAGAGTTCTATCCATATCGTGTCGTCGTAACAAACAGCGCAGGCTTGATCACTAATTTTATTAGTATGTTTTCCAAAGAAGGTTATGACCCAATCTACAATTATTTTCATGACAGGTATGGGGAGCCAGGCCTTCAACTGAAACCCCGTGAAATGTTTATAGGGGCCCCTAAATTGGGTGGCCAAAATCGCGTATGGTCTTTTGGCATCACAGAGAACAACGGCCAGGCAAATAAGGGTGTGGCTTGGGGCGGAAAGCGTCATGCGGTATATATGATGAGCCTTAATGGCGATGTTTCTAAGGGTGAACCTGCAGGCGGGGTCATTATTGGCATGGGGATAAACCCCGCAGCTTTGGAAAACAAACCGCTCCCAAAACAATAAGCGATGTTGCAGGTCACCCAGGAGGTGGTTCCATGAGAAAGTGGTCAGATTACGTCGGAAACCATATTCAATGGTATTCAAGCAAAGGTAGTGGGCCATTTACAGGCAAACTGGTGGGAGTAGAGGGTGGATATTTGTTCATAGAAGATGACAAATGCACTCATGCGCAACCCCTTAGTGAGTCTTTCAATATTACCCTCACGGCACCCTTGAAGTGACCGCTGTGCTTACGCTGCTGGGCCACCTGTCTTTTGCTTTACAAGCGGCCTCTTATTTGATGCAGAGGTTATTGTGGCTACGCTTGCTCGCCATTGCCAGCCTCATCATAGGGATCGGTTATAACTCTTGGTTGGCAATTTCAACCCCAGAGTTGTGGACCGTTGTTGGTTGGTTGGCCGTGTTCCTTTTGATTAACGTGGTTACCTCCATTCGCATGGTCTGGGAAAACAGTGAAGTACAGCTAACGGAACCGGAAAGGGATCTGGCTTCGCGCGCTTTCCCGTTGATGCGATCGCGCGACTATCGGTCCCTCATGGAGGCCGCAACAATTGTCGCGCCAAATCCAGGTTCCCTTCTGGTCAGAGAGGGCGATTCAATGAGCGCCGTCTACCTGGTAGTTAAAGGCCGACTGATCGAAAAAAGCGCCGATGGCGCCGTTTCATTTACGGGGCGCGGTCAAATGATTGGGGAAGCAAGTTTTGTAACGCATGAGCAATACGGTGGTTCTCCCACAAATATTTCAGTGGATAGCGGCACCGAGTTAGCGAGCTGGAGTTACGAAGAGATCAACTGTCTGACTGAAAAGCGTAAAGACCTCGCGCGCGCTCTACTTGACGGGTTTGTGCGAGGGCTCGTTAAAAAACGTAATGTACTTCGCACAGATGTGGTTGACCCCGGTACGCGTGAATCATTCCTTACAGACAGAGAGCGGTTGTTACACGCCACATGCTGTCCAACTATGCTCACAGGCCAATTCAAAGCTTTGCTGGCGCTCTCACAGTTGGAACAGCATCATAAAGGGAGCGAATTAGATAACGTAGGACGTATTGGCATCATTGCCGACGGTGAGTTGCGTATTGTGCGTGAGGATGGTCAACACATTGTCCTCGGGCGCGGTAATTTCATTGGGGAAGTCGCTTTTATGGCAGTGCGCGAAGACAAAATCCGGACGCATGTGCACGTGCTGTCCGATGCGGCGATTTATTGGTTATCTGAGCCTGCTCTGCGTAGCCTGCGCGAGGGGAACCCGCCGCTATACGCAGCATTCGTTGAATCCATTGGCAGGGACATGGCAATCAAGCTGACAAAACCCTTGGAGGGCGGGGAATACAGGTTTCTGCATGCGGTACCCTAAACCTCCCCCCGGTGTTCGCTCATACATACTTGTTGTGCGCCAGTGATCATCTCCACCTCTGCGCATGAGTGTCCTGGAACCACGGTACATGAATTTCTGTTGTGTGCACAAACATCAAGGCAATTACCAACACGATCTGCAATTCATTATTACCCAAATGGCCGCCAGCAATAATTCGAAGGAGAACAAGAATGTCTGAACAACTTTTGATTGAAGCAATTTCCGACGTAATATTGGATATTGCAAACCAAGCGAACGACTTAACAACAAGCGATTTGCAGGGGTTATCAGGGGCTGCAGCAATCCGGATAATCAAGCTTGTAAGGGAAGTATCAACCAAGGAGTAAGTTGCCATGCAGATCACCAAGGAAAACTTCAATGCCGCCCTTAATACGGCGGAATTTGTAGTTAAAGACTGGAACGGCGGCTTGACTCGAATGGCCACCGCAAATTTTAAAATAAAGGGAGTGAAGGGGCAGATCGAGGTTTCTGTTGCTGTGACCCCTGAAATTTTCTCGGTATATGGCCAAACAACCGGCCATGAAGTTCAGGTCATTCATTATCAAACGCCTTCCAATGGTGTATTCATCCATTGGGACCACTATGGATCCAGACGAGTTGATATAGGCTTCGAAATTGATCGCCTGGACGATCTGGAAATATTAGCCCAACGATCGGAAGCGGAAATCTCACAGGCTTTGAGCGAATTGGATTCCGCCATTTCTGTTTACAGTAATGCGATGGGTATGGGCGCCAGCAATAGGGCTTGCACTACTGATGCCGTGACCCACTCCTGATTATTCATCTCCCCCGACCCTCATTTTCCTTTGGAATCTGAGGGTTTTTTTATTTCTTAAAAAAACTTGCATATATACGCTTCGTGCATATACACTGTGCGTACTGTTTGTTTTTGATGTGTTGATGAGGAGAGAGCGATGGAAAATCAGCAGGCTTTTATTCGGGACGCAATGGGTCAATTGGGCATGAACAGAAGGGTCTTTGCGGAAAAGCTCGGCATTTCGAAACGCGCAGTTGATACATGGCTGTTGCCAGATGACTCAAAGGGGCTGCGTAAACTTGTGCCGGAAATGCAGATCAAGATCTATGATGCGCTCAGAGAGGCGTCGATCGGCAAGCGTCGTAATATTAATGAGGCAAAGGTGAACAAAAAAGCGGGCGCAGTGTTTTGTGACATGTTCAATTTCCGATTCCCAACCATCTACAGATTTTCTGGTCACTATTATGGCCTGGATGTGAAGCCCGACCTGGAAACATCCGCAGTCCAGTATTCGCTGTCACCAGATCCATCAAATTCCAAAATTACGATATTTGTGGAGGACAAGCCCCGGCCAATCCGCCACCTAGAAAAGGGGATAGACACGGGCTGGCTTTTTGTTAATGAGCACGTGAATCTAGACGCTGCAGATGGGTACATGCGTGGTAAATCCGAAGTGGACCCCGAGACAAATACTTCATGGCTTTACAAGTTTGAAGGACGGCTCATCACTTTATCTCATATGCCCAAGCCCGCAGAGGCGGTGATGGATTGCTTAATCTTTTATTCCTCCGATTTTTATCCGGCCATGCTCACAACCAACTTCCCTTGCGTAACCAATCAGGTTACGTTTGAAAGCGTCAATGGCTGGGAGCTGGTGATCGGCCCAGATGGCAAAGAGTACAGTGGCCCCTTATACCCGGAAGATCTCATGACTCTGGAAGAATTGGCAGCCCGAGCTAAGGTGAAAAAATGATTGATACAAGCTCAGCACAATCGGCAAAAAAATCTCTTGTAAAACTTGAAGCCCGGTTAATGGGCGGAGGCTTGAAAGCTGAATTGATGCGCTGGCGTGACCCACCTTCTGTCGAAGAGCTGAAGGGGATCTATCGGCGCAAGCAGGGCCGCAATCAAGAAGTGTTTTTTGCAGAAGACGTCGCCACCTTCATGGAGATGGAAATTTTGCGCCAGGATGGTTTGGGGTCAGTCATAACGAGAGGAGCTTTAAAAATGGTAGATCAAGCCGTAACTGCAGGGGAAATACTGGAGAAAGCCACAGAAGTTGCTGAAGTCCAATTGGGGAGATTCAATCAGGTCATCGATACTACATTGGAAACAACCAAAAAAAGAATATCCCAATTGTCAGACTACAACAATCGGCTTTCTACGTCGCTGGCCAATCTAAACAAGACGCTGGGCGACGAGAAAATGCATCGTGCCATGGAAAATGCCGAGAAGCTAACTTGCGCGCTCAAGTTGCTGGACGAGCTGGAAAGGAAAGGCTCGCTGACGAAAATAATGGCCTCATTAAAGGCTTGAGTGTCATGGAAGACCCTAAAATCATCCTGACCGATGCGGATGGTCTGGCGAATAGCCCCGATGAGCGTGCCTTCATTATTCTGCATATCACGCGCCAAGAAATCGAGGCGTGTAATATTGCCAGCGCCCTCGATCGGTTGAGCGTGCTTACAGACACTCTCGAAAATGTTCTGCGGTACCGGGAATCTGTCGCGATTCAGGTTTCAGGATATGACGAGGATGACAGGGAATTGTCGGAAATTCAGGAAGTCAGGAAATATTTCCGGGCTCTTGTGGATCAATGGCCCCACTGGCCCTGGTATTTGCATCGGAAGATTGGGGCTATCGCGCTTCTAATGGCATTGCTATGCCGCATTGAAATTTTCCGGGATCCGTATAGGACACATTTTCTGGATATGGACGAAGTAAAAAACGTTTTCGCCGATCTGTTTGAACGAGGGAATGCCCTCTTCAGAATGTATAAAATCAGTACGGAAGATGTGCTCGATTCGACAAAAAGCGCAGTTGAAGAACTTGTTGCACCGCATTGAGGAGAGCGGCGGGGCGTGTTAGTGTCGAGTGTACTAGGGGAATGTTTTTGCGGTAAAACAACCGCAGCCACTAGGGGTTTGGAACTATCAGGGCAGCGCCAGAGGCGTTAATTATTCTTGCAGGAGGGTGGGGTACGGCGTAGGCGGTTTGACGCCCCTAACGTACGCCAGCCATTCTTAGATGCGCGCCCACAGAATCGTCGGTCTCTTGTAGGTGTAGTCTGTAATGGCCGATGAAAGCGCCAATTTTTTCCACTACGTCTTCTTCTGTCTTTTCTAGAATTTCGATGATTTGGACCAGGTGGCTAATAATGGTCTTGTGTGTTTCCGTATGGGCCTTTGTATTTGGGTACGAGTAAACCTTCATCAGGCGCTCTTCAGAGCTGAAGTGAGCGTCGGAATATTTGAGTAGTTGGCGCATCTCCTCAGCCACGAAACTCCGCGAAAACTGCACGGTGAGGGAGGAAACAATCTTGTTCATCAGCCAAAATAATGTATTGTGTTGCTCGTCAATTTGAACAATACCAACGCCAGATTTTTCGATAACAGCCATTATTATTTATCCCCCATACAAGCTTTTGTTTTAATTGGTAAAGATATTTTTATGTAAAACTGGCAACGCTTAAGTTACATTTGTGCGGCGCACTGTAAATCATTCTCAATAATAATAGTACAAATTTACTACAGAAACAACTTATGGGGCCATTAATTATTTTTTTTCAGCACACCCATGTAATGGGCGCTCCATTGCTGGAGTGAGGATTGTTCGAGCGCATTTTCCAGTGGCACTAGAACGCGCAGAACGAGGCGGGGAATAAAATCAGGCAGAAACGTGAAATAGTCAGTCACTGTTGCCCACCGCGCATTGTTTGCTGCAGGTAGCGTGAGGGGAGACAGCCATTGTTCAACTCCTTCGTCGATGTTTTTGATTAATGGAAACACATAGCCCAAATAAAACCGATAGAGTGGGTTTCGTGGATTCATTTCATGCAGGATAAATACACCACCAGGCTTTAAAACACGAACAACTTCTTCAATCGCGAGCGCCTGCATTTCTCGGTCAAGAATGTGATGAAATGAATTGATCGCGTAGGCAAAATCAAATGAATTGTCGGGGAAGGGTAGGCTGGTTGCGCTGGCCACACGAAAATCGATTGACTCGCCGTTTTTAACCGCCTCTTTTCTCGCGCCACTAATTTGTCCTTGAGACAAATCTACCCCAGACATGGTGGCGCCGCGTGCAGCCATCTCGATCGAATATTGTCCTTGACCACAACCCACATCAAGGCCCGTCAGTCCTTTAGCACCTCCAACAGTGGCAACGATCATGCCTATCTTCCGATCAAGAAGGCGCTCACGCAGGCCTTCACCAATTTCGTTGGCATAGATGTCGGAGATGTCATTGAAGTGACCTGCCTGGTTATCGAGGGGTGTTTCGGTGGACATGAGTTTTAACTGTTTTCTATTTATCACCGCTGAGACAACCCCCAAGGCTAGAGCAAACCAGGCTGTTCCGGCCCTTAGAATAAACACCGCCAATACCGCGGTGTCTAATGGCACTCCGGCGTGATCAAGTCCTCGAATAATTGTGGAGCCGGTGATCCAAACCCCCATCGGAATGGCGCTGGCTGCCCCCGACAACGTGCCTTCCGCAAAGGCACTTGCCGGGCCACCAAAACCAACGCCGAACCCAAGAATCGAAATGATTGTGTCAAACGCGATCAGAGTGATGATCCAAGCGATGACGGAACCCACCACCAAAAACATGGCGTTCAGAAAAGCATCCTGCCGATGCCCTTCCATGTACTTCAAAAGAAGAAGCGCCCATATCGGCGTGGCAATAGCGAATGGCCAGAACATGCCTTTTAAAACGAACAGCACCCCGAGCAATACCATGACGTCCGTGGATCGTTCTGTCAGCCAGACAAATGCAATTTCTCGGAAGGGGGCGTGATATTTTTTTTTGAGCAGCTGGTATCTGAATAATTCACCCAGATAAAAGGGGGTAGCAATCGATGGCAGGGTGGCTGTCCATAACATTAGGCTGTCGCGGGCAGAAACCATAATGCCTCGTGACCTGACAAGAAAGTGCCACCTCACCCATCGTATAAATAAGTTAGTTGAGGTGCTGGCAATCATGATTCCCAAAGCAAACAGAACCATTAGCGGCCCAATCGAGGACGCCTTGCCACCAGAAGCCACCCAATAGTATGTGGATGCCAGTCCCGCGAGCAAGGTTGGCACCCCCATCGTGATGGCACCCATCAAAAGCCGAGAAGGTCGGTTGTCAGCAGCTGCAGTTGGCATATTCATCGCCGCGCATCCGGCTTGGGAACGACAAAGCTGCCCGGGAAAGCATTTGGAAAAGGATAGTTTCTGGGTTGCGTGGTTTCGATGATGATGCCCTGGGCCACCAGATTTTCGTAGGCATCGTAGTAAATCTGAATGTAGTAGAGCGGGGCGGGCGTGGCGCGCTCAAATAGACGCATGCCATGTGTCGCCTGTTTCTGGTCTTGGGGCTTGCTGTCCACTTCTGCGGAAGCGTCCAGTGCAGGGCGGTTAGTCGGTGGCTGGGGGATGCCAGCGGGCAGGGCGGCAGGCGGCGCGGTGTCCACCTCAACCACACCTTCTGTTGACTTGGCCGCATCAAATATGGCCACACCAATGGCGCCCGCATTCCGAGTCCGTGGACCGGATCCGGCATGCAAAGATGTGGGATAATCGAGCTGAAAAGAAAACGGAATTGTCTCGTCTCGTGACTTGCGCCAGCCGTTGATAGCCATAAATCCCAGGGGCGGGATCACATACCCCTGTTGTGAAGGATGCGCCTCCTCGCCGGTAACCGTATTGATGCCGTCAACCGATACGACAGCAAGCCTTTCTTTGGATGTCTGGTTGAGTAATTGAATGGCAAATTTGGTGCCTGGCTTACCCACCACATAGATCTTGTTCCCGCGATTGTACTGACGCAGTACCCTGCCAGACGTTGCATCAATGACAAATGCCTGCAAGTCAGAGAAGCTGCCATACGGAGTGGTAACGATTTTCCGTTTTGCAGGCTGTGCATATCGTGCGGCGGCGGCTGGAAAACACGCCACAACCAAAAAAATGCCCAACACAGCAAGGGCTATGATTGCCTTAATTGAACGCAAGATTAATAGTCCTCCTCAGGCCACAATGCGGACCATGAATATCCGCGTGTGGCGGCAGCCGCTCCAGTAATTAACTGCGCAGTGGTCATCACCAGCGGATTGCGCCCAGTCAGATACCAATTATCGCCACGGGACGACACCATCCTGCGCTCTTCCATCACTGCAAGAAGCTTTCTCATTTCAGACCGCGTCTGCTCAGTCTCTTTAAATCCTTGGAGTGCACTCGAGCTTTGAAAAAGCTCATCCGCAGTGACACCGGGGTGGCGGTAAGCGGCGATGGCGAGCCACATACCTGGCGTGCCTACAAGATAGCGGATGTCGTTTGCCAAGATTGTGGGCAAAGCGATGCGGAATGTGAGGGGGCTGGATAACACGATCCACTTTCGCCATAGTTCGAATTGGATGCGGAATCGCAGCACGTCCGCGCGCGCGCCCAGTCCCTGGCAGCACAAATCAAAGGTGATGTCAGTGTGGTTCAGGGGGTTCGTGTCAAATACCCACTGAAGCGCCTCCGCCTTATCGGCAGGCGTTCCCGCTTCAGTTACGATTAGCCTGACCCATTCCCGTGTATAGATGAAAGTCTGGCGCTCTACGCCTTCTTCGAAGTCTTCGTCTGTGATGAGGTTTGTTGTTCTTCTTCTGTCTCGAGGGTCGGGAATATCACCGATCGCGGTGTGAACAGGTTCCTCAGAACGTTGATGTGAGCCATCATCATCCTCTTCAAAAGCCATAAGAGCCAGAGCGATATCGTCTTCGCTAAGATCGCTATCCCAGGACCCAGAATGTTCACCGTCAATAATTTGATCAGGTCCCGCGTAATCGGTATAAAGAGCAGGATTATTAGCCCAATCGCTATCGTCCAAAGTGTCACCATTAGGCTTGTCATGGTTGCGGTTCTCCGTTCCGGTCTTTTTAACTTTGTTGGACATCTTGTCAGCCTTCTTTCCCACGATTTTCCAGTTCTTGCATGAGTGAGCCCGTCAGGTATTTGTGCGCTTGCTGGAAGAGGTTAATACCGCGCGGTGCGTTGTGGTGTCTGAAGCGATTAATCTTGAGATGCTCATCTTCCTCGCCCTTAATGCGCGCATCGACTTCTTTAATAAAGCCCTCGGTCATATCAATCTTGGGGATGCGCAGGTTGTAGAGTTGTTTACCACCGTAAGTCATATAACACTCGCCTTTATCCAGCCCTTTGAGCACATCCGGCGTAATACGGTACATCTCTTGTTGGCGTTCCTGAAAAGCGTCACCCCCTGATGTGCCCAGCCCGGCTTCAGGTGTCATTTGAATGTTCGGAGAAGAAACGGATTGGGAGGTAGTCGATGACATGGATTTAACAACGCCCATGTATTTCCCTATTAGCTCGGCAGCCTCGAGCGCGGTAGCTTGCGTTCCCACCTTGAAAAACATTTTTGACCAACAGTTACCAATCACCATCTCTTTCAATTCTTCCGAGATCGCTTCAAAGTTGGCCAGAGTCTGGACGGCTGGAGCCAATACAATTTGAGCTGAACGGCTCTGCTCAAACATTCGGTCCCAACTCTTGTTGATGTAGGCACCGGCTTCGTCAAAGAGCCCAAGGAAAGGGGGCCAGGGGCGTTTGTGCACCGGCAGTGCCTGGAGCCAGGCAATCGATGTGCGCATATCGCCCACCGCTATCTTTCCAAAGTTGGCAGCAGCAATGTCTTTGGCCATGGTTGGCAGGGCGCAGTAGACAATCTTATTCTCACGCATAGACTCATACATTTTGATCTCGGGTGTGTAGGTGTTCATGACTCGGCCGAACTTACCCGTCCCAAACATGTAGCAGCGGCCGCCAATGCCGCCAAAGGTTTCCTTCAGTTTTTTGATGTCGATTTGTGAAGCCTTATAACCCGTTTCCTTTGGGTTTTGTAACCCCTTGAACTGATCCATGAAGATGGACAGATTGATCGAGGCTTCCGATCCAGCCGTTTTGGGATTATTAAGCAAGACTCGTTCAAGATGCTCAATCGCCTGGCGAGACATCAGGAGAATCGTCAGATCGATAAAGTTGTAAGCCAGATTGGCTTCTTGCATTGCGGCAATCATGGTAGAGATGCCCTGGTTCGCGGCCTGTTTGTAGTAATCGGCGCCAGGGTTGTTCTCTGTTGATGGAATTAGTGATAACACCCGGCTGCTGACCTCGTCTGGATCACCGTAGAGGATCGGATTATAGGTATTGGATAAGGATGGGTCGCCGGGATTCATTACAAGCAGATCCTGCTCGCGCCCCGCTTGAATACAAAAACGCCGGACCATGTCCAGATTGTCACGATCAAGCTTGCCGTCGATGAAAAACAGGCCGCCTCCATTCATAATTTGCTGATGCATCAGCGAGGCGCCAAACACCGTTTTACCCACACCGGTTTGGCCCACCATGAGCAGGTGGCGCATATAGTCTTCATAGGGCAACCAGATGGGCCTTCCCTTGTCGGTGGTATACCCAATAAAAACAGCGTCCTTTACGTTTCTTCCGCGAGGGACGTCGATTGGAGGCATGGAAGAGCGGAACGCTCGATTCGTTGTGTCAAGGACCGGCATGTCGCGCCATTTTTCCATGGCACGCCACGCGAGCCAGCTTGCTCCGCCGGCGCCGAGTGCGAAAGGGGTGATTGGAGGCACACCGGAGAACAGGGGACTCGACAACAAGGCAGACCCACCCATGGCCAACCCAGATAGCGTGTCGCTTGGGCCGCCATATTTCATGCGGTACAGATGTTCGATGTTCGGTATCCTGAATCCCATATCAACCCCCTGTAATGCGTACTAAAATGAAAAAACCCACCAAAGCCAAAGGCAAGGGTGGGTTGGGTGTTACATAATGCAATCCTTCCGGATATCCAGTGCTTTCCTGACATACGCCAGTACTTCTCCTGAAAAATCCTTCTGCGCTTGAGCCGCGCCGCGCTCAATCAACTCCATGTTGGTGAAGCCACGAATTACCCTGAGTGCGCGAAGCGCATGTTCGGATAATCGAGGATCATCATCGGAAATGATCGGGCTTTCTGGTTGAGCTCGCAGCTTGCGCGATTGCTGTTCCAAGACGCGCTCGAAATACTCAAGCACTTCCCCGGTGAAAGAACGTTCGGCTTGTTCCTGACCTAACCCGATCAATTCGATGGAATCGAACTGGCGAATTCTGCCAAGTGAAGCACGGTTCTCATCGGTTAACCTGCTGTCATCGTCCGATGTTATGGGTGAATCCGCCGGTTTTGCTTGAGACGCTTTTTCAACTACCTTCTCAATCTTGGGTGCAGGCTCGCTTTTGGGGGATTGCATCCCAGACTTCAAAGTCTGAACATACGTTTTAATGTATGCCAAGACTTCGCCCGAGAAAGTTTTTTCAGCCTGCAACTCACCCCGCTCAAGTTTTTCAATGGTGTCAAACTTGGCAATGGTCGCCATTACATTTTTGACGCCCGCCGTAAGACGAGGATCATCCAGAGATTCGATAGGACCTTCTGGCTGCGGTGGAATGGCGAGATGTTCCGCTTGCTGCTCCAGGACGCGCTCGAAATACTCAAGCACTACACCGGAAAACGATTTCCTTGCCTGCTCTTTGCCTAACCCGATCAATTCGATGGAATCGAACTGGCGAATTCTGCCAAGTGAAGCACGATTCTCGTCGCTCAACCTGCTGTCGTCGTCCGATGAAATGGCAGACGGAACGGGCGTTGCTTCAGCTACGGGGGGAGGGGCGCTTTCTGGTGCCGCCTTGGTTATTTGCAGGATTTCAGCTTTTCGGCTTTGCAGGACGGACTTGACGTAGTCAAGAATGACCCCGGAAAACTTCTGGCCGGCCTGCTGTTCACCCGCTTTGATCAGATCAAGACTTGTAAAGGCCCTGACAGAGTCAAGCTGTGCCTTGAGTGTCCCAGATACTCTTGGATCACTGTCCGACAAAATGGGTTGCCCTACTATTTCCCCGGTTTCATTGTCGACGGTAGCAAATTTGCTATCGTAGCCTTCATTGTGACCAATGAAAGGCGTCTTGTTTCCCGTCAACTGTTTGGCAATTTTGACGTGCTGATCATTGTTGAAAAGACCAAGGTGGACATCCGCTGAGAAACCGAGCGCCTTAAAACAATTACTCAGCGCATCTGACAAGGATTTCTTGGCGAAGTCATCGTCAGTTTTGTACCCGGTGGCGGTTTTAACAATCACGGGTGTTGCGCCGAAGCCTGGGATACGGCCTGTTTCCGTGTCCGACACAGGGTAGTACAACTCGATGCGGAGGGTGTGCAGCGCACTATTCGTGACCGGAGCCCCCGTGGAGTCGAACTGCACGGCCGGTCCTTGAATCATGTCTTCCTTGATTATGTCATACCCCCACTTGTAGCCGCATGGCCCCCATAGTTCGGTGGCCTTCAGCAGGTGGTAGGTGCTGGATACGGACGTACCCTGAAACCCTCCTGGCTTGCCAAAGGCAGCCGTGAAAGAGGGATCCGTGATTGCGACCTTATTCCAGATGTTGCTGTTGTTGCATTTGCTATCTGTTTCCATTTTTTTCTCCAATGTCCAAGAAGCAAGCACTATTAGCCAAAATTCCGGCTATTCGTTCCTGTGCGGGGGTTCTTGGACAGGGGGGCGCATTCGGTTCGCATTATTATATGTCTGTTTGTGTATAATTGTCGAAGTGATATTATATTGTTTTTTTGATGCTGTTCACCATTGTTTTTTTCGCATATTATTGGCAGCCTAATTTGGTTATCCAATATCGTGCGTATTGGACCAGTCGGGTGATTAAGGGCCGGTTACGGCAGGTTTCTATTTCAGTGTCCGCAGCGTTTCCGCGGCTTTGCTTTGATGGTGTTTGTGATAAATGCTCAGTTTAATGAAGTGATGGCTATGGACAGGATCAACCTGGCATTTGGCCGCCTAAAATGATTAGAACCTACTCCTTTAAAGCGTACCTTTCCGCTGAGGACGAAGCGGTCGTGCTCGACGCCATGTCGAGAATGCGGTCCGCTTATAACGAAATGAAGGAAGCGGGCAATCTTAAAGCCGTTACTGCAAACCTTAAAACCAAATTGGTGGATCTGTGGTGGCCAAACAGGGTGCTGGTCCGTGAGTGGGCCTGGAAATCCCCTCCCGATAATAAGAAGAAAAAGAAACGTAGAAGCACCCCCGTGTTTTCTCCGGAAGGGATGATTGCCGGGGCTTTGGCCCCCAGGGATCAGGAATGGGCGGAAATGTTTGCCATTTCCAGAACCGTAAAGCTTGTTGAGAGGATGGATATCGCGCCGCGTGACGGAAAGGCTTTCTGGCAGCTCACCATGCCGGTTTCTGAGCACCAAAATATTAACGTCTTGTTTGAGATGCATCGTGTTATCCCCAAAGAGGCCATTTGTCTCAGATGGCACGTCGTTTCCAAATATTCGAATCGGTTTAAGAATATGGAAGCGTTGACCTGGAGAATACAATTCACGCTCAAATTGCCTGATCCGAAACCTCGCCCCACTGAGCGGCATGGCAACCTTGATATTCATTGGTATGGATTACCAGGGCCCCGGCATGGCCTTATTTCTGTCGCAACCCTTCATTTGAAGGACAATGAGGGTGTCGAACGAGACATCGAATATTTTGTCCCGAATACATTTTTGAAAAAGGGCCTCCAAGCACGTTCCAGCGGGACGCCTGCTCGGGAAAAAACCCGATTTATCCGGTGGCGCTTGGACGTATATCGCAAATTGGCGGTACAAATCTGCGATGCTGCGGATGTAATCAACATCATGGACTTCAATGTTCTGAAGCTTCGGGACTTAGGGGCTTTCAGGCGCGAGAGGATGGTGTTGGCCCTTTCCATTTTGAGACAGGCCGTCGTAACCCGGGCTACGGCGGTCGGGGCAACTGCGTGCGTTATAAAATGAGGTGTGGTAACTAGGGACGGGCAAAGCAAACGCTTATTTCTCTGCTGTTGATATATGTTATGTTCCGTGAAATAATGTAATACATGGACAACTTAAAATTCGACCCTTGGCACTACCCGCGCCACGCCCTCGCAAAGCGCTACCTGGACTTGTTTGATATGGGTCTTGTGGCTGCTCGCGGCGTTTTCGCCAAACGGCGCATGGGGAAAACCGAATTCTTCACTAAAGACCTTATCCCCTTGGCAGAATCTACCGGCTATTTGACGGCCTATGCCAATCTCTGGGAACACCGTTTCGATCCGGCGCGGGCTGTCATTGATGCGCTGGCCGGCACCTTGGATCCGATGGGAATAACCAAACCATTAAACCTGCCCGGCGCCCAGCCCAAAAAATCCAGGTCGGCGCGCAAGATGGGCGCTGGGGGTTCTGGAAAAATGGAGCCAGAGACGTTTGGTGCCGCGCTCGCCGATGTGTTGCGCCGCATCGATCAGGATGGTCGGCCCCTTTTGCTGGTTATAGACGAAACCCAGGTGTTGGGCGAAGCGGGGCATGCTGGATTTACTTACGCGCTGAGAACGGCGCTTGATGTTCGCAGAGAAAACGTCAAAGTCATTTTTGCATCAAGTACCGAAAACACTTTGCGCAGAATGTTTGCTCGTTCATCCGAGCCATTCTATAACTGGGCGCCGCTTGAGCCGTTTGATTTGTTGGGTGATGATTTTGTAGCAGACATGGTCCGGAAAGTGAATGATCTGACCAAGTTTCCCCTTGCGGTTGCTGATGCAAAACAAGCGTATTCGTCGTTGCAAGGCACGCCGGCGTTTTTCCGTTGCTTTCTCATACAGTATCTGACGCATGCTCAGCTGGGACCACAAGCAGTGCTGGAATTAACCAAGGCCGAGGTGTTCAACGACATTGAATTTTATAATTATTGGAAATCAATTCTTCCGGCTGATCGTGAAATATTAAGAATGCTGGCTGAAGGATTGACTGATTTGCATAGTAAGGCCGTTCGCGCGCGTCTCGGTACTGTACTGGGGCTTGATGTACCGGTGAGTTTGAATACTCCTCAACAGGCTTTGAGAAGATTGCAGGCCGATTCAGTTGTGGCGCGCTTGGATCACGGCGAATACCATTTTGAGGATGACGCCTTTGCTTATTGGGTGGGCAAATTGGCCGCCTGATGTTATGCGTGTTGTGCGGTGGTAATATTGCAACGTTGCTGGTTTCGGCTCAGAATACTGCAAAACTTTCCAATAATACGCTTATTTTGGTGGCTGACAAGGCACCTTAAATATCGTTTAGAAATAATCGGTTGCAATTAGAGTGCTCCCCCTGTGCGCAGGGGTAAGAAGAGTATGTTTGATGGCGAGGCACCGTTTACTTCGTGCTCCCCCTGTGCGCAGGGGTAAGAAGGACGCCGCG
>Ga0315281_10007678_pt1 | contig 15152 bp, 11 predicted proteins | sample YL17G07_0_MG_FD_204540 | JGI IMG/M metagenome (GOLD analysis project Ga0315281, IMG submission 204540) | Sediment microbial communities from Yellowstone Lake, YNP, Wyoming, USA - YL17G07_0 | ecosystem: Environmental > Aquatic > Freshwater > Lake > Sediment | place: USA: Wyoming | collected...
GCCGCTCTTGGCCAATACGCCTCGGACATCCTCGTTGTTCTTTACATGTTCCCGGGTTATTGCCGGTTCGCCATGAAGATCGCTTTTTTTGACATTGAAGTTCGTGATTTCAGTGACCAGGTCTTTTGCCTTGATGGTGATTGTCGGCAGAAAGTCCGCCAACGGCCGGTTTTGGGGCATTCCGAGTTTCTTTTTCATCTGGAGCGTAGTCAAACCGCCGAAAAGAGCCTGGTCGCCCCTGCTACGAACGCGGCCAAAGCCCTGATCATCCACTCCGCGCTCGTAGATGTTTCTGGAAAGTTCCGTTTCCGTGGCGACCAGCTTTTGCCGGGCATTCAGCCGTTCTACCAGCGCGATACGTTCCTCCAAAAGCTCCTGCCTGCGCGTCTGGAAGGCGAAATAGCTCTGGGCAAAGGCGATGGTTTCCTTGCGCGGATCGCCGTTCTGTGCGATGAGGTAGCAGGCGTATCGGGTGAGCATGTAGTCATCTATTTCTTTTTCCGCCCCCTTAGGCATAGGGATCGTTTTGTTGACGTCAACAAAATGATGGGAGGGGCTCTGCCCGGAGATTTGGCAAGAGGTTCTGGCCTTTTCGAGCACTTTGACAAAATTGCGCCACTCGTCATATTCAAGTAATCGTTGCACATCGCGCGCCAGCCAATATTCGACGCCGTTTTGCTCGTAAGCGGCGTTCTCAAAGGACTTGTTAAGTTGGCTGATTAGTTCTCTGTTCATGTTGTGAGTACTCCACATGGAGCAGTTGCAACCGATTTCCGCTCCAACGTTTTGAACGCTAGAGGGTTACCGCCACTGCCCAATCCTGCGCCGCATTTTATCGTTGGAAATAACCTTACCTGCGCGGGAGTCCGAAAGCCCGCGCTCCACCATCCGCTCAAACGCAAGCTCCCGCAATATCTCATCGTAAGTAGCGTCTGGCGGCAGTTTATGCACGATCTCCTCGACTCGTTCTTTAGCTGACAGCATATTCCGTCTCCTGTGAAATTCTCTTGCCTATTTTAACCCGCTTTATTGGCGCGACCTACGCAACGTTCCACCTGACGGTGAACAATTGGCTTAAGCCCGTTCTCTGCTTCAGCCTTGCCTCAATCGCCGTCAAAAGCTCTTCTTTCTTTCTGTCCACCTCGTCTTGCGCTTCAAACAGGTTCCGGCGTTTGTCGTTCCGCTTTTTCTCAAGGTCTTTGGACTTTTTATGCAGTTCCACCTTCTCTTCCAATGTGGCGGCTTGCCGGGCGACTTTCTTAAGTTCCCTTATTTCTTTGTCCAGTTCCTTGAGTTCCCGTTCCAGCCCCTGCTTAAGGTCATCCGCCCATACTTCCAACTTGTCCATTTCGCTTTCGAAATAGCTCCGGTTCCTTTCGCTGACATCCCCAAGTATTCTACTCTTTTCCCGTTCCGCAAACGTTCCTAGTTGGGATTTTATACTATCTGACACATCCATCTGAATGTCTGTCCGCGCTGGAATCATCATCAGCTTGGAACAGGTTTCTTTGTCAAGCTCTTCTCCATCATCCGTCATCCCGGCGAAGATAAGCTCTTCCTCTGTTTCCAATGTCTCAATCTGGAGTAGGTTCAACTGCATCCACCCAGACTTCCCCAGCAACTGCTCAACCAGGCTGATCTTGTTTTGATAGCCACTGTAATCAAAGACCAGTTCCATCGGGGGCAGGGCGCGGCCTTTAGCTTCGTCTAACAGAAGGGTTGCGAGTGGATGCCCCAGGCGATACAAATGCGCCCCTTTGGTGTCGGGCTGGTTAATAAAGCAGTACCTACCGGTTGGAATCTCCACCCCGGCATTGTGATCTGGTTGCTTGGAAAGGTTGAACTGAAGGTTGGATTCGTCGAATTCGGCATGACCGGCCAGCTCATGTTTAGTGAGAGACCATAGCCATTTAGAAAACCGGTCAATCTGTGTTTTAGCTATGCCTTCATTCACCTTGAGCCGGGCATGAACATCCTCATCGAAGTGCTCCAGAAGTTTTACACGGGCATCTTTTAACCCAGCGGTGATCTGCCCTTCAAGCTCCGCCTGTAATTTGTCGAATGCGGTATTAATTTCTTCCGGAGTGCGGCAGGACTGATAAATCTCGTTCACCCTTTTCTCGAAATCCACCCCGGATTCCAAGGCCCCCAGCACTTCATCCGATGCGCCGAATACGCCGTTGAACAGCCTGAATTTTTCTGATAGCAGTTCAAACACCCGTTTATCAGCTTCGTTTTTCCTGTTCAGGAAGTTGATGACTACCACGTCATGTTTCTGCCCGTAGCGGTGGCATCGGCCAATTCTTTGCTCAATCCGTTGCGGATTCCAAGGGAGATCATAGTTGACCACAAGATTGCAGAACTGGAGGTTGATGCCCTCCGCGCCTGACTCCGTGGCGATCATGATAGAGGCGTTTTCTTTAAACTCATCCACAAGGGCGGTTCGTATATCCACCGAAGAAGAACCGGTAACAGCATCTTCCCCCCTATGCCGCTCCAGCCATCGTTTGTAGGTGGCGACGGTATTTGGATCGGTATTGCTTCCACTTAATGTAACGACAGCGCCAGCATAACCGCTGGAAGAAAGCAGTTCTTTAAGGTAGCTTTGGGTTCGCCGTGATTCCGTGAAAATAAGTGCCTTTTGCGGCGCTCCAAGTTCGGCGGCCTTTTCAAACCCCGACTTGAGAGCTACAAGAAGGGCCTGGCCCTTAGCGTTTGTTGTGATTGACTGCGCCAAGCCTTTATATTGCTTTAGTTCATCAGTTTCCGCTTTGATCGCTTTGGCGATTGTTTCAGCCTTGTGACCCGCTGAAAGGGCTTCGGAGCTTCCCGCGCCGGAGCCATCGGGATTATCATCGGCGTTCCATTCCTCCCGCTCTTCATCGAGGATATCGTAATCTTCCTCTAGCGCATCAACCAACTCCGTGGCGGCTCCTTGCTTTTTAGCTTCGAGCCTTTTTATCAGGGTTTCCAAAGTACGCTCGATGGCAAATGACGAGGAGGCCAGAATTTTCCTTAAGACAAGCGTCATAAGGCCACGTTGACCAGCGGGAAGAGCAAAAGAATTTTCCTTTTGAAGATAGGCGGACACGGCCTCGTATAGCCTTACCTCGTCATCGCTTGGAGTAAAATCTTGTGTAAACGAGATGCGGTTTGTGTATGGAATGTACTCTTGAACCTGCCGCCGCAAAGTTCTTTGGCAGATTGGTTGAATCCGGGTACGGAGATCGCTGAACTCCACAGGCCCCAGCTCACCGGCGCGGCGCAAATAATTAATGCGGAAAGATTCTTCACTTCCGAAGATATGTGGGTCTATAAAACTTACGAGACCATACAACTCCATAAGGGAATTTTGTAGAGGGGTTGCGGTCAAAAGGATTTTGGGACTGGCTCCTATCGCTTCGAGTAGGGCTTTTGCGATTTTATTGTCTTTCCTGTAAACGTTTCGCAATCTGTGAGCTTCGTCCATCACGACCAAGTCCCACGAAATGCCCTTTATCTCATCTCCTTTAGCTTTGGCGAAATGGTACGAGCAGATGACGGCCTTGTTTGTTTGCAGAAACGGGACAGTCGAATTTTGCTTAAATATTTTATAATTTCTTGCATCCATAATTATCGAGTCTACATAGAATTTTTCTTTTAGTTCACGGCTCCATTGCTCCCGTAGCGACGCTGGAACGACAATCAAAATCCGGCGCTTTTTTTCCGCCCAAAGCTGGCTAAGAATCAGCCCAGCTTCGATGGTTTTACCCAAACCAACCTCATCGGCCAATATGGCTCCCCGTGATAGCGGTGAGCGGAAAGCGAACAAGGCGGCTTCTATTTGGTGTGGATTGAGATCAACAACGGCGTTGCAAAGAGTCTGGGATAGTTTTTCGAGCTTGTCAGACGAAAACCGCCTAGTGAGTTCATAGGCGTAATATTGAGAATGGTAGTGTGTGGTCATACGAGTATCATAACGTCAATTTTTGTTTCATCAGAACTGGTCATCGCTATTTTTCCAACCCACTATTCACTTAAGCGCACAAACAGAGATATTCTACGCTTACTCAGTATTCTATTTGCATAATTTCTTTTCAAGAAAGGACTGTTTTTACAGACTTCAACACGACCATTATTCCAACAACAGCGCATACGCCTTCAGGGAAAGCTGATAACTCCACCCACCCCTTTCCCCCGGCCATACTGCAATCGGGGCCGGACAGGGCTTATGGGATGTTAAGACATCTATGGAGCGGGCAAGGGAAGCGGCAGGAGCAGAGTTAGATAGCCTAGGACTTCATCCACGGACATAAACGGTGGCCTCCAAAAATAACCCTCGAAACCATTTAAACCTTTCGGGGTAGAAAGGGTTTCGAGGGTTTTAACTCCCCTACGCCCGTTTTATGGCTTTAGGGTTGATGCGGTATCGCGTTGTTGGCCTCCCTCCTGCCGGAGATGGTGTTTGCTTTTCGCTTCGTATCCATCCGTGTTCTTCAATGACTTTGCAGACCTTTTGGACTTGAGCCGGATACTTGAAGCCTGACCACTTTTTCTGCAGAATGTCGTGAACGGTAAACCCGTCACGCAGGCTCCCGTCAACAATCCGCTCAAGCAAGGCGAGGGTTGTGATATACGGCGTTCCAAGAACCAAGCCGTATATCCGCTGGGCGTGTTTTTGAAGATAGGCCTCCCATAAAAGAGCCGTTTGAGTTGCCTTTAACGAGACACAGGAGGGCTTTGCGCCATCAGCGACAGCAATTATGTGGAAAATCATCGCAAGGGCGGGAACCAATTTACGGTGTTTAGAAAAGTGTTCATTCAGTAGCGGATGGGTGTCCGTGAGGCGTAATTGGTTCGCAAGATTTATAGACCAGTTCTTACACACGTCCTGACCACCGTCGTCAAACCGAAAGCAATCGAATCCCTTCTTTCCTATGACATCCGCGCCCAGCGTCTTAAAATCGGCATCGTCGATCTTTTGAAAGATTTCTCGAACTCTTTCCCGCGCATGGAAGTCAGGCTCCTCATCAACATATTTCCATTCAGGCGGCGCGTCAGGGTAAACCAGGAGCTGAAATCGCTGTATCAGCCCGTCGTTATGACCGGTCGAAAAACACATGTCAAGGTAGCCTTGCAGTTTTGATGGCTGGATGCCGCCAACCACGGAAAGAATACAGTTCTCCACCCGAATAGTTCCACGCCCGATTCGATCTTGCGTGTAACTGCCATCGCCGTTCCAAGCTTCAAGATAAATAGCTCTCGCCTCCTCAGAACCTACCTTATCAATAGAGGCCAGCCAACCCGCGATCTCGTCACGATAGAGAAGAAGCCCGTTAAGGTTAACGCTCATGATCTCCAAAAGCTTTTCAACTGAAGCGTCATTTACATAATACCGACGCCCGCTTGCCATATCCTTTTCTTCTGCGCTCATTTTTCCTCCTGTTTGGTTTCCGTGACGGTATCGTCAAAGAAATCATCTATGGTTGCGTTACTTTGGGCTTTTTCCCTTTCCAGTTGCTTGATGAACTGGAGGGCCTCGCTGAGCGCCGGGGACTTTAGCGACCCCGGAATGCCCACGATTCCGCCCCACAAATTGGAGCTCACCTGCCAGTCGTCCTTACGCTTTGGCAGGATTGCCGCTCTTGGCCCGATGAGGGACGCAATGGCAATAATCAACGGCACGGCGACATACTCTGGCGGACATTGCATACGGTAGGCGACATCGGTGACAAATGTCCGTATCGCCTCCGGCAACATCTCCGGCGCTAGAGGGTCAACCGGCGAAAGATTAATATCAATAAGGCGTGGCTCCGGCCAGCCGCTATCGTTCTCTGGAATCACAACCTGTGTCATGACATGTACCTCCTGTTTGTTTTAGTTATGGTAGAAACCGGGTGGGCGGTTTTATGCACCCACCCGGTTTAGGTCAGTTACGCCGCGCTCTTCGTGAAAGCGATAGTGCGAAGGAGAGATGCATTGGCATACCCCCCCTCCACCCGTATCTCTAGCTCTACGGCGCGGCCAACAACCCCATCCGCGTTTGCAAGAAAATGCGAGAGATTTATCGCGCTAGGGGTAAGCATAAGAACAGCTTTTTTGGCGTGCGGCATAGCCGCTTTGGTCAGATAGAGGCGCTGGTAAGTCAGCTTCCCGGTGTTCACCCCCGATGTAACGCTGTAGGTGAAAAGCATGAAATGCTTCCCTTTGTTGGAGCATTTTTCTATCTTTTCGAGGATGCCAGCGCAGTGACCTGGAATGAGGTTGAGATCGTTAGCCGTCTCAAAAAGTTGGTCGAGATCGTCCAGCGGAAACTCTGTAGAATCACTCATTGCAATTTCCTTCTATTCTTTCTCTGGACACACGGGAAATGTGTGTTGGCAGAAGTTTTCTCCTTACGGGGCCTCTGAAAACATTTTCCAGAGGTCATCGAAATCAAGCCTTGCGCGTCATTGTCACAATCGTTAATCTATCCATGCGCCAGCGTGTATCCCTCACATGTGCACCTGCGGGGACTTACTTTTTCCCTCATTTCTTTTTCGCTGGCATTGACATACGGCTTCGAATCCATTCATCAATGTCCTCGTCGAGCCAACCTTTAGCGTGAGACGTTAAGAGAACTCGTTTGGGGAAGAGGCCCTTCCGCTCAAGCCGCCATCTGGTGGTTCTTGATAGACCGGTTCGCTCTTTTACTTCTGCTTCCCGAAGAATTCTCATCACGTCCACTCCGTTATATGCACTAACTTTACGGGAGATTCAGGCGCATTGAAATGTGAGCAAATGTGAAGCAATGTGTGGAGGTCTGTCTTCACTTTTGCTTCCCGAACAACCTGCATCACATTTGCTCCTTGTTTACGCCTTCATGTTATGGCGAACATAAGAGAAATAAAATGTGAGCAAATGTGAAGCGATGTGTCCCGCAGAAGGGATGGGAAAGCCTAGAAGTTAGATAAGCAAGGAGGGGAAACAAGGAGAGTCAAAATCTTAAGCTAAGAGTTCCTGCTGTAGCCCCTACCTTGAGAAGAGCATTCCTTGCCTGTGTATTCCATCTAAAGGTATCTCGCATTACATCAGTGGTTATCTCTGCATTCCTAATGACTTTCACAATCTCATTTTTTGGTACAGCAGGTATCCCAGCAAGAAATTTTTCAGCGATGTACTTAATAACTGCCGATTGCCCAGTATTTAAAATGTATTTCCCCCCCTTTTTAATTATCTCCGAATAATCATCGTTAGGCTTAAATGGCAAGGTAGATATCTTTATATTGCTAGTTCCCTGGGCTTCTTGAAGGCAATCATAGGCAAATGCGAACAACTCACTGAACTTAAGCCTTTCTTGCTGGTTTTTAATTTTGTGTGACAAGCATTTGTATAATATGTTTGCTGATATTGAAATGTCCGCTTTATTGCTCGCCGCAAAATTACATATATATTTACCACCTTGCAGGGATATAAACCTATTGGTGTCAGCATTATTTGCAACATAATCCTTAACTACGTCTTTTGCTAATGGGATACTCATCCCTTTTTCCCAAGAGAAATAACCATCCCAACTGAAAAATAAAATGGCTTTTATTGCCTCTTTGAAAACGTTTATTATTGCCATTACGCAGTCATGGTGGACGAAAGATGGTTTTAATACCACTTCAAGAAAGACCTCCCTTTCATTTGCGTATTCGGGGAGTTCTGTTGGAATTATGGTTTTAAATGGAATGTTGCAGAATTGATACAGCAACTCGATGACAGTAGGCTGAATTATGAAATCTTCTTCGGCAACCCCAGGTTCTCTTCCCTTCAATAGCAGCCTACCCAGATTATTATTTGAGTAGTGGGAGTCAGGATATAGCCCCCCACTCCACGCCATTCTCCTTAGCGCGCTCCAGCTGAATGTTTCTTTGGTTATAAATTCGTGGATAAGATTTCCTCTAGAATGTATTTCAGCTATGGCCGTGTGTGAGTCATGTATTCTGAAACGTCTATCCAAGTAGTAATAGACCTGCTCGTTCAAAGAACGGTAAAATCTTAGGTCATCCCTTTTTTTCTCGTATAGGCTTATATTTTTATCTTGCCCAACATACGCTTGTAACTTTTCCTTTGTTTCGCCAAGTTGGGAAATTGCCGTTTCAACTAATTCTCTAAAATCCTCTAGCCACAAAGATACGTCTTCAGGAGGGGACTCAGCCTCTGCGTTTATTGGAATCTTTCTTTCACAGAATGGATAAGCCGCCTGGGCGATTGTCAGATTTAATTTTTGATAGATAAGATAAATTAGCGGATTAGATATTTCATTGCCCATGCTTTATTCCTTCTTGGAAAGAAACGCTTGCAGTGCCGTACCCCAATTCTCCAACGCTTGCCGCTTTTCCTCATCGTAGCTGTGCCGATCATACACCGCCGTTATGCCACTTTCAGCATGATTTAAAATCTTGCCCACCACGAGCCGAGATATGCCGATGCTGGTCATTAGGCTGGCCGCCGTCCGGCGCAGATCGTGCGGGGTAAATGCTGGCATTGTTCCAAAAGTCGGAAAGCATCTGCGTAGAGCCTTGTCCGGTGATGTGTCCACCACTGGCTTATTTTTGTCTCTTACCGATGGAAATAGAAAAGCTGACCCACCGGAGCTTGATTTTATATCCGCCAATAGGCGTAGAGCCAAGGCCGATAATGGGACTCGATGCGCCAATCCATTCTTGGCCTTCTCAGCCGGGATCGTCCATATCCGGTTTTCAAGATCGAACTCTTTCCACGCGGAGTTTAGGACTTCCCCTTTCCTTTGGGCTGTCACCAGAATAAGTTTTAGTGCCAACCTCGACCCCGCGCTCATGCTGGACTTATCCAACCCAGCGCACACGATTCGGATTTCATCTTCGGATAGAACCCGATCCCGCTGGTTCTCTTTGGCGGGGGCGACAATGGCGGAACAAGGGGAGAATTCCAATATGTCCCGGCTAACAGCGATGTTACACATCTTGCGTACCACGGCCAGTGTCCGGTTAGCGGCTATGGGTGATCCCCTTTTCACGATGGAGTCTATGAGGCCGATAATCTCTTTTCGTGTGATGCTTCTGGCTTTTCTGTAACCAAGAACCGGGATTACATCCTTTCGTAGAATACGCTCATCCTCATCCGCGCTACGCTTTCTTGGCCTGGCCCACATTTCAAGGTAGAGTTCCACCAAGTCCGAAATTGTTTCAGAGTCCCGTTCGATGATGTTGGCGGTTACTTTCTCGCGTCCGGGATCAATTCCCTTTTCGAGTTCTTGTAGCGCAGTGGAGTGGGCGGTGTGGGCATCAGCAAGGGACATTTTCGGATATTCGCCAAGGGTCATACGCCGGGGTTTACCGTAGTACCGGTACAGGAATATCCAAACCTTCTTCGTTTTGGATACCCGTAACCCAAACCCTTTGTGGTTATCCTCCCAGACTTCGTACCGATCGCCGGTAGGTTTCAGACTTTGGATGGTCTTATCGGTGAATTTCATATCGCCCCACTGATCTATAGTAAATGCTGGGTAGCATCTGGGTAGCATCTGGGTAGCATTTTAGCCGGTACTTACTGCTACGTCAAGAAACAAGTTGAAACAGATATATGATTGAATATACAGGATAATATAAAGGTGTGAATGGTCAGATTGTTTCCGATTGTTTCAGAAAGTAGCATAGATAGCCGACTCTTAATCAGCGGGTCGGTGGTTCAAGTCCACCACGGCTCCATTTTTTCAGTTAGTTGAGTGTTGCTTTAGGGTTGCTAGAAGCATTGGCGCTACTACCGCGCTACTTTGCAGGTTGAATTTCGTTAAGATATGTCCAGTTGTCCAGCCTATTTAAAAGCCGATTTCTCAAAATAATCATCCCATAGCCCGCTTGCTGAAGCCTTACCGTGGGCTTGTCCAATAAAAAAAACTCCTGTTGGAAATTCTCTTTGTACTGGTTTTCTCAAAACGTGGCTCTGTGTAGAGACCTGTTTACCCATATCCCCGCCGTCAGTCTTGATGATTCCGGGCAACGCTATTTTTGCGATTAGTGTCAATTGCAGTGAAGCCTCTACCTTGCTTGTGAAAATATCTTGTTCGGCTGGACACACGATTCCCAAAACGGCATGATTGCCCGGCAGTGTAGCGACGCTCCGGCCACTGGCAGGAATCAATCGGTATCAGCGCCCGGCTCTCATGCGGAAAGCCTTGCCTGATTTCAAAATATTTTATTGCCAGGAAAGGTTGGCCAAACCGGGCGGTTAGAGCAAGATAACAAGGTCAACGTCGTTACGATCCGATGGGATGATAGGTTTGGGGCGCTTTCCCCTGACGACTGGAAATGGTATCGGCGCCTATTTTAGTGAAAGACACAAAGGGCGGTGCGCTCCAGGTTAATATGGAAGTAATCGACAACATAAATTGCCTGCTTGGGGACAATCTGAAGCAGACGATTAAGCCCGGTTTGAAGCTGAAGATAGCGGCATCATGTTTTTCGACTTATGCTTTCGAAGCGTTGAAATAGGAACTGGAAAGCATTGCGTCGTTGGAGTTCATTTTCACTTCGCCGACCTTTGCGCCCAACGAAGTCACGGAAAAGCTCAAAAAGGAGCGCCGCCAGTTTCATATTCCCAAGGTTGATCGTGAGCGTATCTTTGAATAATCCGGGTTAGCCACGGATCCCGAACCCATGATAAAGAACGCTTGTGAACTTGTTTTGTATCTCGTTTGGTATTTCCCCAATATCAATAAAATCAGGCATGTCCACTTATTGCAATAAAATGTGCGCTTTTTACCGGAAGAACCCAACAGGGCTATTGTTAGTTTTGATAGCGAAAATAAAATTCCATACCCATGACATATATCATATTTTTACACAGTGAAAGGATTATCATAACCGCATCATTACTCTAATTCCTATGGGGGGACTTCTTGAAAATGAAAAAGCTTGTGATTGCTATCGCCTTATTCACTGCCATGATCACGTTTGGCGCCTCTGGAATCAGCCATGCCGCTGACAAAGCCGCTGGAAAAGGCGCTAAAGCCGCCACTCCAGCCGCCGCTCCTGCGTCTGCCGTGGCCGCCGCTCCAGGTAGTTACTGGGATAAATGGCCTGCCGGCAAAGCCAAGGGCCCGATGCCTGAGTGCGGCGTCAACGTCCTTCCACTCGGCGGGGACGACATACTGCAAGCCACCGTTGACACGTATTGCAAACTGAAACCCGGCGCTTACGAGTCCTACATCAATCCCGCTTTCAAGGCTGACTACGACAAGAGAGCTAAAAAGTATGCGGACGGAAAAGGCGGCATACTGGTTTTCAAAGCTATCGGCGCCGGATTCACCACGGATTTCGCTGGCGGCAAGATAGTCTATGACGTTATTGGGTTAAAAGACTCAAAGTCCATCGCCTCCAAGGAAAAGGGCCATCCCCTCAACCCGGAGACCTGCGCCACCTGTCATGCAGGCTTCAACAAGGCTTGCGAAGGCGGATTTTGCGGCAACAGGATGAACTGACCTCGGTTTTCATGGAGTAAAGCACAGCGCATATGTTCGCTCGTGTTCATACTGTTATGAGTCCGTTAATAATTTGGGGGAAGAGATGAGAGGGAAAAAGCTTGCTTTAGGTTTGTCCCTGATGGCCCTGCTTGTATTTCCGGCGTTAGGGGTGGCGGCGGACGATGTTCCGAAGCTGACTGACGACGAATGGAAGTTGGCCAAGCAGACGTATTTCAACCGGTGCGCCGGTTGTCACGGCACACTTAGGAAAGGCGCCACGGGGCCTGACCTGCTTCCGAAAAAGACAAGGGAACTGGGAACTGAAGTAATAGAGGCGTTTATCACCGAGGGCACCGGCGGCGGCATGCCTGGTTTTGTTAAGATGGGCATTCTCACCGCCCAGGAGGCCAACGTGATGGCCCGTTTCGTACAGAACGATCCTGTCGCCCCGCCTGAGATATCCCTTGCGGACATGAAGGACACCTGGAAGATATTGGTTCCGGTGGACAAGAGGCCCAAAAAGCCCGAGCACACCCGGAACTGGCAAAACTACTTTGGCGTGGTCCTGCGCGACGCGGGCAAGGTGGCCATATTTGACGGCGACACCAAGGAGAATCTGGGAGAGGTTCCCACCGGTTTCGCAGTGCACATCCTGCGCTCTGGGGCTTCCGGCAGATACTTCTATTCCATCGGGCGCGACGGCAAGGCCACGATGATAGACCTGTGGACCAAGACGCCGACCATGGTGGCGGAGGTTAAAGCCTGCTCCGAAGCGCGTTCCATAGAGACGAGCAAGTATAAAGGCTACGAGGACAAACTAGCGATAATCGGTTGCTACTGGCCGCCTCACTTCGTGATACTCGACGGGCAGACCCTGGAGCCAAAGAAGATCGTTAGCACTCGCGGCTACACCGTTGACACCAACGAGTACCATCCGGAGCCAAGAGTGGCGGCCATCGTGCCCTCGCACTACACTCCGGAGTGGGCGCTTCTCATCAAGGAGGCCGGCTTTCTGTGGATGGTGGATTACTCCAACATCCGCGATATCAGGATCAAGATGATCGAGGGTGAGCGGTTCCTGCATGACGGCGGATGGAACGCCACCAAGCGTTACTTCATGGCCGCCGCGAACATGAAGGACACCATGGTCATTTTTGACACGAAGCTGGGTAAATTCGTGACCAAGTTCAAGGTTGGCACCAAGCCCCACCCGGGCCGCGGCGCCAACTGGATAGATCCGAAATACGGCCCGGTTTCCGGCACGGTTCACCTTGGCGAGGGCATGCTTTCAGTGTGGGGTTCCGATCCGGAGAAACACCCCGAACATGCCTGGAAGGTTGTCCGTAGCATCGAGCTGAAGAAAGGTTCCGGGTCGCTGTTCTTGAAGACCCATCCCAAGAGCAAGCACCTGTGGATGGACTTCCCGCTCAACCCAGAGCCTTCAAGCCACCGGAGCGTGTGCGTGCTGGATATCACCCAGCCCGAAAAGGAGCCGAAATGCTTTGACGTGGGCGATCATGGCCGCGTGGTGCATTTCGAGTACAACAAGAACGGCGACGAAGTCTGGATCTCCGTCTGGGATAAGATTGGCGAGGTTGTCGTGTACGACGACAAGACCCTCAAGGTGAAGACTGTGCTGAAAGACCTTGTGACTCCGACGGGCCATTTCAACGTGTACAACACCATGAAGGACATTTACTGATTGGTGTGATCCCCCCGATGGGGATGGGTCGCGAAAAAGGCCCTTGTGTCTGAATTAAGGGGCCCACGCGGAGGGCAATAGCCCTTCGCGTGGGCCTTCATGAAAAAGCCACCGCTATCTTTGCGGGACGGTAAGTATCGCCCCGCCAGTAGCTGATATGATTAAGTGGTTATGAAACGGCGGTTAACTTTCCCGCTGGTGGCGTTGACGCTGGCCCTGTCCGCGCCGATTGCCGCCGCCGACAATGCGGCGGAGCTTTACGGTGAGCATTGCGCGCCGTGCCATCACCCAAAACGGCTTGGGCTTACCGCCCCTCCGCTGATACCCGACACTCTCAAAGACAGGTCTGCGGACTGGATAAAAAAAACCATCACCGAAGGCGCCCCAGCCACGCGCATGCCCGCTTTTTCCGGAAAACTTTCCGTTGCCCAAGTTGATGCGCTGGCGGATTTCATAATGACACCGGCAGGCGACCTTGACTGGACTTCCGGCGATATTAAAGCCAGCAAGGAAGAACGCCCGGACGGCCCGTCCCAAAAGGAATTGCCCACAGGCGTTGCGCTTGAAGACATCACGCTGGTTATGGCCAAGGGCGACAGGAGCCTTTTTGTCCTGGCTCCCGTCTCGTTCGAAAACCTGGCGCAGTTCCATGTCGGCCCGGTTCATGGAGGGCCGAAGTTCACTCACGCCCTCGACGCTGTTTACGCCGTGGCGCGTGACGGGAGGCTTACGAAATTCAATATCCGTTCGCTTGTTGTCGAAACGCGGGCGAAGGCCGGGATAAGCTCCCGGTCGGTGGCGGTCTCCGGCGATGACAAAATCATAGGAGTCGCCAACTACCTGCCCCAGAATATCGTTTTTTTTGATTCGTCGTTAAACCCCGTAAAGGAGATAAAGGCAGATGGCAAAATCGGCGGGTTTTATTCGATTCCCGAAGAACGCAAATTCATAGTCTCATTCAGGGACAAGCCAGAACTTTGGTTTATTGACGATCATGACCCGTTCAAGGTTGAAAAACTGGCCCTGCCGGAGCCGTTTGAGGATTTTTCGATAAGCCCCGCCGGGCCTGTGATCCTTGGGACGAAGAGGGGTGGCGGCGTCATACACGTTTATGATTATAAACAGCGCAAGACACTGGCCGCCCTTGCGTCGGGAGGCGGGATGCCGCATCTGGCCTCCGCCACTTTTTGGGTGAAAGACGGTGAGCTGTTCGTCGCCGTCAACCATATCGGCAAACCGCTGGCCACCGTTTACTCGCTTGACAAGCCTAAGGCCGTCGCGGAGATTACACTTCCAGGGCCTGGTTTTTTCATCCGGGCGCACAAGGGCGCCCCCCATATATGGGTGGATTCGGAGACGGAAAAGATCATCCTGATCTCCAAAGACGATTTGTCGAAAGTAACTTCCATCACTCCCAGGCCAGGCAAAAAAGCCAGCCATATCGAATTCAGCATGGACGGCAGATTCGCGTTCGTGTCCATTCCCGGAGCGTCCGGGGAGGTCGTCATATACGATACAGCGACGCTCAAGGAAGTGAAGAGCTTCCCGTTCAACGATCCGGCTGGGAAGTATAACGCCACGAACAAGACTCATCCATCCCGGTCAGACGATTTTGCGGCCTACAGCATGAGAGGCTCCGCCGGGGAGGATGTTTTCAAGAAGTTCTGCATGGGATGCCACCATCAGATATACGAGGCTTTTGGCCCTTCTTTCGCCCAGATAGCGGCGATGCGCACCAAAGACCAGATACGGTTCCATCTAAAATCGCCGGAGACGAGCGCGAAAGCCTTGGGTTACAGGGTCAACTCTATGCCACAGCTTCCGCTTTCGGGGGAACAGCTGGACGCCGTGGTAAGTTATATGTACGGCTTCAGATAGGAGGGGGGATATGTTCAGGCTTGGCCATTACCTGAATGTCTTGAAGGACAGGAGTGTTTCCGGGAACGGTTGCGGGCCGGCTCACGCAGGCAGTAAACAGGCGCTTCCCATAGTGATCTGGAACCT
>Ga0315281_10007679_pt1 | contig 15152 bp, 14 predicted proteins | sample YL17G07_0_MG_FD_204540 | JGI IMG/M metagenome (GOLD analysis project Ga0315281, IMG submission 204540) | Sediment microbial communities from Yellowstone Lake, YNP, Wyoming, USA - YL17G07_0 | ecosystem: Environmental > Aquatic > Freshwater > Lake > Sediment | place: USA: Wyoming | collected...
GTTTCTGTGACGATTTTACCACCAACGTAGTAAGCACCATAGATAGCGGGATGATTAACAACGCTACCAGCGTCATCATCCAGCTAATAGTCAGCATCATTACGAGCACACCAATAATTGTGGTAACCGAGGTTACAATTTGCGAAAGGTTCTGAGTGAGAGTGTTGCTGATTGTGTCAACATCATTAGTAACACGGCTCAATATATCGCCGTGAGGATGACTGTCAAAGTACTTGAGCGGCATGTGGTTTATTTTCTCGGCGATACCTCTTCGGAATTTATAGGTTACTTTCATTGCGATGCCAGACATGATGTAGCCTTGAATGTAGTTAAACAAAGCGCTCAACAGGTATAAACCAATCAGAAGGATCGCTATCCGACTTATATAGGTAAAATCAATCGCTGCACCGGGTACGTGCATCGCTTTAGAAATCACGCCTTCGAATAGCCTGGTGGTGGCGTTACCAAGCAGTTTGGGCCCAATAATAGCAAATACCGTACTTGCGATTGCAAAAATTAAGACGAATACGAGTGAAAGGCGGTACGGTTTCAGATATCCCAAGAAAGTCTGCAACGTCTTCTTAAAACTTTTTGGCTTTTCAAATACCGGCATCCCGCCAGGACCGCCACCCATTGGACCGTGTCCCATGGGACCCCGGCCGGGAAAGACACCGGCGGGCGGAGCTTGTTTTTGTGAGCCGTTTTGTGCGGTCATAATACGAGTTCCTCTCTAGAAAGCTGGGAGAGCGCAATCTCCCGATAGACATCGCATCCGTCCATTAATTCTTTGTGTGAACCAATACCCGCGATCTCTCCGTTATCCAATACAACTATTTGGTCAGCGCCCATCGCGGTACTGACACGCTGAGTAACGATTAGAACGGTTGCGTTATTGGCATCTTTTTTAAGTGCTCTCCGCAGCATCGAATCTGTCTTATAGTCCAGCGCCGAAAAGGCATCATCGAATATATATATTTCTGGTTTTTTAGCCAGGGCGCGAGCGATCGCGAGCCTCTGTTTTTGCCCGCCGGACAAATTCACGCCTCCTTGTGCAACAATGGTTTGGAAGCCCTGTTCGCTCGTATTAATGATATCCATCGCCTGGGCTGTTTCTGCAAATTGAGCCAACTCGCTCTCGGAAGCGTGTTCATTAGCGTAGCGGATGTTACTCTCAATTGTACCGGAAAATAAGACGGCCTTCTGTGATACGTAGCCGATCTTTTCACGCAGGTCATGCTGAGCAACGCTTTTCACATCAAATCCGTCGACTGTGACTTTGCCCTCGGTTACATCGTAGAATCTTGGTATGAGGTTAACGAGTGTTGATTTACCACTGCCGGTACTTCCGATAAAGGAGGTAGTCTGACCGGGCTGCGCTGTAAAGCTAATATTCTTGAGTACAAACTCTTCAGCACCCGGGTACCGGAATGAGACGCCTTTAAAATCCACCAGACCTTTGACTTCTCCGTTATACCTGGCTGGTTGAGAGGGATCTTTAATAATCGGTTCTGTATTGAGTACTTCAGCGATACGCTGTCCGGAGACACTGGCACGAGGCACCATGACAAACATAATCGAGATCATCAGGAAGGACATAATAATCTGCATGGCGTATTGAGTAAAAGCCATAATATCGCCGACCTGCATTTTGCCGGCATCCACCTGGTATGAACCCACCCAGACGATGAGCAGCATCACACCGTTCATCATTAGCATCATAAAAGGCATCATAAAGACCATGACGCGGTTAACGAAGAGGCTGATATCAGTAAGATCGGTATTGGCAGCGTCGAATTTCGCTTCCTCATGCTTCTGCGTGTTGAACGCGCGGATGACCATGAGTCCGCTGATGATTTCCCTGGTTACCAGGTTTAATTTGTCCACCAGCTTCTGCATTGAATCAAACCTGGGTAATGCTACGAAGAACATCACTCCAATCATGGTAAGCACGATTCCCACAGCTGCGCCTATTATCCACAGCATCGATTGGTCAGCGCCAATTACCTTCAGGATGCCGCCGGCTCCCAGGATCGGGGCATAAAATACAGTACGGAACAGCATGATCATAAGCATCTGAATCTGCGTGACATCATTGGTCGAGCGTGTAATAAGCGACGAGGTGGAGAATTTGTCGAACTCAGTGTTGGAGAAGTTTTCGATGCGCAGGAATAGTTTACGCCGCAGATCGCGCCCAAGTCCGCCTGCAATACGAGCTGATAAATAACCAACGGTTACAGAACAAGCTGCGCTAGCAATTGTTAACACCAACATGTACAAGCCGATGTTGATCATGTAGCCAACCTGAATGCTATTAACATTCATACCGAGTGCCTTGTATTCTCCTGATATGTATGCGGTCGAGTATTGCTTCAGCATTGTTTTAGATAGAGTACTGAGCTGTCCGGTGATAAGACTACGGACCGATTCCATTTGCTGCGGAGTAAGCTTCGCAATAATCGCAAAGGGGTCTGTGCCCGGAGGTACAACAGGCGCTCCTGGAATATCCGGCATACCGTTCATTTCGATTGAAGCTACAACAGGAATATATGAGCTAAAGATTGCATCCAGGTCAAGGATCTGAGTCTTGTCACTGGTGTTCAGCTTATAAATATTAGTAGTTGCCAGCTGCGGGTAGCTTTTTAAATATCTATCGTAATCAGCCTGTGAAAGTGAATTTTTATCAAGTAAAAGATAATCATTGAGTACAGTTACCTTCTGGTTGTCGGTCATAAACAGCGTGATCTTGTCCATCTCGCTAACGCGAATAGCCGTCGGTACTGCATTTTTAAGACCGTTCTGGCTGATGCCAACATTCACAATATCAGACATGTAAGTTGGCAGTGAAAGATCGGCCATAGCCTGGGCGAATAGGAGAACGAAGATGGCTGCAATCAACCAGGTATAAGGTTTCAGGTGTTTTAACAATTTGAGCATGTGCTTAATTACTCCTGCTAGCGGCGGGCATAATTATTTACCCATCGTAGAATGTCTGGATAACAATTGCCTCCCAACCTACCCTACAATCTCTCCCCAATATTTTTGAGCGTTTCCAATGCAGCGTACATAGCTCTAAGGTCTTCCTCTGTTAAGGATGACAGCGCTTCCCTGATGTTTGCCTGGACCTTTAGGTTGATATCGGAAAGCTGCATGTATCCCTTTTCCGTTAAAAACAAATTTGTCACCCGCCGGTCTTTGTCATCATGCCGCCTCTCGACTACTCCCTGCGCAACAAGGTGATCAATCAAGTGGGTCATTTGAGACTTGGTAGCCATGAGGCTGTCCGCTAACTCGGTGGCATTCATGCTGCCGCGCGAAAGTATTCCCATGATAGCAAAATGCAGACGGGTCATGTTGCCCGTGACACCGCCAAGGTCCATCCTCAGTAGTTTTTTATGGAAGACCGGCAGAATCAGGATCATGTCTTCAAGTATCTGGTCGATGCCGGGCTTGTTTTTGTGCATTATGTTCACTTAATCAACTATTCACTGAATTAACTATAATTGAAGAGATATTAGTTGTCAAAAGTTGTATAAGAGATCGCCCGACCTTCTCGAAACTGTTTGCATAATCTTTGAAATAATTTTAGCAGAAACAGCGACAAGAGAATTAGTGCTGCGGTATCCTTGAACTCGCAGCGAAGTTGCCGGTGATAGATCAAGACTGCTTAACCAGGTATTGATGCGCAAGCAAATTTTTACTTGTTTTACATTTTTTAAACACTTAAGCGGTAATATGTTTTTCGTTACCATTTTATAAAGCTTTTGCTATAATTAAGCTGACTTGAAATTGGTGGTCAATTTATCATGAGCGAAATAGAAAAGCTAAGTAAGAATTTGCACCAGATTATTGATAAGAGGCTCGAAACATCTGATTTAATCGAACAGGTTAGGAATCTGTTGAGAGAATTTGGCGGTAATACACTCTGGCTACGAGAATTTATAGAAAGTAAGCTATTTGATAACGAGTTCTTTTTATCCCAATTGAATTCCATCTGGCCAAACGAGATCACACTTTTTCGCAGCCCTGACAACGAATTTACTATCCTGGGATATTTTTGGGGACCACATTTCTGCGATACAATCCATGACCACGGTTCATGGGGAGTGATCGCGCCATTTATATTACCGGTAGGCGAACGCAAGTTCAAACGGCTCGATGATGGCAAAATAGATGGCAATGCTCGCCTGGAAGAAATCTCGTATAAAACCATCAACCCGGGAGAGACTACATACGTACTGCCATTAAATGATGGAATCCACCAGATGGAGAATACGACAGAAAAATACCTTATTTCCCTTAACATTTACGGGCGATCTTTAAGGCGAGGATATGTCCAATTCTTTGATCAAGATAAACGAAAAGTATGGCATTCATTTCCACCGAGGACTCAAAAGCAACTGATGATAATACAGGCCATGGGAAATATAACCGAATCCTGGACCGAAAAATTACTGACAGACGCCGCGGGAAAAGACTTGCCCGATTTTATCAAAGAACAGTGTCAGCTTTCATTGCATCAATTAAACAGTCAAAAGTAGACACGCCGGGCTGTTTTAGCTAACTTAGATCATTCAATAAACAAGTTGTCTGTGTTTGCAGAATTGCGAGTTGTGTCGTTAAACAGCCAACTCAAAAATCCTAAAGTTGACCATTACCAGGATGTATATTACCGGAATAAGAAACTTGCCAGAGGGGGTATAATTAAATACTAAGTGGTTTAAGGAGGAGCCATGAGTAACGAAGAAAAACAAAAGGTGGAAAAGAGACACAGCCTCGGTAACCGACGAAGTTACAGGCACCCACCGTGGAATATATCGTTATCGATTATGGGTCCATTCAGACAATTTTTTGAACCTCCTCAAAGACTTGTTGAGCCTTACGTCAAAAAAGGACAGGTAGTCGCTGATCTAGGTTGTGGTCCAGGTTACTACACGCTTGTTCTGGCGAAAAACGTTGGTCCCGAAGGAAAGATATACGCTGTTGATCTGGATAAGAAATGTATCCAAGCTTTAGAGAAAAAGGCAGCCAAGGCTGGTTATCACAATATCGAAGCACATGCTTCATCTGCTGCTGATTTGAGCTTCATTAAAGACAAATCGGTCGATTTCATTCTTGCTAATGGCTTACTTTGATCTATGGCCTCCGGCAGACAGATGTCTGTTAACGAAATGAAGCGTATTCTCAAGCCCGAAGGAAAAGCATACCTGAGCCTGGGTGCCCCTCCGCCTTTTGGCATGGTGGACAAAGCAGAGTGGGAGCAAACGCTTGAAGGATTTAGAGTAGAACGAAGGGGCGGTTCCATGGAAAAGTGGGCTGTGGTAAACCTGAAATAGAGTCAATCCCCTGTATAGTATTCGGCAACACCGAGAATAATTTTGCTAAAAAAACAAATGGTGGACCATAGGCAGAACTCAAACCTTGGAGTTGAATATATATTTCGGTTTCTAGGTTGGGCTCGAATTATTTGCTATCAATTCAAGTAAATGTTGGTACTGCCATTCTCGTTCTCTAGCTATTGCATTCTCGGCATCAGAGGAACGCGCAGCTCTATAGATAGCCTGTAATGCATAAATCGCAGAACCCATCGAATGGGTAGGGACATGTGCAGTCGCCACTGCTTGACCTGCGGCACGGGCAGCGGAGCGAGCCGCAATATCCTCTCCTACCTCGCGAGCAGCAGCATGAGATGCAAGCGAAGCCTTGCGGATAACAGCCATCTCAAACACCCCAGTATTTATCCATGTTCGGAGAGTTTCGATAGCGTTTCGAGGGCGACGGTCTTCCGGATATTTTTCCTCAAAATAGGGCAAAACACGCTCAGCACAATCCATTGCCCAGACAGCCAATGTTTTATGGTCAGTTCTTCTCACAAGCTCTACAATTCTCTCGTCTTGGAAGCTTTTAAGCGAAAATTTGGGTTTTTTCATATGTTCGTAAATAAGGAACTGGGTGGTACAGGATTTGAACCTGTGACCCCTTCCGTATGAATTCTATGTATGCCTTTATTTATATGTGTTTTGAAGCTAACTTAACGTGTTTTGTGTATCGGTAGTTTGAGGCTAAACAGACATTTTTTAAGATATCAACGGGAAATTCCGTTAGCATGGCGTTAGCATGAAAAAGTAAGGGATCCCTACGGCACTCCTTATTACCTTAGGTTAAAGAGGATGCCTCATCTGGCTTGTGATTTAATCGCGGTCACCATCTATTTGCAGCGAGAGGGACCACCGATCGGTCTTTTAGCGTGATAGCATTTTTAGTACAGCTGGCGCGGCAGATACCACAGCCATAACAACGCCGCGGGTCAATTATCACTTTTTCATTTGCAATGCTGAAGCCCATTGCTCCGAATTGGCAGACACGCATACACTGCCGGCAGCCGTTACATAGTTCCGGATTCATTTCGGCAACATATTCAGCTCGGAACATCACCGGATGGCCCATGGTCACGGTTGAGAGCATCGCCATACAGTCAGAACGGTCACAGTTACATACGCCACCGATAAAAGGCGTGATGAACGTCCAGACGGTGTGACATAGCGCTTTCTTTTCAAGCTCGCGGAGACCTGCAAGTGCCGTCTCTCTGGTAAGCGTTTCCAGCCCAGATGTCTGTGGGCCGGTGAGATAAGCCATATCGATTTCACGTATCATTTTGGTGAACTGTGATTCATCCTGCGGTACCATGCTCACACCATAACAATACCGCTGTTCAGTACCTAATTTCCCCTGGCGGCAAATGCACGGCAACCTGACTATGGAGTTGACGAAACCAAAGATACGTTCGACATCTTCAATGGGAACCACTTGACCGTAGTGTGTTTTTTTTTCGCGATTTACCATCAATGGCGTCATCACTGATTTTACAAAACTCGGTACACGGTCCAGCTGTTGAACTTGTGTAGCATGTTCACCAAGATGCCCTGGCTGGCTGAAGAAGTCCTTGATCATTTTTCGTCTGCGCAGGTCGCTTAGTAGGTCTTCGGCGTAATTCTGGGCTTGGAGGTACCATTTTTTGCCTTCACCGTGTTTATGACAAAATTCGCACATTCTCCTTCTCCCGCAATATATTCGTGTGGGAGAGATGGTCAAATTTGCCACCTCTCTTAAACTGCCGCCTAAATTATGCCACTATTGAAAACTCTAAGCAACGCCATTTTTAAGGTTCTTTTATTTTCCCATATGAAAATCCATTAGCAAATCCGTTAGCATGAGGGCATAAGACGAAATAATGGAGGATTACATAATTAGTTATTTAGCTACAGAAAATGGTGGGCGATACTGGACAATAGGCAGAACTAAACCCTTTGAATTAGCTTTAAATCTGAAATAAACAAATGGTATCCCCTTAGCTCCACAAAATAAACACTTCAGCTTTGATACAATGCACTAGAATTGAAGTGTTTGCTTTCTTATTTATATGGTGTTAATCTGGGTTATTAATATTTTCGTAGGTTTCGCAATTAATGATAGCGTACGAGCTTTATAGCAAGCTTAATAATGACTTCATTAAAGCCGGCATAACAGACTTAAACTGGGCGGCAAGGATGCCAAACTTAGACAAATATTTATCTAATGGATTCAAGCAAACTGGCATGGGTTTGATGTGCGACTTTACACACAGCATTGAAAAGGTTTATACAACTGTGTTTCTTTCGGATAAAGTTTTGTCTAAAATACTATCTGATAATGTCACAAACGCGCTGATTTTTTCTCATCATCCCACAAATTGGGATATTAAGAATCATAATGGGAATTATGCCGCAACAGAAGATTATATTATTAAGCTCAGAGAAAAAAATATATCCATATATATCCTCCATCATCCGTTAGACAATTACGGCTATTATTCAACTTGCAAAACGCTTGCTGACAAATTAAAAATAAACATTGAAAAACCTGGATTTTTGTATTTTGGTGCCATATGCGGGGTTATTGGCACAACAGACTTCAAAAATATCAATGAATTACATGAATTCTTTTCAGAAACATTAAAACACAAAACAAGCTTATACCAATATGGCCAAGAAAACATACAAGACGAAAAAATAGCCGTTTGCCCCGGTGGTGGAAATGCTCCGTTTGTATTAAATGAAATGTTGAATAACAATATCAGGATATTAATTACCGGAGTTACTCTTGTAAATGAATATTCGGAGAAATCTCATAAACTTGAAAAGGAAAACCATATAAATTTACTTGGTGGTACGCATTATTCTACCGAGAAGTTCGCTCCGATGGAAATGTGTCAGTATTTTAACAAGTTGGGTTTGCTGACTGAATTTATTGAAGATGAACCTAATTTATACGATTTATAACTACAATATAACCTCGACTAATAAGCATAATGACGCCAATCTATCATTAAAATAATAATTCATCAACTATTGCCTTATAATTGAAGTAGCACATTTTTGTCACGTTTGTGGCTCAAAAAGTTCAAGAAAATATAACTGGGCGGTACTGTACAATACGCAGAACTAGGACGTTTGAATTAGGGTTCAGTTTAGTTTGAATCCCTCTTTTTAATCTATAAGCGACTTATATAACGAAAACTCATATTGTTTAGTATTCTGAAAGTTTTTGACTAACGTAGTACCTTATACATATTTCATGCACTACTAAGCCGTCTTTTCTATAATAAGAAGAAAATCCACCTTATGTGCCCAGAAAATCTGGATACTAATGTTTGGGATTATAGCTACGATCTCGCCTTTCAGGTTATTTAAATCCTGTTTATTCATTTCTCTTTCTCAGGACTATAATTTTTCAGCAGTTCTTTCAAGAAATCTATTGTATCGAGATTTTCAATTTCACTATATTTTGTCCATCTATATGTTTCATGCTCTCGGTGATTAATACTCACTTCACCGTATATATATAAACAATCATAAACTACTTGGAAATCTTGTCTCTGTGGAACTTGGTTTATATTCGAATAAATATAAATAACCTTATTGACAACTATTTCTAGTCCAGTTTCTTCTTTTACTTCTCTTATTACTGCTTGTTCAACAGTTTCTCCCATTTCTACTATTCCGCCTGGTATATCCCATTTTAATGGCATATAATCGTTCTTTTCGGAACGTTTTAAGACTAAATATTTTTCTCCCTTGCGAATCAAAGCATGTCCTGCAATAAAGAATTTATTCATTCCGATTCTCAAATTCAATCTGTAACATTACTGAATCAAGCATATATCATAGCGGTTAATTATAGCACGAATTGTGACTAGAGCATTATGAGACAAAATCAGTAGGATGCTGTGTTAGTTAATGAATACCCTTTTGTTTGTCTGTTATTGGGTAACACTCCGCTAATAAGTAAAATCTGAGGCTGATTAGTTGGTAATGCTCTTCATTAGTAGTAAAATTTTGAGATAGATCCTACTCTTAACAAACGATTATTAAGTAGTTCTGTCTATTGAACAGTACTGTTATTTCGAGGCTAAAATGGTGGGCGATACTGTACAATACGCAGAACCAGAACTTTCGAGCTAGACTTCAGCTTATTGCATCATAACAGGCCCAAATCCCTAAAGGTAGCTCTCTGTTTACCGACAGTTTTTACTAACAGCTACCCACCACCCTTTTGCGCGTAATCTTTTCAACACAGACTTGTTTGCGGCTTTATGCATTTGGCAGTAGAATGTGGCAGGAGATATCGGCGCTTCCCAAATAGAGTTGATTATGGAGGCAACGTATGATAAGCAATAAACCTAGAACCATCCGGGTAGCGGCGATACAAATGGAGTCTCAGAACGGCCCTATCGAAGCCAACCTGGCACATGCCACGTCGTTAGTCAACCATGCAGCAGAAAAAGGTGCGAAGCTCATACTACTCCCTGAGTTCATGCCCACAGGATATATATTTAGCAAGATAATATGGGACAATGGAGAACCAAAAGAAGGCTCCACTGTCAAGTGGCTCAGAGAGAACTCAAAAAAGTTGGGTGTCTGGTTAGGATGCAGCTACCTTGAAGCTGAGGGTGATGACTTCTTCAACACATTCGTCCTGACAAACCCTGATGGGACCGAGGCTGGTCGGGTGCGGAAACAGACGCCGGCTCTCATGGAGGCGTACTTTTGCAAGGGGGCCATCGGGCCACACTCAATTGATACGCAGCTCGGAAAGGTGGGAGTGGGCATCTGCTACGAAAATCAGCTATCATTTCTCCCCCAGTTGATGCAAAAGCAGTCAGTGGATATTATTCTCATGCCGCATTCATCTCCGACACCATCTCAAAGCCGCCTTTATAGCAGTAAAGCCATCGAACGCTACAACAATCAAGTAAGAGAGGTGGCGCGCCGAAATTCACGTCTGGTCGGTGTCCCTGTGGTCATGGCTGACAAATGCGGCACCTGGGAGAGTCCGGTGCCGTTCCCGTGGTCAATACTAGCAGGCAAACAGAAATCGAGCTTTCCGGGGTTGTCGGCAATAGTTGATTCTGATGGGACTGTGAAAGCACAGCTGGGTAGAGAGGAAGCGGTCATAATCGAAGATGTCACACTCGACCCATCACGCAAAGTCCACGAACCACCAAAATGCTATGGACGGTGGGCATTTGAAGGGCCTCGGGCGAGGAACTTGTTCCTGGTGGAGGAAGCCGTTGGGCGTTTATCATACTCGTTGAGCTCTGCGAGGAAGAAAAAAGCCCGACAAATCTCATCTTCTAAAGCATAAGCACACCACATACCTGGCGCCTCATAGAGCCTAGAGTCTAAAATGCGTTCGCCTAACGTGAAGGAAAGTAGCATACTTGTAGCGCAAAAGTAGCACAAACTGGGCGGTACTGGACTCGAACCAATGTTATCCCCGATTGCATCGAAACGCTCTAATCTATTTTTAAACATTGGAACTTAGATATTTCTTGGAATTTGTTTTTTGGAGCTTGGTATTTAGTAGAGAAGTGTGGTTGTGGGGTGCCTTATGGTGACAAAACTCCATTGCCACTTTTTACCGTACCTGCTATCCTACTCCTTATCATGAAAAACAGCCCATTACAGGACCATCGGAAATCTAAAAAGAAACGCGGCGCCCAGAAAGGTAATCAAAACGCCCACAAGCATGGCTTTTATTCCCCTACCCTCAGTCCGCAGGAAGTAAGCGCCGTCTGGAACGAGGTCAACCTGAAAGGCATGAGCCCTTTTACCTCCTTCGTTCGCGTAAAATTGGCGGTAGCACTCGAGAGCGACCCCGATAACCATCGACTGTTGGAAGATGCTGCCAAAATGCTGACAAAAAAGTGCCGGTCGGAAACTCGAATGAATGCGTTTGATGCCCGGCAGCTTCGTGCTGCGCTTTTAGGAGCTCTTGAAGTGTCCCATCCGGTGTCTCCTGATTCGGAAACTGGTACTCCCGCAGGACGAAACCAGGCTGCTCAGGCTCAAATAGCCAAACGGAACAAATCGAGCCTGGTTACGCTTAAATCCCACTGCAGGACGAATCGAGCGTACTTTAACAACCAAATAATGTACTGCCACATCCACTCGGCACCGGGTCTACTCTCAAATCAGCAAATTCAGACCTCTCCAGAAAACGAATCGAGCGTATTCCAGCATCTTAAAATCTATGTTTCACACGTTATGTAATTTGATCACGCACGAAAAATGGGCTCACGGTTCAATAAAAATAGCTCTTTTCACAAAACGAATCAATTGACTAACCTTCAAGACTTGGAATTTGTTACTTGGTTATTGGAATTTGGTGGCGAGGTGTGGCTGCGGGAACAATGGTGGGCGGTACAGGAATTGAACCTGTGACCCCTTCCGTGTGAAGGAAGTGCTCTAACCCCTGAGCCAACCGCCCGTGTCGCCTGTGACCTTCCCGATATGAATCGGGACGCTCTAACCCCTGAGCCAACCGCCCGAAAGATGTGACCTTCCCGATATGATCGGGATGCTCTAATCCCTGAGCCAACCGCCCGAAAGATGTGACCTTCCCGATATGAATCGGGACGCTCTAACCCCTGAGCCAACCGCCCAATCTATGTGACCCTCCCGATATGATCGGGATGCTCTAACCCCTGAGCCAACCGCCCGTGTCGCCTGTGACCTTCCCGATATGAATCGGGACGCTCTAACCCCTGAGCCAACCGCCCGAAAGATGTGACCTTCCCGATATGATCGGGATGCTCTAATCCCTGAGCCAACCGCCCCCTTTTCGAAATGATAATATAAAGAACTTATTCTACAATTCCTTCAAGTATTAGCTGTCTTATTTCGTCATCGGACATGCCCAGGAGCTCTTTCAATGCCCATTCGTTATGCTCTCCCATAAGAGGAGCTCGTTTGATCTCTACAGGGTAGGTGGACATTTCAAATGAAGGGGCAACACCGTGGCATTCTCCGGCTTCCGGCATATATACTTTCCAGAACATATGTCGATGCCTGAGTTGAGGGTCTTTTTCGAATATGTCTTCTCCGGTGGCTACAACCCCGGCAGGTACGCCAGCGCTTTGCATCATCTCCATGACTTCGTAGTCTGTATAGTTGATCGTCCAGCCGCCGATGTATCGGTCCATTTCTTCGAGGTTTTGCTGTCGAGCTTCAAGGGATGCAAACCTGGCTTCTTTTGTCCAGGATGGATTCCCGATTACTTTGCAAAAATTCAGCCATTCCTCATCGTTACATACAGAAATTGCCACCCACCTATCCTCCCAGTGACAGCGGTAAGCACTGTGTGGAGCCGCATAAGGTGAATGGTGTTTAACCGGCGGCTCATGCCGGGTAAACTCCCTTAGGTCGGTGATTATCCTGGCGCCGAGACCGCCTTCGCGTAATCTTCTTTCAGCATCGAGAGGCGTACGAATAATTGTCCAGGCTTCTACCAGTCTGTCAAGTTCCTCCTCATTTTCACGCCGCCCCCGTAGTGTGGCAAATTTTGGATCTCTTGCCCAGGCAGGATCACCCATCACCTTGCGAAGGTTACTCCATTCCTCGTCGGTATAAACTGCAATAATAATCCATTTGTCGTCCAGATGACGGGCGCGGCAGGGATACGCATTATTTGGAGCGGCATAAGGATAATAATTACCCATCCTTTCTGCAATGCGCCCATTCGTTACATAGTCTAATAATAACGGCGCTATAAAATGGACTGATGCTTCATACTGAGATAGGTCAATATACTGTCCCTTCCCGGTCCTACGTCTATAGTCGACGGCCGAAAGGAGCGCAAGCAAACTATAGCGTGGGGCTACAAAGTCGGTGTATGGCCCAATTCCGTACGGTTCACGGTCGGGATAACCGACAATATTTCCAAATCCAGCGAGGTTAACAAGCTGGGTCCCGTATCCCGGATGTCTTGAATGAGGTCCGGTTTGTCCCTGCATGCACGTACTGAGCATAATAAGGTCTGGTTTTACCTGTTTGAGTTCTTTATATCCGAGACCCATTTTATCCATAGCGCCGCCAGCAAAATTTTCTACAACAATATCAGCACGAGCAACAAAACGCTTGGCGATTTCTTTACCTTTAGGATGAGACAGGTTTAAAGCTACCCCGTACTTGGTTGTATTCCAAAGGTTGAAACTCAGACCGCGGTTCGCCCAGGGCTGAAATACATATGGGTCATCCATAACCGACGGCATTGACTGACGGAAAATATCTAGATGGTTTCTCCCTTCTATCTTGACTACCTCAGCGCCATGTGAAGCCAGTGTCTTCGTTATCAAAGACCCGGCGATAACGGCGCTAAAATCAGCTACTTTAAATCCTTCAAAAAGTTTTCCGCTCATTTTTCCTCTCAATAGCTCTAAATTACTTTAGCCTTTTTCAATGCCTGCATTTCTTTATGCGACATGCCCAGTTCTTTTACGTATATTTCTTCGTTATGTTCGCCGATTAACGGAGCTCTTCTCGTAATCTGGATCGGAGTTTCGGAAAGTTTGGCAAACGGACCAGGATACCTTATCTTTGTTCCGAGTTCCGGATGCTCCACGTCTACCCAGTACTCCCTGGCCTTCAGCTGGTCGCTTTTTAACAGGTCTGAAGTGGTGAACTGCGGATAGAAAAAGACACGATGTTTTACGGCTCCTTCCAATAGTTCTACCTTGGTTTGGGCAGCAAAAAACTTAGCGGTTGGTTCTGCCATTCGGTCGATCGTTTCTTGTGTTAGAGTGCTGTAGTCGAACTTGCTCCAATCGAAGTTTTTCAGGTAATCATCAGCCATACCTACTGAGTCCATCCACCTGACGAAATCTAGATTTCTTTCCGGGTTCATCCCCGAAGGCATAAAAGCCCAGTTAACAATTCCGTCTTTGCATTTCCAAACCCTGGGTATATTGAGAGTAGTAACTTGCCCGCCGCGCGGCCCGACACTCTTTCGGACATCCCATGCTATATCTGATGTTTGGACTAGTGCCGCCTGGATTGATAGGTCGATGTACTGTCCTTCGCCAGTCATATGTCTGTGGTATAGCGCCATGACTGCCGCCATCGCGCCCTCGAGCCCGGCTTGTAGATATATTTGAGAATGATGACTAATTCTAGTGGGAGGACGATCATAGTCTCCTACAGCGTATAAACGTCCCCCTAGAGCGCGCATAACAAGATCGCTATATTTTAAATCTCGATACGGACCTGTTTGTCCGAACGGACTTATAGCTACCATAATAATATCGGGTTTAATTTTTGCCAGGGTTGAGTATCCGAGGCTGATCTTATCCATGTAACCGGGAGCAAATGATTCAACGATAAAATCAGCGCTCTTTACCAGCCGCTTAAAAATATCCTGACCTTCAGCAGTTTCTAAATTAAGGGTGATACCTCTCTTACTGGCATTATAGGCAAACCAGAAGAGGCTCTTTTCAGGATCAACTTCATCGTGGTAGAAGGGACCTAAATTTCTGGCAGGATCTCCCCCGGGTCTTTCAACTTTTATTACGTCCGCGCCCAGGTCTCCCAGTAATTTGCCGCATTGAAGTCCTTTCTCGTCCGCCAGGTCCAGGACCCGGTACGGACTAAGCATTCCTTCGGTTTTGTCTTCAGTCATCGCTACTCCTAATTAACATAGTCCTTTTCCCTTGTTGTTTAGTGAATTTCCCTGTGCCAAGAGCACAGGGCGTCTTAATAATTTTTATAGTTCGAACAGCCTCAGTTGTTTGATATCCTCAGCCCTTCCTTGCCCTTCGATATATTTCTCAATCACTTTTT
>Ga0315281_10007680_pt1 | contig 15152 bp, 10 predicted proteins | sample YL17G07_0_MG_FD_204540 | JGI IMG/M metagenome (GOLD analysis project Ga0315281, IMG submission 204540) | Sediment microbial communities from Yellowstone Lake, YNP, Wyoming, USA - YL17G07_0 | ecosystem: Environmental > Aquatic > Freshwater > Lake > Sediment | place: USA: Wyoming | collected...
GGCCGTGATGTTCCCGACGATCTACAACAACAACTCGCGCATCGTGCAGGGCCCCGGGTACGTCGCGATCACCTACGAGATGATCCACGAGACGCGGCTCATCCCGCTCGACGGCCGTCCGCACGCCCCGGCGCACATCCGCATGCTCATGGGCGATGCCCGCGGCCGCTGGGACGGCGACACGCTCGTCGTCGACACGACCAACTTCACCGATCGCACGAACTATCGCGGCACGGGCGAGGCGCTGCATCTGGTCGAGCGTTTCACCCGGGGCGACCAGGGCCTCCGCTACGAAGTCACCGTCAACGACTCCCACACGTTCGCGAAGCCGTGGACGGCGGCGCTCAACTTGACGCCGACGTCCGACCTTTATGAATACGGCTGCCACGAAGGCAACTACGCGATGAAGAACATCCTCAGCGCGGCGCGCGCCGAAGAACGGGCGGCCGCGGCCGCGGTCAAGCCATGACGAAGGGCTTCGCCGAGCCGGGGGGCACCCCGAATCGGAGCGCACGGCCCCCCAAGACGGGTGTATAACAAGGCTCCTTGAGCCGATATTCAACATCGACTAAGATAGGGCACGCTTTTTAAGCGGGAGGTTTTCGATGCGAACGAAGTTGTCGGTCATGCTCGCCGGTGCTGCGCTGCTGCTTGCGGCGGTTCCAGTGCTCGCGCACCATTCCTTTGCTGCCGAGTTTGACGCGAAGAAGCCGGTCAAGCTGCAGGGCACAGTCACGAAGATGGAGTGGATCAATCCACACGCGTGGATCTACATCGATGTGAAGGGGACCGACGGCACGGTCACGAACTGGATGGTCGAGGCCGGCGCGCCCAACGCGCTCCTGCGCCGTGGCTGGACCAAGGCGTCGCTCCTCCCGGGCACGGAAATCCTCGTCGAGGGTTACCAGGCCAAGGACGGCGCGAACCGCGCCAACGGCCGCGACATCACGTTCAAGGACGGCAAGAAGCTGTTCGTCGGATCGGCCGGCACCGGCGCGCCGGAAGAGCGCAAAGAGCCGTAGTCGTCACACGGTTTTTGGAACCCGGCGACGGGACGTCCCAGGATCGTTTCCTCGGACGTCCCGTTTGTCGTTTCAGGCCGTGTTTTCAGGCCCTTACGCGCCACACATCCGTTGACATCACCACTGCAATCAGGTAGAAATTCGTCTCGCTTCAGGCAATGGCCATCATGGCGGCAGGATTTTAGAGGAGATCTTTCAATGCGAAATTGGTTCAGAACGTCAATGATGGCTGCCGGCGTGGCGGCTGTCGTGTCGCTCGTGATTCTGCCCACCGTGCTGCGAGGCCAGGCTCCGGCCGGCCGCGGCGCGGCGCCGGCGGCCGCGCGCGTGCCGCGCACCGCGGACGGCAAGCCGAACTTGAACGGCATCTGGCAGGCGATGATCGGCGCGAACTGGAACCTCGAAGATCACGGCGCCTCGGCGGGCCCGTTCTTCCAGGAAGGCGCCGTCGGCGCGGTGCCCGCGGGCCAGAGCGTCGTGGACGGCGGCGACATTCCGTACACGCCGGCCGCGCTCGCGAAGCGCAACGAGAACGCCCGCAACCGGCTGACGCTCGACCCGGAAGTGAAGTGCTATATGCCCGGGATTCCGCGGGCCAACTACATGCCGCATCCGTTCCAGATCGTGCAGAGCCCGCAGAACATCCTGTTCGCGTACGAGTACGCCTCGTCCAACCGCGTCGTCAACATGGGCAAGCCGACCGAGGCGCCCGTCGACAGCTGGATGGGCTGGTCGAACGGCAAGTGGGTGGGCGACACGCTCGAAGTGGACGTGACGGGCTTCAACGGCAACGCGTGGCTCGACCGCGCCGGCAACTACACCACCGATTCGACGCACGTCGTCGAGCGCTTCACGCTGACGGACGCGGATCACATCAACTACGAAGCGACGATTACCGATCCGAAGCTCTTCACGCGTCCCTGGAAGATCAACATCGTGCTCTACAAGCACACGGAGAAGAACTTCCAGCTCCTCGAGTTCAAGTGCGTGGAGTTCGCCGAAGAAATGCTCTACGGACATCTCCGCAAGAAGTACTAACTGCGGCGGAACGTAACACGGAAAACGGAAGACGGAAGACTCGCGGGGAACGTGAAACGGTGATCGCACCGTCTCGCGTTTCCCGTTTTTCGTTTTACGTTCTTCTTCTGGCATTTGCCGCCGCCTGCGCGTCGAAGCCTGACGCGACGAAAGCATCTCCAACCTACACGCTGCGCCAGGTCACGCTCCCGGACCTGTCGCATGCCGCGCCGTCCGTGCAGCGGCAGCTCCGCGACGGCTACGCTGCGCTGCAGCGGAAGATCGACGGCGCCGCGACGCCGACCGGGGAGCTGGGCGCGGCGTACGGGCAGATGGGCATGCTGCTGCTGGCGGCGGAGTATCGCGGCGAAGCCGAATCGGCCTTGCTCAACGCGCAGACGTTCAACCCGCGCGACCCGCGATGGCCGTACTACCTCGGGCATCTCTACAAGCTGAAGGGCGACGCCGCCAACTCGATCGCCGCGTTCTCACGCGCGCTCGAGCTGCAGCCGAACGACGTCCCGACGCTTGTCTGGGTGGCCGAAGGCGACCTCGATCAGGGCACGCCCGACCTGGCGCGGCCGCTCTTTGAAAAAGCGCTCTCGCTGCAGCCGCGATCCGTCGCCGCCCAATACGGTCTCGGCCGCGTTGCGCTCGCGAAGCAGGAGTACGCGCGCGCCGTCGATCATCTGGAGAAAGCGCTGTCACTCGACCCGCTGGCGACGGTGATTCATTACCCGCTCGCGATGGCGTATCGCGGCACGGGCGATCAGGCGAAAGCACAGCTGCATCTGTCGCTCCGCGGCACGCTGGCGATCAAGCCTGACGATCCGCTGATGCAGCGCGTCGATGCGCTTCTGAACAGCGCGCTCGCGTACGAGGTCAGCGGCGCCGACGCGCTCGATCGCGGCGACTTCACAGGCGCAGCCGACAGCTTTCGCAAGGGCATCGAGGTCGCGCCGAAAGAGCCGTCACTCCATCACAAGCTCGGCACGGCGCTCGCGCTCGTCGGCGACGGCAAGGGCGCGGTCGAGCAGTTCGAGCAGGCGCTGACGCTCGATCCGAACTTCGTCAAAGCGCACTACAGCCTCGGCGTCATTCAGGCCGGAACCGGGCAGGCTTCCGCGGCCATCCGGCATTTTTCCGCGGCGCTCAAGGCGGAACCCGGCTACGTCGAAGCGCGATTGCAGCTCGCGCACGCGCTGCGGCGGAGCGGGCAGATGGACGCCTCGCTGCCGCACTATGCCGAGATCGTGAAGGCCGACGCGCGCGTCCCGGAAGCGCGGTTCGGCTACGCGGCCGCGCTGATGCGACTGCGCCGGTGGGCCGACGCGCGCGACTATCTCGCCGAGGCAATGCGCGTCTATCCCAACGAGCTCGCGTTCGCCAACGCGCTGGCGCGCGTCCTCGCGGCGGCGCCCGACGACACGGTCCGCGACGGCCGGCGCGCCGCGTCCCTCATGCAGCTCCTCGTCTCGCGGGTGCGCGCGGCCGACATCCTCGAGACCATGGGGATGGCGCAGGCGGAGCTGGGGCAGTTCACGGAGGCCGCGACGTGGCAGAAAGAAGCGATCGCGGCGGCTGGGAAGATCGGCGAGCGCGGCATCGCGCGGCGCATCAGCGACAACCTGAGGCTCTACGAGTCGCGCACGCCCTGCCGGACGCCGTGGAGGCCGGACGAGCCCATCGAGTTCCACTCGACCGGCGGTCCGCAGGCGATACAATCTCCCAACCCATGACCAGCAGCCCGAGAAGCTCCATCAGACTGATCGCGTTCGCCAGCCTCGTCGGCACGACGATCGAGTGGTACGACTTCTTCCTGTACAACACCGCGGCCGCGCTCGTGTTCAACAAGCTGTTTTTTCCGACGTTCGATCCTTTCGCCGGCACGATGGCGGCCTTCGGGACCTACGCGGTCGGCTTCGCCGCCCGTCCCATCGGGGGCATCGTCATCGGCCACTACGGCGACAAGGTGGGCCGGAAGTCGATGCTCGTGCTGACGCTGATGATGATGGGCGTGGCGACGTGCTGCATCGGCCTGCTGCCGACGTACACGAGCATCGGCCCATGGGCCGCCGTGCTGCTCGTCGTCCTTCGCATCGTGCAGGGTTTCGGCGTCGGCGGCGAGTGGGGCGGCGCCGTGCTCATGGCGGTGGAGCATGCGCCGGCCGGGCAGCGCGGCTTCTACGGGAGCTGGCCGCAGATTGGCGTGCCGGCCGGCCTGCTGACGTCCACGATCGTTTTCTCGCTGTTCGCCCGCCTGCCGCAGGATCAGTTTCTGTCGTGGGGCTGGCGGGTGCCGTTCCTCATCAGTGTCGTGCTCGTCGGCGTGGGCCTCATGATCCGCTTGCGGATTCTCGAGACCCCGGCGTTCACGAAGATGAAGGAGACGCGCACCGAGTCGCGGCAGCCGGTGTTGGAGGTCCTGCGCCGCTATCCCAAAGAAGTGCTGCAGGCGGCGGGCGCGCGCTGCGCCGAAAACGGCGCGTTCTACATCTACAGCGCGTTCATGCTCGTGTATGCGACGCAGCACTCGCACATCGATCGCAACGTCGCGCTCAACGGAATCATGATCGCGTCGGCGTGCGAGTTCTTCTTCGTGCCGTTCTACGGCTGGCTCAGCGATCGCGTCGGCCGCCGTCCGGTCTACATGTTCGGGGCGATCATGACGGCCGTGCTCGCGTTCCCGCTGTTCTGGCTGTTCGACACCGGTTCGACGCCGCTCATCTGGCTCGCGCTGCTGCTCGTGTTCCTCTGCTCGCACGCGCCGATGTACGCGCCGCAGGGCGCGTTCTTTTCAGAGCTGTTCGGCACGAGCGTCCGCTACAGCGGCGCGTCCCTCGGCGCCCAGCTGTCGGCGGCCGTGGCCGGCGGTTTCTCGCCCCTGATTGCGACGGCGCTCCTGCCGAAGTACGGGCCGAACGCGATCGCGATCTACATCATCGGCCTGGCCCTCATCACCATCGTCGCCGTCTGGTCCGCCGCAGAGACGATGCGGACGGGGCTCCAAGAGCAGCCCTGACCCCATGACCCCGGACGGGAAGAGGTGGCTGCGCCTTGCCGGCGTCCTCGTGGCGGCGGTGGTGGCCGCCATCTCGATCTACATTGCGCTGCGCCGGAGGGCGGATCTGCCCCAGCCCGGCACGCCGAAGTACGAGCAGACCACCACGAGCTTCTATCGCGGCCTCGCCGAGCTACAGGTCGGTTTGCTTGACGATGCGAAGCGGGAGTTCACGACGGCTGCGACACTCGCGCCGCGCGAGCCGGCGGCGTGGGCGAATCTGGGCCTCGCGCATCTCCGTCTCGGCGAGTTCGACCTGGCGGCGCCGCCCATTGAAAGGGCCGTGTCGCTCGCGACGTCGAACAGCGACGTGCTCTTCCTGCGCGGGCGGCTGCAGACGTCGCGCGGCAAGCTCCAGGAAGGGATCGACGACTACCGGCGCGCGGCCGACCTGGATCCGGGCAACATGCGCGTGCGCTACGCGCTGGCGGAAGAGGTCGAGCGCGCCGGCGGCCCCAGTGCCGACCTCCAGGCCCAGCAGCTCTTCGACGCGATCCTGAACGCGCGTCCGGGCAACCTCGCCGTGCTGCTCGAGCGTGCGCGGATCGCCGCGAAGCGCGGCGATGCCGCGGTGCTGGAGGACTCCGTCCGTATCCTCGATCGATACGCGCCTGGCTGGCCGGCGCCTGCCGTGGAGCAGTATCGCGGTCTGCAAAGCGCCGTGGCTGCGAAGAATGTTCAGGACGCCGCGCGCGGCGTCGCGTTTCTCCGCAACGTCCTCGTGCGCGTGCCGGCGTTTCGCGAAAGCCTGACAGCGGTGCGCACGCCGACCGAGCTGATTGCCGAGCCGTTCGAGACCTTTCTCGCGCTGGCGTCGCCGTCGCCAAACCCGTCGCCGATCGACGACGGCCTGACGTTGACGCGCGAAGCCGTGGCCGACAAGTCGCCGTATCCGGAAGGCGCGTTGCAACTCGACTGGAATCGCGACTTCATGATGGACTACGCGGTGGCCGGCAGGAACGGCATCCGCGTCTTCACGCAACGGCCGGATGGTTCGTACGCCGACGCAACGCCGAAAGCCGATGCCCTCGGCTCGGACTGCTTCGGCGTGTGGGTTGCGGACATCGAGATGGACGGCGACGTGGATATGATCGCCGGCGTCCGCGGCGGCGCCCCCATTGTCCTCCGCAACAACGGCGATGGAAGCTGGAAGCAGATGCAGCCGTTTGCGGGCGTCACCGGGTTGCGCGCCTTCGCATGGGGCGACATCGACGGCGACGGCGATGCGGACGCGATCCTCGTCGGCGAGCGCGGCGACCTGCATATCTTCGAAAATCGTCAGGCCGGTGAATTCCGGGAATTCACGACATCACCCACCTCACCAAGTCTCGGATCGATCGTTGCCGTGTCGATTGGCGACATCAACGCGGACGGCGTGCTCGATCTCGTGACGCTCGACTCGAAGGGCCTCGTGACGCGCGCGTCCACTCGCGACGGCGCATGGCAGACGCAGCAGATCGCGAACTGGTCCGACGCGATCGACCTGAAGGCCGTCGGCGCGTATCGGATCTTCCTGGCCGATCTCGACAACAACGGCGCCGTGGACCTGATCGTCTCCGGCGCTGGCAGAACGCGGATGTGGCTGTTCGACGGAGACGGCGGCCCTGAAAGGGCCGCCCTACGAAATCCGAACCCCGCCCCGTACGTGGGGCGACCCTTTCAGGGTCGCCAACTGGACGATGTTGAGATCGTCGCTGTCGACGACGTCAACAACGACGGTCAGCTCGATCTCGTTGGACCGTCCGTGCGCTTCATCGGCAAAGGCACCAAGGGCTATCACTGGCAGGTGATGCGGCCGCGGGCGCAGCCGACGGCAGGCGATCAGCGCATCAACTCGTTCGCGGTCGGCGGCGAGATCGAGATCCGCAGCGGTCTGCTGACGCAGAAACAGATCATCACGAGGCAGCCGGTCCACTTCGGACTCGGCACGCGGACCGGCATCGACGTCGCGCGCATCGTCTGGCCGAACGGCATCATGCAGGCCGACTTCGATCGGAAAGCCGACGAGTCGATCGTCGCCGAACAGCGGCTCAAGGGATCGTGTCCGTGGATCTTCACGTACGACGGCGCCGGCATGCGCTTCGTCACCGATTTCCTCTGGCGGTCGCCGCTCGGCCTGCGGATCAACGCCGTGGACACGGCGGGCGTGACGCAGACCGAGGACTGGGTGAAGATTCGCGGTGACCAGCTTGTGGCTCGCGACGGCGCGTACGACGTTCGGATCACCGCGGAGCTGTGGGAAACGCACTTCGTCGACCACGTCTCGCTGCTGGCGGTGGATCATCCAGCCGACGTGGAGGTCTTCGTCGACGAGCGATTCGCGAGAGAGGCGCCGGCGCTCGCGGTCCACACGCTCACGCGGCCGCGGCCGGTGGCGCAGGCGTGGGACGATGGCGGCCGTGACGTCGCGGATCTCGTGGCGAAACAGGACGGCCGGTACCTGGCGACGTTTGCGCGCGGCGACTATCAGGGCATCGCGAAAGATCATTTCGTGGAGGTTGATCTCGGCGACCCTGGAGATGTGGGGCGACCCTTTCAGGGTCGCCATCAATGGCTGGTCGCGAACGGATGGATCTATCCGACCGACAGCAGCATCAACGTCGCCATCGGCCAGCAGCATCTCCAGGCGCATGGCCTGTCGCTCGAAGCGCAGGACGATCGCGGCCGGTGGATCGTCGTCTCGCCGGACCTGGGGTTCCCGGCGGGCAAGAACAAGACGATCCTCGTCGACCTGGCGCCGATCGCGCGGGCGGGCATCGCGCATCCGCGTCGCGTGCGCCTCCGGACGAACCTCGAGATCTACTGGGACTCCATCGCGCTTGCCGACGATGCGCCCGGGGAAGACGTCGCGGCGGTGACGCCCGTCAGGATCGCGCCGGCGTCGGCTGAACTTCGGTATCGAGGATTTTCCAGGACCGAGCACGCGCGCCGGGATGTCCCTGAGACGCCGCATTACAACGAGGTTGCCAACGTCGGCCAGCGCTGGCGCGATCTCGCCGGGTACTACACGCGATTCGGCGACGTGCGCGAGCTGCTGTCGGCGGTCGACGATCGGTACGTCATCATGAACGCCGGCGACGAGCTGCGGTTGCTATTTCCAGCCCCGAAGCAGCCGAAGGCTGCGAAGGGTGGGGAATTGTTGCGTGATTTTGTGCTCATCGGGGACGGCTGGGTGAAGGACGGCGACTACAACACGACCGCGTCGAAAACCGTCGGCCCGCTGCCGCAGCACCGCCATCCGGACTACGCGGCCGCGACGTCTGATGACATAGAAGCGGACCCTGTGTATCGAGCGCATCCCGCCGACTGGCAGCAGTACCACACGCGATTTGTCGACCCGCGCGCGTTCCTGCGCGGACTGCGATGAGCGTGAATGCGCGCGCCCGCGCGCTGTGGGTGGTCTGGTGTGCCGTGCTGGTCGGGTCGCTCGTGGCGATGGTCCGCCTGAACAAGTCGGCGACAGGTTCGGTGGCGACGGACAACCGCTTCGGCTTCACGCTCGTCGAGTCCGCGAAACAGCTCGGCGTTGACTTCGTCCATCAGGGGCCGGCGTTCGATCGCCGGCTCGACCACATCATGCCGCAGGTCGCGGCGATGGGCGCCGCGGTCGCCGTCGCGGATTTCGATCGCGACGACTGGCCGGATTTCTACGTCACGAACAGCGCCGACGGCAGCCTCAACCGCCTCTATCGCAACAACGGCGACGGGACGTTCACGGACGTCGCCGGAGACCTCGGCGTCGCCGACGTTAATCGCGCGGGCACCGGCGTGTCGATGGGCGCGGTCTGGGGCGACTACGACAACGACGGCTACGAGGATCTCTTCCTCTATAAGTACGGCCGTCCGGAGCTGTTTCACAACGACGCCGGCACAGGGTTCACGTCGGTCAGCGACAAGGCCGGGCTGCCGCCCTGGGTGAACGCGAACACCGCGGTCTGGCTCGACTACGACCGCGACGGCAAGCTGGACCTGTTTCTTCCTGGCTACTGGTCCGAGGACATCGATCTCTCGCGACTGCAGACGACGAGGATCATGCCCGAGAGTTTTGAGTACGCCGAGAACGGCGGCCGGAAGTATCTGTTTCACAACCTCGGCCCTTCGACAGGCTCAGGGCAAGCGGCGCTGTTCGAGGAAGTGTCAGCGAAGCTCGGCATCAGCTCGCGCCGATGGACGCTGGCCACCGCGGCTGCCGACCTCTCGGGCTCCGGGTATCCCGACATCTTCCTCGCGAACGACTACGGCGTCCCGCAGCTCTATGTGAATAAAGCCGGGAAGCAGTTCGTCGAAAGCGGCCGCGACAGCGGCGTCGCGCGGACGCCGAAGAGCGGCATGAACGCGTCATTCGGCGACGTGTTCAACGACGGCCGGCTGTCGATCTACAAGACCAACATCTCGGAGCCCGGCGTGCTCGTGCAGGCCAACGATCTGTGGGTGCCGAAAAAGGGGACCGCCGGCGGCACGCCGCAGTACGACGACCTCGCGTCGAGCCTCGGCGTCGATCTCGGCGGCTGGAGCTGGGGCGCGCAGTTCGGCGATCTCAACAACGACGGCACGCTCGATCTCTATCTCACCAACGGCTACGTGTCGGCCGGCGAGCGGAGCAGCTACTGGTACGACTTCGCCGTGATTGCCGTCGGCCACAGCGCGATCATCGGCGACGCCGCCAACTGGCCGCCGATGAAAGGACGGAGCCTCTCCGGCTACCAGCGCAAGCGCGTCTGGCTGAACGACGGCGCGGGCCGGTTCACGGATGTCGCGCAGGTGGTCGGCGTGACCGACACCTACGACGGCCGCGCTGTCGCCCTGGCGGACCTCGGGAATCGCGGCGTCCTCGACGTCATCGTCGCCAACCAGCGCGGGCCGCTGCTGATCTACAGAAACGCCGTCCAGCCGGGCCGGCATTGGATCGAGCTGGCGCTCGAAGGCGCGTCGAGCAACCGCAGCGCCATCGGCGCCCGCGTCGAGCTGCAGTGGAACGGACGGACGCAGGTGCAGGAAGTGTCCGGCGGCAACGGCTTCAGCTCCCAGAACGATCGGCGGCTGCACTACGGGCTCGGCGCCGCGGCGAACGTCGATCGCATCGTGATTCGCTGGCCGTCGGGCCAGAAGGAAGGTAAGACGCAGACGATTGAGCACCCGGCACTCGACAGGATCCTTGTGGTGAAGGAGCCGGCATGAAACGCTACTATCCGCAGCTCCTCATCACCGGCATCCTGATCAGCGCGCATCTGTCGTTCGGGATTCTCGAGGGCTACTCGCGCACCGGGACGGCGATTCTCGTCGCGATCATCGTGGAGATGATCATGAGCCGGCTCACGTACGGGACGTGGCCGAACCCGGCGAGCGCGTACATCACCGGCATCAGCGTCGGCATCCTCGTGCGATCGCCGTTTCTCTGGACCTACGCGCTGTGCGCGCTTGTCTCGATCGCGACGAAGTACGTGTTCCGCTATAAGAACCGCCACTTGTGGAACCCGTCGAACTTCGGGGTGAGCGCGCTGCTGTTCCTCGCGCCGGCAAGCGCGTCGGTGCTCAGCATCCAGTGGGGCAACGTCATCTGGCCGATGATCGTGATCTGGATGCTCGGCGCGGTCATCGTCTGGCGCGTCGGCCGGCTGCACATCAGCGCGACCTATGTCGCGTCGTTCCTGCTGATGTCGCTCGTGCAGAGCGCCGTCACCGGGAATCCCTGGCTCGCCATCGTCGCGCCGATCACCGGCCCGATGTATCAGCTCTTCATCTTCTTCATGGTCACGGATCCGCCGACGACGGTGCACTCGAAGACGGGGCAGTGCCTGGTCGTGTTCTGCGTGGCGCTGGTGGAGATGTTCCTGCGGCTGAACGAGATCGTGTACGCGCCGTTCTACGCGCTGTTCCTCGTCGGCCCGCTGGCGCTGCTCATCGACGAGTGGCTGAGGGCACCATCGCGTCGTCCTATCCAATCTGGCGTGGCATACTAGGGATGTGATCGAGCCCACTCTTCGCGGCTTGTCTGGAGACGAGCGCGAGTTCGCGCGGCACTCCGAAACACTCTGGCAGCGCGCTCGTGAGATCGCCCGTCAACATCCCGGCGTTGATGCCGGCGATGTTTATCACGCTCTTCGTAGTCTGGAGCTCGGCTTCTCCGAGCGCCTTCGTCGCGGCCTGTCCCGTGGAAGACTTCGCACTTACGCCCGCTGAACGTCAGCTCTTTCTCGCGCTCAATACAAGAGGCGTGCGCTTCATCCTGTTAGGCATGGGCGCCGCCTTGCTTGAAGGGGCTCCGGTGGCGACGCAGGACCTCGACGTGTGGTTCGAGCGCGTGGACGACGAGGGAATTCGACTGGCCGCTAAAGATGCGGGCGGATTCTGGATCTCAGGCTTCGGCGCGCAGCCCCCCGCGTTCGGCGGGATCGGCCTCGATCGGATCGATGTCGTGCTCACGGCGCACGGTCTTGAAGCCTTCGCAGCCGAGTACGCGCGCTCGCCGGCCCGGAACGTCGAAGGAGTGGAAGTCCACGTCCTGCCGCTCGAACGAATCATCGCCAGCAAGCGAGTGACGCAGCGCGCCAAAGACCTGGCGCAGCTCCCAATTCTCGAGGCCACGCTTCTTGCGAAAAGGCATGAGAGTTGACAGGTCTACGTCTTCGTAGGCGTAAACGTTCCGTGGAAGCCGCAGCGTTCGAGCAACACTTCCACCTCCCCCGTCGTCGCCTGAAGTTTCGACGCACTCGCCAGCAGATCCTCAGCCAGCGCCGGATACCAGTCGCGACGCGAGCGATCAAGCAGGCCCGCGATGTCGAACGGTTCGATGGCCCGGTCAATCATCTTGAGCAGCTCGTCGCGCGCGCGGCCTTTCGACGAGGCGAGCGCGATGGCGCAGCAGGTATGCAGATCGGGACCGAACCCCGGATGCGCGTGCAGCAGGAATCCTGGCGCCAGCTCGGGACGATTGAGACGGCGCGCCGCCTCGCTGAAGCTGGCAGCCGCGAAATAGAGCAGCGTCAGCCGCTTGAATAGCGGCACGTCGCTCATCGCGTTGTAGAGCGCCGCAATGAGCATCTCGGTCGCGTCGAGTTCGGCCAGGGTGATGCGCTCGTATTCACGGAGCGCGGCTTCGGATGGAACGCCATCCAGAATCTTCAGCAGCCGGTGAATGCCGAGCAGTGTCAGCGGGAACCCAGTCGACAGCAGCGGGTCGATCACGCCAGCCGCCGATGGCAGCAGCGCCCAGTTCGGCCCGCACACCCTCGTCGTACGGAATGCCAGTTGCGGCGAGTGAAACCACGGCGCGACGACGCGCGCGTCGGCGAATTGCTCACGGACGGACGGCAGCGTGTCGAGCAGGCGGTCCCATGACATCGCAAGGTCCGCCTGAAGGCGGACACTACCGGAATGGGGCTGGGCGAGCGCCGCGCCGGCGCTCGTGATGCCGTTCGCAAACCGCAGCACCCAGATCCAGCCGCCCGGGAAAACGTGGTGGACTGCCGCGTCATCCGCCGGATACGGCGTGCCCGCTGTGGGCCTGAGAGTGTCCCAGCGCGTGACGCCCTCAAAGTGCGTGTAGATCGCCTGCGTCGGCGGCAGCCAGCGCGGCGGGGGCGCGTCGAGGTTCAGAGCCCGGGCGAGAAATCCGCGTGGGCCTGACGCATCGACGAGGAATGACGCGTCGATGTGAACGGATTCGCCATGCCTCGTGCCGTCGAGTGTCGCCCGGCCGCCCGTGAAGCTCACTCGATCGATCGCCGTCTCGTCCAGATAGATCGCACCGGCGGCTTCGGCCTCGCGCACCAGATTCTGATCGAAGTCCGGGCGGTACCAGTGCGTGTCGCCGATCTCGTCGTGTGGGCTCGCGGCGACCATCAGCTGCCGCCCATGCCGCTCGCCATCAGCGAATGCCTCGCCCGGACGATGAAACAGGAACGTGAAGCCGCGCTTGAGGCCGCCGCCGACATCGGGCCGTGAACGCCGCCACGTGCCCCATTTCGAGAACACGCGAATCCGCGGCAGGTCGTACGTGTCGGCAAGTTCTTCGATCAGCAGGTTGGCGAGCGGGGTAGACGACTCGCCGATGACGAATCGAGGATGCCGGCCGCGCTCGACCAGCACGACGCGTTTTCCGCGGCTCCGCAGCGCAAGCGCCATGAGCGATCCCGCGAAACCGGAACCGACGATGGCGACGTCTGCGTCAACCCGCATTGGCGGCCCAGGGGTCGAGAAAGATTCTGGGGCCGAGGGCTGAGGGCTGAGGGCCAGGGTGCCGCGCGATCACGAGGCGGAAGCTGCGTTCGACATCCTCAGCAGACGGCCCACGAAACAGGCTCTGCGCCGTCAGCGCTTCCATGGCGCCGTTTCCGCCGCGAGCGGGGATCAACGAAATCGCCGAGGCCCTGCACTGTTCTGCAAACGCTACTGAGCGAAGCAACCACTCATCCTGTTCGTCGATAGCGATGAATGGCGGATGAATCAGCACGAACACGCGAAGCGAGACGCCGCGGCGACGCAATTCGCCGGCCGCCTTCGCGAAATCCTCCGTCGTCATACGCTTGTTCAACGCCTCGAGCGCCGCCGGATGAACGGTCTCGAGCCCCATCGCGACCTCGAGCGAGGGGCCGTCGAGCACATCAAGAAACCGATCGACACGGCTGCCGATGAGCGACGGATGCGATTCGACGATGACCTGGTCGAGATCGGACAGGTGCGCCGCGATGGCGCCGTAGTCGCTCTCGGGCACGGCGCGGGGATCGAAGAAGTTGGACGCGTTGTAGAGCTTGAGGCGTGACATCGTCTCGCCGCGTTCGCGCCATGCCGTCCGCGCGGCCTCGATCTGGGCGGGAATCGCGCCGGGCGGCGTGTCTTCACGGGTCGTGTAACGCCAGAGGTCGCACATCGCGCAGCGCCACGGACATTCACGCCCCGTGAGAAATATTGTGCCGACGCGGGCGACGTCGCCGCGCTCCGTCTGCTCGTCGTCGACGGCGAGATCCTGATACCGCCACGGATCGTGGCGCGGCCGCGGACCCCTGAGGTCGACGACGAATTGCTCGCGCTCCGCCGGAGTGCCGGGGTAGGCAGTGACGTAATGCATTCGAATGATGGCGGCCCGCGACGGACGCCCGCCTATACTAGTCCACCACATTTTCCATCATGAGTCGAAACGCGTCTCTCTTCTCCAGCGCCAGCCACGCCGCTGCGTTCTGGATCGGCTCGGCCGCTGTGACGGCCGGCACGCTGCTGCACCTGCCGATGTTCTGGATGGCGCGTGACACGGGCTTCAAGTTGGCTGGCATGCCGATGGACCCGGGCATGACGCTGGGCATGGGACTCATCATTCTCGGGATTCTCGCGGCGGGGTACGGGTTGCGGCCAGGCCGTCCGCCCGGGCATGTCGCCGCCGCGTCCATCACTCAGCCGCCGGATGCTCCGCTGACGCGGGCCCACTGGGTACAGATGGGCATCCTCGCGCTCGCGCTTGTCATCGACGTCATGAAGGCCGGTTCGCTCGGCTTCGTGGTGCCGGGGATGCGTGAGGAATACGGGATCGATCGCGCGACGGTGGCCATGCTGCCGCTCGTGGCGCTCCTTGGAACGACGGTCGGCTCGTTTGTCTGGGGCGCGCTGGCGGATTTCTACGGCCGCCGCGCGTCGATTCTGCTGGCGGCCGTGATGTTCGTGGGCACGTCAATCTGCGGCGCCATGCCGTCGTTCGGGTGGAACGTCTTCATGTGCTTCATCATGGGCATGGCCGCCGGCGGCATGCTGCCGGTGGCGAACGCCTTGCTCGCGGAAATCATGCCGCCGAAACACCGGGGATGGTGTCTTGTGCTGATCGGAGGCATCGGCACGGTCGGCGGCTACTTCGTCGCAAGTGAGTCGTCGGCGCTCCTGCAGCCGTTCTTCGGCTGGCGCGTCATGTGGCTGCTCGGGTTGCCGACCGGGCTCCTGCTCATCGCACTCAGCCCCTTCATGCCGGAGTCGGCGCGCTTCCTGCTGCAGATGGGACGCATCGAGGAAGCGCGCGAGACCTTTGCCCGTTTCGGGACAGTGATTACGACGCGTCCTGCCGCGGCGCC
>Ga0315281_10007682_pt1 | contig 15149 bp, 19 predicted proteins | sample YL17G07_0_MG_FD_204540 | JGI IMG/M metagenome (GOLD analysis project Ga0315281, IMG submission 204540) | Sediment microbial communities from Yellowstone Lake, YNP, Wyoming, USA - YL17G07_0 | ecosystem: Environmental > Aquatic > Freshwater > Lake > Sediment | place: USA: Wyoming | collected...
CGAAGCACTCCGGCAGCGAGGAACCAAATCCGGCGGATTAGAGACCAGCAACTTCAGGCGGCGCGCAGAGGTTCATCTCTGCGATTCGACCTCAACTATTTCAACCGCCCGGTGCGGACCCGCATGCAGGGTGGTGTGGGAGGGGTCGGTCAGGTTTACTGACCGCCCCTATCCCGATAATTCGAGCCTAATTTCCGTTGCGCAATCCGCACGTCTGTGCTGTACGGTAATAACTATCTGTTGAATGTTTGCTATTGGCTGGACGACCGGCTGCTAGGCCGCACCCCGCCTGGCTTTCGGGCTGCGCCAAGACCGCCCGCAAGGGCGAGTGCCTGGCGGCGTATTCTTTACGGGTGCTACTTCAGGCAACTCCTCAGGCCGCTTTCTTTGGCCGTCTCGTCTTGATCTGCTCCATCTGCGCTATCGCCTGCTTCAGCTGCGATGCGCTAAGCTTGCCCAAGGCGTGCAGGCCGGCGCGCAACAGCTCGCTTTTCTTCACATGCATACCCGCTTTCAGCAGGACTTGCTTAAGCTCGCCGATTTTCGCGTAATCAGCTTGCGGCATAGTGAAACTATCGCGCACGACCTTTTTTTTGTTTTCCGCCTTGCCGTTCGCTTTCTTATCCTTCTTGTTCTTCTTCGCAGGCTTGGCGACAACCGGTTTCACCGTTGCGGATTTGCTTGCGGCCGCGTGTGGTTTTGCCGGGGCGGTCTTGCGTTTGGTTGTGGCGGGTTTTTCAGTCATACCGTGCTCCTCCATTGAGATGTAGCAAAATCAGTATATACAGTATATCCTGCGAATTGAAATGTAATATTACTTTCATTAGCGCGGGGGAAAGTCATGGAATTGATACTGTGGCGTCACGCTGAAGCCGATGATGGCTTGCCAGACAATACACGGCCGCTTACCGCGAAGGGTGAAAAGCAAGCCGATAAGATGGCGGCCTTCCTGCATGCCACCCTGCCGCATGACACGCGCATCTTGGCCAGCCCCGCAAAACGCACCCGGCAAACCGCGCAGGCTTTCACCAGTCATTTCACCACCGACCCAAGCGTTGGACCCGGCGCATCACCTGAAGCAATTCTTAAAGCGGCTGGCTGGCCGGACGGCGAAGGCAGCGTGTTGATTATCGGCCATCAACCCGCATTGGGCGAAGCTGCCGCGTTGCTGATGACCGGACATCCGGATTATTGGAGCATAAAGAAAGGTGCCGTATGGTGGTTTAGCCGCCGTGCGCGTGAGGGCGATTACCAAACATCACTGCGCCTCGTCATCGGCCCAGATCATTTATAACCCACAACTTAACAAATCACTCCAGGGAGAACATCATGTTTGAATCAGCGGAACTCGGACACAAGATAGACAAAGCCACCTACAACGCGGAAGTACCCAAACTCCGCGAAGCGCTGCTGGATGCACAGCTGGATTTGGCAAAGCTGTCCAAGTTTCCGGTCATTATTTTGATTGGCGGCCTGGATGGTGCAGGGCGTGGCGAAACCGTTAACTTGCTCAACGAATGGATGGATCCGCGCTTTGTCCAAACCCATGGCATGGGCGAGCCATCGGATGAGGAACTGGATCGCCCGATGATGTGGCGCTTCTGGCGCGCCCTGCCACCGAAGGGCAGGATCGGTGTGTTTCTCGGTTCCTGGTACACTTGGCCGATTCTCAACCGTGTAGTTGGCCGCACCAAAACGGCCGATCTTGACCAGAGCCTGGAGCGCGCCAAACGCCTGGAAAAAATGCTGACCGATGAAGGGGCGCTGATCCTCAAATTCTGGATGCATTTATCCAAAGACAAGCAGGAAAAACGCCTGAAAGTTCTTGAGAAAGACCCGAAAACCCGCTGGCGCGTTACCGACCGCGACTGGAAACACTTCAAGCTGTACGACAAGTTCCGTGTCGTGCATGAAAGCGTCATCCGCCACACCAGCACAGCGGAAGCGCCGTGGACCATCGTTGAGGGCTATGATCCACGCTACCGCGGCCTGACCGTGGGCAAGGTGATTCTTGATGCCATTCGCAAACGCCTGAAGGAAGCTGGCCAGAAAATAACGGAGGTTCATGCGCCGCCGCCGCTTCCTTCGATCGACCAGCTGGATATTCTCAAGACACTGGATCTTAGCCAGAAAGTTGACAAGAAAACATTCCAGCTCGAACTGGAAAAGTATCAAGGCAAGCTCGCTTTGTTGACACGCAGCCCGAAGTTCAAGGACATCACCGTAATCGCCATGTTCGAAGGCAACGATGCCGCCGGCAAAGGCGGCGCCATTCGCCGCATTACCAGTGCGCTGGATGCACGTTATTACAACGTTGTTCCGATTGCCGCGCCCACCGAGGAAGAGCGTGCCCAGCCCTATCTTTGGCGTTTCTGGCGGCACCTTCCGCGGCGCGGGCGGGTGACGATTTTTGACCGCTCCTGGTATGGCCGCGTATTGGTCGAGCGCGTCGAGGGTTTCTGCTCAAAGGCAGACTGGATGCGCGCTTACAGCGAGATCAACGATTTTGAGGCGCAGCTGGTGCGCCACAATATCGTGGTGGTAAAATTTTGGCTCACCATCAGCAAGGATGAACAGCTCAGGCGCTTCAAGGAGCGCGAAAAAATCGGCTTCAAGCGCTTCAAGATTACCGAAGAAGACTGGCGCAACCGCAAAAAATGGGGTGAGTACGAACACGCCGTGTGCGATATGGTAGACCGCACCAGCACCGAAATCGCGCCGTGGACGCTGGTGGAAGCCAACGATAAAAATTTTGCGCGCATCAAGATTCTGAAGACGCTGTGCACGCAAATTGAGGCGATAATGAAGAAAATATAATGGGAGATAACGCGACAGGTAAGGGCGTATGGCCATACGCCTCTATTTATATAAATTTGAAGAGTTGAGCCATAATGAAGAACCCCGCGGCAAGCCACGGGGTATCATCCGTATCTTGTCAAATCATTCGCCGCAAGCGGCGGGGAATTCGACCCGAAGTGATTAAAGACTAAACATGCTTTCCATATCAGCACTGCCAAACAAATTTAAAGTCCCCGGGGATTTCTGGGGAGGGCTGGCATCCATGCTGGTCGCCTTGCCTGCGGCAGTGGCCTTTGGCGTCACGATTTATTCGGCGATCAGCCCGCAGTACGCGGTTTTCGGCGCGCTGGCCGGCATCCTCGGCGCAGCCGCGCTGGGTTTGATTGCCTCAATCTTTGGCGGCACCGACCGGCTGATCAGCGCGCCGTGCGCGCCCGCTGCGGCAGTGCTCTCCGCTTTTGCCATCGAACTGGTGAAACAGGGTGTCGCCCCGTCGAGCATCGTCCTGCTGCTGACCGTACTGGGCATTCTGACCGGCCTGATCCAGATGTTTATCGGCTTTCTCGGGGTCGGTCGGATGATCAAATACATTCCCTATACCGTGGTCAGCGGTTATTTGAGCGGCGTTGGACTCATCATCATCGGCAGCCAGATACAAAAGTTTGTCGGCGCCTCCCACGATACTGCATGGTGGAAAGCAGCTATTTCACCGGAGCTGTGGGATATGCGCAGCATTGCCGTCGGCGTAACAACCGTGCTTGTCGCACTGCTGGCACCCAAGTTAACCAAGGCTGTCCCCAGCACGATTCTTGGCATTATCGCTGGGGTTCTGGTATATTTTGGTCTCGCCAACACCGATGCGTCGATGATGACTCTCGCCGACAACAAGCTGGTGCTTGGCGCTCTCGGCGCATCCGGAGAGGGATATATCAGCTCGATTGCCGGGCGCTGGTATGAAATCGGCGAATTGAAACTCGCCCAGATTGCCGCCCTTTTCGGCAGTGCGCTTACCTTGGCGGCCTTGCTTTCAATCGACACGCTGAAGACTTGTGTCGTCATCGACCAGATGACGCGGACGCGCCACGAGCCCAATCGCGAACTGTTTGCGCAAGGCTTGGCCAATATCACATCATCCGCGATAGGCGGAATTCCCGGCGCCGGCACCATGGGCGCGACCATGGTGAACCTGTCCAGCGGCGCGCAAACCCGCCTTTCAGGCATCGTTGAAGGAGTGCTGGTGCTGGTGGCAGCACTGGTATTGAATACATTTATCGCCTGGATTCCAATTGCCACGCTGGCGGGCATCCTGATCGTCATAGGCCTGCGCATGATCGATACGAAACCTTTGAGCTTTCTGGAGTCGCGCGCCACCGTGTTCGATTTTGCGGTAGTGGTCGTGGTCATCGGCTTTGCCTTGACGGTAGGGCTGATCGCCGCTTCTGCTGCCGGTGTCGCCCTATCCATCCTGCTTTTCGTGCGCGAACAGGTCGGCGGTTCGGTGGTGCGGCACAAAACCTTCGTCAACCAGCGCTCGTCCACCTGGTATCGCCCTGAAGCCGAGATGCGCCTCATCGCACAGAAAGGCGACAAGGCCATCATTTTCGAACTGCAAGGCAGCCTTTTTTTTGGCACTACCTATGAACTTTACTCCGCGCTCGAGCCGGAAATAAAGACGCGCGACTACATTATCCTCGACCTGCGGCGGGTGATGTCGGTGGACATCACCGCCGCGCACATGCTTAACCAGGTACGCGACATGTTGCGCGATCGCGGCGTGCCCCTGCTGATGAGTAATGTGCGCGAGCATTTGCCCAATGGCCGCAACCTGCTGGAATTTTTCAAACAGACCGGACTCATCGATTCCAGTGATGCGGTGCGCGTTTTCCAGACCATTGAAGCCGCGATCGAATGGGTGGAGGATCGCCTGATCGGCGACATCGAACAACCTGCCAACGAGGAAGTACCCCTGCATTTGCAGGAAATGGATTTATTCCAGAGTCGCAAGGATGAGACCATCGCCGATCTGGAAGGGCGCATGCAACAACGGACGGTCAAAACCGGTGAATCCATCTTCTCAATCGGCGATCAAGATCGGAATTTATATCTGATCCGGCGCGGCACGGTTCGTATCATGGCGCCGATCAGCGGTAGCCGGCAGCTGCACCATATCGCCACTTTCGGGCGGGGAGATTTTTTCGGTGGCCTGGCTTTCCTCGATGACCGCGCCCGTAGCGATAATGCGATTGCGTACACCGATACCGACTTGTTTGTGCTTACGCTCGATCAATTCAACCAGCTTGCCGATGACCACAAAAAACTTGCCTTCCTGTTGATCACCTCGATTTCCCGCACCCTTGCGCAACGCCTGAGGCATGCGGACGGCGAGCGGACATTGCTCCACGTATAAAATCCATTTATCTTTCAAACCCGCCCTGTAAACCCACACAAGGAGACAGTCATGAAAACAACTAAGGTACTGGTGCTGTATTACTCAAGCTATGGACACATCGAAACCATGGCGCAAGCGATTGCCGAAGGCGCACGCGAAGTGGCGGATACCGAAGTCACCATCAAGCGCGTGGCGGAATTGATGCCCGAGGACGTGGCGCGCAAGGCTGGCATCAAGCTGGATCAAGCCGTGCCCATCGCCGCCCCCAATGAACTCGCCGACTATGATGCCATCATCTTCGGCACGCCGACGCGTTTCGGCAACATGACCGCGCAGATGCGCAACTTTCTCGACCAGACCGGCGGGCTATGGGCCAAAGGTGCACTGATCGGCAAGGTCGGCAGCGTGTTCACTTCCAGCGCCACCCAGCATGGCGGGCAGGAAAGCACCATCCTCTCGTTCCACACCACCCTGCTGCACCATGGCATGGTGATCGTTGGCGTCCCCTATTCCTGCGCCGACCAGATGCGCACGGACGAACTCACCGGCGGCTCGCCATACGGTGCCAGCACCATCGCGGGCGGCGACGGCAAGCGCCAGCCTTCATCCAACGAACTCGGCATCGCGCGCTTTCAGGGACGGCATGTCGCGCAGATTGCGCGCAATCTTTTAATGGGTAGCCAGGGGTAAGTGCTCAGGTGGGTATTCGGGATTCGTAACGAGGCTGTAAAAGATTGATGCATTGAGCTCCAGAGGCACAACGTTCAAATTCAGCGGCGAGGGAAGCGAGTCCGCTGCAATGCAGAGTCAGGCGCAGGAAGCACGGATGGCGGGGAGATAAACGGATGCCCGGCTGCAATACGTTCTGCCTCGGACTTCTTCAGGTCTTCATAAATCGCGCGCAGGTTATAGTCGAACTTGGCGGCGTGTGCATCTCGAATGGCCCGTACTTCATCGACGACTTCATCATTCAGCATTTTCTTCTCCAAGAAGTTCTTCCGGTGTGCAAATGAACGGCAGGAACAAACCAATCTGCTCAAGGTACGCAGCGATACCTCTTTGTATCTCCGGGTTTGCGATGTGCCGACAGTTCCAGGTCAGCAAATAATCTACACCATAAACTGTGGCGACCGCAATGTGCAAAGCATCCTCCGCTGCTTTGGATGGGACGATTTCTTGCCCCACCAACGCCTCCGCGATATTGAGTGCCTGCTCGTTGATTAACAGCAAGGGCATGTCAGTTAGTACGGCCAGCCGTTTTTTGGCGGCGCCGGGGTCGCCAGCCCCGCACTCTCGCAATACCGACTCTGACACCAACAGTTCGAACTGGTTGCGGGTTTCCCACCACGCCAGAGTAATTTGCTGATGAGCAGCGCCGATGATAGTCTTACTGGGACGAGCTGTCAGATAGCTGATGACAGAATGTTTCGATGTAAACCTTGCGCTTCATGATTTCAATCCTGGGTCAGAAAACATGGCCTGTCCCCTGTTATGAACTCATTGCCGACGGCTTCCAGCGCATCTGCGCGATTTAATTCGATTGCCTCGGTTAACGTTTCCCGGAGTGACTTTAATAACTGTTCACGCGAAGACTCTTGGCAATTTACGCCAGGTACTTCTTCAATCCAGCCAATCCACCAACTGGCATCTTGCTTAATTACTGCGGTGTAATTTGAATTCATAGCTTGCCCTCCTTGCCCGACATCATAGCAAAAGGGCGCGTGAAGTTCTAACGATTGAATTGCGGCGCTACGCTTGAATGCAGGATTAACACTTGGTTGTAGTACGCGATGCAGTTTTATTCTCCAGCACCTCAAACCGAGTGAAGGCAATTCTCGATTTCAACACGACTACCGGCTGCTTAAAATCTGTAGCGATGTTCCGAACTCCTTCAATAGGTAATTCACAACGTGGGCCAAGTATGATTTCGCGAAGCATCAAGTCATCCGAGAACGAGTAGAAATACTTTCCCGATTCCACAGTATTGTGATTGAGTATGACAAAGAGGCGCATTCCATCTTCATATTTCCAGTCAAAGAATTTCGTCCGCAGAAGTTGATTCATAAATTTCTCGGTTGGTTTAGGTTTTCTTGTCTTTGGATCAATCTCCATCGTGAGCATGCGCTTTTTGTAAAGAACTGGCTCGAGTAGTTTGTCTGGGATATCGAACCCAAAACACACACCAGTGTGTTTCTCTGCATAGTGACCCCACATAAGCGGATTGCTCCATGACTTGCTGAAGCAAATGAGGCCCTTGCTCTCGTTTATGTGCTCTTTTGTTGCGCGAAACGCTTTGCGATGCTCCTTGTTTCCTACACCTACGCCAAACAATTCAAATGGGTCATTGAGGCCTTCGAATCTCGCAATCTTGATCCGACGTAGCGCGAGGTTGCTCAATGCAAATTGCGCACCAGTGAGGTAGTAAACGCGCATAAGAGGGCTACGTTAAGTAGACACCCTAAACCACGCCAGCAAATTCGCCTTCATTCCACCATCCGCCACTTCATTATTTCCCCCGCCCGCAATGGCACGAGGCGATGCTCGCCGAACGCCACTGAGGCAGGCACCTGCCACTCTTCTTTGCGCAAGGTGATGGTTTCTGTATTGCGCGGCAAGCCATAGAAATCTGCACCATAAAAACTGGCGAAGGCTTCCAGCTTGTCCAGCGCACCGGCCTGCTCAAAAACTTCGGCATACAGTTCGATGGCGGCGTGGGCGGTGTAGCAACCAGCGCAGCCGCAGGCGGTTTCCTTGGTGTGTTGCGCATGCGGGGCACTGTCGGTGCCGAGGAAGAATTTTTTGTTGCCGCTGCTGGCCACCGCAACCAGTGCTTCGCGGTGTGCCTCGCGCTTCAACACCGGCAGGCAGTAATAGTGCGGGCGGATGCCGCCGACCAGCATGGCGTTGCGGTTGTACAGCAAATGATGCGCGGTGAGGGTGGCGGCGACGTTGTCCGGCGCATCCTTTACGAACTGCGCGGCTTCGCGCGTGGTGATGTGCTCGAACACGACACGCAATTCCGGCAGGTCGCGCAACAAGGGCTGCAGCACGCGCTCGATGAACATCGCCTCGCGGTCGAATACGTCCACCGCCGGATCGGTCACTTCGCCATGCAACAGCAGCGGCATGCCGCAGCGCTGCATTTCTTCCAGCGCGGGCCAGGTCTTGCGGATATCGGTGACGCCCGCATCGGAGTTGGTGGTGGCGCCTGCCGGATACAGCTTGACCGCATATACCGCACCGTTTTGTTTGGCCTTGCGGATTTCCTCCGCTTGCGTGTTGTCAGTCAGGTACAGCGTCATCAACGGCTGGAAGTTTGATCCTGCGGACAAGGCGGCGAGTATGCGCTGGCGGTATTCCACTGCCTGCGCGGTAGTGGTCACCGGCGGCTTGAGGTTGGGCATGACGATGGCGCGGGCAAATTGGCGCGCGGTGTCGGGCAGCACGGAGCGCATCATCGCATCATCGCGCAGGTGCAAGTGCCAGTCGTCGGGGCGGGTTAGTTTGAGTTCCATGGGCAATATATTAACCCAGATGCAGCGGTTGGTATGTGCGAAGAGGACGGTACGTAGGGAAAACGGCTTCCTGTTTTTTCGGCTCGCCCAGCTTTGGTTTAATTGAAAGTCATTCCTGCTTCTTGAGTTCCAGCGCGCGCTGGTACAACTCGTTCTTTCCCGCTCCAGTGATCTGCACGGCCAGTTGCACCGCATGCTTGAGCGGCAGGTCTTTCAACAATAGCGCCAGGATGCGCTCGGCCTCCGCATCCAGCCCTTCCCGTTGCGTTGCCGCGCCGGATACCAGCAGCACAAACTCGCCGCGCTGATTGTTGGCATCGGCATTTAGCCAATCCATTGCTTTAGCCAGTGTGCAACGATGGATGCTTTCGAACATCTTGGTGATCTCGCGCGCCAGCACGATTTGGCGTTCCCCGCCGAAAACCGTTTGCAGGTCGGCAACGCATTCGAGGATGCGGTGCGGTGCTTCGTAAAACACCAGCGTGTAGGGCAGGATAACGAGGTCTTGCAGTGCACTGCAACGCGCGGCGGATTTGTTGGGCAGGAAGCCGTAAAACAGGAAGTGCGGCGCGGACAGCCCGGCGGCGGATAGCGCCGCCAATGCGGCATTTGCGCCCGGAATGGGTATCACACGGCAGCCCGCCTCGCGCACCGCCTCCACCAGCAATGCGCCGGGATCGCTCACCGCCGGTGTGCCCGCATCGCTCACCAGCGCCACCGACTGGCCTTGCGCGAGCAGCGCGATGATCTTTTCCGCCGCGCCGCGCTCGTTGTGCTGGTGCAGCGCCAGCAGGCGGTTTGCGGCAATGCCGTAATGCGTCAGCATGGGCGCGGTGGTGCGCGTGTCTTCGGCGGCAACCGCATCGGCAGACATCAATACATCCAGCGCACGCAAACTAATGTCACGCAAATTCCCAATCGGGGTGGCAACTACATATAATGCGCATTCCAACTTTTGTTTTTGCCCGCTATGCACCGTATTCCCTCTTGGCTCATTTTGAAAACCTTTAAGAACCGTCGCGAGCAGGTCGAGCCGCAAGGCGCCGCGCAGCGAGCGACGAGACATACCAATAATGTAGGCGAGGAACGAGCGAGCACACAACGCCGCCGATCGTCCGCACAGCAGGTTATTAAAGGTTTTCTTTTGGTCGCGGCACTATACGTGAGTAGCCCGGCTTATGCCACTGACGAGCCGCCCGCCGGAGCCGAAAAGCCCGAGCCACACATCGCGCTGCTGTTGCCGCTCAAGTCGGAAGCATTTGGACGCGCCGCTGAGGCTGTGCAGCAGGGTTTCATGACGGCGGCAAATTATCAGCCGCTGCCGCTGCCCATGCCGGTCAGGGTGTATGGTTGTCTTGATGAAAGCAAGGACATTGCCGCGCTTTACCGGCATGCCATCGAAAACGGCGCTCGCGCCGTTGCAGGACCGTTGACGCGCGATGGCGTAGCGGCGCTGGCTGCCAGCGCCGTAATTTCCGTGCCGACCTTGGCGCTCAATACCAGCGACGCAAAAGGCACGGATAAACTGTATTTCTTCGGCATGTCGGCAGAAGCCGAGGCACGCCAGGCGGCACAGCTTGCCGCAGCCGCAGGCTTGCGCAACGCCTCCATCGTCAGCACCGAGACGCCCCTTTCCATGCGGCTATCGCAGGCCTTTGCCGAGGAGTGGAGAAAACTGGGCGGCAGCATCGCAACAAAAATCCTGTACCACGATGATCCTGAAAAATTGGCTGGTTTGCCCGAAGAACCGGGCAGCATGGTGTTCCTCGCCGCCGACGCGAAGACAGCGCGCCTGATCCACCCTTACCTGAGCATCGCCCTGCCGGTTTACGCCACCTCGCAATTGTTCAACGGCGATGCCGATACGCTGACCAACTATGACCTCAACAACACCCGCTTCGTGGACATGCCCTGGATATTGCAGCCCGATCACCCGGCGGTGATGATTTACCCGCGCGCCAACCCGCCACTGGAGGCGGACATGGAACGGCTTTACGCGCTTGGCGTTGATGCTTTCCGCCTGCTGCAAATCATGCTCGACAACACTTATCGCACCGCCCTGCCGCTAGACGGCGTAACCGGGCTCATCCGCCTGAACAACAACCATCAGTTTCAACGCGAAGCCACCCCGGCGCTGATCAAACAGGGGCGCAGCCAGTTGCTTGAACCCAAACTCCCGCCTGCCACACCGCACAATCCATGAGCATCTTGGTACCATGAACACACGGGGCGCACAGGCCGAGAACCTGGCGGCAAAATTTCTGCAACAACAGGGACTCAAGCTGCTGCAGCAGAATTATCGCTGCCGCTTTGGCGAGATCGACTTGATCCTGCAAGACGGCGATGCGCTGGTGTTCGCCGAAGTGCGCTTGCGCAGCCGTGGCGATTTCGGAGGTGCTGCGGCCAGCATCAATGCGGCCAAACAGGCTAAACTGGTGCGTGCCGCGCAGCATTACCTCGCCACGCTGGCCCACATCCCGCCCTGCCGCTTCGATGCGGTGCTGCTGCAAGCATCGGACGGCAGCGGCATCGAGTGGGTCCGGGATGCTTTTGGCGGCTGATTTCGGGTAATATCCATACCCACAAATATTTGGCAGGCAAACAATCCAATGACTCTGGCAGGCAGAATTCGCACCCACTTCGACGACAGCGCGCAAACCAAGCTCCAGGTAAAAGACACCCTGGCGCAACCTATAGCCGACGCTGCCCAGGCCATGGTGGAGTGCCTGATAAATGACTGCAAAATTCTGGCTTGCGGCAACGGCGGTTCCGCCGCCGACGCGCAACACTTTGCCGCCGAACTGGTTAATCGCTTTGAAATCGAACGCCCCGGCCTGGCCGCCATCGCGCTGACTACCGATAGCTCGGTGTTGACTTCCATCGCCAATGATTATGATTTCAGCATGGTGTTTTCCCGGCAGGTGCGCGCACTCGGCATGGCAGATGATATGCTGCTCGCCATTTCCACCAGCGGCAATTCGATCAATGTGGTCGAGGCCGTACATGCCGCACACGAACGCGGCATGCGCGTCATTGCCCTCACCGGACGCGAAGGCGGAACGATGGGAGAGATACTCGAAGCGGACGACATCCATATCTGCGTTAACGTGGAAAGGACGGCGCGTATCCAGGAAGTGCACCTGCTTGCCTTGCACTGCCTGTGCGATGCCATCGACCATTTACTGTTAGGAGGCGAATGATGCGTTATATCAATTATTTTTTGCTCGCTGCCATACTCGGCTCATTGCAGGGCTGCCCTGCGATAGTTGCCACGGGAGTGGGTGCCGGGGCGCTAATGGCGTCGGATCGCCGCACTACCGGCGCCTATATCGAAGACGAGGGCATCGAAGACAAGGCGGTCAGCCAGATAAGCGCCAAGTACAATAACACCGCGCATGTTAATGTCATCAGCTTCAACCGCCATGCGCTCATCACCGGTGAGGCGCCGAATGAAGAAACCAGGGCCGGGATCGCGCAAATCGTCGCAGGCGTACCCAATGTAAAAGCGGTCAGCAACGAACTGGTGGTGTCCGGCCTTACCGGCTTCACCTCGCGCAGCAGCGACAGCATCATCACCGGCGATGTGAAGCTGCGCTTCCTCAACAACAAAGTCTTTCAGGCCGACCACGTCAAAGTCATTACCGAAAACGGCACGGTGTTCCTGATGGGCCTAGTCTATCGCAAGGAAGCGGAAGCCGCCACCGAGATCGCCAGCACAACGAGCGGGGTGCAGCGGGTGGTCAAGGTGTTTGAATACCTCGATTAATTCCAATTCCACTTCATCGGCGATACTGCGTTGGCTTCCTCACTCATTCCTGATGAAACTACTAGCCATCCGACTAAGCTGCAAAAACCGCAGCAAGTCGTTGGTTATAGCCGTGCAACGGCGACACGTTACTGGCGAAGCCAGCCGATTGCGGGAGCCGTTGCTAGGCCGTTCCTCCCGCACCGAAGGGCTACGCCCACACCGTATTGGAACGGCACTTGCACTGTCTTCGTCGTTCGTTCGTCGCCGCCTTGCCTCGCCTTCGAATTGAAATTGGAATAGGTGCTGGATGAATACCCCTCCGAACTTCGAGCAAAAAATCTGCGCACGTGCCGATTTCGCGGCGCGCGCTGCCACGCTGCCGCGCCCACTGGTGTTCACCAACGGCTGTTTCGACGTGCTGCACCGCGGCCATGTCACTTACCTGGCGCAGGCGCGGTTCTTGGGCGCAGCGTTGGTGGTGGGGGTGAACAGCGACGCTTCGGTGAAACGCCTGGGCAAGGGCGAAGACCGTCCGCTGAATTCACAGGAAGACCGCATGGCTGTGCTGGCCGCGCTGCAGGCAGTGGATTTGGTGGTGGTGTTCGACGAGGGCACGCCGCTGAATTTAATTCTCGCCTGCCGCCCGGACGTGCTGGTGAAAGGCGGCGACTGGCCGACGGATAAAATCGTCGGCGCGCATGAAGTACAGGGCTGGGGCGGCGCGGTGCACAGCATCCCGTTTCTGCATCAACATTCCACTACCGCATTGCTAAACAAAATACGCACATAACAAACAACCATGACCAATCCAACAGAAATCACCTTGCACCAGCAATCCAGGCAACTGGAAATCGCCTTCGACGACGGCGCGCGCTACCGCCTGCCTTTTGAATTTCTGCGCGTGCATTCGCCGTCTGCCGAGGTGCGCGGACACGGACATGGCCAGGAGGTATTGCAGGTCGGCAAGCAGAACGTGAACCTGCTCAATGTGGAACCGGTGGGCAGTTATGCACTCAAATTGATCTTCGACGACGGCCACGACAGCGGCCTTTATGACTGGGAATACCTGCACGAATTGGGGCAAAATCAGGAGGAAATGTGGCAAAGTTACCTGAAGCAATTGGAAGCCGCAGGCGAAAGCCGCGAGCCACGCCAGCACAATGCGGGCAGCCATAAACCGCATGGATGCGGACGATAAACCACCGGTGACTGCAATGACCAAGACCACCCACTTCGGTTTCGAAACCGTCGCCGAGGAAGAAAAAGCCAGGCGCGTCGCGGGCGTGTTTGATTCCGTTGCGGATAAATACGACATCATGAACGATGTCATGTCCGCCGGGCTGCATCGCCTGTGGAAACGCTTTGCCGTAGGCGTCAGCGGCGTGCGCGAAGGCCAGCGCGTACTCGACGTGGCAGGCGGTTCGGCAGACCTGTCGCGGCTGTTCCTGAAGAAAGTCGGCAGCAGCGGGCAGGTGGTGCTCACCGACATCAACAACGCCATGCTGCGCGTGGGGCGCGACCGCCTGCTCGACGAAGGCATCGCCACGCCGATCGCGCAATGCAATGCCGAATACCTGCCCTTCCCAGACAATTATTTCGATTGCGTCAGCATCGCCTTCGGCCTGCGCAACGTCACCCACAAAGATGCCGCGCTACGTGAAATGCAGCGTGTGCTCAAGCCGGGTGGAAGAGTGATCGTGCTGGAATTCTCCAAGGTCGCCAAACCGCTGGAAAAGCTCTACGACGCCTACTCCTTCAAGCTGCTGCCCAAGATCGGGCAGCTCATCGCCAACGACGCGGATAGTTATCGTTATCTCGCCGAATCCATCCGCATGCATCCGGGGCAGGAAGAGTTGAAGCAGATGATGATTGATGCCGGACTGGAGCGCGTCGAATATTTCAACCTGACCGGCGGCGTGGTGGCGGTGCATAGGGGATATAAGCTATGAACAGAAAGAACACCGCTGAGTTTGTTAAGTGGTTTGGTCCTCTGTTGGACGCACTGCGTGACTTGGGTGAATCTGGGAAACCTAGAGAAGTATCTGACCGTATAGCAACAAATTTAAATCTATCTGATGAGATCCTCGATCAAACCATCAAATCCGGTGCAAACAGATTTCACAACCAAGTTGCTTGGGCACGTCAATATTTGGTCTGGGAGGGCCTACTTGATGCATCAAAGCACGGAACTTGGAAACTTACAGAGAAAGGGCGAAAGACTGCTATTTCTCCAGAAGATGCTCGGAAAATATTTTTAAAGTGGGTCGCTATAAACCAAAAAAATAGAGAAAGCAAAGAACTGCCCCCCGTTTCTGAAAAGAGCATTGTTGAGATAACCAACGAAGTTTCACCTGAAAACTTCGCATCAGCGGACACTCCTGCTTTAATAGATGTCCTTAGAGGATTAAGTGCAGAGGGGTTTGAAAAAATTTGCCGCGAACTGCTGCGTGAGTCTGGTTTTGAAAACGTGGAAGTCACTTCAAGAGGTGCTGATGATGGGATTGACGGTTTTGGCACGTTGGAAATCAATCCATTTGTAAGCTTCTGGGTCTTGTTTCAGTGTAAACGGTATAAAGAGGGTGCGATTCAAACTGAGGTGGAGTAATCTAACCACCTTACCCACTGTTTTGATAAGAGGAGAGTTCCATGGGAATGAGTGACGAAGCCTTGCTGAATCGCCTGAACGGGCATCCTGGTC
>Ga0315281_10007683_pt1 | contig 15149 bp, 11 predicted proteins | sample YL17G07_0_MG_FD_204540 | JGI IMG/M metagenome (GOLD analysis project Ga0315281, IMG submission 204540) | Sediment microbial communities from Yellowstone Lake, YNP, Wyoming, USA - YL17G07_0 | ecosystem: Environmental > Aquatic > Freshwater > Lake > Sediment | place: USA: Wyoming | collected...
TGATTACTGAGGATCAATGTTGCGCCCGAGTGCCTCAGCCCAAGCGTGCCGCCGGTGCCGTGCACCAGCGCGGTACCGCAATCCTTGACCTGGCGCGGGCCGCACTCGCCGCGCAGCTGCTTGACCGCTTCGATTACCAGGAAGATGCCGCGCATCCCCGGATGGTTCGAGGAAAGCCCGCCGCCGTCGGTGTTGACCGGCAGTTCGCCGTCAAAGCGGAGCCGCCCGCCGCTCACGAATGCGCCGCCCTCGCCGCGCGCGCAGAAGCCCAAATTCTCGAGCGTGAGCAGCACGGTGATGGTGAAGGAGTCGTAGATCATCGCGAGGTCGATGTCCTTGTGGCTCGCCCCCGCGCGCTCGAACGCCAACTTCCCCGATTGCGCCCCGGCCATCTCCATATAGTCGCGCACGCCGCGGCCACTGTGGCGCACGGTCTCGCCCGCCCCTAGGAGATAGGCCGGCCGTTTCTTGAGATCGCGGGCGCGCTCGGCCGAGGTCACCACCACCGCGCCGGCGCCGTCGCTGATGATGCAGCAGTCGAGCAGGTGCAGCGGCGATGAGATTATCCGCGAGGCCATCACGTCCTCGACCGTGATCGGCTCGCGATACTTCGCCACCGGGTTCATCGAGGCGTGCAGCCGCATCGTAACCGCTATCTCGGCCAGTTGCTCGGAGGTGGTGCCGTACTCGTGCATGTGGCGCTGCGCCACCATCGCGTACGAGCCGACCGTCGTCGTACCGAAAGGCACCTCATATTGGTCGCACGGATCGATGGCGCCGCCGATACCGCCGGTGCCGATCGCGAAGCGCTGCGAGGCCGCGGTCGATCCGTAGGTGATGAGCGCGACGCTGCATAACCCGGCGGAGATCGCCGCCGCCGCGTGCGCGGTATGGGCGACAAACGAAGAGCCGCCGATCGCGGTCGAATCGAGGTAGTTGGGCGTGAGGTTGAGATAGTCGGCGAGACCGACCACGCCCATCACGCTCATCCCGATTCCGGTGGTGAACAGGCCGTCGACGTCCTTGATTGTAAGCCCGGCGTCGTCGAGCGCGCCGCGCGCGGCCTCGGCGTGGAGCTGAAACATGCTCTTGTCGGGAGCGAAGCGTGTGGGATGCTCGAAGACGCCCGCGATCGCGGCTTTTCGCTTAAGGCTCATCGAAGATTAGCGGCCGTTTTCATCATCGTTGTCGTCGCCGGACCTCGCAATCCGGCCGGTATTTTGCGGATGAACTGTTTGTTTGATACACGAATCCATCGAGGCGATAAATGCCCGTGAAGGCCGCTGACGCCCGCGGGTAGCAAGGAGTTCAAGCCGATGCGTGACATAAAGTTCGGATTATTCTCGATCACCGGTGATCTCGCGGCTGTGATGCGGGCGGCGAAATCCGCCGAGGCTCAGGGGTTTTACTCGATCTCGCTCAACGATCACTACTTCACGCCGTTCGGTCCTCCTCAAACGCCGCAATTGGAATGCTTTACGACTCTGACCGCGATCGCGTGTGCGACCACCAGGCTCCGTATCAGCCCTTGTGTGGCAGCCGTCTCGTTTCGGCCTCCGGCGCTGCTGGCCAAGATCGCGGCGACGCTGGATCACGTCAGCAACGGCCGGCTGGATCTCGGCATGGGCGCCGGTTGGCAGCCCGAGGAGTATCACGCCCACGCCGTTCCCTATCCTTCGAACGCGGAACGCATCGCGCAACTCGGAGAGGCCATCAAAGTCATCAAGGCGATGTGGACCCACGACGAGCCGACCTATCACGGGCGCTATTTCTCGATCGAGAAGGCCTACGGCAATCCGCGGCCGGTGCAAAAACCGCATCCGCCGATCATGATTGGCGGCTCGGGAGCTAAAATCCTGAAAATCGCCGGTGCAGACGCCGATATCGTTAATTTCATCCCCCCGGTGCTCCACGGCAAGGACCCGTACTCTGCCGATCACGCCGTGTTGGTGAAATTCGACACGCCCGAGCTCAAGCGACGCATCCAGATGCTGCAAGGCTTCGCCAGGGAGGCCGGCCGCGATCCGAATCAGATCGAGATCGGCGGGTTGGTTGCCCTGACCGTGACAAAGGACAAGAGCCGGGCGGACGCCGCAGTGCGGGAGACCGTGTCGCAGCGGGGATTCCCAAATGAAGAGGCTGCGCGCCACGCTCCCGTCCTGCTGATCGGAACTCCGGATGAGGTGAAGCGCGAACTCAGATCGCGAATCGAGGACACCGGGATGACTTATTTTATTGTCTTTCCGACGTCGGAGGAGTCTGTCGAACTCTTTGCCAGGCAAGTTATGCCTGAGTTCGCCCGCTGAGCGACTTGAGGAATCGCTCGATTACGGCGTTGACTTCGCGCGGCTTCTCGGTCGGAACGTTATGAGCGGCATCGGCGACGATTTCAAGCCGTGCGTGCTGGCCGATTTGTCGCTTGATAAGTTCGGCGTCTGACACCGGCGTGGTGTCATCATCGGCGCCCGCTATAACCAGCGTACGCTTTTTAATTTTGCCTATTGCATCGCTAAGGTTTGCCTCCGAGCAGGCCACGATGTCGGTATAGCGCACCCGCGGGTCGGTCTTGATCTGCTCCATCCAGGATTCCCGGATGACGTTGAAATTATCGGCAACGGTCTTGGGTGAAAAGCCTGCGATCATAAAGGCTTGGGGAGCGCGTCCCTGCGCCACCGCCTTGAAGCCGGCAATCCGGTCGGGCGGGATGGCGAACTTGGCGGCGGTGGCAATCAGCACCAGTCCGTCGACCAGCTTGGGATAGCGGATCGCAAAGTCCATCGCGATCGCCCCGCCCATCGAGCGGCCTACTATTACCGCCGGGCCCAGCTTGAGCGTGCCCGCAAACGCCGCGACAAAATCGGCGTACTCACGTATCGAACCAAACCCCTCGACTCCGGCCGAGCGGCCATGGCCGGGCAGGTCGGGTGCGATCGGGCTGTGCTCGACGCCGAAGTAATCGAGCTGGTTGTGCCAGGTATTGCCGTTGGAACCGGCCGCGTGGATGAACAACATCTTGCGGCCACGCGAGAAATCCGGCGTGACGTCGGGCAGAGTCGTCCGGCCCACGTAATGGTAGTAGGTGGCGTAGCCTTGCACTTCGACGTATTTGGTCGGCATTGCAGCGAAGTTCCAGTAGTCGTCGCTGGGTTTTAGCGATTAGCTTTCGTGCTTGTCAAATTGAAGCTTTGAGAAACCGCTGGGCGGCGCGTTAACAGGGTGCGGAAGAACCTTTATACATCAGAAGCGGCTCCGAGCACCCTGCGATAAAACTGGCTTCCTCGGTAAAGTTCTCCCCCGTCGGAGACCTTTGCGTAAGTGGCCGACGCGAGGTTCCGTGGAAGCCGGGATTCCTCGCTTCGGCAGCCTGCGCTCGGAATGACAAGCAAAGAGGCCGCCCCCTGTCATTCCGAACGAAGTGAGGAATCCCGGATCCTACACAGGTGGATTTTTGCAAAGCTCTCCGGCCGGGGGAGACTACAGAGGGGGAAGCAGGCTGCTGAAAAGCCTTTTTCAGCAGCCTGTTAAATCTCCGTTTCATGAATCCGGCGCAATGAAGTATTATAGGAACGAAGATAATGACTGGTCCGATCGACACACTGGCACGCCGCCGTCGAGCGCTGCTTCTGGCCGTGGTTCAGGACTTTATCACCACTGCTGAACCGGTCGGCTCGCTTCACATAGCGTCCAGGTACAACCTCGGCGTGCGAGCGGCGAGCGTCCGCAGCATGATGGCGGAGCTTGAGGAAGAGGGGTACCTGTACCAGCCGCATACCTCCGCCGGCCGCGTGCCGACCGACAAGGCCTTCCGTTATTTCGTCGACAACATCGTACCGAATCAGCGGCAAATCGGGTTCCAAGAGCGCACCCGGATCCAGTTCCATTACTCGGAACGTACCGGAGGCCCGGCTGAGGTGATGCGGGATACATCGCGGCTACTGGCGTTGCTCACCGGGCAGGCCGCCGTTGTTGTGGCGCCGCGGCTTGAATCGGTTGTGCTCGAACGGGTGAATTTTGTGCGGGTACGGCCGCGCCATGTGCTTGCGATCTTCGTCGCCATAGCCGGCGCGATCCAAAACCGCCTAGTCGAGACCGATCAGGACCATAGCCAGGACGAACTCGACCGGATGTCACGCTATCTCAACGAGTGTCTCAACGGACGGACTCTGGAAGCTGCCCGACGATGGATCGAGATCGCGCTGAGCGAGGAGCGGGCACGCTACGACGGCTTTGCCCGCGCCGCCCTGTCGCTCGGCGACGCCGTGATGAGCCGGCCTGCGCCTGCCGCCGAGGTGTACGTCGAGGGTAACGCCAAAGCACTCGATCAACCCGAGTTTTCCGATGTCAACAGACTCAAGGAACTGCTGAGGGCGTTGGAAGACAAGAGCGCGTTGCTCAGCCTGCTTGAACGAAGCCTCAAGGAATCCGGCCTGATGGTTTCGATCGGGTCGGAAAACTTCGACACTCGTCTGATCGATTTCAGCGTCGTGGCCGCCGCCTATGGCGGATCGACGGCGCTGGGAAGCGTGGCCGTAGTAGGGCCGGTCCGAATGGACTACGGCCGGGTCATTCCGCTCGTGGATTATACTGCCAGGGCGCTCTCCCGGGTTTTGGAATCCTGAACTAATCGGGCTTGGGCTTGGCTGATCTGCCCTTCGGTCGGTCGCCGCGGGACGGGTTTGCGCAGCCTTTCGCCTCCGGCCCCACTGGCAACCAGCGCAATCGTGTTTATCTTTTAATCGACCTATGAGTTCAACCAGGCGAATGACTGAAAAGACCAAGGATAAGAATCTGGAAACTGCCGAAGCGGCGAGCCCCGTGGCGGAAGCCGCCGAGTCCGCAATGTCCAACGGGCCATCCGGGCAGGGCGAACCCGCAACGGCATCGCAGGCCGAAGTCGATCGGCTTGCGGCGATTATCGAAGAAAAAGACCAGGAAATCGCCGAGCTCAAGGACAAATATCTGCGCTCGCTGGCCGATTCGGAAAATGCCCGCAAGCGTATCCGCCAGCAAAGCGAAGAGAGCGTGCGTATCCAGCGTGAGGCTCTGCTGCGCGAGTTATTGCCGATCATAGATGACCTTGAACGTGCCGTGGACGCGGCGAGCGGCGGCGGCAACGGCAAGTCCATCGTCGAGGGCGTCGAGATGGTGTTGCGCTCGATTCACGATCTACTTCGCAGTCAGGGCGTCACCCAGGTCAGCGCTATCGGTCAACGCTTCGACCCGATGCGCCATGAAGCCGTAGACCAGATCGAAAGCTCGACCGAGGAACCCAATACGATCGTCCGGGAGTTCAATCGCGGCTACCTGATCGGCGAGCGAGTGCTGCGTCCGGCGCGCGTGACGGTCGCGAAGGCGGCCGAGCCGGATAAAGACGAAGAACAGGCGAAGAATTAGCTCGATTTGACGGGCGATCCTGGGAGCCGAAACCTCCGGGAGGACCACACGGCGTTGAAAAGGCCGAAGACGTGGTTACGTTTGCATAGGGAAATACGAGCAATTGCGGCGATTCGACGCGGTCGAAAGCCGCCTAAAAATTCTTTAAGACAAGGCAAAGAGGCATCTGATGGCCAAAGTTATAGGCATTGATCTGGGCACCACCAACAGCTGCGTTGCGATCATGGAAGGTGGCGACCCGGTCGTAATAGCGAATTCCGAAGGCAGCCGGACGACTCCGTCGGTGGTGGCCTTCACCGAATCCAACGAGCGGCTGACCGGCCAGATCGCGAAGCGCCAGTCGATTACCAATCCGACCAACACGGTCTTCGCGATCAAGCGGCTGATGGGCCGTCGATTCGAAGACGCCGAAGTACAAAAGGCGCTCAAGGTGTTGCCTTACAAGGTCGTGCGCGCCGATGACGGCGCGGCTTGGGTCGAAATCCGTGACAAGAAGTACAGCCCGGCCGAGATCTCGGCTTTCATCCTGCAGAAGATGAAGCAGACGGCCGAGGATTATCTGGGCGAAAAAGTCACCGAGGCGGTGATCACCGTCCCGGCCTACTTCAACGACAGCCAGCGCCAGGCAACCAAGGACGCCGGGCGAATCGCGGGCTTGAACGTCCTGCGCATCATCAATGAGCCTACCGCGGCTTCGCTCGCTTACGGCCTCGACAAGAAAAAGGACGAGAAGATCGCCGTATTCGACCTTGGCGGCGGCACCTTCGATATTTCAATCCTGGAACTGGGCGAGGGCGTGTTCGAGGTCAAGTCGACCAACGGTGACACTTTCCTGGGCGGCGAAGACTTCGATCAACGCGTGATCGATTACCTGGCCGATGAATTCCGGAAGGATCAGGGAATCGACCTGCGCAAGGACAGGATGGCTTTGCAGCGGCTCAAGGAAGCTGCCGAGAAGGCCAAGTGCGAACTGTCGACCGTGATGGAGACCGATATCAACCTGCCCTTCGTCACTGCCGACCAGTCCGGCCCCAAGCATCTCAACATGAAACTCACTCGGGCCAAGCTCGAGGCTCTGTGCGCCGATCTGCTCGAGCGGCTGGATCAGCCGTGTATCACGGCGCTTCGTGATGCCGGGCTCAAGGCGAGCGACATCAACGAGGTGGTGCTCGTCGGCGGCATGACGCGGATGCCTGCGGTTCAGGAACGGGTGCGCCGACTGTTCGGCCGCGAGGGCCACAAGGGCGTCAATCCCGATGAGGTGGTGGCGATTGGAGCTGCGATTCAGGCCGGCGTCCTCAAGGGCGAGGTCAAGGACGTGCTGCTGCTCGACGTGACGCCGCTGTCCCTGGGAATCGAAACTTTGGGCGGCGTGTTCACCAAGCTTATCGATAAAAACACCACGATTCCGACTCGCAAGAGCCAGGTCTTCTCGACCGCACAGGACAATCAGACCGCAGTCACGATCCGGGTCTTCCAGGGCGAACGCGAGATGGCGGCCGACAACAAACTGCTCGGGCAGTTCGACCTGCTCGGTATTCCGTCCGCCCCGCGTGGGATGCCCCAGGTTGAGGTCAGCTTCGACATCGACGCCAACGGTATCGTCAACGTTCACGCCAAGGACCTGGGAACCAACAAGGAGCAATCGATTCGGATTACTGCTTCTTCCGGTCTGACCGAGGCAGAGATCAAACGGATGGTGTCGGAGGCCCAGGCGCATGCCGATGAAGACAAGAAGCGGCGCGCGCAGGTCGAGGCCCGAAACAAGCTGGACAACCTGATCTACACGACCGAGAAGTCGCTCAAGGAGTACGGCGCGAGCCTCGACGAGGCTTCCAAGAAATCGGTCGAGGATGCGGTCGCCGGCGCCAAGAGCAAGCTCGAGAGCAACGATGCCGATGAGATGAATAGCGCGGCCGAAGCTCTTGCCGGCGCATCGCACAAGTTGGCCGAGGCGATGTATAGCAAGGCACGCCAGGGCGCGGGCGCCGAGGCCCATCCGGGTGCCGGGGCATCGCCGGACGGCAACGGCGGCGAACAGGCCAAGAAGGAAGACGTGGTCGACGCCGATTTCAAGGAAGTCAAGGAATAAGCCGGGTAGGCCGGGTATAAGCTCAATGTACGCGTTGGAGCGGCTGTGCCTCGGTGAGAGGCCGGCCGCTTCGCGCTGGAAGAGCCCCAGGAAGCCGCCAACCGGCCGCTTACTTGATTACCTCATCTAGGCTAGAATCGCGGCGGGAAATGCCAGCCAACAACAAGCGCGATTATTACGAAGTTCTGGAAGTGGCGCGAGGCGCTTCGGAAGAGGAACTGAAGAAGGCGTATCGGCGCCTCGCGGTTCAGTCCCATCCGGATCGCAACCCGGGCGACAAGCAGGCCGAGGAGCGCTTCAAGGAGCTCAACGAGGCCTACCAGGTTCTTTCGGATTCCGAGAAGCGCGCCCAATACGATCGTTTCGGCCACGCCGCGTTCCAGGGGCCGCAGGGCGGAGGCGGTTTCGGCGGGTTCGATTTCAGCCAGGGCTTCGAGGACGTCTTCTCCGACATCTTCGGCGATTTCTTCGGCACCGGGCGCGGGCGCGCACGCTCGCGGACGCGGCGCGGCGACGACCTTCGCTACGATCTCGAGATCGAATTCGAGGAGGCCGCGCGCGGCACCGAGAAGACCGTCAAGATCGCGCGCCTGGCGCAGTGCGAAGCCTGCAACGGTACGCGCTCGCGAGGCGGAACTGGTTCGCGCACCTGCCCCAATTGCCGGGGTACCGGCCAGGTCAGAACCCAGCAGGGCTTCTTTTCGATCTCAACCACCTGCGGGTCGTGCCGAGGTGAGGGATCGATCATTTCCGATCCGTGCCCCAAATGTCAGGGACAGGGCCGCGTGCGCAAACTCCAGGCGCTTTCGGTCCGCATCCCGGCCGGCGTCGATAACGGCTCGCGCCTGAAGCTTCGCGGCGAGGGCGAGGCCGGTTTCGCGACCGGCCCGGCCGGCGATCTTTACGTGGTGATCCATGTCCGCGAGCATGCGGTGTTCGCGCGTCAGGACAATGACGTCGTGGTCGAAGTGCCGGTCAGCTTCCCGCAGGCCGCACTCGGCGTCGAGATCGACGTTCCGACGCTGGACGGAAAGGTCAAGCTTAAGCTTCAGGCCGGCACCCAGTCGGGCAAAGTCTTCCGGCTCAAGGCCAAGGGGTTTGTCGACCTGCACGGCTACGGCCGCGGCGACGAACTGGTGAGAATCGTGGTCGAGACGCCGCGTCGATTGACCGCGCGGCAACGCGAGCTTCTCGAAGAGTTCGCAAAGATCTGCGGCGAAGACGTTACCCATCCGCTGTCAAAGGGCTTCGTCGACAAGATCAAGGAAATGTTCGGCTGAGCGGTTCGCTCAATGCCGTCTTCAAGACGCCGGCCGCGCTGAGCGACCGGCGTTTTTATTTTGGCATCATCCGCCGCGTCGATTTTCCGGAGAGACTGGCGTATCAGCCGAGCGGGCGGCCCAGACGCTCGAACAGCGTCTTGCGCATCACATCGGCCGGCGGGGTCATCCGATTGAATAGCCTGAACGCCAGCACGCCCTGATTCAGCAGCATCAGGGCCCCGTCGGCGCTCCGGCGGCCGAGCGCGATCGCCGGTTTCAGGAAGGCGCTCGGCGCCGCCGCGTAGAGCAGATCGTAAAATACGCAATCGGCGGGCGTGGATTTGTAATCCAGCGCCGGAAAATCCGATGAGCTGAGGCCGGCCGAGGTCGCGTTAATTACCAGCGCCGCACCGCTCAGCAACTCGCGATCCAGCAGCGCATCGAGTCCCCGTACTTCTGGCTTGGGCCTCGCGAAGCGACTGGCGAGTCCGATTGCTCGCCGGCGCGTGCGATTGGCGATCACGATACGTCGCGCGCCCAGTCGTTTGCTCGCGAGTACCGCGGCCGCGGCGCCACCGCCTGCACCGATGACAATCGCGACGCGACCGCCGCCGACAGCCGCTCCAAGTTCGCGCAACGCCAGTTCGAGTCCGCGGGCGTCGGTATTATCGCCGTACAAGTGCGCGCCGCGATTCACGATACAGTTGGTCGCGCCGAGAAGTTTGGCCTCAGGGCTGAGATGCGCGATCAGGCGGGCCGCGTGTTCCTTGTGTGGAACGGTAACATTGACGCCGAGTATTCCCAGCGCGGGGATTGCTCGAATGGCGGAGCGGAGTTGCGCGGGCGGTACGTGGAATGGAACGTAGACGCGATCGATTCCGAGCGCGGCATAGGCCGCGTTATGCATCGCCGGCGAAAGCGAATGCTCGACCGGATCGCCGAAGATTCCAGTGATAAGAGTGCGGCCGCTCAGCGTGACCGCCGGTGCCTGGGGCGGAGTGCCCATATCATTTTCGCGCCGCGCGCACTTCGTCGGCGGTGAAGAGATAAGAGTACACGAGCCCGTGACGGGCGAAAGCCTCGCGTGCTCCTTCACTCCGATCGACGAGCGCAAAGGCCGCCACGACGCGCCCGCCCGCGTCGTGCAGGGCGCTTACGGCTTCCAGGCTTGAGCCGCCGGTGGTGATGGTGTCGTCGATCACGGCGGTGCGCCGCTCGGCGCGGAACGCGCCCTCAATTCTCTGTTGCGTGCCGTGGGGCTTGATCTCCTTGCGCACGAAGAATCCGGTCAGGTCCGCGCCGTGGCGATAAGCGGCCACGATAATAGCGTCGGTTATCGGCAGCGCGCCCGCCGCCATCCCGCCGAGCTGTTGGATCTGCTGCGCCAGCACCAGCTCGAGCATCAGCTCCCCCGCGAGATAAGCGCCCTGGGGCAGGTACAGCGTGTGTTTGCAGTCGATGTAGTAATCCGATGGCCGGCCCGAGGCTAGGGTCAGCTTGCGTTCGATGTATGATTCGCGGGCGAGAAGCTCGAGCAGTTCCTGGCGCGCTTTCATGTCCATGACTGGGCGCAATCTAAACCCGGCCGCGCCCGCGGCACAAGAGCATTTCGACCAACGATGTCCGCGGCCGCATGCTCGTGGCGAGCGCCGCGCCGCTTACTTGTGCGCCTCGGCCGGAGCCGGTTCCAGATTCTTGAGCGTGGCCTCGGCGAGCGTCGCTTCAGGTGTCCCGGGATTAGCGGCGAGCGCCTTTTTCAGCGTGTCACGCGCATTCGAAATATCCTTAACCTGCGTGTAAGCCAACGCCATGCTGAGCATCGCGGTGCTCGTATAACGGCCTTTCGGGTAGCGCGTCATGAAGTCGTGGAACTGCGCGATCGATTGGTCATACTTGCCGTCCTGGTAAAGCGCGATCGCGGAGAAATACTTCGCCGGCTCAATCAGTTCCGACCTCGGAAATCTCTTCTGCAACGCCCCAAACCGGTCGATTGCCGTCGCCCAGCGATAACCGCGCAGCGCGACCAGTCCCTCGCGATAGAGCTGGCGGTCGGGCTGCTGACGATGCTCACCTTGCATGAGGCCGAGCTCGTGGTCGAGCATGGCGTCATATGACGGCAGAGCCACCGGCTCTTCATCGCCTGGTTTGACGTGTACGGTCCGGCCAATGGCACGAGAGAGCGTTGATTGGACCGCAGACGAGGCGCTTTCAAGCTTGCTCAAGCGCTGATTGATAGCAGCCAGCCGGGTGGGGGCCACTTCTGTCTCCGCCGTAACGGGTCGTTGTTTTAATTGGCCGATTTCTTCTTCCAACTGCCGATTGCGCTCGGCCAACTGCTGGATCGCCTGATGGTCGGCGGCGACCATGGTTCGCAACTCCGCGAGGTCGCTTGCGGAAGCCTGGGGTTGGCCGATTGCCGAAGCCTCAGCCGGGCTGTTCGCGGACGATCCCGGCCATGGCACTTGGGAGCATCCCGCAAGCGCCGCCGCGACGACGCCTGCGGCAAGCACGTATCCATAGCGACGTAGACTCAACACGGCCATCATTCTCCTGCTCGATTACCCGCGCGTTCTCGCGTCGAGTGCGACATTATACTCACGTGAAGCGCGCTCGTCGCAACGGCGGCAAGGCTTTAACAGGGTGCGGAAAAACCTTCATACACATCCTGCGGCTTCCAGCACCCTGCGATAAAACTGGCTTCTTTCCTTAAGTTCTCCCCCGCTGGAGAGCTTTGCGTAACTGCCTCGACGAGTGCACTCCTTCTTGCCCTCGCCCATTATTCCATGGGAGAGGGCGAAGCGGCGCGGCGCTTGCGTTCCTTTTGCAAGCGCCGTGACGCGAGGGTGAGGGTGCAGGCAGCCACTGGTACACAGGCGTTTTCTGCACCCTCACCCGGGCGGCACACGGGTTGCTGAAAAAGCCGGCAACCCGCGCGCCGCCCGACCTCTCCCGCAACCAAGCGGGCGAGGTGACAGAATTAGGACCGCCACCCACCTACGCAAAGCTCTCCGGAGGGGGAGAAGATTAAGGAAGGAAGCCGGTTTTCACGCAGGGTGTTGAGACTCGTCAAATCCGCTTTGTCGGCCGAGGCGCTTTCTCAACACCCTGCCAGGATGACCTTGGCTCTTGGAGGAATTCCGGCGATAAGTTAGTGCCTGTGGTGGGGAAAGATCACAGAGACCATTCCGAAGCTGGAGAGTTATGAGCAAGATGACAGCGGATCAGTCCAGGCTCGAGGCGGTGGTCCAGGCCGGTATTCAGAATGCCGGCATATGCCTCGATGGAACCGAACTCGCTCAACTTAAATCACTGACCGCAGCCCTGCTGGACGGATTGGACCGGCTTGATCGACTGGGCATTCAGCCGGACCAGACCGAGCCTGCTGTGGTCTTGAATCTTCAGGAGTCCAAAGACAGTGAGTAACGGTGACTTTGAGGCCATGACGATTGGCGACCTGGCGCCACTTATTCAAAGCCGCAAAGTCTCGCCGGTTGAGGTTACGCGATGGCATCTCGACCGTATCGCGCGGCTTAACGGACGGCTAAATGCTTTCCTGACCGTAACCGATGACGCCGCGATCGCGCAGGCGCGGGCGGCCGAGGATGAGATAACTCACGGCCGTTACCGGGGTCCGCTTCATGGCGTTCCGCTCGCAAGTAAAGACATCATCGCGGTCGAGGGGGTGCGCATGACCTGCGGCTCGAGGATTCTTGCCGATTACCGGCCCGAGCGCGATGCGACGGTGGTGGCCCGGCTAAAGGAAGCCGGCGCAATATCGCTCGGCAAGCTGCACCTCCATGAATTTGCCTGGGGAGCGACTTCGGTCAACCCGCATTTCGGCAACGCCCGGAATCCCTGGAACCCGGACTGTATTCCCGGTGGCTCAAGCGGAGGCTCAGCGATAGCGGTCGCTGCTTCAATGGCGATGGCTACGCTGGGTACCGATACCGGCGGTTCGGTGCGAATCCCGGCCTCGTTATGCGGTACCGTCGGACTGAAACCCACTTACGGGCGTATCAGCCGGGAGGCCGTCTTTCCACTTTGTAATTCACTCGACCATGTCGGGGTTCTCACCAAAAGCGTGAAAGATGCCGCGCTGCTGTTGCGTGCGATCGCGGGGGCAGACCCCGGCGATCCAACCAGCGCGACGCTGCCGGTTCCCGACTACACGGAAGGATTGACGAGGAGCTTGCGAGGAATTCGCGTCGGCTTCTTGCGCGCGTTCTTTTGGGACGGGGTTCGGGATGACGTGAAGATCTGCGTCGAGACCGCGGTCGGGCAGTTGCGTGACCTCGGTGCGGAGGTGGAGGACCTTTCAATACCGCTGATGGATCATGTACCTGGGGCGTCCCTGGCCATCATGACCGCGGAGTCTTATGCGGTGCATGAGCGCTTTCTTCGCGAGCGCAGTCAGGAATACGGCAGCGACGTGCGGCTCAGGCTGCTCATGGGTGCGATGGTTTCGGCCTCACAATATCTTAAGGCCCAGCGCTTCCGGAGGCTGCTCCGCGAGCAAACGTTTGAAGCGATGAAGCGGTTCGATGTGCTGGTGGGGCCGACGACTCCGATACCGGCAACTCCAATCGGTCAGGAGCTTGTGCGGATCGAGGATAAAGAGGTACCAGTACCAGCCAGCCTGTCCCGACTAACGAGACCGGCAAACATGACCGGATTGCCGGCCCTCTCGGTGCCTTGTGGCTTTTCGGCCGAGGGCTTGCCGGTAGGTCTTCAGCTGATAGGCAGGCCTTTCGAAGAAGAGATGGTACTGCGAGTTGCCCACGCCTATCAAGGCGCCACTGAATGGCATCGACGTTTGCCGCCGCTATAGCCGCACGGTTAGTTACTATGGAGTGATTGCGGATTGGTGAGACTCGCGTACAGGCTAATTAATGAGAGAGTTGGGTTCGGCGCCACATGTTGAATTGGTCCTAGCTTCCGGGAATCAGGAACCGCGATGGTACAACCTCCTCGACGCCGCCGGGGGGCTGCCATAGGAAGCGCATCGAGGCGTCGCCCCAAATGTTACGCTCGCCGATCTCGATCGAATGTGGGCCCGAGGTAAGCTGGATGCTGCCCGTGTCCTGAGACTTGCCGACTTCTCCAGGATCTTCGATTACGTGATGGCCATCTATTTTCAACCATCCCGCATCGTCGACGGTTATCTTGAAATGGTAGAGGCCGGTTGTGGGCGCCACGAGCTTGCCGGTCCATAGAACGAATGACGGCGACGGCAAGGCACCCATCTCGGCGATACTGTTGAAGGCAATCTCCTTGTCCACCCGTTGGATATGAGGTGGAAAGCGGTTGGGCCGTAAGCCTTCGTAATACCGTCCCAATAATCCGTGCGGTCCGTCATGTCTGGGCTGGTGGAGGAATGCGCCCACTATTGGCGGCGCAAACAGCGCTACGATTGCGAGTGCGGTCGCGGCCGGCGCCATTCGACGTCTCGAGGCTTGCCACAAGTCCAGATTGCCCAGGAGATCGAGCGCGGCCGCAAGCCATATCGCCGCAAGCGGCAATAGCTGAAGCGCGCCCGGAAGCCCCGCCAACTTGCCGAGATTGAAGGCGACCGAATCCCCGGCGATTGGGCCGCCGCCGAAATACGTGCTCTTGTTGTATGCCAAGTCACCACGCAAATAGGCGGGCCAGACGAAGTCGCGCAGCGGGTTCTGATACTCATATGGAAGGTGCGGCTCTATCGAGGTCGTCATCAACATGAGAAATGCCGACAACAGCGCCAAGGCCCCGAAGATATAATTTAGTCTGCGGGGCAGGAACGCCATCGCGAGAATCATGAACGGCACCGCCGACAACATATGACGCGGGCCGGTTGCCGTTCCTCCGCCCCAGTAGATAATCGATTGCCCGTACGAAGCATTGAACAGAACAAAACTGACGATAGAAAAGGCCACCATCACAAACTCCGGGCGATAAGGCCGACTACGCGAAAAAAACGCAAGTCCGGGAATGGCAAGCAGCAGAACCGGGTTGCAATAAAACAACCCGCGTTGTGCGCCAAATAACACGTCCCAAAGGATGGGCAACCGGGGGTAAGTGACACCGGCGAACCCGACCGATTGCTCCGGAAACTGCCTGCTGCCGGGCAGCATATAAGCTTCGTAGCTCAGGAACAGCGGATTGCCGAATGCGAATTTGTTGTATGCGAGCATGACAACCGCGACCGCCATCGCGCCGAGCGCGAAGGCCGCGCTCTTGCGCCAGTCTCTCAGCTTCCATAGCGCATACAGCCCCACGATAACCGCCAGAAGGGACGTAGGGTAATCGCACAGGACCGCCCAACCGGCGAGCAGGCCCGAGAACAAACTTTCCCACAATCCGGTTCCAGCTTCGGGCCGGGCAAGAATGTAGAAAGCCGCGAAAACGCAAAAGGCCGCGATCGG
>Ga0315281_10007684_pt1 | contig 15148 bp, 17 predicted proteins | sample YL17G07_0_MG_FD_204540 | JGI IMG/M metagenome (GOLD analysis project Ga0315281, IMG submission 204540) | Sediment microbial communities from Yellowstone Lake, YNP, Wyoming, USA - YL17G07_0 | ecosystem: Environmental > Aquatic > Freshwater > Lake > Sediment | place: USA: Wyoming | collected...
CTGCTCCGTCCGGGACTGCGAGAAGGCGACGCGGACCCGGCCACGGTGCGCGAGTTCGAGGATTGGACGGACGGGTGCGTCGCCCTGTTCAATCCCGACATCCGCGAGCTCTACGAATTCGTCCCCGACGGCGCTCCGGTCACGATCGTCCCGGACGGGAAGATCACCCTTCCCCCCAAGCCCCGCCGGTAAACATCCTCTTCGGATAGGGCCAACCCCGAAGCTCCACGGACTCACGTCCGTGGAATCCCGCAAAGGGGATTGACTCCCAGATCGGCTATCGGATAATATTCGGCGCTGGACAGTTCGCTGACGAAGGAGACCGAAAACCATGGAACTCAAAGAAGCCATTTATACCCGGCGATCCATCCGCGCCTATTTGCCTAAGCCCGTCGACCGCGCCCTAGTCCAGCAGTTGATCGACGCCGCGGTGCAGGCGCCGTGCGGTATGGGCATCCAATCCTGGACGTTCGCGGTCATCCAGGACCCCGAGATCCTCGCCGACCTCTCCGGCCGGACGAAGGCGCACCTGCTCGGAGTGATGGACCAGATGCCGCCCCTGGCGAGATATCGCGAGATGCTCGAGGACCCCAAGTTCAGCGTCTTTTATGGCGCCTCCACGCTGGTCCTCATCTGTTCCAAACCGAACGTCAGTCCGACCGCGGAGACCGATTGCACGCTGGCCTCGGAAAACTTGATGCTCGCCGCGCGCGGCCTGGGGCTGGGCACCTGCTGGATGGGCTTCGTCGGGATGTATCTCGAGACCCCTGAGGGGAAGAAACGATTCGGCATTCCGGAAGACCATGCGGTCGTGGCGCCGATCGCCGTCGGCCATTCCGCCGGCGGGTTCGCGACCATGGAGAGAAATCCCGCGGAAATCATTTTCTGGAAATAGCCGGCCGCGGAAGCGTGCGGCTCCGCCCTTTAGGCAAAAAATCGGGACTGAATCGGACGGCCTTAATTACTTAGGTTGCCCTTTCGACCTTTCCCAGAACATCCGCGGGGAAACAATGTCCAGAGGGCCGAATCCGGCAAGATCGAGAAGTTCCCGGTCTCCCGTCACGAACAGGTCGGCCTTTCCGTTGAGGGCCGAGGAGACGAGGGCTTTGTCCGTGGGATCGCGGATGGGAAGGTCGGCCGACTGGGACGGGTTTGATAGGACGGAACCTTTCCGGAGCATGCCGATGACCTCCGAGACAATGTTCTCGGAAACGCCGAGCTTGGTTTGAAGAACAGCCTTGATTTCGTCAACCAGCATCTCGGAAATGACGAGCCGGTGACGGACTAGGACTTCGCGGAATACGTCCGCGCAAAGCCCTCGCGTGGCCACGGCGCTGACGACGACGTTGGTGTCGAGGAAAACCCTCATGAGATTTTGCGGAAGATATCCTCGTCCGTCAGGTAGCCGCGGGCTTCGGCGAAGGGCATGATCCGCTTCCTTAACTCCTCAAAGGTCTCGAGGCGGATCTGTCGGCGGAGGGCTTCGCGGGCGATTTCGCTCCGGTTCTTCCCTGTTCTCCGGCTCGCTTTAGATAAGAGCTCTTCGAGCTCTTTATCCAAGCGGATCGTCAATGTCGCCGTTTTCATGTAATACATTGTAAGACGATTATCCCTCTCTGTCAACAGCCTTTCACAACCGAAACTTCCATCCTCGAAGAAAGACGGCCTGGGAAACCCGAATTCTCAAAGCTTATAGGAATTCCCTCTCAGCTGGGCCTCGGATTGGGCGGATGGGACTGTTCAGGCGCGGGCAGCTCGTGACGCGGGATTTTCGGCGATCCTTTTCAATCGCTTTTCGCTGTCTTTGCGATGCGTGATCGCCAGGATGACGACTTCTTCCCCCCGGATTCTGTAATAGGCCCGGAAATCGCCGCTCCTTAGCCTGAACAGGTCCGGGTCGAAGCCGGACATCTTTTTTATGCGCGATTTTCCGAATGGGACCGGAGGGACCTCGAGATATGTTTTGATGTCCCTCACGAGCCGAATGGCCGCCGTTCTTTCGATGCCCTCGACGTCCCTAACCGCGGCGGGGCTGAAGACGACTCTAAACCGTTTTTCGCGCATGCCGTTTTTCGAGATTCCTGAGCAGGTCGTCGGCCGCGAGCCCGCCCAGCTTCAGATACTCTGCGTAGGCTTCTTCGATCTTTGACCGGAATCCGGGGTCGTTTTCGATGAGATAGTCCTCGACGTCCTCCTGCGTCACATAATGGAGGACAGCGGCGGGCTTCCCGTAGGCGGTAATGACGATGTCGCCCTTCTCTGATTCTTTAAGAAGGTCCATGGTCTTTTGCTTAAGCTCTTTAACGCCCGCGAAGCGCATGTGTTGTCTCCTTGAACTGTTACACTATAGTGTAACTTTATCAGGGCATGATGTCAAGAGTTCATCGGTCTCCCGGGTTTAGGCAGTCTTGCGTGTGCCTGCTATAAAGAAGACGCCTGAAATCGGTCCCATGCTCGCGGGACGGAATCGCCGGGGGAGCGACCGGCGCGCCGGGCAGAATTCGACCCCCTTCGCGGGTTTCCACGGACGTGAGTCCGTGGAGGAGTAGCGAATTCCCGCTTCGGGGACAGGCGCTCCAAAGCCTGCAAAAGTTGGATCCCACGGACGCACGTCTGTGGAGCTTCAGTTGCCGGGGACTCCGATTTTCTCTAGAATTGGTGAACAAATAGACAAAACGGCCTGGGGAACGGGTCTAAAGAAGTAGAGCGGACGGATACAGGATGCGATGAAGCTCGACGAGCTCTACGACCGCTACGGGGAGAAAATGTATCATTATGTGGCCCTCCGGCTCGGCTCTTCGGAGGACGCCGAGGACGTCCTCCAGGAGGCGTTCTGCCGATTGGCCGGGTACTCCGTGCGCTGGGCGCTTGTCCGCAACCCCAAGGCGTTCGTTTTCAAGGTCCTGAGGAATGAGGCCAACCGGCATCTCGCGCGGCGCATCAAGCAGCGCGAGGACGGGCAGAACAATCCCAGACGACTGAATAATCCAGGTTTCTTTATCGAGGAACCGGACGAAAGTTCCGCGGCTGCCGTTTCGGAAGCCCTCTCACAATTGCCGGATGGCCAGAAAGAGATCATCATTCTAAAGATCTTCCAGGAGTTCACTTTTAAAGAGATCGCCGGCATCTGCGGGCTTTCGATCAACACGGCCGCAAGCCGCTATCGTTATGGAATTGAAAAGCTCCGCGCGTCTCTGGAGGGAAAAGTATGAATAACGGGGACAATCAGGATCTCGAAAGGCGGCTCAAGTCCCTCAAACTCACGCCAGCGCCAGCTGGACTTCGGGAGAAGGTTCTCATTGCGGCCCGGCAAAAGCGGGAGGTGACGGTCTGGACGACTCCCCTGCTCAGAAAATGCCTGGCCGGATGCGCGGTCCTTCTCGCGGTCATCTTCATCGCGGATGCCGGAGCAAGCCGAACACAGAACGCACGGGTCCATGCCATTCTTGATGGGACGCGCATCACTCAAACCGACGAGCTCAGGCAATGGAACGCGGAGCTTGAAGAGCTGCGCGATGCCGTCGGTCCCGGCGGAATCGTTCGGGAGAGATCGCTGCAAGCCAGGCAAAAGATCAAGCCCTCGAGCGGCCCGGGCGACGAAATCTGGTAAGAGTCCGCAAGGGAGGATCTCTATGCAAATAAGATCACGACAAATCTTAACTAGAGTCCTGATCGGCCTGGTTCTTTTTATAACCGTAGTCTTGGCTTTACGAGCCATATTGAATTTCACATCCGGGAAAAGGCTGGAACGGTATCTCGCTGAAGCCAAGGCCCAGGGCATCGCCCTGAGGGTCAGGGACTTGATTCCAGACTGCCCAGACGCCGAGAACGGGGCCCGCCCTTGGAAAGCCGCTGAGGCGCTCCTCCTCGTGGAAGAACGAGATATGCTCCTGATAAACAAAACGTTCGAAGGATTTTACGGCAACCAACCTTTCGCCGAAGCAACGAGAGAAAGTTTAGGCCAGGTAGCGGCAAAGAACCGGCGGGTGCTTGATTTTATTATTGAAGCCGCTGACCGGCCTTGTTTTCGATACAGAGAATGGCTCAACCCCGTTTATGTACCGGATATTCCCCATGCCGTGAGCTTGATCAGGGCGCTGAAGCTCCTGGCTATCGATGCCCTGCTCAGGGCGGACAGGGGAGAAGTCAAGGCAGGGCTGAATGAGTGCGGGGCAGGCATGCATTTGAGCTTGAGGCTTATGGATGAGCCGGTCCTGATTAATGCGCTCGTCGCAATAGCTATAAGGAAAGAGCTGCAGATTTCATTTAACCAGATCGCTCGCGCGAGGGACCTCGATCTTGATACGCTGGCCGCCTGGTTGAAGGACATGGAACCCAATCAATGGCGCGCGCATTTCATAAGATGCATTCCGGGGGAGAGAGCGCTCGGCCTTGAAACTTACCTAGAAGTGATGAAGGGAAGCCCGGAACCGATGAAGGACTTCTATGGCTCCGGCGAGATCAGGCAGGCCATTGGGTGGCTGACGAGACCGATCCTCACGTCACAAGTTCTCCGGGGTATGGCACAATACCAGGACCTCGAAGCTATATCCAAAAGGCCATATTTTGAACAGCGGGATATCGTAAAAAAATATGGGCGGGAGCATGGCATCCAAGCTTGGTATGAACAACGGTTTCTGGCCCTAGTTTCCGAGACGCAAGGCATGTTTTTGAAGGAAGCATCCTTAGAAGCCATGATGCTCGCGACGAGGGCGGGGCTGGCTAGCAAGATTTATAGGAACAAAACGGGGCATTACCCAGAAAACCTCGAAGCCCTGGTGCCGGATATCCTGCCTGAGGTGCCCATAGACCCGTTCACCGGAAGGCCGCTCTCCTACAAAATTGTAAACGGCGAGCTGATTATCTACAGCTGGGGCTCCAACGAAAAAGATGACGGCGGCCGCGGGACCTATAATTTCACTCGGCTCGTCATGGAAAAAGACGACGATTGGACGTGGCGGGAGAAAATTAAGTAGGAGATCAGTTGTCGCGCCGGAGCTCGAGCCGCTCGAGGCCGTGCTCGTTGAATTCCTTCTCGTACTTCTCGACGAGGGGCCGCTCCTTGGCCATCCCCTCATCGGTGGTCAGTTGCTCGAAGGACTCCTCGCCGTACTTCCGGACGTAATCGCGGTCGGCCAGCCGGTAAATGAGCTGGTCCCAGAACGTGTTGTCGTTGTAGAAATCGACGACCTCGGTCATCTTCTCCTCGAGCTCGTGGGACGGAAAGGCCTTTTTCTCCTCCTCGTCGAACTCCACATAGTCCTCGAGCCCGTGCTTCGCGGCCTCCGTCAGGACGAGGCTTTCGACCTCGTCGTACTCCTCGATGACGTCCTCGTTCCGCCAGCTGTTGGCCAGCCAGTTGCCCAGGAAGACGAGCTTGCTCAGGCTCGCGAGTTGTTCGTTCGTCAATTCAATTTTCATGGCATCCTCGAATCTGATGAGCTTCAAATATACCATGTCCGCGCCCCTTCGCCAAACGGGGGCCGATGGCATACAATAGGTCCGGGAGGACGTGATCCATGGGACATTACGAAGAATTCAGCAAGTTCCGCCAGGATATGAACAAGAGGATCCTGGAGGAAGGGACGCTCGAGATCAAGCGGTTTTTCGGGATCGACGAAAAGGCCTACCACCCCGGGGCCCTCGACGCCAAGACCAAGGAGCTGATGGGCCTCGCGGCCTCCATGGTCCTGCGCTGTGACGACTGCGTCAGCTACCATATCATTCAAGCCCAGGACAAGGGCGCGACGAAGGACGAGCTTTTCGAGACCTTCACCGTGGCGCTCGTCGTCGGGGGGTCCATCGTCATCCCCCACTTGAGGAGGGCCGTGGCCTTCATGGACGAGATGGAAAACCGCCAGACTTTGAAGCAGGGGGAGACGCCATGAAAAGACAAGGATTCATGATGCTGGCCCTGGTCGTGGGCCTGACTCTTATCGCCTGCGCCGATGCGGCGCCGGACAAGCCGCGCGGGGCGGCGGTCCGGGACCAGGCCGGCGGAACGTCGACCAAGACGGAGCCTGCCGCACAGCCCCAGCAAGCCGTTCCGGCGTCTCCGCCAGGATCGAGGCTGATGACGGAGGACGAACGCAACACCATCGATATCGTCAAGAAAACCAAGAACTCCGTCGTGTTCATCACCAACATGCAGTACGTCCGGGACTTCTTCTACCAGTCGGACCAGCCCGTCGCCAGGGGGAGCGGCTCCGGCTTCGTCTGGGACGACATGGGCCGGATCGTGACCAACTTCCACGTCATCGAGGACGGGGACAAATTCATGGTCAGCCTGCCCAACCAGAAGCAGGTCGAAGCCAAGCTCATCGGCCGGGAGCCGACCAGGGATATCGCCGTACTTCAACTTCAGGAGAAGGTGCCGGACCTCCAGCCGGTCCAGATCGGGATCTCGAAAGATCTTCTCGTCGGGCAGAAGGTCATCGCTATCGGCAACCCGTTCGGGTTCGACCATACGGTGACCACGGGGATCGTCAGCGCCATCGGCCGGAACATGCCCGGGGCCGGCAACGTCACGATCCGCGACATGATCCAGACGGACGCCTCGATCAACCCCGGCAATTCGGGCGGGCCGCTTCTCGACTCGTCGGGCGCGCTCATCGGCATGAACACGATGATCATCAGCCCGTCCGGGGCCTCGAGCGGCGTCGGATTCGCGGTACCGGTCGACTTGATCAAGAAAACCGTGCCGGAGATCATCCAGTTCGGCAAGGTCACCAAGCCGGGGATCGGCGGGCTGACGTTCCTGAGCGACGAATACGCCGCCCAGGCGCGGGTTACGGGCGCCGTGATCCTGGACGTGCCCCGGGGCGGCCAGGCGTATGAGCTCGGCCTGCGCGGGCTCGGCCGCGACAGCTACGGGCGCCTCTACATCCGCGACGTGATCACGGCCATCGACGGGAAGAAGATCAAGTCCTACGACGACCTCTTCACGGCCCTCGGCGGCTACAAGATCGGGGACACGGTGACGCTGACGGTCGACCGGGACGGGAAAACGCGCCGGGTTGAGATCCGGCTCGTGGGGGTTGACTAGGAAATCAAGAAGGGGTCAGGTCTACTTTCTTGTAAAAAAAGTGGAAGAAAGTAGACCTGACCCCTTCTTTATTTAGCTTTTCTTGATCGGCAGGATGCCGGCCATTTCCCCGATCACGTTGACGATGTCCTTGTCGGACGGCACGATGATCTTCGTATTGTTCTGAAGCGCCGTTTCGAGGGCCTGCAGGCGGCGCAGAACCTGGGCGTTACCGACAAAATATTTCTCGGCGGCCTCGTTGACCAGGCGGATGGCCTCGGCCTCGCCCTGGGCCTCGAGGATCTTGGCCTGGCGGACGCCGTCGGCCTTCTTTATCTCGGCGCGACGCTCGCCGTCGGCGACCGTCTCGCGGGCCGTGGCGAAGTCGACGGCCGCGACCTTCTCGTTCTCGGCCTTGACGACCTTGTTCATGGTCTCCTGGACGTCCTTGGGCGGGTCGATCTCCTTGAGCTCGGTCCGGACGATGTCGATCCCCCAGCGGGCCGTTTCCGTGGACAGGGTCTTGAGGAGCTCCTCGTTGATCTTGCCGCGCTCGCTGTTGGCCGATTTGAGGGTCAGGGTGCCGATGATGTTGCGGAGAGTGGTGCGGGCCAGGTTGACGATCTGCCACTGGTAATTGTTGACGTTGTACTGGGAAGCCTTGACGCTGTCCTCGTCGTCTTTGACCTTAAAATAGACCTGGGCGTCGACCCGGGCGTTGAGGTTATCGTACGTGATGATCTCCTGGGGCGCCGCGTCCACCATCTGCTCCGTGATGTTGATGCTGTGCAGGGTTTCGATGGCCGGGATGACCCACTGGAAGCCGGCCTTGACGAAGCGGTTGTAGCGGCCGAGGCGCTCGACGAGGCCCCGGTGCGTCGGCCGGATGATGCGGATCCCGGACAGGAAAAGAATGATGACGACGATTCCAATCCAAATAAGTGCGCCCATATGGTCCCTCCCCGAGGTGACGCTCGATCTGAGTCAGATGGTAACGCGGCCCGCCCGGGATGTCAATGCGCCATCGGGGGACACAATACTCTGTCCCCAATTTAGAAAAAGAGGGACAGAGTATTGTGTCCCCCGATGATTTAATCGGCGATGTAGCCGGCGCGGTGGGTAATCTTGTAGTCGCCGGTTTTGACCTTGACACGCAGGTCGTGGAATTTGCCGTCGGCGACGTAATCGGCCGGCCGGAAATACAGGAGATAATAGTTCTCGGAGGCCTCGACGGCGGATTTCATCATCGCCATCAGGTTGGCCGAACTGCCCGCGAACCCGCCCGTGGCCCGGGCCAGCTCCATGAAGGGCGCAAAAACGTCCTCCGATTGCTCCTCCATGACGATCCCTTCCTGCGTCGCCCGAGGCCGGGAGATGAACATGAAGTGGACGGCCGTCGACGAATCGGAGTACGCCTTCTTGAGGCCGTCGACGTCAAGGGGGGCTTCCCGCCGGTAGAACTCAAAGAGGCTGGTCAGTGTTTGGGTGATCTCCGGCCGGTCGTTGAACATGCCCATGTAGACCGAAAGGATCTTGGGATCAATTTTGGGGATGAACTCCCGTTCATAAAAAACAAAGGCGTCCTTCTGGCCGTTCAGCATTTTGAGGTAATGGGCGAACTGGACGAACTTCTTCTGCTCGATAACCCGCAGGCTCTGGAGTTTGTCGAGCAGTGTGACGTAATTCTGAAGCTGCTCTTCGAATGACAAAGCAAAGAACGTGGAATCGGCCAGGATCGGGTTGGGAGGGGCGGCGACAAGGGGGTCCGTCGGCAGCGCGCCTCTGAGGGTCTCGCTCGTGCGGTTGGAGACCAGGGAGGCCATGACCTGGGCCAAGGATTTCATCTCCTCCAGGATGCCCCGGGAATCCGAGTATCCGATGAGGATGTCCCTGCGGACGAGGCCGACGATGTCCCTGAAAATCTTTTTCCGGCTCACGTGTTCGAAAACCCGGCTCTTGACGCGGTAGGTTTTCATGGGAGTCACGAGGGTCAGCTCGTCCTCCGGAATGAGAACGCTCGTCACGAAATAGTCGAGGGCCTCTGAGAGTTTGGGGTCGAATTCACCGAGCTCGAAAAAGAGGAAGAAATGCCGCGCCGTCCGGGGCGCGAACTTGCGGTTTTCTTCGCGGCGCTCGATGTTCGTCTTTTTGACCAGGTAGACGGCCTCGAGCCGCTGGGGCCGGCCGTTGTCCGTGACCTCGAAATCGCCGATGGTCAGGTTGTCGACGAAGGCCGCGCCCTTGAAAACCCGGACCGGGATTTCGACGTTGACGGCCTTGGTTTCGACCCGGATATCCTGCGCGGCGGCGAGGGCGAGGAGGCCGGCCAATCCGACGACGGAGAGCGCTGACCGCCGCACGATTTTTTCCCTCGTCCGGCCACCCGTCGCATTGCGCATGGGCTTCTTTCTATTATAGCACGGTGGGCGCCGGGCAGGCCGGCGAGGCGGAGCCGCGCGGGACGAGGCCCGTGACGGCGGCGCGCCGGCGCGCTCACATCTTCCAGGTGCCCGCGACGATGACGTTGGCGCCCGTGACGGCGGCGGCCCGGTCCGAAGCGAGAAAGGCCACGGCCTCTGCCACGTCCTCGAACGTTCCGAGCTGCGATTCGGAAAGGTCGCGGGCCGTGGGAAGAACGCCCCCCTTGATGAGCCCCGGCGAGACCATGTTGACCGTAATGCCGTTCGGGGCCTCGGAGACGGCGGCCGTCCGCGTGAGGATCAGCAGGGCCGTCTTGGCGGCGGCGTAGGGGGCGATGGTCGGGAAGGAGGTCAGCTGCTCGGCCCGGCTGTAGCCGATGTTGATGATCCTCCCCCACCGCCGGCCCCTCATGCCGGTCAGAGCCGCCTTGGCGCAGAAATAGGAGCTGAGGAGGTTGCCCCGGAAGACGCGCTCCCAATCGGCGACCTCGAGCTGGTCCCAGGGCTTGACGAGGAACGGTCCCACGTTGTTCACCAGGACGTCGACGCGGGCGAATTTTTCCTCGACTTTTTTGATCAGCCCGGCGGCCTGGGCCTTCTTGGTCAGATCGGCCCGGAAGACGGCGCTGAGCTTGCCTTTCCCGCGGATGGCCGTGGCCAGGTCCTGGGCTTCCTCGCGGCGAGTCAGGTAGTGGACGGCGACTCCGGAAACATCGTCGGCGAGCCGGAGGGCGATCTCGCGGCCCATGCCGCGGCTCGCGCCGGTGACGAGGGCGATGCGCAGGCTCATTTATTTCAAGGTCCCGACGGCGGCTTCGACCGCGTCGAGGATCTCCCCGGACTGGACGACGGCGGACAATCTGTTGATATCGTCATATAGCGGCCTGTCCTCCTCGAGGAACGCGACGTGCTTCCGGATGACATCGCAGGCGGCCTGAACTCCGGGGCTCGGCTTGACGGGCTTGCGGAAGTCCACGGCCTGGGCGCCGGCGATGAGCTCGATGGCCAGGACGGCCTGGGCGTTTTCGATGATCTGACGCGTCTTGAGGGCCGTCGTCATGCCCATGCTGACGAAGTCCTCCTGGTCGGCCGCGGCCGGGATGGACCCCGTGGCCGCCGGGTGGCATAGGACGCGGTTCTCGCAGATCAGGGCGCCGGCCGTGTACTGGGTGAGCATGAGGCCGGAGAACATTCCCGCGCCCTTGGTCAGGAAGGCCGGCAGGCCGGCGTTGAGGTGAGGATTCATGAGGCGGTTGTGGCGCCGCTCGGAAAGGACGGAGACCGTGGTCACGGCCGTGCCCAGGAGCTCGAGGGCGAAGGCCATGGGCACGCCCTGGAAATTGGCCCCGGTCAGGACGAGCTGCTCGTCGGGAAAGAAGACGGGGTTGTCGGCGGCGCCGTTGAGCTCGATCTCCATCATGTAGCGAGCCCATTTGAGGGCGTCGCGGGCCGCGCCGACGACCTGGGAGGTGCTGCGAAGGCTGTAGGCGTCCTGGACTTTCTTGCCGGATTGCGCCAGGAGCCCGCTCCCCTCGGTGAGGCGGCGGACGTTCTCGGCGGACTCCAGGGCGCCGGGGTAGCCGCGGGTTTTATGCAGGCGCTCGTCGTAGGCCTTCATGTTGGCGTTGAGGACCTCGAGGGTCATGGCCGCGGCGATCTCGGACATCTTGAGCCAGCGGTGGACGTCATATACGGTCAGGGCGCCCATGCCGGTGATGACGTTCGAGCCATTGATCATGGCCAGGCCGTCGCGGGCGTGGAGAACGATGGGCTTGATGCCGGCCCGCTTGAGGGCTTCGGCCCCCGGGAGGCGCTCGCCCCGGTAGAAGGCCTCGCCTTCGCCCATGGGGACAAGGGCCATCTGGGCCATCGGGGAAAGGTCGCCGCAGGCGCCGACCGAGCCTTTTTCGCACATGACCGGGGTCACGCCTTTGTTGAGAAGCTCGACGAGGGTTTCGGTGACGGCCAGGCGGAGGCCCGAGTGCCCGTGGCAATGGCAATTGATCCGGCTGAGGATGGCGGCGCGGACGGCGTCCGCGGGCATGGGCTTGCCGTAGCCGGCGGCGTGGCTGTAGATGAGATAGCGCTGATATTTTTCGACCTGGTCTTCCGTGAGGACGACGTTGGCCAGCTCGCCGATGCCGGTGTTGACGCCGTACATGATCTCCCGTTTCTGGATTTTATCCTCGAGAAGGGCCCGGCACTTATCGATCCGCTTCTTGGCCTCCGGGGCCAGGGCGATGGGCTCTCCGCCGCGGGCGACCTGGACGACTTTTTCGACCGTCAATCCTTCTCCGTTTAGAACGATGGGCATGGCTGAATCTCCCTCAATATTGTCTTCGGCCTCTTCATAGGGGATTATCACTTTAGCGGAAGAGGCTCAGGAAGGCAAGTTGATTTCGAGCGGGGGCCTGTGCTATAAGTATCGCTCCATTAGCTGACGGACCCTCGAGCGGAGAGTATTCCATGATCAAAGAGACGAAGCGGATTCTGGTGACCGGGGCCGCTGGTCAAATCGGTTCGGAGCTGGCCCTGCGGCTGCGCGCGACTTACGGAGACGGCAACGTGGTGGTCAGCGATATCGTGGCGATTTCCGGGCCGCTCGCGGAACCTGGTCCGACGGAGCGGCTGGACATCACCGACCGGCCGGCCCTCGGGGCGCTCCTCCGGAAACACAAAATCGATACGGTCTATCACCTGGCCGCCCTCCTCTCCGCCACGGGCGAGAAGACCCCCCAGAAGGCCTGGGATATCAACATCAACGGGCTTTATAACGTCCTCGAAGCGGCCCGCGAGTTCGGTCTGGCCCGGGTGTTTTCGCCGAGTTCGATCGCCGTTTTCGGGCCCGCGACACCGCGCGAGAAGACCCCGCAGGACACGGTCCTCGACCCGAAAACAATGTACGGCGTGACCAAGGTCGCCGGCGAGCTCCTGTGCGATTACTATGTTCAGAAATACGGCCTCGACGTCCGGGGCTGCCGCTACCCCGGAATCATCAGCCACCAGACCCTGCCCGGCGGCGGGACGACCGACTACGCGGTCGCCATTTTCTACGAGGCCGTGAAATACGGCCGCTACACGTGCTTCCTCCGCGAAGACACGCGCCTGCCCATGATGTACATGCCCGACTGCCTGAAATGCACGCTCGACCTGATGCGGGCGGATTTCGCCGGGCTCAAACACCATTCGAATTTCAACGTCACGGCCATGAGCTTTTCGGCCGGCGAATTGGCGGAGGAGATCAGGAAGCGGGTCCCGTCATTCGTGTGCGAATACAAGCCCGACTTCCGGCAGGCCATCGCCGACTCCTGGCCGGCCTCGATCGACGATTCGGCGGCCCGTCGCGAGTGGGGCTGGCGCCCCGATTTCGATCTGGCTCGGATGACCGACGACATGCTCTCAGCCCTCGCCAAACGCCATGCTGCCGGCACCCTGAATTCTTAAATGGACTAAACGGGGACTATACGGGGTCGGGCCTCAGCATCCTACTGATATTCCACATAATAGCCAACAAATGGGGGGGATTTTAGGCCTTAAGTCCTCAAAATTGGGCCTAAAAAACGATAATTAGCGACTCTATGCCAATTACGGAGAGCCTATTTCCAATTCAAGAGGTTGAGATATTAAGTCGCCATTTTTGGGGTTAAAAATAACGACTTAGGGCGAAAATGTGCCCATGAAAATCGATTATTTTATTTGACTGCAATATCTTACTGAGGCCCGACCCCGTTTAATTGACCCCGTTTAATTGACCCCGTTTAATTTCTCCCCACGGACCTAAATCTTCTCCCTAAGGAAATTCGGCAGGGCGAAGGCCGCCCGGTGGATCTCGGCGTTATAGTACTTGAGCCCCTTCGGAATCCGCAGGCTCCGCGAGGCGAGCGGATCGAGGCCGTCCGACAGGAAATTGTAGCACCACGTGCCGACGGGGTAGGTCGGCACTGGGCCCAAGTAGAGCCCGGAATGCCGGAAGATTTTTTTCAGGAAAACGCTCTTCCGGGCGTGCGAATTCTGGTGGAGCATGAGCGACCCCGCCTGGGCCGCGATGATCCCGCCGGGGTTGAGGCGTGACTTGAGCTTGCGATAAAAGCCCTCCGCGTGGAGGACCGTTGACGGCCCGACCGGGTCGGACGAATCGACGATGATGACGTCGAAGGTTTCCGGCGTCTTCTCGATAAAGACGTTTCCGTCGGCGATGACGAACTCGGCCCGCCGGTCCTTGAAGGACGGCCGCAGCCAGGGGAAATTCTTCCGGCAGGCCTCGATGACTTCACCGTCGATCTCGACCATCCAGGCCTTCTTGACGGGGTGCTTCAGGACTTCGCGGAGCGCCCCTCCGTCCCCGCCCCCCACGATCAGGACGCGGTCGGGCTTCGGGTGGGACGCGAGGGCGGGGTGGACAAGCATCTCGTGGTAATAGAACTCGTCCCGCTCCGTCGTCTGGACGAGCCCGTCGATCATGAGGACGCGGCCGTAATCCCGGTTCTGGATGATTTCGATCGTCTGGAAGCGCGACCGGCCGCTGTACAGGACTTTTTTCACGGTGAAGAAAATCCCGGAGGCGGACGTCTGGTACTCGCGGGCTTCGGTCTTGCGGGGGTTGAGTCCTTTGGTCGTTTTCATGGTTCGATGTCCTCCTGAGGCAGGGCCGTTCCCCGGCCTGAATCCGGTGGCTTATCTTATCACGGAATGAGCCCCTTGAAAGGCGCCCCGTCCCGGCCGCCGGGGCCTTCTTCGCTGCGGCTAATCCAGCTTCTCGATCTTGATGCCGTGATAGTATTTCTTGAGGATGTCCTTGTAGTCCGCCCCGGCCACGGCCATCCCGTACGCGCCGACCTGGCAGAGGCCGACGCCGTGGCCCCATCCTCGGCCGGACAATGTGTAGCCCGTCACGTGACCCGCCTCGTCGTAGGATCTGTCGATGACAAATAGCGTGTCCCGCAGCCCCAGGGTTTCGCGGATCTGGAAGCCGCGGATCGTGACCTTATTGTCCGTCCCCGCGATCAGGAGCTCCGTGACGCGCCCGGAGACCCCGCGGGTCTTGACCGACATGTCGACGAGCTTTCCGATCTGACAGGACTGGCTGATCATGGCCTCGAACTCTTTAGCGGATTTCTGGACCTGCCACCGGTTGAACCGCGAGGACCGGTCGAGGACGTTCGAGTTCGGCGGGTAAAAGACCTCGAGATAGGCGATGTCGCCCTCCCGCTCGATCCACCGGACCCTCTCGCCGCCGAGGAGCGTCAGGTTCGTGGCGAACGTGTCCGCCCCGTCCAGGTTTCTCAGCAGGAAGAGGTGTGGAGAGAGCCGCAGGGTTTTGCGTTCGAAGTCCTTGCCCACCTCGATCGTTTTCTTCCCGGCCGAGCGGAAGATTCCGGATTGGAAGAAGTCGTGCTCGGTCGAAAGGATCCTGCGCAGGGCCACCGCGACTTCGGCCCGGCTGAGGGGCCGGAGCGGGTCGCCCGTTTTCACGGAGGCCGGGAAAATCTCCGCTTGCAGGCAGTAAGCGACCGGCCCACGGTCCTTCCCCTGGACCTGGGGCAGGCCCCTCATCAGAAAATCGACCTCGGCGGGGAGCATGAGTTTTCCGACCCGATCCTCCCAGCCGAGCGCCTGGATCAGGACCCGGGCCAGGTTGGCGAAATTCAGCGGGAGCGCGTCCGGGGCGAACTCGTCCGGCTTCACGCCGAGAAGCCGGCGCGAG
>Ga0315281_10007686_pt1 | contig 15148 bp, 9 predicted proteins | sample YL17G07_0_MG_FD_204540 | JGI IMG/M metagenome (GOLD analysis project Ga0315281, IMG submission 204540) | Sediment microbial communities from Yellowstone Lake, YNP, Wyoming, USA - YL17G07_0 | ecosystem: Environmental > Aquatic > Freshwater > Lake > Sediment | place: USA: Wyoming | collected...
CGATCGACTGGTGACGACGGACGCGGTTCTGGGCGGGTCTTCGCCACATCGCCAGACTCGTCCTTTGTGATGATCGCAATCGGCGTCTCGCTCGTTCGGGCTTTCGCAAGGCGTGCGCGCTGCACGCTCGTGAGCACCCGCTCGGGGTTCTTCAGCTGTCCCGTCGCCGCGACGATATACTCGCGTGGCACCGTGATCGAGACGTCGAAGCTGCCGTACTCGAGGTAAAACTCCCCCGCCCCGATGTACGGCTCGTGGTTCCAGCCGTGGACGTCGTCGAACACGCAAACGCGGGGGTACCACTGCGCGATCTCGTAGAGCATTCCGTCGTGGCCCATCCGCCCACCGCCCTGCGGTGGAACGCTGAAGTGCCAGGCGAGGTCGACATCGACGAACGCACCCGGCGCGAGCGGCGCGGCGAGATCGACACGCATCGTTGTGCCGTACCGCACGTGCTTCGCGTCGCGCCCCGCGATCGTGAGCGACTCGAGCGTCCCGCCGCCGGCAAATCCCTGGCAGGAAAAATCGAAGGTCGAGTTGAGAAAAACGAGCGGCGGCTGGTTGAGGACGTTCGTGATGCTCGTCGGCTCGCAGAGGTTTTGCTCGACGAACAGCCAGAGATACGAAAGCGTTTCGGGCGAGCGATTCAGATAGTGGATCGTCTCGCGCCCGCGGAGTTCGTTCTTCTCGGGATCGAGCGTGGCGGCAATGGTGTAATTCACGCGCTGCTGCCAATAGCCGCGGCCGGGACGCCCGGAACCGGCGCGCACGTCGTTCGGCGTCGGGAGCGCGAGCGCGCGGAACGGCGAGCTATCGGCAACCGCCGCCGCGCGCGACTGACCTGCGATCGGCTGGCCGCGCATCGTGAGCGCAAGGATCGAGACAGCAGCGAGCAACGTGCGAGTGGTGAACATCGGCGTCTCGGTGGAAACGTGGAGAACGAATGGTCCCGGAGCGAACCGGCCTGACCGTTCAGCGACCCCGAGGCGGCGCCGGCGACGGCAAGGAGGCAGGCACCGCGAGCGTGATCAACTGCGCGGGCAGACTCCCCTGCCGGCCCACCCAGAGCGCGACGTACTGCTTGCCATTCACCATGTAACTCATCGGTGAACCGCCGACAGATCCAGGAAGTGGAACGTCCGCGACGCGTTCGCCGGTCCGTTTGTCGAGCACGTGGAGCACCGCGCGGCTGCCCCACCCTTCGGTCGCGAACAGCAGCGTCTTCGACGCCATCACCGCCGGCCGCGTCCTCGCGCCGGTCGGCGGAATGGTCAGCCCTTGCAGCGCGGGGTCGTTCTTGATCGCGTCGGGGGTGTCACCGCCGGGGACCATCCACAGTTGCTCGCCGCGATTGAGATCGATGGCTGTGATGCGGTTGTAGGGCGGCTTCACCAGCGGCAGGCCGCGCACATTGGGGACGCGACCTGCGCCGCCGACGTACCGCATGTCCGACCGCGCCGAATCCGGCTCCATCGCGAAGTTGAGGACGTTGGTAAATGATCCGACGTAGAGGACGCCCGTTTCCGGATCGAACGAGCCGTGCTCCCAGTTGGCGCCGCCGACCGCTCCCGGCAGAGAAAGCGTCCCCTTCGTGCCGTCGGGCGCGTTCGCCAGGGACGGCGGCGAATACAGCTCGCCCAGCCGATACGGTTTGATCGCTTCGACCGCTGCCGCGCGCAACTCGGGCGTGAAATCGATCAGGTCGTCGATCTTCAGGCCCTGACGGTCAAACGCCGCCGGCTTGGTCGGAATGGGCTGCGTCGGCGAGGTCCGCTCTCCAGGTATGTCGCTCTGCGGCACGGGTCGCTCGACAATCGGCCAGACCGGTTTTCCGGTGACGCGGTCGAACACATACGCGAACGATTGCTTGGTGAGTTGGACGACCGCCTCGATGCGTCGGCCGTCCACGGTGATGTCGGCGAGAATGGGGGCCGTCGGATTGTCGCGGTCCCAGATATCGTGGTGCACGATCTGGTAGTGCCAGACCCGCTTGCCGGTACGGATGTCAAGGCAAACGAGCGTCGACGCGAAGAGATCGTCGCCCGGGCGGTGGCCGCCGTAGTAGTCGCCGGTCGCTCCCTCGACAGGGAGATAGAGGTACCCTTGCTTCGTATCAACACTGAGCGGCGCCCACGCGCCAGCGTTCCCGGTGTATTCGGCCGACCCGTCGAGCCATGTGTCGTTCCCGAACTCGCCCTTTTGCGGAATGGTGTTGAACCGCCACTTGAGCGCGCCCGTCTTTGCATCGATAGCGAGGATGCGGCCTGGAACATTCTTCATCGATGGCGGGCGCCCACCTTCTCGCAGCGCGGGCCCGATCACCACCACGTTTTCGAACACGACCGGCGGCGAACTTGACCCAATCACCGCGCTGTCAGGGTCGAGCGGCACGCCGAGTTGCATCTTGAGGTCGACGAACCCGTGGCTGCCAAACGTGTCGACGGCCTTGCCGGTCTTTGCGTCGAGTGCAACGAGTTGGAATCCCGGCGTGACGACGAAGATGCGGACGTCGCGACCGTCGGTCCAATAAGCGACGCCGCGGCCCGCGCCCTGGCGCGGCGCATTGCGAAAACGCGCTGCCGGTTCCTCAAACCTCCAATGCCATTTCTCCGTTCCCGTGGCGGCGTCGACCGCGACGACAGATCGATGAGCCCCGGAGGTGAAGTACAGAATGCCACCTATCATGATCGGCGTATTCTCGTTCTTGAATTCCGCCGGCTTGTCCAGCGTGTCCGCCTTCCAGCTCCATGCAACCGCGAGCCGCGCCACGTTATCGCGCGTGATCTGGTCGAGCGGTGAATAGCGGGTGCTCGCCAGATCGCGGTGATAGTTGGGCCACTCGCCAGCGGCCGATTGGCCACCGGCGAGGGCGGGGAACAGCATCACCAGAGCGGCGAGGCGGCAAAGCGGGGCGGCAAGTCGGCGCATTGGTTCTGAGGAGTGGCGGGGTCAAACGACGCTGGGGACGACGGGATATATAGGAACATGACGCCGGGGCGGCGACTCGGCTATTGCCCCCAGGGTATGCCGACGCCCACGTCGCAGGCTTTCGTGGGCTGGTCATATGGCGCCGGGGCACTGCACGCTCAATATTCCGCCCCAGCCACGCCTAACCTACCGCTCAGACAGGGACTGACGATGCACGCCAAACACGACAAATCAACTGACGACGCCGCACGGGCGGACAACAGCGACGCCGAATCCGGACACAATCACGACAAGAAACACAAGAAGGACAAGAAGAAAAAGGACAAGCACAAAGCGGAGGATGCCGACGCCGGCGAAGGCAAAGGAAAGCTGAAGAACAAGATGTACGAGAAGGAATTGATCCGCCTGCAGACCGAACTCGTCAAACTGCAGTACTGGGTCAAACACAAGGGCCTGCGCGTGGTGGTGTTGTTCGAAGGGCGCGACGCCGCGGGCAAGGGCGGCGCAATCAAGCGCGTCGCAGAGCCGCTCAACCCGCGCGGCTGCCGTGTGGTTGCGCTCGGCACGCCCACGGAGCGCGAAAAAACGCAGTGGTACTTCCAGCGCTACGTGCAGCACCTGCCGGCGGCGGGCGAGATGGTCCTGTTCGATCGGAGCTGGTACAACCGCGCCGGCGTCGAGCACGTGATGGGGTTCTGCACCAAGGACGAATACAAGGAGTTCCTCCAGTCGTGCCCCGAGTTCGAGCGGACGCTGGTGAACTCCGGAATCATCGTGATCAAGTACTGGTTCAGCGTCAGCGACGACAAGCAGGAGAAGCGCTTCCGCGGACGCGCGGACGAGCCGACCAAGCGCTGGAAGATCAGCGACATGGACCTCGAGGCGCGCACCCGGTGGGTGGACTTCTCAAAGGCCAAGGACGTGATGTTCGACCATACGGACAACAGCGACTGTCCGTGGTGGGTGGTGCTCGCCGATGACAAGAAGCGCGCACGGCTCAATTGCATCGCGCATCTGCTGAGCCAGATCGGCTACAAGGACGTGCTGCCAAAGGATTCGCTCAAGTTCCCGCCGCGGCAGACTGACGATGGCTACAAGCGACCGCCGCGGGAAAAGCAGCGGTTCGTGCCCGAAGTGTACTGACAACGGGATTTCCCATGGACAGACGGACGTTCATTCGGACGACCGGCGCCGCCGGCGCCACGATCGGTGCTGGGCTGAACCTCCTGCCGTCGTCCGTCGCGGCGGAGGGCCCGGCGTCGAGTCCAGGCATTCGGGAATCGACGCATGGCTTGCCTGCGTCGTTGTCTGCCGCGATGCCCATTTCGGACGACGAGCGCCTGGCGCGCATCGAGAGGGCGCGCCGCCTGATGAGAGAGAACAACATCGGCGCGGTGTTCCTCGAGCCCGGGTCGAGCATGTTCTACTACACCGGGGTGCGCTGGGGCCTGAGCGAGCGTCCGTTTGGCCTGGTGATCCCGGCGCAGGGCGACTTGGCATTCATCACTCCGGGCTTCGAGGAAGAGCGGGCGCGCGAGGTGATCAAGTTTTCCAAGGACGTCCGCGTCTGGCAAGAAGACGAAAGTCCCTATGCGAAGGTCGCACAGATTCTCCGCGACCGCGGTGTCGTAACGGGACGCGTTGGATTTGAGGAACGGGTTCGGTTCTTTATTGCCGACGGCATTCGGGCGGCCGCGCCGCAACTGGAGTTCGTCAGCGCGACACCAGTGACCGCTGGGTGCCGGATGATCAAGTCAGCAGCCGAGATCGCGCTGATGCAGCGGGCGAACGACATCACGATCGCTGCGTACCGGACGGCCTTCCCGACGATGCATGTCGGAATGACGCAGCAGGAACTCTCGTCGGCAATCGCGGCGGCGATTCAGCGGCTCGGCGGCGTAAGCGACGGAGCGCTCGTCCTGTTTGGAGTGTCGTCGGCGTTCCCGCATGGCACCACCAAGCCGGCGTCACTGAAGGAGGGCGACATCGTGCTCGTGGACGGAGGATGCACCGTCGAGGGATACGCGGCGGACATCACTCGCACGACGGTCTTCGGTACTCCGACCAAGCGGCAGCGCGATATCTGGGACCTCGAGAAGCGGGCGCAGGACGCCGCATTCGCGGCCGCTCGGGTGGGCGCAACGTGCGAGTCGGTGGATGCAGCCGCGCGCAAGGTGATCAGCGACGCCGGGTTTGGCCCCGACTACAAGGTGCCGGGCCTTCCGCACCGCACCGGCCACGGCATCGGGCTCGACGGACACGAATGGACCAACTTCGTCCGCGGCAACAAGACGGCGATTCGGCCGGGTATGTGCTTCAGCGACGAACCGACGATCGTGATCTACGGTGAGTTCGGCGTTCGCCTCGAGGACTGCCTCTACATCGCGGACGACGGACCGCACTTCTTCAGCGCGCCGAGCTCGGCGATCGATAGACCGCTGGCGTAGCTGGATCGCATGAGCGACCGCTCACATGTCCTGTAGCGTCTGCAACTCCGAGTTCGTGTGGCGCAGTCGATGCGCGAGCGCCTTGGCCAGCCCCCCGAGCACGTTTAAACCGAGCTTGCGGTGATTCTCGGCGAGCGTGTCGAACCGCGCCCGCGACAGTACGTAAATGTCCGTCTCCCGCTCAGCCACCGCGTCCGCAGAACGCGGGCGCCGATCGAGGAATGACATCTCGCCAAAGAAGTCACCGCGGCGGAAGGTCGCGAGGTGGTGCACCTGCCCGTCTGCGATCGGGAGCACGATCCGTGCTGCGCCGCGGCGGACAAGGAACAGTTCGTCGCCGGTGTCCCCCATGGCAAAGATCCGCTCGCCCGCCTGGAATGAACGTTTTTCAAGGCACGCCTCGAGTTCGGCAAGCGTGTCCGCCGCCCGGCCGGCGAACAGATGGATCTCGTTCAGGTCGAGTGCCGGCCGCTGCGATTTCTCGAGCTGCGCCTCTTCCAGCACGCGTTCCTCGACCCACTCAAGCGCATCGTCGAGTTCGCCGAACGTCCTTACCGCGCGCGCGCCGGTGAGCCCCGTGTCGCCGAGGAATCCCGCGACATCGCGGCCGCCAGGCAGCTGGCGAGGTACGCCGCTCAGGATCAGTTCGCCGCCGCGATCGCGCGTCATATCCCCAACCTGCTCGAGGGTGTGCGCCGCCGTCACATCCATCGACTGGACGCGCCGCAGGTCGACGATCAGGAATTTCTTCGTCTTGAGCTCTGGCTCCAGCGCCGAGTAGAGCTGATCGGCCGTGCCAAAAAAGAGACTGCCCTGTAGCTCGAAGATCGCGGTCTGCCCGCCTTCGCGACCGAGCACCTCGAGCTCCGCCGGTAGGCGCACCTGCTTGGAGAACAGTTGGCCGCCAGTCGTCTTGCGTCGCACCACCGTGACGCGCGTCTGCTCGCGGATGAACAGCAGAATGGCCAGCCCGACGCCAACGCCCGACGCGGCGATCAGACTCACCGTCTCGGCCACCGCCACCACTGCGACGATGACGCCAAAGTCGAGGATCGTCGACCGCGACCGCATGAGCGTCAGACTGTGCTTGTCGAACATGCGGGCGCCGACGACGATGAGCACACCGGCAAGCGCCGAGATCGGAATCCACGCCAACAGTGGACCGAGCACGAGAAACGCAGCGAGCGCCGCCAAGCCCTCGACCGTGCCGGACAGTTGGGTCCGTGCGCCACTGGAGATATTGACGAGCGTCGCGCCCATGGTCCCCGCGCCCGGCACACCGCTCACGAGGGTGGACGCCAGATTGCCGAGCCCCTGCCCCACGAGCTCGCGATTGGAGTTGTGTCGCGAACGCGTGATGGCGTCGACAACGACGCACGTCTTGAGCGTGTCGATCGATAGCAGAACGGCAAGCGAAAGCGCGGGCGCAATCAATGACGCAAACTGCGCCCATGTCAGCGTGCGCGCGGCGCCAGCGCGCGCCGCGATGCCCGAAAAGAATCCGCCTGCTGAGCCTGTCGCCGAAACCAGCGGCCCAACGAGCGCGGCGTTCCCGACAAGCGTCAGCAGCGATCGGTCGGCGACTGCGAGAGCAAAGTACGTACCGATGCCGGCGACCAGACCGAGAATGGTCGCCGGCACGCGTTTCGTGACGCGCGATGCCGTAACCATCACTACGATGGTCACAACGCCGACGACGATACCACGCCAATGCCAGAGGGATGAGTCGCTGAGTGCAGCCCAGAGGTGCGTCCCGCGCGGGGCGCCGAGCAGCTTTGGAAGCTGGGCAATGATGATGAGGAGCCCGACTCCGCTCAAGTATCCGCTCACCACCGGGTACGGCATGTACTTGATGAGCCGGCCCAGCCCCACGACACCGAACGTGACCTGGAGCAACCCCGTCAGCAGCGCGACGATGGAGAGCATCACGGCCGCGCTCTCAGCGGTCGCTCCACCACGCATCAGTTCGAGCGCGAAGGCGGACAGCACCGCCGCGGCAGGCGCGCACGGCGCTGAGATCAGGCGATTCGTTCCGCCAACGAGCGGCGCAACCAGTCCGAGCGCGATCGAGCCGAGAATTCCAGCGACGGCGCCCTTGGCCGCGTAGTCGGCGCCGAGCGGCGCAAAAATCGTGACGCCGAACGCAATCGCGGCCGGCAGCGCGACGAGCATCGCGGAGACGCCACCCCACAGCTCTCCGGCGAAATTGGCGGGCTTTTGCATCGGGATTAAACGTGCGCCGGTATTAAGCCTGACCGCAAGCTCATCCTGCGACCAAGAGGTTGCGTATGGCCGGCCCTTTGCTCAGACTGAAAGGATGATAAAGTCGATTCGCGGGCTATCAATCGCCGTCCTGACCGCGGCCATGTGCGGGTGCATCGGATCGTCCAACCCGGTCATTCCAGAGAGCGCCCGCACCTTCGATCCCCGGCTTGTGGGAACATGGAGCGACTCTGCTCTCACGAAACGCGCCGTCATTACCCAGACCGGTCCCCTCAGTTACGGGATCCAATATACGGAAAACCAGGACCAGCCCCTTTCGTTGACGGGTCTCCTTGGGCGGAGCCGGAGAGGCTTCATTCTCGACGTTCAGGCGACCAAGGCTGCTCTGGGTCCGTACGATGACCTCGTGGTGCGCCTGCATCTCGCGATGGTGCTCGACACGATCGGGCCGCGGATCCGCGTTGCGATCCTCGAGCCCGACTCGCTGGATAAGTACCTCCGGACCAACCCCGGCGCGATCGCCCACGGCCGTATGACCGACAATGTCATGCTGACCGCGGACACGCCAGAACTTTGGCAGTTCCTGGCGACCTACCTTCAGCGACCGAGCGCCCTCGCGGCGCCTACGCTGTGGATTCGTCGCTCTCCGTAGGCGGGCGGCCTACCGAAACGCGTCCATCAACTTCTGCAGGGGGCCGTTGCCCGGGCAGAGTTGCTCAAACGGCACATCCACCAGCGGCGTAGACACAGTCTTCGCCACCGCGTGCATGTCCTTGCCCGTCTCGTCGATGAACAGCAAGCCGGTCGCCACTTCACGGCGCTTCTGGCAGGCGCGGACGTGGGCGTAGGCCGCTTCGCGATCGGTCGGATCATACCCTTCATGCGTCTTCCGAAACCGCACCGTGCTGCCGTCGTGCATGGTTACGACTGACACGAGCGCGTCGGTCTCCGGCGCGACGACCTCACGCCGGAGCGGAACAAAGTCGGTCGCGACGACCTCCACTTCGTGCTCGCGCGTGAACTTGTAGCTCTTCGTCGATCCGTCGTGGTCGTTGAAGGTGACGCACGGCGAGATGACGTCGACGAGCGCAAGCCCGTTGTGGGAGAGCCCCGCTTTGAGAATGGGCACGAGCTGCGCCTTGTCACCCGAAAAGCTGCGCGCCACGAACGTGGCGCCGAGCGTGAGGGCAAGCAGCACCGGGTCGATGGGCGGCTGGAGGTTGGCTTCGCCCTTCTTGGACGTCGTCCCAATGTCCGCCGACGCCGAAAACTGGCCCTTGGTCAGCCCGTAGACGCCGTTGTTCTCGATCACGTACAGCATGCGCACGTTGCGCCGGATCGCGTGCGACAGTTGTCCGAGCCCGATCGACAGCGAATCGCCATCGCCCGAGATGCCGATGTAGGTAAGGTCGCGGTTGGCGGCGTTCGCACCCGACGTGACCGAGGGCATCCGTCCGTGCACGCTATTGAAGCCATGCGATTGCTTCATGAAGTACGCCGTCGTCTTGGACGAGCACCCGATACCGCTCATCTTGGCCGCGCGATGGGGCGGTAGCGCGAGTTCCCAGAACGCGTGGACGAGGGCGGCGGTCACCGAATCGTGGCCGCACCCGGCGCAGAGCGTGGACATGGCCCCTTCGTAGTCGCGCACCGTGTAGCCGAGCGCGTTCTTGTGCAGCCCCGGATGCCGAACCGGCGGCTTGGCAATTGACGTCATGCGAGCACCCGCGCCATGTGGTTACCGACCGCCGTGACGACGACGTTTGCCGTCAGGGGCATGCCACCATAGTCCAGCACCGACACCATCGCGTCGCGCGGCATGCCGGTCTCGAGCGCCAGCAGGGACCGCAGCTGCGCGTCACGATTCTGTTCGACGACGAACACCGTCGAGTGCTTGTCGAGGAACCCGCGCACCGATTCGTTGAAGGGGAACGCCTTGATGCGCATGTAGTCGGCGACGATCCCCTGCTCGCGCAAGCGGTCCACGGCCTCGAGTACGGCGGCGTGGCAACCACCGAGCGACACGATGCCGACGTCTGCTCCCGTCTGGATGCGGAACTCCGGCCCGGGCACGGCCGTCGCGGCCGTCGCAAACTTGCGCGTGAGCCGATCCACGACTTCCTGGTAGGCGTCCGAATCCTCGGTGTACGCGCCATGCTTGTCGTGACCGGAGCCGCGGACGAAGTACGCTCCGTTGGGGTGCACGCCGGGGAGCGTCCGCGCCGCGATGCCGTCGCCATCGACATCGACATAGCGCGAAAACTTCTTCACGTTGGCCAGTTCAGCCGCTGTGAGCACCTTGCCGCGATCGGGACGATAGCCGTCGTCCCATTTGAGCCGCTTGCACATCCAGTCGTTCATGCCGATGTCGAGATCGCTCGCCACGAACACGGGCGTCTGAAAGCGCTCGGCCAGATCGAACGCGATCACACTGATGTAGAAACACTCTTCAGGGTTGGCGGGAAAGAGCACGATGTGCTTGGTGTCGCCGTGTGACGCATACGCCAGCGACATCAGGTCACCCTGCTGCGTACGGGTCGGCATGCCGGTCGCGGGCCCGGTACGCTGGATGTCGTAGAAGACGGCCGGGATCTCGGTGTAGTAGGCAAGGCCAATGAACTCCTGCATCAACGAGATGCCGGGCCCAGACGTGTTCGTGAACGCGCGCGCGCCGGCCCACCCGGCGCCGATCGCGATCCCCGCCGCCGACAGTTCGTCTTCGGCCTGGATGATGCAATAGCGCGCGAGGCCGGTCTCGGGATCCTTGCGGAACTTCTCGCAGAAACCCTTGAAGGCTTCCATCAAGGACGTCGACGGCGTGATCGGATACCACGCGCCCACGGTTGCCCCCGCGTAGACCGCGCCGAGGGCCGCCGCGGTGTTGCCATCGATGATGATCGAGTCGCTGGTGGCGTTCATCTTCTCGAGATGAAACGGCAGCGGACACTGATAGTGCGCCTTGGCGTAGTCGTAGCCGAGCTTGATGGCGGTGTTGTTGGAGTCGAACAGTTTCTTCTTCTTCGAGAATTTCTCGACGAGCATCTGGCCGACGATGTCCATGTCGAATTCCAGCAGCGCCGCCAGAGCGCCGACGTAGACGATGTTGCGGAGCAGCGTGCGGTCGCGATCACCCTGAAAGTTCTCGACGCACATCCGGCCAAAGGGAATGCCAAGAATCGTGATCCCGTCGCGCACCAGTTCCGGCTCGAGCGGCCACGACGAGTCGTAGACCAGGTAGCCGCCCGGACGCACCGTGGCGACGTCCTTGGCGTAGGTGCTCGGGTTGAGCGCGACGACGAGATCCACGTCCCGCGGACGCGCCGTGTAACCGTCCTTGCTGACACGGATTTCGTAGAACGTCGGCAGGCCCTGGATGTTGGACGGAAAAATGTTCTTGCCCGTGACCGGGATGCCCATGCGGAAAATCGCCTGCATGAGCAAGCTGTTGGCGCTGGCCGAGCCAGTGCCATTGACGGTCGCGATCTTGAACGCAAAATCGTTGACGCTGCTCATACGGGAACGGGAATGGTTGTGCCAGAGGGGCCAAAGGCGTACGGCATCACGAGCGCGAACTTCTGCATGTCCCAGGCGGCGGTCGGGCAGCGCTCGGCACACAGCCCGCAATGCAGACACATGTCCTCATCCTTGACCATGATGCGCTTGGTTTGCGGCAACGCATCGGACACATAGATGTCCTGCGCGAGATTCTCCGCCGGTGCCGACAGTCGCGTGCGGAGTTCCGCCTCTGACTCGGCGACCGGTGCGATGGTAAGGCAGTTGACCGGACAGACATCGACGCAGGCGTCGCACTCGATGCAGAGCGTGGACGTGAAGTGCGTTTCGACGTCGCAGTTGAGGCACCGCTCCACTTCGGTCGCCGTCTGCTCCGGCGTGAACCCGAGCTCGACTTCAACGCTGATCTTGGAGAATCGTTTGACCAGCTCCTCGTGGGTCATGGTCGCCCGAGGCGACGGATTGAAGTCGTTGCTGTACGCCCATGAATGCATTCCCATCTTCGTGCTGGCGAGGTGCATGCCCTGGGGCGGGCGCGCCGCTACGGAGATGCCCTGACAGTGCTGGTGGACAGAGATGGCGGCCTGATGGCCATGCTCGACCGCCCAGATGATGTTCTGCGGACCCCACGCCGAATCGCCACCAAAGAAGACGCCGGGGAGTGAACTCTCCATCGTCGTCTTGTCGACCACCGGCATCTCCCACTTGTCGAAGGCGATGCCGATGTCGCGCTCGATCCACGGAAACGCGTTGTCCTGGCCGATCGCGAGAATCACTTCATCGCAGGGCATGATGACTGTGTCGATGACCGTGCTCGCCTGCCGGCCGTTGGTCTCGGTCCAGGCCAAGCGCTCGAATTCCATGCCGACGAGCTTTCCTCCCTCGATCACGAACCGCTTCGGGGCATGGTTTTCGACGATATGGATGCCTTCTTCTTCGGCGTCTTCGAGCTCCCACGGCGACGCCTTGAAGTACGGCCGCGAGCGGCGCGCGACCACTTTCGTGTCCACGCCGCCAAGGCGGCGCGACGTGCGACAGCAGTCCATGGCCGTGTTGCCGACGCCGATGATCAGCACGGTCTTCCCGATCTTTTCGATATGCCCAAAGTGCACCGAGCCAAGCCACTCGATGCCGATGTGGATCTGGTCGCGCGCGGCCGCGTCCCAGCGACCCGGGATGTCCAGCTCCTTGCCCTTGGGCGCGCCACTGCCGACAAAGACCGCGTCGTACCCCTCAGCGAGCAGCGACTTGAGGCTCGCGACCGGCGTGTTGAACCGGGCGTCGGCCCCCATGTCGATGATGCATTGCGTCTCTTCGTTCAATACCTGTTCCGGCAACCGAAACGCGGGAATGTTGAAGCGCATCAGCCCACCGGCCCGTGCATTTTTCTCGTAGATCACGACCTCGTAGCCAATGGGCAGCAGATCGTTGGCCACGGTCAGCGACGCCGGACCGGCACCGACGAGGGCAACGCGCTTGCCGTTGCGGACGGCGGGGGCTTTGGGCAGGAACTCGGTGACGTCATCGCGCAGATCGGCCGCGACGCGTTTGAGGCGGCAGATCGCAACCGGTTTGCCATCGATACGGACGCGCCGGCACGCCGGCTCGCACGGCCGATCGCACGTGCGGCCGAGGATACCCGGAAAGACGTTCGACTCGCGGTTGAGCAGATACGACTCGGTGTACCGTCCCTGCGCGATCAGCCGAAGGTATTCCGGCACGTTCGTGTGCGCCGGGCAGGCCCACTGGCAGTCGACCACCTTATGGTAGTGGTGAGGACTGGTGACATCGGTGTTCAAGGACATGCGTTTCGTCTCTTCGTCGCTGGATTCAGAGGGGGATTTTGGTAGGTAGACCGGACTCCGCGCAAGCGGCGAAGCAAATCAGGCCTGACCGACTGCGCTCGCCCGCCAGCGAGAAAACCGGCGCAACGCGAGCGTGAGCCCGGTCAAGGCGAGCAGGACGCCCGCGGCGGACGCCAAGGTGGCGATCGTTTGCCCGCCAATGCCAAATGCCTCGCCGGTGTGCGTGCGCCGCACCCACGACCGAAGCTTTCGACTTACGCTTAGTGAATCCCACGTCCGCACGGTAACCGGTGCCGCAGTCACGGCGTCCAGGATCATCGACGCCTGAAGATCGGGACGAAACGTGTTGCCCTCGGCAACCGTAACCTGCACGGCCGGCTGGCTTGCGGTTGGCATGTTCAGTACCACGAGCTGCCAATCCGGGTGCATGGCCGCGACGGCCGCGAACAACAGAGAAGGAGAGGCCCCACCCGTGTTGGGGACGAACGCCGCGCGGACCGGAGGCTTGGGCGCCGCTTCAGCCGATGGTGCGGGTACAGTCGAAGGTACCGGACGGGCAGCGGCGGCGGCGATTGCGGCCGCTTTCTCCGCCGGCGATCCAAGTGCGCGATCGAGCCACCGCGTCGGCCACTGATACGCCAGGAAGACCGCGGTGAGCGCGACCAGAAACAACGGAATGGCCGACCAGAAGCCGACGACGTTATGCCAGTTGAAGTCGCGCGCACGGCCGCTCAGGCCGCGTCTGAATAGCACAGTCGCGCGCAGCGAGGCTGCGTTCCAGGTGACCGGCCACCAGAGGTAGACGCCGATCGGCAATGTCAGGACGAGGGCAAGCATCGCGACACCCATGGCGGCTTGGGCGTAGACGCGAAGCCGACCCCCTTCGGGCGCCGCAAGAAAGAGGTGCCAGGTACGAATCCAGGTGAAGGCTTTGCGCGTTTTGGTCAACTTCGGCAACGGGAGCGATGCGCCCGTGTACGGATCGAGAATCGCCGGGAGGCGGGTCCGTTCGCGAAAGCGCACCATGACCGGTGTGCCCGCCGCGGTGCGGATATCGATGCTCGCGATATCGGCGCGGTCGATGGCGGCGCGGGCGAGCAGCGAGTCGAGCGGCATCCGCACCGCACCCGGCACGGCTCCGGGCAGCGGAGTGCCGTCGATCCAGGCGAGCATCTGCCGCTCGTAGCCGAGGAGCATGCCCGAGAGCGACAGGATCAGGACGATGATCCCGCCGCTCACCCCAAGCGTCAGGTGCGTCCAAAACAGGACGGAACGAAGTTTTTCGCCGAACCGGCGCTTGGACACTCTGTCGCGAACGGTGGGTTACGCGCCGGTTGAGAGAAACAAGAAGTGGCTAGTGGCCTATCGGAGCCGGGCCGATGAGGAATGCCCCCCCAGCCTGACTGTACGAACCGGTTGCGGTCAGGAAGCGGAACCCACCAGCTCCAGACGTGCGGCTGATGTTGTTGTTGATCGTGCCGCCCGGCACGTTGTTGAAGATCGAACGGAAATCGACGAACTCCGTCGGTACGATGCCCGACGTAGTAGCGACTGCCGTTGCGCGCATTTGGAGATTCCCGGCGCTGGTCGACGTCCCGGCAAAGGTCACCGTGCCATAGGTGTCCATGCTGCCGATCGACGATCCGGTCGGAATCGTCAGCGTCGCTGCCGCAACCGGCAGGTTGACGAAGCCCGCAACGGTCAACGCGCCGCCGCTGACCGTGCCGGCGCCCGAGACGCTCATGTTGGCGTAGGTGATTCCAGTCCCAACCTTGATCGTCTGCGGGCCTGTTGTGAAGTTCATAGTCGAGGTGATCGTCAACGTCCCGAGAACGAGGCTGGTCCCCGCCGGATCGTCAACGGAGAGGTTGCTGTGGTTGAATGAGCTACCGGCGACTGACGAGAACGGTCCGGTGAACACTGAAGTAGTTCCGGTCACCGCGACGGGAGTCAGGATTCGCATCGCTCCGTTCACGATGATCCCGCCGGACAGGCTGACCGCTCCCGTCCCGCCGATATCCAGATTCTGGAAATTCCGCAGAGTGTTTGTAGACGAGTTGATCGTTGCCGCCGCTGTATTGGTCATGACGACTCGGTGAGAGCCCGAGATGGTGAGGTTGTCCTTGAATTGGTTGAACCCTCCGCCCACCGTCATCACGCCGGCCGACAGCGTTGACGGGCCGCCCGATGCATCGAATTGCACCAAACCAACGACGACCAAGCTGTCCAACG
>Ga0315281_10007687_pt1 | contig 15147 bp, 12 predicted proteins | sample YL17G07_0_MG_FD_204540 | JGI IMG/M metagenome (GOLD analysis project Ga0315281, IMG submission 204540) | Sediment microbial communities from Yellowstone Lake, YNP, Wyoming, USA - YL17G07_0 | ecosystem: Environmental > Aquatic > Freshwater > Lake > Sediment | place: USA: Wyoming | collected...
CAGCATATCCGCGATCCACGATTGCAGGTCGCGGTCACAGGCGATGAAGTGCGCGAGGAGTTCTTTGATGTTCCACTCGTTCGGGGCGGGGCGCTTCTCGGCCTCGGCTTCGCTCACACCTTCGATAGCCTTCGCCCACGCGGCCTGCAGTTCGGCGTAAATTTTGCGCGAGGTTTCGGCAAGTTCGGCGGCGGTGGCGGGCGCGCTGGGCTGAGGGCGCTTAGAGAGTTCCATCGTCACCGTCTGCTTCGCTTGTCCGCGATAGAAGACTACCCGCACTTTATCACCCGCCGTGCGGCCTTCGAGCGCGTGGCCCAGCGAGGGGAAATCAAACACCGCCTGGCCCGCGAGTTTCACCATCACGTCGTCTTTCTGCAATCCGGCGGCGTGCGCGCCTGTGCCTTCAACCGCCCCCGCGAGCCGGATGCCCCTCTTGGCCGACACGCCAATTTGCGCGGCAATTTCGGGGTTGAAGTTGTCAATCATAATGCCGAGGCGCGGCAGGCGGGCGACGCGGAGGTCAATCCCCGTCTCTAACACGGATTGCAAATTCTCCAGCGCGCTCGGCCACTCGTGCGCGAAGCCCTGCAAACTCTCGGCCCAGGCTTTGCCCGCGCCAATGCCGCTGTGCGTGAGCGTGACGACGGTGCCGTCTTTTTTCTCGGCCAGCGTCACCTGGATTTGCGTTGGGGCCGGTTCGCCGCGCCCGTGCCAACTGAAGACGATTTTCTTGCCCGGTTCGAGTTTGAGATATTCGCCGACGACGTAATAGCCGCTCCACCACAGGTAGAGACGGCCTCCGGGCGTGGGGTCGCTCTGCGCGGCGTTGCTGAACCAGTCGCGCAAAGCCGTGGCGTGGGTGAACGCGCGATAGACTGCGGCCGGCGGCGCGGCGATGGTGCGGATTCTTGCTTTGCCACGAATTCTGCGAATTAGCGCGAATGGATTTTATTGGGCGCAGGCAAAGGTTCGGGTTCAGCAAAATGCTTGGGAGCGGATTAGGTTTTCTCTTGGTTCAACAACGCGCTTGGATTGAGAGGGTTTTCAATCTAATCCGTGTTAGCCGCCTTCTAAATCTTTCAACAAAGAGGAAGTTTCTTTCCAAATTAGTTTCAGCCGCGCATCTAAGAATTCCTGATATTTTCCTATCCCCCACAACTTCCTGTTTGAAGGTATCAAATGCTGGCTTAATGCCTGCTCATATTCGGGCAAATACTTATCAGGTGGCGTATCACCAATTTCCGAATTTATATATCCGTCAATAAAAGTAAGGTTTGCAAGACAATTTATTACATCGTCCCTGGTCTCCTCGTTGTCTTTGAGAAATTCTCTTGGAAAAATGTGATGGATAGCCGCTGATTCGCTCTCGACTACTTTTCCCGCCCAATCGGTTGCCTTGTTTCGGTATAGGAGAATATCGAGAAGCATAAGATATTCTTTGCCCGTGTTTCCTCTCAGAACATTTGTATAACTATCTATAACATCATATTTTTCAATTCGATTTTGATGTGGTGCGCGACTATGCATGGCAACCAAGAGTTTATCGAGAGGAAAATTCTTGGAATTGTCACGAATGATATTTAAGTCCTCCTCTATTTTGTGATTTGATGATGACGAATAAATCCCATTGAAGGATGCTATTAAAAACCACTTGAGCAGTTTCCTCTTTTCTTTTGTTGAAATTACGCTGGCCGTCTTGTACCCTTTCTCATACGCTACATCAAAGAGGGGAATTAGTACGCTTTGTGATGGAATGTATTGTGTTGTTGCGAGGCCGAACTCTTTATTGAGTAGTTTGATGATGACCTCAATAGATTGGTAAGACCTGTCGAGTATTTTGCTAATCTTGCGCTTGTCCTTTGCGTACCTGTCCTTTAAGTCCCGAACGGATTTTTTGAAAGACGCGACTTTGGTTATTTGATTTTGTGTCATCCCCATCTTGGAGAACACGAAACGAATAAGCGGTTCTAAATCTAATTCGAAGTCCCTGCTAAACTCCTCGTACATACTGATAATCTTGTCTTTTTCCTTTTTTGGGAATGCAGCCGCAAAGAATGACAGGAACATCTCCAAATTCCCGATTTTCACACCAGCGGAATTTACTCGCGTGAATATTTCTGCGATTTTCTCGTACACCTCTTCACCAGCGGTTTCATCCGACTTAAGAACATAGAAAGGCAGTTTGTAATTGACAATTTTTTCTCCAACGATATCCATCGCTTTTTTATAAGAGATCGGGTAATCCTTCTGCAATCTCGTTAGACAATCTGCATCTCCAAGGGTTGCATTTACTATTAAGGAAATGTCAATTCCTTTTCTTCCGCTCAAATACAGCTTGCCGTTTTCGGGCACAAATGAGACAGGAGTGGTGCTTATTTCCTTTAAGCCGCGAGCTAATTTCCATCCTTGCTGTATCAACATCAAGGCCGTCAGCCTTTGTTGACCATCTAAAATGTATCTTGCTGTACCAGTTTTTGTGTCGCTCCCGATTAATGGCGCACTCGGAAACTTTGAGGTTGGTTCCCATATGATGACAGCCCCTATTGGATAACCACTGATGATCGAATCAATCAACTCTTTGATATCCTCAGCATCCCAAACAAATTGTCGTTGAATTGAGGGGACACGCAAAAGAGGAGCTTCTTCTTTAAAAAATTCACGGAGAGCAATGACTTCGGGTTTGATTGAGCCGACTTTCATTTATCGCTCCTTTTTCTCAAAAGTATTTTTTGACTACAGCACGGCGTCCAGACTACACTTATCCCGCACCTCATACTCACACCACCCTCACCCAACCCTGCTCACCGCCTCCCACTCCACCCGCCAGCCCGTCCATGCGGTATCCTGCCCGCCACTGCCGGATTGATAATCCTCGACCACGAGCGCGCGGTTGTCCGCGCCTTCGGCGTGGATGAAACGGCCCGTCGCGCCCTGATTGAGCCGGAGGCCGTCACCCTCGGCGCGCGCCACCTGGAATTTGCCGATGTCGGTAATCGTCCACGAGGCCGGGGGCCACGCGAAACTCACTTTGGCCGTCTGGTCGCTCTGGGCGTAGCGTTTGGCGTAGGGCAAAAAATTCTGCTGGATATCCTGATCGCTCAGGGCTTCGTAGGCATCGAGCAAGTAGACGTGGTTCTGCCACTCGTAGAGCAGGAAGTTGCCGAGCCAGTGCGCCACGTATTCGTTGCCCGTCGGCGCCCAGGGTTCGGAGGGCGAGTTCACTTTTTGCCACAACTCGGTGTAGCGGATGGTTCCGATAATTTTTCCGGTGACGTCGCCGCGTTCGGGATGTTTGACGACGACGTTCTGCCCGAGGCGGGCGTTGAAGAATTGGTCGCGCATAGTGTTGCCGGTCCTTTGCACGGTGGGGGGCGGAGCCTTTTCAACCCGCGCGTTGCGCGGCGGCGTGACTCCCGCTTTTTGATAGCCACTGACGCCGGAGCGGACGGGCGCTGGCGACGCCGGACTACGGCGCGTGAACCACATCACCGCGCCGACGAGCAAGAACGTGAAGCCCAGACACATGAGCGGGCCGCCGCAGAGGATGCCCATAGGTTTTTTCCTTGTATCTGCCTCACCCCCTCCGCTTGCGCGGTCTCCCCCTCTCCTGAGCCACAGGCTCAGGAGAGGGGGAAGGGGGGTGAGGTATTACCACGACCCCGAATCACTCCCGCCCGAATCCCAACTCCCGCTATCACTGCCGCCGGAGTCCCACGAACCGGAGTCGGAACCGCCCGAACTCCAATCGCTGGAACTGGAATCGCCCGACCCCCAACTCGAACTCGACCAATCGGACGACGACGAACTCGAATCCGACGAACTCCACCAACTGCCGGAAGAACTGCTCGAACCCGAACCGCCGCCCGAGGGCGCGGACATGACCGCCGAGCAAAAAAACAGCGTCCCGATGATGAACATGAACGCGCCGGAGCGCAGCCACCAACGATAATCGCCGAACTTGAACATCTTACCCTCCTCTCTGCTTAGAGGCCTGCACGAACTCACTCACTTGCCGGAGATGATGCGCCAGCGCGTCGAGCCGGTAGCGCAAGGCTAAATCATAACGGCCTGGCTCGGCCAGCGCGGCGGCGCGCAAAGCCGTCAGCGCAACATTCGATTGCGCGAGGGCTTCGGCGAGCGCATCAGGTTTTTGTTGAACGGGGGAACCCGTAGGGAAGGCCGCACTCGCGGGGGGCGGCGTCTCAACGGTTTTAACTTTGGGCCGCGCGGCGGCGCGTTTAACGGGCGACCGAGCGGGCCGGGGGGTTGGCTCTCCGCTCACCGCCGCATCTTTTTCCAAGAGCCGGTCGGTCAGGTCAGGAGCTTCCGTCTTCTTCGTCTGGGGAGCAACGGTCAGGCGGGCGCGTTTCATCGGTCAACGATAGCGGCGAGCGTGCGATAAGCCTCGGCGGCGGGAGTATCTTTAGCATACTCCAAAATTGTGGCGTTGGCTAACGGGGCTTCTTTGAGCCGCACGCTATACGGCACAATCACGTCGAGGATGGGGATACGTTCGCCAAACGCCGCGCGGGCGGCGGCCACGACCTCGCGCGCGTGCAAGGTGCGCAGGTCGGCCAGCGTGAGTAGCAGGCCGAGCGTTTTGAGCCGGGGGTTCGCGCGCTTCTGCATCTTGCCAATAGTGTTGAGGAGCAAATCCACCCCCCGCAGAGCCAGATAATCGGCTTGCAAGGGGATAAGGACTTCGTGCGCGGCGGCGAGGGCGTTGGTCGTAAGGATGCCGAGCGTGGGCGGACAATCCACGAGGATGTAATCGTAGGCTTCGGGCAAAGTGTTGAGGCAATCGCGCAGGGCAAACACGCCGAGCGGCTCTCGCACTAAATCCATCTCGGCGGCGGAGAGTTCAATGGACGCGGGCACCAGCCGCAGGCCGGAGGGCGTCTCTTGAATCGAGCCGTCGAGCGGATGGTCCTCGGCCTGGGAGGCTTTCACGAGGGCCGAGTAAATGGTATTGGGCCATTCGTCAGCCACGAGGCTATCGGGCTGGCCGAGAAGCGCGAGGGTGAGCGAGGCCTGCGGGTCGAGGTCAACGAGCAGAACCGAGCGCCCGCGTTCCATCAGCCCCGCGCCGAGGTTGAGGGTGGTCGTGGTCTTGCCCACGCCGCCTTTTTGATTGGTGATGGCGATGATGCGAGTCATGAGGGAGAGTTAGAGGTCGAGGGCGAGTAGTTTCCCGTCCGGGCTAAAAGCCAGCGCGCCGATGTCGTCGCTGGTGTGGCGAATGAGCGCAACCACCAGTTCGCCCGTGTTTGCATTCCAGAGTCGTAGCGTCTCGTCGAGTCCACCGGAGGCGAGTATAGGCTTATCGGGGCTAAAGGCAACTGCGTAAATTAAATTGTCGTGGCCAAGGTTTGGACGTCATCTGCACTGTGTCCGAGGCTGTCAGGAGTGCCCCTCTTTTGTAGCGGCCTTAGCCAGTCGTGGTCGGCATGGCCGCCTTGATGGGGGCAGCCGACGGATTCAGCACTGGCTCGCTGGTCCGGCTGTTCTCGAACTGGCTGTTATACAGTTCGGCATAGAAGCCCTGGTGGGCCAGCAGTTTCTTGTGTTTGCCCTGCTCCACAATGTCGCCGTTGTTCATCACCAGGATCCAATCCGCGTCGCGGATGGTAGACAGGCGATGGGCGATGATAAAGCTGGTGCGGCCCTTCATCAGGGTGTCCATAGCCTTTTGGATCAGCACCTCGGTGTGGGTATCCACCGAACTGGTGGCTTCGTCCAAAATGAGGATTTTGGGGTCCGCCAGGACGGCGCGGGCGATGGTCATCAGTTGCATCTGACCCTGGGATATGTTGGTGGTTTCTTCATTGAGCACCATATTGTAGCCGTCCGACAGGGTGCGGACGAAATGGTCCACGTGAGCCGCCCTGGCAGCGACGACGACTGCCTCGTCGGTGGCGTCTGAGCGACCATAGCGGATATTCTCCATGACGGTGCCGTTATAAAGCCAGGTATCCTGCAAGACCATGCCGAACATGGAGCGCAGGTCTCCGCGCGTGAAGTCCCGTATATTATGGCCGTCCACCAGGATGGCGCCGCTGTTTACGTCATAGAAACGCATCAGCAGTTTGACCATGGTGGTCTTGCCGGCACCGGTCGGGCCGACAATGGCGATCTTCTGTCCAGGGTTGGCGTAGAAGGAGAAGTCGTTGATGATTGTTTTATCCGGGCTGTAACCGAAGCGTACATTCTTGAACTCCACGCGGCCTTCCACGCTTTCCGGCTGCACGGGAGTGACGGTATCGGGTTCTTCCTCGGCCTCAGCCAAAAACTCAAACACGCGCTCGGCCGCTGCGGCAGTCTGCTGAAGCACGTTGGAGATGTTGGCCAACTGCGTGATCGGTTGCGTAAACGAGCGGACATACTGGATAAATGCCTGGATATCGCCGACGGTAATGGTGTTTTTGATTGCCAGGTAACTACCCAGGATGGTCACGGCTACGTAGCCCAGGTTGCCGATAAAGGTCATGACCGGCATCATCATGCCGGATAAAAACTGCGATTTCCAGGCTGAACCGTAAAGCGTGTTATTGAGGGCGTCAAACTTGTCAACGCTCCTGGCCTCGCCGTTAAAGGCTTTCATCACAACGTGACCGCCATACATTTCTTCAACATGGCCGTTGACATGGCCGAGGTAATCCTGCTGCTGTTTGAAGTACTTTTGCGATTGGCTGATTACCAGACCGACAACCCCCATTGACAGCGGGATGATAATCAGAGATACCAGGGTCATCATCCAACTAATGGAGAACATCATCACGAGTATGCCGATTACCGTTATCACTGAAGTGATGATTTGCGTGAGACTCTGGTTCAGGGTCTGACTGACCGTATCCACGTCGTTGGTGATGCGGGAGAGCACCTCGCCGTGGTTCGTGCCGTCAAAGTATCTGAGCGGCATCCGGTTGATTTTTTCGGCAATCTCCTTGCGGAAGCGATAGGTGATATTCATGGACACGCTGGACATGATCCAACCCTGAATATAGCTAAACAGGGAAGAAAGGAGATACAGGGTGAGGGTAAGGATGACGATTTGACCGATATAAGCAAAATCAATGCCGGAACCGGTCCCGGCGATCTGGCTCATCACACCCTCAAACAGCCTGGTAGTGGCCTTGCCTAAAATTTTGGGGCCAACGATGGAGGCGATCGTGGAGGCAATGGCAAAAACCATTACAATAGCAATGGCTACCTTGTAAGAGCTAAGGTACTGAATCAGTTTGACCAGGGTGCCCTTAAGATCGCGGGGCTTTTCACCTTTTACCATCATGCCCATTGGGCCGCCGCGTCCCATGCCCATCGGGCCACGTTCGCCGGCGGGATCCCGATTAACGGGTGGGCTACTACTGTGCATCATGCTAATTCATCCTTGCTGAGTTGCGATAAGGCAATATCCCGGTAAACTTCGCAACTTTCCATTAACTCACCGTGAGAGCCCTGGCCGACAATCCTGCCCTCGTCCAGCACAATGATCTGTTCGGCGTTTTTGATGGTGGAAACGCGCTGGGTAACAATCAACACAGTGCTCGAGCCGGTTTTCTCCTTGAGGGATTTGCGTAAGGCCGCATCGGTCTTGAAGTCCAGGGCCGAAAAACTGTCGTCAAAAATATAGATGGGCGCTTTCTTGATCAGGGCCCGCGCAATCGAAAGGCGCTGCTTCTGGCCGCCGGACACATTCGATCCGCCCTGGGAAATCTCGGCGGCCATCCCCTTCGGATTTGAGAAGATGAACTCGCTCGCCTGGGAAATCTCGGCGGCTTCTTTCAAAGCATCGTTGCTGGCGTTCTCGTCAGCGTATAGCAGGTTGCTTTCGATGGTGCCGGAGAACAGCAGGCCCTTTTGCGGGATGTAACCGATTTTGTCGCGCAGGTCGTGCTGTGTGACTGCGCGGATATCCGTGCCATCCACATAAATGGCGCCATCGGTTACGTCGTTGAAACGCGGAATCAAGTTGACGATGGTGGATTTGCCCGAACCGGTAGAGCCAAGAAAAGCTGTAGTCTGGCCCGGTTTGGAGGTAAAAGTAATGTCGTGCAGCACGTCCTCGAGCGCTCCGGGGTAGCGGAAGCACACATTCCGGAACTCGATCGTGCCGACGAACGGCTCGTTGAACTGCTTTGGATCTTCCGGGTCTTTGATGGTCGGTTTGGTCTCCAGTACGTCGGCGATCCGACCGCCGGACACGGAGGCTCTCGGCAGGATAATGAACATCATTGACAGCATGAGGAAGGCAAAAACGATTTGCATGGCGTATTGCATGAACGCCATCATGTCCCCCACCTGCATGGTAGACTGGGCGACCTGATGGGCGCCGACCCAGATGATCAGCAGGGACACGCCGTTCATGATCAACATCATCAACGGCATCATGATGACCATAACGCGGTTGATGAACAGGCTGTTGCTGGTCAAGTCCTGGTTGGCCTGGTCAAAGCGGTTTTCTTCAAACCCCTGCATATTGAAGGCGCGAATGACCATCATCCCGGACAGGTTTTCGCGGGTCACGAGGTTGAGCCGGTCAATAAGCTTCTGGATGATCTTGAATTTTGGCAGGGCAATCGAAAACACAACCAGGATCAAGCCGAGAAGTGTGACAACTGCCAGGGCGATGATCCACCACATATTCGCGCTTTTACCGATCGCCCGGATGATCCCGCCGACCCCGATGATGGGCGCGTAGAAAACCATACGCATCACCATGATGACCACCATTTGTATCTGGGTGACATCATTGGTTGAGCGGGTGATCAGGGAAGCCGTGGAGAACTTGTCGAATTCGGTGGTGGAGAAACTCTCCACCTTTTGGAAAACATCCTTGCGTATATCGCGCGCCGACCCGGCGGCTGTCTTGGCCGACAGGAAGCCGACCACTACCGTGCAGGTGATGGAGAGCAACGATACCAGTAGCATCAGGATACCGGTCTGGATAATGTAGCTTGTCTGGAGTTGGCTGGTATTCATACCGAGGGCCGCATATTCGGTTTTGACCGCTCCAACTGCCATTTGGGTGATCATCTTGTCGCCCAGAGCGCTGAACTTTTGATTAATGGCGGCGGTAATCTGCGCCAGTTGGGCTGGAGGAAGTTTGGACAACAGGGTGAAAATATCCATTCCGGATGGTAACTTGGACAGATCAAAGCCCAGACCCTGGCCCATGGCGGCCGCCTTAGTCGGATCAGACATGATCTGCTCGATGCTGGAGACAATTAATAGAGCCTTGCCCAGCACCCGGTTGAGTTTGTCGTTTTCGGCCTTGTCAATTCTATTGAGCACATAGATGGACTCATTGGCAAGGACGGGGTATTCCGCAACGGACTTAGCGTAGTCGGGTGAGTTTTTATCTACCAGAGTGTAGTCACCGAGCACAAGCGCCTTGTTGTCGGCGCCGATAAAGATGACGAGTTTATTCATTTCGCTCTGGCGGATGGCCATGGGCACGGCATTTTCCACACCGCCTTGCTGGATGCCGTTGTTGACGATTTTCGACATATAATCGGGCAGTGCCAAGTCGGCATTCGCCTGCACAAACAGCAGGGCGATGGCGAGCACGATCATCAGAAGATAAGGCTGCAAGTACTTGACCAGTCGTGTCATAGTCGGGATAGCTCCTCACAAACGGTACGGGGGATTGCTGAGTCAACGCTCCGGGTCCGGCTGTAGTTCAAGCTGATTGGCTTTCTCAATCAGGATATGCAATGCCGCCAAGACCTGCTTCTTCTCGGCTGCCGTGAGGGCATTCGCCAGGTCGCTCAGCCAGCTCTGGCCAGCCTGCAGGCTGGCTTGTAACACCTGGCGCCCCTTGGCCGTCAACACAATCTGCTTGAGGCGCCGGTCATGCTGGTCTTCTGAACGCAGGATCAGATTCTGGTGAACCAGCCGATCTAGCATCTGGCTGGCCGCCGCGCTGGTCATGCCCAGATCATCCCCGATATCGGAAACGCCACAGGCCTCCTTGCGGTCAATACGGAACAGGGCGCCGATCTGCGATACCGAAAGCCCGCTCTCTTTCGAGAAGCGAATGACGTTGCGCATCGAGTGGCGCATGAACACTTCCAGCCCAGCCCGGAGGGCGCCGACCAATGGCTCATTGAGTTGCATTGTTTAACCTTTCTAGACATATAAGCGAGGTTAAGTAAACTGCCAGCGCACCGAATAGGCTAGGGTAGGAAGTCACATCGTTCCTGGTCGTTTGTCATGCGGCCACTCCGGCCCCAGCCACAAGAACCCGCGCCGCAGTAAGGCGGGGCGGCGGTCAACGGAGTAACCGTAATGGTCGGCGAGGCGTAGGGCCGCGTGAGCGAAAATCTGGCGGGGCTCGCTCACTTGCGCGCGGGCGTGCTGCCACGCGGCGTGCCACGCGGCGAAGAACTGGTCAATCGCGCCGCCCGGTTCGGCGTGGTGAATAAAGTTTTTGGGCAACACGGCTTGAAACTGGCGCGGCAAAAAATCGGCGCGCAGGGTCGGGGCGAGGATAAAGCCGAGCGAGGACAACCCCCACCCTGGCCCCGCTTGCGCGCCGTCCGCAAGTTCACGGACAGGGAAGGGGGAGTAAGACTCCCTTCCCCTGTTGGTGCTTTCGCGAAGCGCTCCGAGCGAAGCGAGCGAGTACCCAACGGGGGAACCCCCTTCGCTACGCTTCGAGGGGGCTTCGCGCGGGGCGGGGATGGGGGTTTGCTTCTGATACAAATTAAATGTCAGCAACCTCCCCAGAGGGTCACACGTCCCTTCGATAATCAGGCCGCCTTCAGTCAGATAACCGTTCAGCACTTTCAGCGCGGCGCTCACTTCCGCTTCGTCGTATTGCCGCAAAACGTTGAAGGCGCGCACCACGCTCACGGTCTCGCCATCCGCGAGGGGCAAGTTAAAACCGCCGAGCCGAAAATCCAGCCCGGGTTCAGTAAACCGCGCGGCTTCGGTTACGCGCGCGGGGTCAATCTCCACTCCCAACACGCGCCCATCGCTATTGAGCCGCCGCAATCGTCGCAGAGTCTCGACGGACGTCACCGGATGCGCGCCGTAGCCCAAGTCCACGTACAGCCCGCGCATATGGCGCACGAACTCCGCGTAAGCCACGCCGAGAAAGGTGTCGGTCTTGCGCAGACGGTTGGGCGCAGTCTTGCCGCGCGTGATTTGCCCGACCAACTTCATCACCGTATTATAATGCGCTGAGGAGAACCTTAACCTTATGCGACTCATCACTTATCAATCAGTCAATGGTTTGCAAGTTGGGAAAGTGGAAGGCGAGAGCGTGATTGCGCTCCCGGGCGGGGATCTGCTCTCGCTCATTGAGCGCGGCCCCGAGGGTTTAACTCAGGCCCGCGCCGTCACCGGAACCTCGAACAATCTCGCGGCTCTGACATTGTGCGCGCCGATTCCGAACCCGCGCCGCAATATCTTTTGCGTTGGCCACAACTACGCCGCGCACGTCGCCGAAAGTTTGCGCGCCAAAGGCCAGCCCGTGAAGATGCCCGAAATCCCCGTCTTCTTCACCAAAGCCACCACCACCGTCAACGCGCCCTACGGCGACATTCCCTTCGACGCCTCGGTCTCGACGAAGATTGACTGGGAAGCGGAACTCGGCCTCGTCATCGGTCAGCCGGGCAAGAACATCAAACGCGAGAACGCGCTTGAGCACGTCTTCGGTTACACCGTGGTCAATGATATTTCCGCGCGCGACCTGCAAAACTCGCACGGCGGACAGTTCTTCAAAGGCAAGAGTCTCGACGGCGCCTGCCCCATGGGGCCGTGGATCGTGACGAAGGACGAGGTACCCAACCCGCACGCCCTGCGCGTCACCTGCAAAGTGAACGGTGAACTCAAGCAAGATTCAACCACCGCCGACTTCATCTTCGATATTTACGCTTTGATTGAATGGCTCTCTAAAGGGCTGACGCTCCTCCCCGGCGACGTCATCGCCACCGGCACGCCCAGCGGCGTGGGCTTCGCGCGCACCCCGCCGGAATTTCTAAAACCCGGCGATGTCGTCGAGTCCGCAGTGGAGGGGATTGGGATGATTCGTAATCGCGTGGTGGCGGCTTGATGTCCACCGTGGAAATCCACCCCCTCGATTTGAATTTTCTCGGCTCGCCCGAAGCGATTGCCGCGTTCCTCATCCTCGGCCCCGACAGCCCGGTGCTGGTGGAGACCGGCCCCGGCTCCACGCTCCCGGCGTTGAAGCGCGAACTCCAGCGTTTCGGCGTTTCCCCCGCCGACGTACGCGACGTGCTGGTCACGCACATTCACCTCGACCACGCAGGCGCGGCGGGGTGGTGGGCGCGGCAAGGGGCGCGCCTCCACGTTCATCATCTCGGCGCTCCGCATCTCATTGACCCCTCGAAACTCTTAGCCAGCGCGGGGCGCATTTACGGCGATCTGATGAATACCCTTTGGGGCGAGTTCCTATCCGTGCCGGTCGAGCGCGTGCATTCGCTTAACGATGGGGATGTCGTCGCCGCCGGTGGCTTGCGATTCGTCGCGCACGATACCCCCGGCCACGCGCGGCATCATCTCGTCTATCAATTAGACGACGTCGCTTTTGTCGGCGACCTCGCTGGGATTCGACTCTCGGGCCGGAGATACTTGCGGATGCCCACGCCCCCGCCGGAGTTTGACCTCGGAGCGTGGTTGACGAGCCTCGGGCGAATGCGCGCCCTCAACCTGAGGCGTTTGTATCTCACGCACTTTGGCCGGGTGGACGATGTCGCCGCGCACTGGGCGAAAGTCGAAGGGCTATTGCGAGTGGTCACGGAGGAAGTTGGGGAGGCCCTCGCGCGCGGCTTGGGCCGTGACGCGATTATCACGCAGGTCGCCATGCTCGAAGAGACCCGCCAGCAAGCGGAGGGCGTAGACGACGCCACCCGCGCGCAATACGCCAACACCGGCCCGCTTGAAATGTCGGTAGATGGGCTACTGCGCTATTGGAGCAAGCAGGCGTCGCTGTCGAAATAATCGTCTCCGCCCGTGAGCGAAAAAAACGAAACAGGCAACCTCATTGTGAGGTTGCCTGTTTCTGTTGGTCGGGGCGAGAGGATTTGAACCTCCGACCCCCTGCACCCCATGCAGGTGCGCTAGCCGGGCTGCGCCACGCCCCGACGACTAATTACAATTATAACAGGCCGGGTTTATTTTATCAACCTCAACAACGCCTCCGGCTTTCGCCGAAATTCCTCCTTGCTCAACCGCCCCGCGCTCAATCCCTCCAGCGTCTCGGTCAGCACTTGATTGACCGGCGCGCGCACGCCGACCGCCGCACCGTGCTGAACCACTGCGCCGTTCAGCCAGCGCACTTCGGTCATCCCTCGCCCGCTGTGCAAGTCAATGTGGAACGACGGCATCTTGCCGCCCCGCCCACCGCCCACGCCCCGCTTGAGGGACGGTCGCCCGAGCCAGTGGGGCAAGCCAACGCCGAAAGCCAGCGCCCGCACGGGCGTCCCCGGCAAATCCACCACGCCATACTTTAAGGCGCGCATTACCGCCAGACACTCTTTCAACACCGCCAACTCAATCGCAAACGTGCGCGGGTCTGAAAACAACTCCGCCACGCGCATATCCAAAATCGCCGATGTCGCGTTGCCGATTAAATTCGTGAGCAGTTTCGACCATTTCATCGGCCCCGCCGCGGGATACGTCCGCGCGCCGAGGCCCGCGCCCGCGAGGGCTTCCGCGACCCGCGCGCTGAGTGGATGCCCGAGCGCCACCCCCAGCCCACGCTTGCGCTCCACCACAATCTCCCCGATACCGGGCTTGCCGATGGCGGTGGTGACGGTGCCCGCCATCACGCTTTGCGCCCCGAAGGCTTTGGCAATTTCGGTTTCGTTGTCCACGCCATTCTGAAAGCACACAATCGGCGGCGGCGTTGGGGTGGCGGCTTGCAGTTCGGCGATCGCGGTGGCCGTGTCGAATGACTTCAGCGCGAAGAGGCCGAAGTCATACGCCTCCGCCGCAAGAGCCTCCGCAGGCGTGGTGACGATCGTCAGATGGCGGACGATTTTCTCGCCGGTCTCCAATTGCAAGCGCAGGCCTTTAGCCCGGATGATTTCCGCCCCGGCGGGTCGCTCGATGAACGTCACCGCGTGCCCCGCCGCCGCGAGACTCCCGCCGATATAGACCCCAATCGCGCCCGCGCCGAAGACCAGAATTTTCACGTGCGCTGGCTATTGGGGCATCACCCAGCAGGCGTGGGGCGGGAAGGAGAAAGTGTAGGCCTCGCCCACTTTGGGGAGCGAGAGCGTCCGCTCGTTGAAGATGTCGAGCGTGAGAGTGGATTGGCCGAGATTGACCGTGACGCGCACGGTGGAGCCGAGGAAATTGACGACCTCGACTTTGCCGGTAAGTTGGTTTTCGCCGCCGTCAGGGCCCAGCCGCAGTTCTTCGGGGCGGAGCATGAGCGTCACGGTCGAGCCGTTGGCGTACGTCAGCGACGCGCCCGTGTTGATCATCTGCCCGTTATAAGCGAGACGCCCGCTCCCGGCCTCGGCGACCGTGCATTGGAGTTGGTTGAGCGTGCCCACAAACGAGGCGACGAACAGGGTCTTGGGGTAGTTGTAAATCTCAAAGGGCGTGCCGACCTGTTCCATCACGCCCCGGCTCATCACCACCACCCGGTCGGAGAGGGACATGGCTTCCTGCTGGTCGTGGGTGACGTAGATGGTCGTAATGCCCAACTGTTGTTGGATGCGCCGGATTTCACCGCGCAGTTCGTCGCGGATTTTGGCGTCGAGGGCGGACAGCGGCTCGTCGAGCAGAAGCACTTGCGGCTCGATGGCGAGCGCGCGGGCCAGGGCTACCCGTTGTTGTTGTCCGCCGGAAAGTTGGTAGGGATAATTCCCGCCTTTGTCGGGCAGGTGGATGAGGTCGAGCAACTCGGCGGCGCGCTTTTTGATTTTATCGGCGGGTTGTTTTTTGATCTTCAGCCCAAAGCCGATGTTCTCGGCAATGGTCATGTTGGGGAAGAGGGCATACGATTGGAATACCATGCCCACGTTGCGCTGGTTGGGGGCTTTGTCGGTGATGTCGGCCCCGTCGAGGCGAATAGCGCCGGAGGTCGGGGACTCGAACCCGGCAATCATGCGGAGCGTCGTCGTCTTGCCGCAGCCCGAAGGGCCGAGGAACGACACGAACTCGCCGCGC
>Ga0315281_10007689_pt1 | contig 15142 bp, 10 predicted proteins | sample YL17G07_0_MG_FD_204540 | JGI IMG/M metagenome (GOLD analysis project Ga0315281, IMG submission 204540) | Sediment microbial communities from Yellowstone Lake, YNP, Wyoming, USA - YL17G07_0 | ecosystem: Environmental > Aquatic > Freshwater > Lake > Sediment | place: USA: Wyoming | collected...
ATCTCCTAAAATCCTGCACAATGATCCCATCTCCACGACGGTAGGTCGCCTTTGCCGGACATACGGTGACACAGGGAGCCTGGTCACAATGCATACAGGGCATGGGGATGAGTTGAGTATTGACTTGTGGATATTTGCCGTTGGTCACGGCGATCACCTTGTTCCAGTAAATATCTCTTCTCAATCTTTGCTCTTCAGGTGAACCATGGGGGACATTGTTTTCTGCCTTACAAGCAAGGGTGCATGCCTGGCAGCCAACACATTTGTCCAAGTCAATCACCATTCCCCATCTTGGCATTTCATCACCTTTGCTTAGGCTGGGTAAATCTTAACCCTTGTGTTAAAAAAGGCTGCCTGACCACTGATCGGGTCATAATCAACCCCTATGATCTCATTGGGATTCACACCGATTCCCCTTTGCCATTGACCATACGAATAATGTCCCTGGCCTGAGGGAATAGCCACTACCTGTGGGTGGACCCCTTCAGAAAACTTCACCTTTGCCTTGATCTTCTGGAATGGAGATTCTACCCATACGACTTGGCCATTCCTGAGTTTCAAGGTTTTTGCCGTTTCGTTATTTATTTCTAACAGGGTGTCCCAGCCAATTCCGTGCATGGGTAGATATATCTCCTGAGCCCATGGATAATTCTGGCTTCCACTCTCTATGACCATTAAAGGCTGATAAGGAAGTAAGATAAGAGGATATTTCCCCTTTTCTCCCAAGAACTTTACCTCTTTGTAGTGAGGCAAGCAGTCTGAATCTTCTTTTATCCCATTTCCCATTTTGGCGAGTAAGGATTTAAGGTTCCCCGAATAAAATTCAAATTTTTTAGAAGGGGTATGGAATATAAGATCGTATTTCTTATATTTATAATCTTGTCCAACCCAGACTCCTTTTGAGAGAAGTTCTCTCCAAGGCATCAGCGTCGCAGTCCGGAATTTAACAAATCCTTCGGGATCCTCACCGAGTTGGGCAAAAGATTGTGGGACCCCTCCCTTCAGTCTCTTCGATATTTCAAAAAGAATATCGATAATAGACCGTACATTGCCTCGGGGTTTGACCACGGGTTGTTTGATTTTGACCTCGGCAAAACCTGACCCCGCGGGAGAATGGTCATAGCCCCATTCTTCTAAAAAGGTGGTGGATGGCAAAATCAAATCAGCATACTGGGCCATCTCACTGATAAAGGGAGAGATGTGGACATAATAAGGTAATTTTTTTAAAGCCTTTTCCCACCGCTCCGTACCGGGAGCAAACATATTAAAGTTGCTATTAAACCCAATCGCCATCTCAATGGAATAGGGGACATCTCCTAATAAAGATTCTGGTATCTGATTTGTGACGACCTTCGCAGCAGGGAATTTAGCTGTTCCCCGAAAATCGAGGTTTGGATGTGCTTTGCCTTTCCTGGCAATTTCATCCTCAGCAAGATGAGGCATTTCTTTATACTTTGGATTCTCTTGATAAATGACCCCACCAGGAATATCTATACTCCCCACCAGAGCGTTCAGGCAGAAGATGGCATAGCTTGTGTATGACCCGTCAGGCCAGGCAATAGATTCCTTACCTCTCAGGGCAATGGCTGGTTTGGTTTGGGCAAATTCTCTTGCGATTCGTTGAATCGTCTCAGGAGGAATATCCGTTATTTTTGATACCACGTTTGGGGGATATTGGCTGAGCACCATTTTTCGATATAGATCGAATCCTGCTGTCCAGTGATGAACAAAATTTTTATCGTAAAGCTCTTCGTTGATAATGACATAGGCAATTGCCATAGCCAGAGCTGCGTCTGTTCCTGGATGGATAGGTACCCACTCATCAGACTTAGCAGCGGTGACGGAGTACCTTGGATGAATCACCACAATCTTTGCACGATTTGGTCTTTCGCGCCGAAGTTTTCCCCATTTTCTTAAAAATCGAGAGAGAGGTTTACACGATTCCAACATATCGGCCCCAAAGGCAAGGATATAGTTGGTGTGATCAAGATCATAAGCCGTATGGCTGTAATGCCCATCTGCCATCCAGTTACCCGATTTTTCAGTCTCCGTATCCAGCCCATTTCCTAAAATAAGATTTGGAGTTCCAAACGCATCTGAAAATCGGGTAATCATGTCCTTGCTGCTAACAGTGTTCAAGCCAGAAAAAAGCAGAACTTTATGCGGTTGGGCGCGATCTCTGATTGAAGATAGGCGGTTAGTCACCTCGTCTAAGGCCTGATCCCACGAGATCGGAGCCCATTTTGGGTCTATCCCCTTTCCCTTTTCTTTATGGATTCTTTTTAATGGAGAATCAATCCGACCTGGATCATATAATACTTGAAGACCGATGTGTGCCCGAGGACAGATCTTCCCTTCCGAAACTAAAGAGAGTGGGTTTCCGGTGATCTTTACAGCTTTTCCATTCACTATCCTTACTCGAATCGCACAGCGAGCTGGGCAATTCAAGCAAGAGGTAGCCATCCATTTTTCGGGAGCATTCTGAATGCTTTTCTGAAGAGGCAAGGCGGAAGTGGTACTGAATCGCCCAACCATCTGGCTCGCGCCCATGGCTGCACCAGTAAAGGCTGATAACTTAAGAAATGTTCTTCTGTTCATCTTTAACTTATTTTGCCTTTTTTCCTTTAATCCTGACATAATACTTTCTCAATAGGTCCTTCTTAAACTTAATGAATTTTCGAACAGAGATTTGAAACCAGAGTCACCTCATGAATAGACTCAAAGGTATTCGGTAGTCAAGAAAATTGAGGATTAAAGTTTTATGTGCTATTGCCCCAAAGCCAGGGCCCTTAGGGATATTTATTAGAAGCGAGTTAAAAATATTCTTGTAGTTCAAAAAACTAGGCAGAATATCCCTTCCTCAATAGTCTTTTGGCAGCTTTTTCAATTGGGCATAATTGAAGACAGGGCCGTTTTTACAAACATAGAGATGACCAATGTTGCAGCGGCCACATTTTCCAATGCCACATTTCATCCTCCGTTCCAAAGACGTATAGATGCGTTCGTCAGGAAATCGGAGGGCCATTAATTTAGGAAAGGTGAACTTGATCATGATCGGAGGCCCGCAGATGACCGCATAAGTATTTTCTGAAGAGGGCGCTACCTCTTCCAGCACATTTGGAACGAGTCCCACCTTTCCCTTCCAATCTTTATCCCCCCAGTCCACCGTCACCATTAATTTTAAATCACTCCTCTTTTCCCACTGGGTCAGTTCTTCCTTGTAGAGGAGGAGACCCGGCATCCGTGCTCCATAGATGACAGTAATCTCGTTCACTTTAGACCGGTTCTCGGGGTGAAGTAAATAGGCAATTAATGATCGTAAGGTCGTGAAGGCAAATCCTCCTCCAATCACCAATACATTCTTTCCTTTAAAGAGGTCGATCGGATATCCATTGCCCAAGGGGCCTCGAATTCCAACCTCTGTACCTTCTTCAATATGGTGAAGAGCGGTGGTGACCACCCCAGCTTTATTAATCGTAAATTTGAGGGAACCATTTTCTGTGGGTGAGGAAGCGATCCCAAAAGGTGCCTCACCTTTCCCAAAGATTGAAAGTTCACAGAATTGGCCTGGAATGAAATGAAAGGCCTTCGCATCCTCTTCGTTCAAGAAGCTGAGTTCGAGGGTCCGAAGCATTCGATCGGTCGTCTCGATAGAGGCTTTTTTGACCACCATCGGAATGGGAAAATATGGATTCTTCATGGGCTCGTTATAACCTCTCCCCTACGAATCTCTTGAGCCTTTTGGGAGATGTCCGATTGATCGCTTCGCGGATATCGAAATGGACTGGACAATAGAGAATGCATCGTCCACATCCGACACAAGCAACTCGATCAAAGATTTTCGGAAAATAGTTAAACTTATGCATTAACCTTTGCCGGGTCCGTTCACGGGTTGTTGGTCTTGGATTATGTCCCGAAGTCTCCAGCGAATAAAGAGGTGAAAGGCAGGAATCCCAATTTCTCACACGTTTGCCTTTATCATTTGAAGCTTCATCAACCATATCGAAACAATGGCAAGTAGGACAGAGATAAGTACATATTCTGCATCCAATACATTTCTCATGGACTCGATCCCAAAATGAGCTCTCCCCCATGAGGTCCAATCTTTTTTCTATGCCATCGACAGGAATGGAGAAACCGACCTTTTCAAAAGCCTTCTCTTCAAGCTCTTTAACAAGGGTTAAATCTTTCGGATCGGCTTCTTTAAAGAACTTATTCTTACGAAAAGCCATCCCTTTTTCAGTGAGCAATTCAACGAAGTAAGCTTCGCCCAGATCAATGAAGAAGAGATCAGATCCGGCTCTAAGGAAAGGATCCCCCCCTGCCGAGGAACAAAAGCAAGTGGAGAGGGGATGGTTACAGCCCAGGCCGATGATCGTGGTCTTCTTTCTCTTCTCAAGAAAATAGATATCGGTGTATTCTTCCCCCACAAAAACCTTTTCGATGATGGAGATCGCTTCGATATCGCAGGGTCTGGCTCCAAATAGGATCCTCTCCCTCTTCACCTCTTCCGTGGAATGCATCTGGTTCTGTTTCCCGACCTTCTCGTAGCGAAACATTACTTCGGACTGAGGGAAGAAAACATCCTTTGCCGGTTTTTGTGGATGAAGCTGCGTGAGATTGACTTCTCCGGGGTGATCGATTTTCTTAAACACGGATACCCCCTCGGCCAGTTGCACAGGGGCATAGAGATCATATTCATCCATCAGGCTTTGAAAGAAATTTTCAAAATCTTTCTTATCTAACTTTAACTTCATTTGATGAATTCCTGCCGATCCTCAATCTCATATGTGGAAAGGGGAGGCGGGGCATCCGCATCAATACCCGCCTCAAAACCGAAGAGCTCTTTCGCGTCCCGATTCAATTTCTGTGTCAGATAGGTGAGCCGAATCTCCATTGGGCAAGCTCGTTCACAAGCCCCGCAACCCGAACACCGTCCTGTCTGGTGATAGGCCCTCACGATGTGATAGAACTCAAGGTCTGAAGGAGAAAGGCCCTTTTCAATCCACTTGGGATTATAACTGTCAACAAAACATTCAACGCAGTAACACATGGGACAGGCTTCCCGACAGGCATAGCACTGGATGCAACGACTGGACTCTTTTTCAAAATATTTCCATCGTTCCTCAGGAGACTTCTTCTCAAAATCCTTGACCTCAGGATGTGTTTCGATAAGAGGAGATTCTTCCACGGGGTCTCCGATCAGTACATTTGCCTGGATGGGTGTTCGATGAGTACACATCCGACAGGAAGGATAGAGAAAGTCATCCCTTTTCAGTGCTGTTTTAAAATCTTCACCCTCCACCATGATCTGATCCCCTTGCTCATGGGCACGGAGGATTTCTCCTTTCACTGCTTTCTTCACCCTTCTTCGATCCACCATCCTCTGGCAGGGGACTCCAATTAGAAATAATTGATCGGGCTTGAACCTTTTTTCGAGAGAGAGGGCAATGATCGAGCGTGAATCACATCCTTTGACAACGAGGCCCACTTTAAATTGGCTGAGCTTGTGAAGGTAAGTGGCCAGGTTATTCTCACAGAAAGAATTCCAGATTAAGCGATCTACCTCTTCAGGGCTTCTGATGAATAGGGGCGTGGCGCGAAGAGGGAGAGTCCCTTCCCCAAAACCGATGATGAGGTCCACCGCTTTCTTTGTTAGAAGCTCTCTGGCTTTCTCTCTAATCTTTTGCTGAACCATCGCCGTCTATTCGTAAACTCGAAATTCGAATGTCGAAATTCGAAACAAATTCTAATATCGAAAGACAAAAATCCCAAACACGTTTGGAACATTTGAATTTGTTATTTTGAAATTGTTTCGTGCTTCGGATTTCGTGCTTCGGATTTCGCCTCCATTAAGTCATTTCTCTTCACAAATCTTTTGGCGGGTCCTAATTTTTTTATATCCTGGGTGACTTCGTCAACGACCTGAGAAAATTTTCCCCCTTCTGCCGCAGAGACCCAGGAGAATTGGACCCGACCCTCCTCGAAACCGAGGTATTCGAGAAAACGCTTCAGGGTTGCTGATTTCCTTCTTCCTATATAGTTTCCACTGATATAATGGCAGTCTCCCGGATGGCAGCCAGAGACCAACACCCCATCGATTCCGCTCTGAAGAGCCTTGAGGATAAAGATGGGATTGATCCTACCAGAGCAGGGGACCCGGATCACCCGAATGGTTGGGGGATATTGGATCCTCGATGTTCCGGCGAGATCTGCTCCGGCATAAGAACACCAGTTACAGAGGAAAGCTAAAATTTTGGGTTCCCAATTCTTTTCTACACCATTTCCCATTTCCCATTTCCCATTTATGAGGACATGGCCAATTCTGTAATCTGTGCGACCACCTCTGCATTCGTGAATCCTTTCAAATCAATAGAGCCTGAACGGCATGAGGCAGTGCAGGCGCCACATCCCTTGCACAAGGCTTTATTGATTTGCGCCACCTGTTTTTCGCCTATGATCGTCCTTTTCGTCAGGATCTCAATGGCTTTATATGGACAAACACTCTCACAGAGGCCACATCCAATGCACTTCCTCTCATCCACCTCGGAGACAGTACCGATTGTCTCAAGTTCTTTTTTCGATAGGTAAGTCAAAGCCCGAGCGACTGCGGCATTGGCTTGTGAGATACTCTCATCAATCGATTTAGGGCTGTGAGCGAGCCCGGCCAGAAAGATCCCCTCCGTCGCAAAATCCACCGGTCTCAACTTCATATGGGCTTCCAGGAAAAAACCATCCTCATTCAGCGGGACCTTCAACATTTTTGACAGATGTTCATTTTCAGAGGGAGCAGAGATTCCTGGACTCAGGACCAGAAGATCGGTCTGAATGAGTAAATCATCATGGAGGATGGGTTCATGCACCCCAACATGGAGACCATCTCCTTCTATTTCCACGCGGGGTTCTCTCTCTGGCTCATAACGGGTGAAGAGGACTCCAGCCTCTCTTGCTTTTTCATAATAATCCTCTTTAAACCCATAAGTACGAATATCCCGGTAGAGGATATAGACATTCATCTCCGGATTCATGGACTTCAGTTTTAAGGCATTCTTGATTGCCTCGGAGCAGCAGATTCGACTGCAATAGGGTCTATCCCCATTTCTCGATCCAACGCATTGGATCATGACCACATTTTTTAAGCCTTTTATTCTATCGGGATAGAGCGCTATCCTTTCCTCCAACTCCTTCTGTGTAATCACTTGAGATTCCTGGCCGTAGAAGAATTCTCTTGGTCGATACTCCTCCGCACCCGTAGCGACGATGATGACCCCATGGTCGATTTTTTTCACCTCACCATTTTTACGGATCTGAGTCTTAAAATTTCCAACGAATCCCTCGATCTTTTCAATGGTTGCCTCAGTCATGAGATGGACTCTTGGGTCCTTCTCCACTTTTCTGATTAACTCCTTTAATTTGGATTGGACATCATTGCCATCAAGGGTATAATGAATCGTTCTTGCCTTTCCGCCCCAATGAGGTTCTTTTTCAACCAGATAGACTTCGTAGCCGGCCTGCGCAATCTTGTGGGCAGCGGTCATCCCGGCCAAGCCTCCTCCAATGACCAAGGCCTTTTGATTCATCTCAACCGTTTGTGTCGGAAGGGGATCCAGGAGAGCCGCTTTGGCGATGGCCATTCTGACAAGATCCCTTGCCTTCTCTGTTGCTTCCTTGGGTTGAGTCATGTGGACCCAGGAACACTGATCTCGAATATTGGCCATATCGAAGAGATAACGGTTAAGCCCTGCCTCACGAATGGTATCCTGGAAAAGGGATTCATGGGTTCGAGGCGTGCACGAGGCCACGATTACTCGGTTTAATTGATGCTCCTCGATCATTTTTTTAATCTGCTCTTGGGTGTCCTGAGAGCAGGTATAAAGATTCCCCTCAGCATGGACAACATTCGGTAGCGTTTTGGCATATTCCACCACTGCCGGTACATCTACCACTCCTCCGATATTGATCCCACAGTGGCAGATGAAGGCACCGATACGGGGCGCCTGATAGTTTACATTCTTCTCCGGAACATATTCCTTCTCTATGACCAATGTTCCTCTTGCCTCGGCAAGAAGGGAAGAAGCCTCTGCCGCCGCGGCACTCGCCTGGGCTACTGTCTCGGGAACATCTTTCGGGCCAGAGAAGACACCGCTGACAAAGATCCCCGGCTTCGACGTTTGAAGAGGAGAGAAGATGGAGGTTTTAGCAAAACCGTATTCATTGAGATCAATATCAAAAATATTTGCGATCTCCTGATGACTTCGTGTCGGTTCAAGGCCAACGGAGAGGACGACGAGGTCAAACTCCTCAGAGACCATCTCCCCCTCTTCGGTTTCATAATGGATGGTCAGATTATTCGTCTTCGGATCCTCTTTGATATGGGAGACACGGGATCGGATATAGCGAACGCCATATTCCTTTTTCGCCCTTTCGATGTACTTATCAAAATCCTTTCCATAGGCCCTCATATCCATGTAGAAGATCGTGGCTTCGATTTCCGGAGCATGTTCTTTAGCAATGACCGCCTCTTTGGTGGCGTACATGCAGCAAACCGAAGAACAGTACCCCTTTCCAATGTGGGAATCCCTCGATCCCACGCATTGAATCCATGCCACCCTTTTGGGGTGTTTCTGATCAGAAGATCTCAGAACCTGGCCTTTGAAAGGTCCTGAGGCGGAAAGGAATCGTTCAAATTCGATGCTCGAAACCACGTTGGGAAATCTTCCATAGCCATATTCACTTTTCAAAGAAGGCTCAAACTCATCAAATCCTGGAGAGAGGATGATGGAGCCGACCTCAATCTCCAGTTGCTCATCTTTCATCCAATGATCAATGGCCTTTGCCTCGCAGGCCTTGATACACTCCAAGCACTCCGAACAACCTCCACATTGGAGACAGCGTTCAGCCTCCCGGATCACATCCTCTTCCCGCAGACCAAGGTTCACCTCATTAAAATTCCTACTTTCCTTTAAAGAGATGGCGGTCATCGGAGCTCTCTCTCGATACTCCACACCGTCGATATCAATTTTGATGTAGTCTTTCTGGGGACCTTCTTCCTCCCGACCAGCTCTCAGGTCTTCTCTTTTTAAATATCGGTCAATGGAGATGGCTGCTTTTCTTCCAGCCCCCATGGCATCGATATAAGTCTGGGGCCCGGTCACCACATCCCCTCCAGCAAAAATACCTTTGATGCTGGTCTCAAGGGTAAGGGGATCCGTCTCGATTCCTCCCCAGCGGGCCGTCTTAATACCCTCCTTTTTATTGAGGAATGAGAGGTCAGAGGATTGGCTGATGGCCGGGATGATGGTATCCGCTTCGATTTTGAATTCTGATCCAGGAATGGGCACTGGCCTGGGTCGGCCGGATTCATCAAGATCGCCCAATTCCATTCGGCAGCACTCCATCCCTTTTATCTTGCCCTTCTCAATCAATAATCGGGTTGGAGCAGTGAGGTATTCCATCTTGATCCCCTCATGCTCTGCATCTTCAATCTCTTCCTCCTGGGCGGGCATTTCAGCGCGGGTACGGCGATAGGCTATGGTGACTTCTTTTGCTCCGAGACGGAGTGCTGTTCTGGCCGCATCAATGGCTGCATTCCCGCCTCCGACAACGACCACTTTTTCGCCTGTCTTGACCGATTCTCCCAGCGCCACCTTCCTCAGAAAGTCAACGGCATGGAGGATCCCTTGAGTCTCTTCTCCCTCGAGGCCAAGTTTTCTGCTTTGATGGGCACCTGTGGCAATGAAGATGGCCTCATAGCCTTGTGCCTTGAGGTCTTGAAGAGTCAAGTTCGGCCCGATAGGGGTATTGAGCTTCAGCTCAACACCCATGCGAAGAAGGTTACCAATCTCTTTATTCAGGACAGTGCGTGGCAAACGATATTCAGGGATTCCGACAGCGAGCATCCCTCCAGCTACAGGCAGGGCTTCGAAGAGGGTAACACCGTAACCCATCTTTCTCAGGTCGTAGGCAGCGAGTAAGCCTGCTGGTCCTGCCCCCACAATCGCAACCTTCTTTCCATTTTCTTCGGGAACAGTAAGATCGGTTTTATCTTCTTTCTCAAAGTCTGAGACGAATCGTTTCAGGCCGTCAATGGCAACAGCCCGCTCCACATCTTTTCTCCGGCAGACCGATTCACAGGGATGGGTGCAGATTCGACCGGTAATGCCTGGAAATGGATTTTTTTGCCTGACCAGTGCCAAGGCCTCTTCAAATTTTCCGACGGAAATCAGAGCGATATACCCCTGGGCATTGACATGGATCGGACAGGTTGCCCGGCAGGGAGGGGTTCCTTTCTTATCAATGCCATAAGCACTCGGCATGGCCTGGGCAAAGAGTTGGTAGATGGCTGCTCGGGTGACAAGCCCTTGTTCGTAATCATTGGGGATCTTAACAGGACAAACCTTTACACAATCTCCGCATGCCTTGCAGTCTTCGATTGTCACATAGCGGGCTTTCTTTTGAATCCGAACCTTGAAATGTCCTGGAGCTCCTTCGACTTTCTCGACCTTTGCATTGGTGAGGATCTGGATATTCCGGTGTCTCCCCGCATCCACCAATTTGGGAGACATGATACACATGGAGCAGTCATTGGTGGGAAAGGTCTTATCCAACTGCGCCATGGTCCCGCCAATGCTCAGATTTTTTTCTAAGAGGTAGACCTTGAAACCCGATTCAGCCAGGTCTAAGGAGGTTTGGATTCCTCCTATTCCTGCACCGACGACCAATACGGCTCCAATCGGGTTCTTGGACGGTTGACTCATCTCAATCCGCTCTCCGGTTAATCTTCTTCACCAATTCAGTCGTTTTTATGCGGTTCATCTTCATCCCCAGCTCATCGGGCTCAAGTCCTAAAGCTAAACCTAAGAGTTGAGGATAGTAGAGGATGGGGAGTTTATATTCTGTTTGGTAGACCTTTTCAATTTTACGTTGATTTCCTTCATACATGATATTGCAGAAAGGACAGATGAGGATCATGGCGTCTGCCTGTTGGGCTCGAAGATGATCTAATTTTCCATGGGCCATGGCGAGAGCCACCTGCTCGTCAATCGCTAACACCCCTCCGCCGCAACACTGGAGTTTATCTTCATATTGGACGGATTGAGCTCCTGTGGCTTTAATCAATTCATCCAGACTTTTAGGATCCTCTGGATCTTCTGTCCTGTTGTAAATGGTGGAGGGTTTGGTGTAGTGACAACCATAATGGGGAGCCACATGAAGGGAAGAGAGATCGGCCCGAACCCGTTCTGTAATTTTTTTTCTTCCAACTTCCTGATCGAGGACTCGAATAAAATGGGTGACCCGAATTCCTCCCTCATAACGTAATCCCACCCATTCGAAGAGGTCTTCGTTGATTCGTTTTCTGAGTTTTTCATCCTCCTGGATCTCGTGGTTGGCCTCTGTGAGAGAGCCACAACAAGCGCTGCAAAGAGTACAGAGAGGAAGACCCTTCTTCTCAGCCAGTGCCAAATTGCGGGCAGCCATTAAAAGATAGGCGTAGCGATGAACCGATTTGATGGGGTAGCCACAACAACTGAAATCAGGGGCATCGGAGAGCTGAACGCCAAGTTTCTCGGCGACCTTCCTCGCCGAGATCTCATAATTTAAAGCCCTGACCGGGACCGTACATCCGAGAAAGAGGGTGTATTCAGAGTTTTGAGGACTATCCTCTGTCCTGTTCTTCACGATGGAAACCCAGTTTTTTTAAAATCTTCTTCACATCCTCGGTCCGTCCTTGAAGGAGAGGAAGGTTCGACTCCTTCCTTTTCTCGTTTTCAAAGTCGGTCACTTCTAAAAGACGGCCAAAGGAGGCAAGGAGATCCAGCTGACTCTTCATGGATGAAGGAAGATATCCTTCTCTCACCGCAATATTTTTGATGGCATTCATCAATTCAGGAATCTTGACATTTTGTGGACATCTTTCAAAACAGGTGTAACAGGAGGAGCATAGCCATATAAAGTCACTGGAGAGAATTTCTTTTTTCATGCCCAGGATCGCCATTCGGATGATTCGTCTCGGGTTATAACGGTCTGTAACCTCCCTCACAGGGCATCCTGCTGTACAGGTACCGCAGGAAAAGCATTTCTTAATATTTTCTCCCCCTGGCTCCGAGGCAATAAGAAATTTAAAATTCGGGTCGAAAGTTTTAGAATCAATCATTAGAATTTGCCTTCAATACGTATCAATTATTTATAAGACAGGCCACTTCGTTTTTCAATGAAGGCTATGTCTTTTCCCCAATTTTTTTCACTCGAATGATTTCGGACTTTATAAATTCCACCAAGCTTTCCCCCTTCATCAGGTTCTTAAGGTCCTCCTGAAGATTGGAAGGAGTGATCTTGCATATCCAGCCTTTTTCATAAGGACTTTCATTAATCAGCTCAGGAGTATCTTCAAGTTCTTGATTGGAGGATTCCACTTTTCCGGAAACGGGAGCATAAATCCTGCCTACCCATTTACCAGATTCTAAGGAACCGCAAGGTTTGCCCTGCTCAAGCACTCTACCTGAAGAGGGTAATTCGACATAGACAATCTGGCCTGACAATTTTTGGGCAAAATCACTTGTGCCCATAATCACAATATTGTCTACAACTTTTGCCCAAAAATGCTCTTTGTGGTAATATAAATCATCTGGAAAGACATAACCCTCGATTTCCATTGTGCAAAATCCTCCTTTCATTTTTTATGGCTATATGCATTAAAAACAATATAATAACAAGCCCTTTTTAAAACTTCTCCTTGACAAAATAATGCCATAATGATAATGGAATGTAAAAAAAATCACAAGTCTTTTTTTAAAATATTAAAGATTAATTTCTCCTCTCGTTTCTTGTAAGCGGGGGTTGGAATTAAGAAGGAGGTGGGTTTATGACCATTAGCAAATGGATGACGGCGGGAACAGTTCTTAAAATGATGGCAAAACAATACCCTGATAAACAAGGGGCAGCGGATAAGTTTCGTACGATGACCTTCAAGCAATGGAACGACAGAAGCTGCCGGTTATCTAACGCATTAGCCAAAATGGGGATAAAAAAAGGAGATCGATTTGCCATATTGGCTTATAACTGTGTCGAGTGGTTGGAAATTTACGCGGCCGCTGCAAAAGGTGGGCAAATTACAGTTCCAATTATGTTCCGGCTTGCACCTCCTGAGATAGAATATGTTGTCAACCACGCTGAATGTAAGGGTTTTTTGGTTTCAAAGGACTTTGTCCCAATAGTCAATTCCATCCGGAGTAAACTTCCAGGTATCCCACCAGAAAACTATGTTTACTGGGGAGATGATCCGACACCAGAGGGTTATCGATCCTATGAGTCCCTTATTGCAGGGGCTTCACCTGAAGAACCAGATGTGGTTGTAGATGCAGAGGATGTCTGGAATCTTATGTACACGTCTGGTACGACTGGTAAACCTAAGGGGGTCGTCAGGACCCATGAAAGTAACGTCTCTCAATATCTTTTAAATGCGATCAATATGGGCCTCAGGCCGGATGACTGTGTTATGCTGGTCATGCCCATGTGCCATATCAATTCAATTTATTATTCATTTACCTATACCTATGTAAGCGCAAAAGTTTTTGTCTATAATATGGTCAGCTTTGATCCGGTAGATTTATTAAAGACCATTGAAAAAGAGAAGATTACTTTCACTTCGCTTGTTCCTACTCATTATATCATGATGCTGGCCCTCCCCGATGAAATTAAAAAGAGCATCGATGTCAGTTCAATGCGGCAACTCTTGATCTCCTCAGCCCCTGCCAGAAAAGACACCAAAATGGCTATCATGGACTATTTCAAAAATGCAGAACTCTGGGAAGCCTATGGTTCAACAGAAGCGGGACTCGTAACGCTGCTCAGGCCTGAGGAGCAATTCAAGAAATTGGGCTCCATCGGAAGGGAGATCTGGGGATCAGACCGGATTAAGATTTTAGACGAAAATGGGAAAGAAGTCCCGAGAGGACAGGTGGGAGAACTCTATTCACGAACTCCGCATTGTTTTAAAGAGTATTGGAAAGATCCCGAAAAAACGAAGTCGGTGTTCCAGGGAGAATGGTTTTCAGCAGGCGATATGGCTTATCAAGATGAGGATGGATACTTCACCCTGGTCGACCGAAAAGCGAACATGATCATCACCGGAGGTGAAAATGTCTTTCCATCGGAGGTAGAAAATCTTTTGGGATCCCATCCTGCTGTCAAATATGTAGCCGTGATCGGAATCCCTCATGAAAAATGGGGAGAGTCGGTGAAGGCTGTCCTGACCCTGCATCAGGGAAAGACAGCCAATGAGAAAGAACTCATCGACCATTGCAGAGGAAAGATTGCAGGATATAAGATTCCGAAATCGGTCGATTTCATCAAGGATGAAGAGATGCCCATGACCCCGACGGGGAAGATCCTCCATCGTATTTTAAGAGAGAAGTATGGGAAGTGGAGTGATATAAAATAGCATAAATTCACCTTCTTCTCCTTTTAATACATGCCTGCGGCGGGCAGGAAGGGGGTAGGAGGATTATGATATTGATGGATTATAATTGGGGGTGGGTTTCTAACCCGCTCCCATCTTTTTGTGCCCCCCCACTTTTCACTCTCCCCTGCCTATGGCAGGCAGGCGCAGGCAGGCATTGGCTGGGGGACGAGGGGAGGGAGAAAAATTTTTTCTTGCAAATTGATATAGCATAGGATATGGTATGTCATTACCAAGGGTTAAAACTGCCCTTGGTTTCATTTTGTTAGCCTGCCTACCGCAGGCAGGGGTGACATGAAGAGGAGCTTTGCATGTTGAGAGGTTTAAAGTGGAAGTTCTTGCTCTATGCTGCGATTGCGGCCTTCTGCATTCTTCTTCTTATACCCACCGTGACCCCACAGTTGCCCCAGTTTTGGAGTAAGATTTTGCCTTCCGAGAAAATCCATCTCGGCCTCGATTTGCAGGGAGGCATGTATCTCCTCCTGACGGTGGAGGGAGAGAAGGCTGTGGAAAGCTATGTGGAGCAAATTAAAAATAACCTGAGAGACGACCTGAAAGAAAAAGGAGTTCCTTTTGGGAAACTTGAAAGGGAGAAAACAGACCGAATCGTTCTGGAGTTCTCCGGAGCCAAGGAGAAGGTAGATAATCTTCTCAGCCAGCGTTTTACCATGTTGCGTGAGCTTT
>Ga0315281_10007690_pt1 | contig 15140 bp, 21 predicted proteins | sample YL17G07_0_MG_FD_204540 | JGI IMG/M metagenome (GOLD analysis project Ga0315281, IMG submission 204540) | Sediment microbial communities from Yellowstone Lake, YNP, Wyoming, USA - YL17G07_0 | ecosystem: Environmental > Aquatic > Freshwater > Lake > Sediment | place: USA: Wyoming | collected...
CGCGTATGTTGATTCCACGTAAAGTAAAACATCGGAAATGGCACAAGGGCCGCGGCCGCAATGTCCGTATCGCTACGGACAAGGTGTTTTTGGCTTTCGGTCCGTACGGCCTCAAAGCAATCACGCCGGCCTGGCTCACTTCGAGGCAGATCGAAGCCTGCCGCCGCGTGCTCACGCGCTTTACCCGCCGCGGTGGAAAAATCTGGATCCGCATTTTCCCGGACAAGCCCATTACCAAGAAAGGCAACGAAATCCGCATGGGCGGCGGCAAGGGCGGCGTAGACCATTATGTAGCGCCCGTCCGTCCCGGCACCATCATGTTCGAAATGGACGGCATTCCGGAAGCGCAAGCCAAGGAAGCCCTTGAAATGGCGGCCTACAAGCTGCCGTGCAAGGCCATCTTCATCACCCGCATGTAAAAGATATGAAAGCCAAGGACATGAAACAACTTTCGCGCACGGAACTCACCGCGCGCGCCGCCGAACTTCGCGGACATATCCGCGATCTGCGGTTCAAGGTCACGACCCGCCAGCATGCCAAGGTCCGCGATTTGCGCAAGAATAAACAGGATCTGGCCCGCTGCCTCACGATAATGGCCCAACTCAACAAACAAGTATGACGACTACCAGCCCCAAGCGCACGGCCACCCGCCGCCGCCTCATCGGCACCGTAAAGTCGACCAAGATGGCTAAAACCGTCACGGTCAGCGTTTCACGGCGCATCCAGCATCCCAAGTACGGTAAAACGTACACGGTTTCGCGCGCTTTCAAAGCACATGAAACCACGGGTAAAATCCAGGTAGGGGACGTGGTTGAAATCGAAGAGACGCGCCCCATCTCGGCGCATAAGAACTGGCGCGTCGTGCGTGTCGTCACGCCTATCGCCCCCTCAGCCATATGATCCAACATCGAACAATGCTCGTGGTTGCGGATAATACGGGCGCGAAAAAACTCCAGTGCATCCGCGTTCTTGGCGGATACCAAAAGCGCACGGCCGGCGTGGGCGATTTGGTTACCTGCGTGGTCAAGGAAGCCGCGCCGCACGGCACGGTCAAAAAGTCCGACGTGGTGCACGTGGTCGTGGTCCGCACGCATAAGGAAACGCGACGCGCCGACGGCACCTATGTGCGTTTTGACGACAATGCCGGCGTAATCGTGGACAAGAAATCCAGGGAACCCAAAGGCACCCGCATCTTCGGCCCCGTGGCGCGCGAACTGCGCGTCCGTGGCTACATGAAGATCGTGTCCCTGGCTCCCGAAGTGTTGTAAAGAACTATGGCTACCAAACTACTTATCAAGCGCGGCGACGTGGTCGCAGTGATCGCCGGCAAGGACAAAGGCAAAAGCGGCAAAGTCCTCCAGACTTTTCCGCAGTTGAACCGCGTGGTCGTGGAGGGCGTTAACGTGTGCAAACGGCACATGCGCGCCCGCCGCCAGGGCGAGAAAGGGCAGACCGTCGAGTTTGCCATGCCCATCCATGCGTCCAACGTCATGCCGCTTGACGCTTCCGAAAAGAAGCGCCGCCATGATGACCGTGAAAACGCGTAAACCATATGACGCTTAAACAACGCTACCAAAAAGAGATCGTTCCCGCGCTCATGAAATCCCTGGGCGACAGCAACCGCATGTCCGTGCCCAAGGTCACGGCCGTGACGCTCTCGGTGGGCATTCAGTCCACGCAAAAAGATTCCAAGTTCATCGACACGGTCGAACAGACGCTGCGGCGCATCACCGGCCAAAAGCCCGTGGATACCCTGGCCAAGAAGTCCATTTCCGGTTTCAAAGTACGCGAGGGCATGGTGGTGGGCAAGCGCGTGACCCTGCGCGGCGAACGCATGTGGTCGTTCCTGGAAAAGATGCTGACCGTCACCTTCCCGCGCATCACCGACTTCCGCGGCATTTCCAAAAAACATATTGACCGCAACGGCAACATCTCCATCGGCTTCCGCGAGTACCTGCCTTTCCCGGAAATCCGTCCCGACGAAGTCGAACGCGTGCACGGTCTGGAGGTCACGGTTTCGACCACGGCTAAAACCAAGGAGCGCGGTCTGGCATTATTCACCGAGCTCGGTTTTCCCTTCCATTCCTAACCAATAATCTATGGCAACCGAGAATCAAAAAGCCAAATCACGGCGCAAACCCAAGTTCCCCACGCGCCACGTCAACCGCTGCTGGCGCTGCGGCCGGCGTCACGGTTATCTGCGCGACTTCGGACTGTGTCGCATCTGCTTCCGCGAGATGGCTTTGCGCGGCGAACTGCCGGGCGTTAAAAAATCCAGTTGGTAAATTAAAGTTATGATTACCGATCCAATCAGCGACTTCCTGACGCGACTGCGCAACGCGCAAATGGCCGGCCTCGAGACCGTCTCGCTTCCGTCGTCCAAAATCAAGGCATCCATTGCCAAGATTTTGGAACAGAGCGGCTACATCTCCGACGTGTCCGTGACCCACGAAGGCACCAAAGCCACGTTGCAGGTCCGTTTGAAGTACCAGGGCCGCCAGCCGGTTATCCGGTACATCCAGCGCGTTTCCACTCCGGGACGCCGCGTGTACCGCGGAGCGCAGGAATTGCCGCGTGTGCTTTCGGATATTGGCATTGCCATCGTTTCCACGTCCGTCGGTCTTATGACCAACAAGCAGGCGCGCAAGCGCAAGCTGGGCGGCGAAATCATTTGCGAAGTCTACTAATATGTCACGTATCGGAAAAAAGGCCATTGCGCTTCCGGCCACAGTGGAAGCCGCCGTCCAAACCGACCATGTGGCCGTCAAAGGCCCCAAGGGTTCTTTGGACGTGGTTATCCATCCGCATGCGCATGTGGCGTGGGACGAATCGGCGCGCGAACTCACGGTGACCGTGGACAAACCGGATGACGTCACTGACCGTGCACTTTGGGGTTTGATGCGTCAGCTGTTGAATAACGCGATTATCGGAGTGCAGAAACCTTTTGAAAAATCGCTCGAGTTTAACGGTGTCGGTTTCCGCGTGGCGCTCGAAGGCAAGAAATTGAAAATGGAAGTCGGCTTCTCGCATTCCGTGCTCTTTGATCTTCCGGAAGGCATACAAGCCGCAGTTGAAAAACAGATCGTTACTTTGTCCGGCATCGACAAACAGCTGGTAGGCGAAACCGCGGCACGCATCCGCCGCGTCCGCCCGCCCGAACCGTACAAGGGCAAAGGCATCAAATACACGACCGAAACAATCCGCCGCAAAGCCGGCAAGACGGCTACCAAAGCCTAAAGCAAAGTCTAACTATGCAAACCATCCAAGCCAAAAATGCAGCGCGCACCCGGCGTATCGCCCGCGTCCGCGCCCAGGTTAACGGCACGGCCGACAGGCCGCGCTTGGCCGTGCGCCGCTCGCTCAAGCACGTCTACGTCCAACTGGTGGACGACATGGCGGGCCGCACTCTGGCCGCAGCCTCGGACCGAGATGTCAAAGCAGAAAAGGATACGCATAAAACGGGCGTGGCTTTTCTGGTTGGCAAACTGGCAGCCGAACGCGCCGTGGCCAAAGGCATCAAGAGCGTTGTTTTCGACCGGCGCGATAAACGGTACCATGGCCGAGTTAAGGCCGCGGCCGAAGGAGCGCGCTCCGGCGGACTCGCATTTTAATCAATACACGCTATGACTGACGAATTGCAACAAACGGCCCCGGCTGAAGTCGCGTCAAACGCGATTCCGGACGCGTCCAACTCGACACCAGTCGCGTCCAACGCGACGGTGCCGGCCACGGAAACCACTACAGCCCCCGCAGCGGTCGCTGCACCTGCCGTGTCCAGCGCTGCAACAGCAGCTCCGGTAGGCGGACAACAGGATCGGAAACCCGGCGGCCGCGGAGGCAGCAGCGGGCGTCCTTTTCGTGGCGGAGGCGGCCAGGGTGGTCGCGGAGGCCAGGGCGGCCGAGGCGGAGGCGGTGCAGGCGGACGTGGCGGTGGCCGCGGTGGTGACCGTGGCGGTCGCCGGCGTGATGCCGATGTGCCGGCCGAGTCCGACTACGAAGAAAAGAACATCGAAGTGGCCCGCGTCACGCGCGTGACCAAGGGCGGCAAGCGCATGCGCTTTCGCGTTTTGTCCGTGATCGGCAACCACAAGGGCCGCGTCGGCTTCGGTTTGGCCAAGGGTTTGGACGTGGCAGCCGCAACTTCCAAGGCCACGACCAAGGCCCGCAAATCACTCATCACGGTGCCTTTGGTTCACGAGACGATTCCGCATCCGGTACTCTCCAAATTTTCAGCTTCGATCGTTTTGCTGAAACCGGCGCCCAAAGGCACTGGCATCAAAGCCGGCGGACCGGTGCGCGTGGTTTTGGAACTGGCCGGCATCCCCAATATTTCCGCCAAGATTCTGGGTTCGAAAAACAAAGTTAACAACGTCAACGCGGTTTTCGTGGCTTTGAAGAAATTAGTGGCTCCGGTCAAAGCCAACATCAAGGAAACCGAATCGGCGGCTAAAACGGAAACGCCGACCGCGACTCAAGTCTAAATGTTATGACCATCGAATTACACACTCTCAAGCCGGCTCGCGGCTCGCGCGGCAAATCATTCCGCATCGGACGCGGCAACGCTTCAGGCCGCGGCACTACGGCGGGCAAAGGCACCAAAGGCCAGCGCGCGCGCTCGGGCGGTCGCAACAAACTGAAACGCAAGGGTTTGCGCGCCATGTTCCTGTCTTTTCCCAAGAACCGCGGTTTCCGTTCCCAGTACATCAAGCCAGAAACCATCAAACTCGAAAAATTGGTCAAGGCTTTCAAATCGCCAAAGACGGTGGATTTGGGCGCTCTCAAGAAAGCCGGTCTGGTCAGTCCTCAGGCCGTGGCAGCCAAGATCGTGTCCGGCGGCGAACTGGTCGTGGCCCTCAAATTCGTTGAAATTATGGCCAGCGCTACGGCCAAGGCGGCTATCGAAAAGGCGGGCGGCTCGGTTGTGACAAAAGTTAAACCGAAGAAGGCTGCAAAGAAAGACGGTGGAAAACTGAAATAACGTCCATCAGGTCTGTCAGGTCTATCATGTCCATCAGGTCTGGGACATGCGACATGACGAACATGAAGGACGTGATAGACGACAACGGTTGAGAGTTTGATGACAAGTTGTTGACTAAGCGCTAAGATAGTCCAAACTTCTATTAAGAAATATGTGGGATAAAATGCTTCAAGCTTGGAAAGTCAAAGAAGTGCGCAACGGCTTGCTGTTTGTGCTGGGCGTCATGGTCATCTTTCGCATTGCGGCGCACATTCCGTTGCCGGGCATCGACTTGGTGGCTTTGCGGCGCTTTTTCGAAGCCAACCAGGTGCTGGGCATGATCAGCTTGTTTTCCGGCGGCACGATCAGCACGTTTTCGGTCGTGTCTTTGGCTGTCGCTCCGTACATCACGGCCAGCATTATTTTCCAGCTGCTTGCAATGATCATTCCCAAGCTGGAAGAGATCCAGAAAGAAGGCGAGTCGGGCACGCGGCGCATCAACCAGTGGACGCGCATTTTGACCGTGCCGCTGGCCATCCTGCAGTCGTTCGGTTTGATTTCCATTTTGCGCACTTCGCAGATGCAGATTCTGACCCGTACCGATCCTCTGCATATCGCAACATTGATCTGCTCGGTTACGGCCGGCACGGTTTTTCTCATGTGGCTGGGCGAACTGATTTCCGAAAAGAAAGTGGGTAACGGTATTTCGCTGCTCATCTTTGCCGGCATCATGGCCAACCTGCCCACGGCTGCTTCGCGTTTCCTGGCTACCTACGATTCTTCGCAGTGGATGTTCGTGTTGATGTATGCGGCCGTAGCCATCGTTACCATCGTGGGCGTGGTCTTTGTCAACGAATCGCAGCGCAACATTCCGGTGCAATATGCGCGTCAGGTGCGCGGCATGGGTACCCTGTCCGGCGGCGTGGCAACGCATCTGCCTCTCAAGCTGACCATGGCCGGCGTGATCCCCATCATCTTCGCCATTTCGATGTTGTTGTTCCCGAGCGTCATCGCGCAATTCTTCGCGCAAGCCCGGACAGAATGGCTGGCCTCGGCCGCGCGCTGGGTCCTGACTGCTTTGTCCAATCAGGGAGTGTACGGCGGTTTGTATTTCCTGTTGGTTTTCGCCTTCACATATTTCTATACCTCTGTCATCTTCCATCCGGATAAAATCGCGGAGAATCTGCAAAAGCAAGGCGGTTTCATTCCGGGCATCCGTCCGGGCAAACCCACCAGCGATTACCTGAACGTGGTCATCAACCGCTTAAACCTGTTCGGAGCCGCGTTTTTGGGCTCCATCGCCGTGCTGCCGCTTTTCGTTCGCGGCGCCGGCGGTTCGCAAATGATGGCCATCGGCGGCACCTCGCTGCTCATCGTAGTTTCCGTGGTCATCGAATCCATCAAACAAATCGAGGCCCAGGTGACGATGAGGCAGTACGACGCGTACTAATGTAAAAACTGTTTAAAGTTAAAAGTTTAAAGTCCGCTGAAAGGCGGATTTTTTGTTCATGAGTAGGACCATCTATCCGCCCTTCGGGCACCTTTCCCCCGCAGAGCAAGGGAAAGGAGCATATTGGCTAATAAATTTCTCTCCCCCGTCAGACGGGGGAGAGATGTCCGCAGGACAGAGAGGGTTTGACTTTCGACTTGCGCGTGGTTGCGGTATCATGGTGCGGCTATGAGTGATGACGTGAAATCACCGAAGAACGCGGACCGTCCGGTCTGGCATTTGTCGTACGTGGCGTCCACGGCTTTTTTACTGATTATCACGGCGGCTTCGGGTTTTGTTCTGCAACGCAAGGGTTACGCGCTTCCGGACACGGTTTATTGGATCGAAGTAGGCATGGGCTTGATACTGGTTTGCTTGATGGTCTACGCGATCATCCGCAAACAGGGCACGTATTCGTGGTGGGAGACGATGATGTGGCTTATATCCATGGGCGGCATGTGGGTTTTAGCGCTGTCCGTCCTGCCCGTCTGGGCGGCTGTATTGGCTGCGGCAGGCGTGACGGTCGTTTCCTATTATTGGCCGCTGACCATTTGGCATGATGTTGCGTTGCTCATCGGCTCTGCAGGCGTGGGATTGTTGGCAGCTTTGCATTTTCCATATGTCGTGATGCTGGTCAGCGCCCTGGGAGTCGCGCTGTACGAGTATATGCGGCATCAGGATATGGGTTTGGCCACCATGTTTTCCGAAGCCGATCGCGCCGGCGTGGTGCCGGGATTGCTTTTGCCCTCTCGTTTCGGCGGTTGGTTCAAATCCGTAGTCGCTGTCTGGAGGCCCGGAGAGGGCCAACTTATCGGAGTTTTGCCGTTCATGGTCATGTCGGCCATGGCCTTCCATGTTGCGGGAAGAAGCGCTATCTTCTTAGTCGCCTACGCAGCTTGCATCCTAATCGCAGGGTCCGTCTGGGGCTTGGATAAACGGCATATTTTGCGCACTTGGGTGTTTTCGGCCGCCGGAGCCGGAGCCTATATTCTGTATGGTTTGGCTAAGATTTTTCTAGTATGAAAAACAAACGAGTTCACGCGGTCATTTTTGGCCCTCAGGGATGCGGCAAAGGCACGCAGGGCATTTTGTTGGCCGAACGTTTCAATATTCCTCTGGTCGGGGCAGGGGATTTGTTCCGTGCCGAAATGACAGCCAAGTCCAACCTGGGAAAGCTGGCGTCGCAATACGTGGACCAGGGTTTGCTCGCGCCTGACGAATTGGTCAATGCAATCGTGACGCGCCAGCTCAAACGCATGGATTTGAAACGCGGTTTTATCTTGGACGGTTATCCGCGTAACGTGGAACAGGCCGCGTATCTGGACAGGGTCCTCACGGTCAATCTTGCCATCCAGCTCAAGATCGAAGATGCCGAAGTCATACGCCGCTTATCAGGCCGCTGGCAATGTCCCAAATGCAAGCACGTGTACCACGAGACCGAAGCGCCGCCGGCCAAGAAAGGCATCTGTTCGCTGTGCGGACACGCACTCATCCGCCGCGCCGACGACACGCCCGAAGTCATCAAACAAAGGCTCAAGGCATACCATTACATGACCGCGCCTCTGGCCACTTATTACCGCCAAAAAGGCATCCTGTTGGTGATCAACGGCGCTCAGGCCATCCAGTACGTGTTCGAGGATTTGGTAAACAAATTAGCAAAACTTTCGTTCACGCCATAACAACTCAGTTCTTAAAGTTTGTAAGGTTTGTAAAGTTTTTAATGTAGTTATGAAGAGACTCGCATTATTACCTTATAAACCTTACGAACTTTATAAACCTTATAAACGTTTATGAGTGTTCGCATCAAAACGCCTGAAGACATCGCCAAAATGAAACGCGGGGGAGAAATCCTTTCGCGGACTTTGGCGTCGGTTATGCGAGTTTGCGTTCCCGGCGTAAAGACTACGGAACTGGACAAGATGGTGTGCGAATCTTTCGCCGCGGCCGGGGGTAAACCATCTTTTCTGCATTACCAGATCCACAAAAGCGATCCGCCTTATCCTTCGGCCATTTGCATTTCCATCAACGACGAAGTGGTCCATGGTCCCGCGACGCCTGAGCGCGTAATCGCCGACGGTGACCTCGTGGGCTTGGACGTCGGCTTATGGTACGAAGGCATGGCCACGGACATGGCAGCCACGGTGTGCGTGGGCAACGTATCATCCGACGCGCGGGAACTTTCGCGCCACACTCGCGAATCGTTGAAGCGCGCTTTGACGGTTGTGCGCGACGGCGCCTGGATCCACGAAATCGGCGCGGCCATCGAAGATTATCTCAAACCCAAAGGCTACGGCATCATTCGCGACATGGTGGGGCACGGCGTGGGCTTTGCCGTGCACGAAGAACCGCAGATCCCGCATTTCCGCGAACCGCGGCTTCCTCCTGTCAAGATGAAGACCGGCATGTGCCTGGCCATCGAGCCCATGGTCACCAACGGCGACTGGCGCATCCGCCAAAAAAACGACGGCTGGACCATCGTTACGTCCGACGGCTCGCTCGCCGCTCACTGGGAAGTCACGGTCGCAGTTACCAAAGGCGGACATGAGCTGATAACGCCATGGCCTGATGCGTGATTATGAAAAGCGACAAAATAATCCGTTCGATTTGTTACTTCGCGCGAAACCCGAACGAGAGCACAGTTACTGAGCTGACGAGTATCAGGGACGTATTGTCGTCTAAAGGATTTGAAATACAAACCATGCGCCTGTGCTCCGATGTTGAAAATCTGAAACAGACGACATTTGTCGGTGGAAACGATAAGATTTTGTTAAGTGCCGGGTCGGTTTCTTATGGTGCCATTGAAAGCAACGATAGGGAATTTCTTCTGCGACCCGGGTTGTCTTTTAATTTGGATCTGACGGACGCATCGATTGACGAAAAGCATGCAGCTTTGCTGTTTGAGTTGATTAGAGTAAAACCTGAAAAAACTTTTGATTTTGCTTACGTTTTTAATAATCCGCCGTCAAGTCCGTTTTTTCCTTCAGCCAATTACGGAAAGGACGGTTTTTCCATCGGTCTGCAATCCACAGATCTGGCAGAAAACTGTACGACCATGGATGAATGGTTTGATAAAATGTTTTTCGTCTGGAGCGAAACATATCAGCTGTTCATGTATAATACGGATTTTATCGGCATCGACTCGTCGATCGCGCCGCTTTTTTATGGGAAAAGCAGCTTGGTCAACCTGATCAAGAGGCATTATACATCGTTCAGCCAATCGGTTTTGACGGATGCGTATCTTAAGATTACGCGATTCATCAAAGAGAAAAATCCAAAGCCTGTCGGACTTTGCGGGTTGATGTTTCCCTGCTTGGAGGATTTTGAATTAGCGGATGAATATGAACGGGGAAATTTTTCCGTGGAACGAAATTTATTTCTGTCTCTCCATTCGGGTCTTGGCATTGATACTTATCCCATAGGCATAGATGAAAGTCCGGAAAAAGTCGTAAACATACTGAAGATAGTACAAGGTCTCTCGAACAAGTATTCTAAACCGCTATCTGTAAGATTTGCCTCTGACGGTAAAGCCAAAATCGGTGAGAGGTCAATTTTTAAAAATCAATATTTGAAGGATGTGGTGATAAGGCCATTGTTTTAAGTTTATAGAATTATGCTTAGTGCAATTTTCAAGGTCGCAATTTGTGACCTTAAACAGCAGGTCATGGAATTGGATGTCACAATTTGTGATTTCCAGGCTTTAAGGTGCCAATTTGGCATCTCAAGTTAAACGTAATCTATGTCTGAAATCGATCAATCGCTCATACCAATGGAACGGGTCGAAAGCCGTATCGTTTTGATTAGAGGTAAAAAGGTCATGCTTGATAAAGATTTGGCAGAACTTTACGAAGTGCAGACATATCAATTGAAAAGGTCGGTTAAGCGCAATTTGGCAAGGTTTCCGGATGATTTTATGTTTTTTCTAACAAAGGAAGAGACGGATTGTTATATGAGGTCACAAATTGGCAGCTCAAGTTTGAGGCGCCAAAATGGCAGCTCAAGTTGGGGCGGGACAAGGTATTTGCCCATGGCTTTCACCGAACAAGGCGTGGCCATGCTCTCTAGCGTCCTGCACAGCGAACGTGCCATCATGGTAAATATCCAGATCATGAGGACGTTCACCAAGTTGCGCGATATGATATCTTCGCATGAGGATCTGAGATTGAAGTTGGAATTGCTTGAAAAAAGATACGACGAACAGTTCAGTATGGTCTTTGACGCTTTGCGGAAAATGATCGAAGATGATGAAGAAGAGTCTAAGTCGTTGATAGGTTTTAAAGTCGATTAAATTATGAGGTTATTGGGCATCGACTACGGCACAAAAAAGATCGGAATTGCGCTCGGCGACACGGAGTCGAATTTGGCGAGTCCGTGGATGGTGCTGGAGAACAAAGGGCACGGGGATGCGATCAAACAAATAAAATTGATTTGCGAGCGCGAAGGAGTTGAACGCGTGGTTCTTGGAATGCCGCATGCTCTTCGTGATCCTCAGGCTGTCAACGATCAACTTCGATCGGTCGAAAGGTTTGCTGCGGATTTGCGCGCCCATGAAATGCCGGTCGATGAGGCGGACGAAGCGCTGACCAGTGCCGAAGCGCGTCACTACGTCCAACCCGGCCAGCAGGACGATGCGGTGGCGGCGGCTATCATGCTGCAAGCACACTTGGATCAAATTCAAAATTCAAAGAGCAAAATTCAAAATGATTGAATCCCTTCATCGCGTTTAACGCGACTTCGGGATATTGAATATATTATGCCGAAGGCTTCCTGCATTTTGAACTTTGAATTTTGCATTTTGAATTAATCAATTATGTATTTGCGCGACGAAGCCGTGGTCTTGAAAAAGACGGCGTACCGCGAGAGCGATCGCCGTTATGTTTTGTATGGCTTGCATCACGGGCTGCTCATCGCCGTGGCGCGCGGCGCCATGCGGCCGCGGGCCAAACAGGCCGGGGCGTTGGAGCCGTTTTCCGTGGCCCAGATCATGTTGGCCAAAGGCAAGGCGCATGACCATTTGGCCGTAGCCAGTCCGGCGCCCGGTTCGTCCCGGCTGACGCGGCTGGGAGCATATGCCGTTGCCGGGGCTTTTGCCGACGTGTGCCTGGGCCTGTTCCACACCGGCGTGGCGGACGAAAGGATCTATCGTTTATGGCAAGGCCTGCTCGCATGCCTGTCCGGTATGCCGCAAGAGCCCACATCCCTGCGGGCCGAACTTTTGTTCTCGGCAGCGACTTTCCGTCTCTTGGATATTTTAGGTTATGGTCCGGTTTTGGGATCTTGCGTGGTTTGTCGCGCACGCCTGCCAAAGGCTGATGCGGTTTATGCCATAAACGGCAACGGCCTGGTCTGTTCGCATTGCCGCAACAATTGGGACGAGGGTTGTGATGCCCTGGTCAAGGTCAGTGCCGATGCCTTGGCCGTCCTGCGGTTTATGCGTTCCGGAGCTTTTGATGATTTGTTGCGCGTAACCGCGCCGGTGGATATTTTGCAAAACGCCATACACGTGGCTGGTTGCGCTTGGGTTCATGCTCCTTTTGACCGCGAACCTCACGGCTTGAACACCATTCGCTGTTTGCTGGCTTGAGAGCGCCTTAAGGTGTATTATTTACAGAATAATATGTTTACTTTCAAAACCCGTGTTATGGGTTTTCGCCATCTTTTAATGGCCATGGCGAGCTCGGCATTGTCGCTGTTCGTCATGTCGGCGGCTGCGCAAGCGGCTCTGCCCGTACTATTAGGCAGCAATCTCAATTTAACTTTGACATTCGTGGATACGAACCGTCTGTGCCTTAAGGCGTGCGCCACGAGCCTGGCAACATGTTTTGCAGAAAAACCGACGACTTTAACGGCTGCCGGTTTGGCGCTGGATGAATGCCGCACGGCGGCAAATTCCTGCATAACCGCCTGCAACGTTCCGTTAAAGTACACGGTGTCGTGCGAAGACAGGTGCGCAACCGCCTTGCAGGGTTGCCTGATCCAGGCGGTTAAAAGCCAGACTGACCTAAAGCCCGTTTGCCAGGCAAGCAACAAGTCGTGTCTTACGAAAGCCTGTCGGGTCGCGGCATTGCAATTGGCCACGGATTATTGTCCAAAGCAATGCACTCGCGGTTTTGGCATCTGCGCCGCATCCAATGGCATTGCCGGTGTTGATTGTCCGGCTGTTAAAAACAGTTGCCTTGCCGCCTGTCCGGCACAACAAGCCTTGCCGACCGGCACTTTGTCGGCAATAGGTGCGCGATCGACCATGCAATTGCGTTCAGATTTTTCTAAGGTGGTTACTACTTTACGCGGCGTAAATTTTAATTTTAAAACTTTCAATTTATCTTTGCGGCGCTTGAGCTCGCAATCATGTCCGGAGAGTGTGGCCATTTGCGAGAAAACCTACAAAGCTTGTCTGGCATCTATTGATCAGAGCGACCAGGCTGCGGACCAGCAACTGTTCGAGGCTAAGAACGAATGCATCCAAACATGCAACGATCAACCGGATCCGTGTTTTGGCCTGACTAAGCGGATGTGCGCGCCCATGCAAACAAAGGCTTGTTATTGCGCAGGCAATTTTACGGGCTCTCAAACATGTAAACAGGACGGCATGGCTTACGATGCATGCGCTTGCAAACCGCCGCAGGTCTGCCAATCCAAATCAACCGCCGCCTGCAATTGCGAAACCGGCGTGGCCGGCCAAAAAGTTTGCGCGGACGATGGACAATCGTATGGCGCTTGCGTTTGTTTGCAGGTTAATTGCACGCTCGGGAACACCAGGCAATCTTCATGCACGATGCTTAGTGGAAGTTACGGGACGCGTGTTGATACGTGCAATAGCAGTGGTTCATGGACACCGGGAATTTGCTTTGCCGCGCAATGATAATCGCATTAATTAACGATTAAATTTTTAACGATAATAGAATATTATTCCTGCGGTCTTTCGTATGCAAAATTTCATCTCTCAATTCCCGACTTTGGTCGGTCAAAGCACCACGATAAAAGGCTGGGCTTACAACGTACGTTCGTCCGGCAAGATTGCCTTTTTGCAGATCCGCGACGGATCCGGTTTTGTGCAGGCAGTCGTGGTCCAAAGCCAGGTAGACGGACCGACATGGGAAACCGCGCTTAAAGTCACTCTCGAATCTTCGGTGATCGTCACTGGCATAGTGACCAAGCATCCCAAGCAGGCGGATGTTTATGAACTTCAGGTTACGGCTGTGCAGATCGTGCAAAAAGCCGAGGACTATCCCATCGGCAAAAAAGAACACGGTCCGGATTTTCTTTTGGACAACCGCCATCTTTGGCTGCGCGCTCCGTCGCAATGGGCCATCCAGCGCGTGCGCAACGCCATCATCTACGCGACTTACGATTGGTTCCGCGGCCATGGTTTTATTAAAATCGACTCGCCGATCCTAACGCCCAATGCCTGCGAAGGCACGACCGAACTTTTTGAGATAGATTACTTCGGCGAGCGCAAAGCCTACTTGTCTCAGTCGGGTCAACTCTACATCGAAGCCGCGATCGCATCTGTCGGACGCTGTTTTGACTTCGGTCCGGTGTTTCGCGCAGAAAAATCCAAGACGCGCCGCCATCTCACCGAATTCTGGATGATGGATGCCGAAGCTGCATTCGTGGAACATGAAGAGAATTTGAAAATTCAGGAAGAGCTCGTCTCATTCATCGTGCAACGCGTGCTCGAAACCTGCGCGCAAGAACTCGCGATCCTGGAGCGCAACGTCGAACCTCTCAAGAACGTCAAACCGCCGTTCTATCGTCTTACGCACGCCGAAGCCATCCGCATCCTGCGCGAAAAGGGGAGTGATATCGGAGACATGGACGATCTTGGAGCTGACGATGAGACGACTCTCACACAGATGTACGACAAACCCATCTTCATCGAAAAATATCCGGCCGCGGTCAAAGCGTTTTACATGAAGCGCGATCCGTCAGATCCGACCCGTGTATTGAACTCCGACTTGCTCGCGCCTGAGGGTTACGGCGAAGTCATCGGCGGCTCACAGCGCGAAGATGATTACGAGGCTCTGGTCGCCCGGGTTCGCGAACACAATCTTCCTGAAAAAGAATTCCAGTGGTACTTGGATTTGCGCAAATACGGTTCGGTCCCGCACTCCGGCTTCGGATACGGCCTTGAACGTCTCGTAGCTTGGATTTGTGGCTTGCACCATGTCCGAGAGACGATACCGTTTCCAAGGCTGATGAACAGGTTGGAACCATAACAACAATAATCTTGTCATCCCGAGCGAAGTTAGACGGAGTCGAGGGATCTGGTTTGAATGATTGAACGAGCCAGATCCTTCGACTGCATCGCGTCGGACGCGATTCCGCTCAGGATGACAGATAGGACTAAAAATCTGTTTTTTTGGCTCTCTTGAGCCTTTTTTATTTGTCGTTTTAAACGCAATTACATACTCGACTCCTACCGTCTACCGTCTAAAAGCTACCGTCTGCAGATCTTGACAATTACGCTAAAATATGCCAAAGTCCCTGATTCGAACATTGAAATTGACGATCGACAACTCTCTTGTGGCGCTACGCCACTTAACAAGGAGTTCGCATGAGCGAAGCCTCGGATCAACTCGTCGATCTGTTTGTGCAGATCAATGGCATGATCGTCGAAGGCAGCCGCAAGCCCGAGGAAGTGCTGCGCTTCATCCGGCGCGTCGTAGACGATCCTGACTACATCAGGTTGCTCGA